>Ga0302325_10000584_pt1 | contig 100498 bp, 76 predicted proteins | sample Palsa_T0_2_FD_201948 | JGI IMG/M metagenome (GOLD analysis project Ga0302325, IMG submission 201948) | Peat permafrost microbial communities from Stordalen Mire near Abisko, Sweden - Palsa_T0_2 | ecosystem: Environmental > Terrestrial > Soil > Palsa > Peat permafrost | place: Sweden: Abisko...
TCGAACAGCACCACCGAATAGGGCCGCCGGCGCACCGCTTCGGTAAGTTGTCCGCCTTCTTCATAGCCGATGTAGCCGGGAGGCGCGCCAATCAGCCGCGCGACCGTATGCTTCTCCTGGTACTCCGACATGTCGATGCGGATCATGGCCCTTTCATCGTCGAACAGGTATTGCGCCAGCGCGCGCGCCAGCTCCGTCTTACCCACGCCTGTCGGGCCTAGGAAAATGAAGCTGCCGATGGGCCGGTTGGGATCTTTCAGGCCCGAGCGCGCGCGGATCACCGCCTCGGCCACCGCCGTGACGGCCTCGTCCTGCCCGATCACACGCTGGTGCAGCTCGTCTTCCAGGTGCACCAGCCTCTGCATCTCGCCGGTAAGCAGCTTGGTCACCGGCACGCCGGTCCAGCGGCTCACCACCGCGGCGATGTCTTCTTCGTCCACCTCTTCTTTAATCAGCCGGGATGGCCCGGTTTTCTTGGAGAACTCATCGGAGGCGGCCTGCAAGCGCCGCTCAAGATCCGCCAGTTTCCCGTATTTCAGCTCGGCCGCCAGGTTCAAATCGTACTTCCGTTCAGCCTGCTCGATGTCCACCTTGGTCTGCTCGATCTGCTCGCGCAACGCGCGCAGCTTGGATACCGCCTGCTTCTCCGATTCCCAGCGAGCCTTCAAAGCGTCCCCTTCGGCGCGCAGATCGGCCAGCTCCTTCTCCAGCTTCTTCAGCCGGTCGCGAGAGGCCGCGTCGCGCTCCTTTTTGAGCGCCTCACGCTCGATCTCGAGCTGCATGGTACGGCGCAGGATCTCGTCCAGAGCCGAAGGCATCGAATCGATTTCCGTGCGGAGCCGCGCGGCCGATTCGTCCACCAGATCGATGGCTTTATCGGGCAGGAAGCGCTCTGTGATATAGCGATTCGACAGCACCGCCGCGGCCACCAGCGCCGCATCCTTGATACGCACGCCGTGATGCACTTCGTAGCGCTCCTTCAGCCCGCGCAGTATCGAGATGGTATCTTCCACCGAAGGCTGATCCACCATCACCGGCTGGAAGCGCCGCTCGAGCGCGGCGTCTTTTTCGATATGCTTGCGATATTCGTCGAGCGTGGTGGCGCCGATGCAGTGCAGCTCGCCCCGCGCCAGCATGGGCTTCAACAGGTTGCCGGCGTCCATGCTGCCCTCGGCTTTGCCCGCTCCCACTACTGTGTGCAGCTCGTCGATGAACAGGATGATGTCGCCCGCGGATTCCTGCACCTCCTTCAGAACGGCCTTCAGGCGCTCTTCGAACTCGCCGCGATACTTGGCGCCCGCGATCAGCGCGCCCATATCCAACGAGACGATGCGCCTGTTCTTGAGCCCTTCCGGAACGTCTCCGCGCACGATGCGCAGGGCCAAGCCCTCCACGATGGCCGTCTTGCCCACGCCCGGCTCGCCGATGAGCACAGGGTTATTCTTCGTGCGCCGCGACAGCACCTGGATCACGCGGCGGATCTCTTCGTCGCGCCCGATCACCGGATCGAGCTTGCCCTGGCTCGCCAGCTTCGTCAGGTCGCGGCCATAACGCTCCAGGGCCTCGTAGGTCGCCTCGGGATTCTGGGTAGTCACGCGCTGGTTGCCGCGCACTTCCCGCAACGCCTGCATCAGGCGTTCGCGCGTGGCGCCATATTCGCGCAGCAGCCGTCCGGCTGCGCCGCCGTCTCCGGTAATTGCCAGCAGCACGTGCTCCACTGAAATGTAATCGTCTTTCAGTTTCTTAGCTTCGTCTTCGGCCTCCGTCAGCAGACGGTTCAAACGGCCTGTGAGGTAGATCTGATCGGGCGGTCCGGACGGTCCCGATACCTTCGGCAGGCGGTCCAGCTCCTGCTCCACTCTGGGTTTCAACGTGTCGACGTTCACGCCCGCCCGCGAGAGAACGGAGCTGGCCAAGCCTCCCTCCTGTTCCAGCAGGCTCGCCAAAAGGTGTTCGACATCCAGTTGCTGATGGCCATAACGCGTAGCCTTGCTCTCGGCTGCCCTTATGGCCTCCTGGAGTTTCTCGGTGAAGCGATTCATGTCCATGTCTATATTTTGGAACAGTCACACCCATACCTGCATCTATTAAGAGGAAGGAGGCTGACATGGTAAAGGTTCGAGACCGCCTCACACATCTTTCCGACATATGGTGCGCCGTTATGCACGACGGAGCTACGTGGCCGATTCATGGGCACTATCAATGCCGTAAATGCAAGCGCGTCTATTCGGTGCCCTGGGAGCAGGCATAGCCCTGGGAGCAGGTATATAGGAATCCTCGTCGGCCACACCCTCGGTGCGCGGAAGTTCGACGGCGTCGCAGACGGTCCGGTCGCCGATGTCATCGGCGAACTGAGGCACCGTGAAAACCGGCTTCGCCGAATACGTTCCCGGTGGCCTCGAAGCACTTTGCTTCTGCGCTACAGACGGGGACTGGCCGCTGAACCGGGACGCGGCGAGCGTCTGAATAAAAAAATGGAACTACCTGAAGAATGCTTTGTCCGGAAGAATTCCCCCTTCCTGATCTTGGTCAACCATCCTTCAGCCCTCTTCACGAGTTCAGCGTCAGGAACAGACTCTACGGGCAAGTTAAGAAGGTGAGGAAAAAGCGCCCCGGGGGAAACCGGTCGCAGGTTCGCGAAGCTCAACGAATCTTAGCCGAGACAATTCCATAGGTGCCGAACATGCTCCCGAAATTCACGTTCGGCCCCCAGTCCCAATTCGTCTGGTCACTGTCGAGAGCGGTGAATTGGACCCGCGCGGTAAAGGGACGGCTGTCGCCCTTCTGAAGGCGGTCAGGTATTCCATCCATAAAGATAACAAGAGCGCGATCCACGGACTTGTCGTACTTCCTGAACCTGTCCTGAGTGCCGAACCCGTAGCAACCCTCATCGGCGCCGGGCGCGAAGGGAGCGGTGAGTTGGGCGCATTTCTTAATGGTCGCGACAACGAATTCCGTGTCCTTCTTGAAATCGACGGGATTGACACCAATCGCCTGTGCCGCCCGCTGGAAGTAGCCAGGCAATGCGGCGGCGAATTCCTCGACCGTTCCATCGAATTGCCGGTCCTTCAGGCTAATGCTCTCCAAAGGCGGGGGACGGCGCTCTTGCACACTGCCCCGGTGTGGCGCAGGATTCATAATGTCTTCGCATGAGGGCTTCGTCACCAGTTGCTCAAGTCGGGGAATTTGAGCATTGCCAATAATCGCTATGGTCGAAACGGCGGAACTGACGAGGAAAGGCCCTGCCTGACCGGAGACTTTTCCCCGATAGCTCCAAAACTCTTCAATTACGTCCGGCTTGTCGGCCGCAGGACCATTGGTTTTAGGACCCCATTTTTCCCACCTTCCGTCGAGCACGTGCCTCTGCCTTGATTTTGAATAGCTCAGCGTCAGCAACGCTCTCCAGGCGAAGCCATTTCTTATGTCGGCGAGGGTTACCCGTGGATCACGCACAGGGATAGCTTGAGGGCTTTCGAACTCGATGAGCGTCTGACAGGTTTTGATCTGGCGAGGCGAACCGCGCAAAAGGCCCGTGCACTCCACGTTGTCGCGCTTGATAAGCCCGAGGAAGTATGAATCACTACCTTTGCACTGGGTGATGGCCTTGTCCAAAATCCGGTTCCCCTCTGTTTCGGTAGCTTTTTTATTTGCAGGCGTCCACCAAGGCGGGTTCTGGCTCCTCGCGATAGGTGAGAAAGATGCCCAAAAGCTGAAGACCACGGCGGCGTTACGCCAAAGAAACTTGAGTTTGAAAAGGCTCGATGGCATGCGACCCATTGTACATCTCTGAAAGCCGTGTCCCATTATGCGGTGGCCCGCGCGGAGACCGTCCCCGCTTTTAGAATAATTCCAGGAGCAACCGCCGATCCGGCTGAGGGAATGCGTCGAACAATGGCGGCCTTATAGGCCAGTAAGGATATCGAGCCGCGCGGATACAATAGACGTATGTATCTGTCTCTGAACGAGACCGTCGTGGCCGGGCGCGTCCCCTGGCCGGATTTCGCCCGCTTGGCCGCCAAGGTCGGCTATCCGGGCGTGGATGTGGATCTGGGCGCCGCGATGAAGCAAGGCCTGCCCGCCACACGCTCCCTGTTCGATGAATTGAAAATCAAGCCGGCCGCCGTGGTTCTGCCCGTGGAATTCCGTAAAGACGACGCGACCTTCAGCCACGACCTCGACAAGCTGGGCGATGCCTCATCTTTTTCGGCGGCCATCGACTGTCCCCGCATGTTCACCTACCTGATGCCCTCCAGCGAAACTCCTAAAACCGAGCTGCGCGCGCTTTACCTGAAGCGCTTTCGCGCCATAGCCGACGTGTTGGCCCGCTCCCATGTTCGCCTCGGCTTGGAATTTCTCGGTCCTCTGCATCTGCGCAAAATGTACCCTTATGAGTTCATCTGGCGCATGAACGACATGTTGGCCTTCGCCAAGGAATGCGGTAGCAATGTGGGTCTGCAGTTAGACGTGTGGCACTGGTACCACGCCGGCGCGACTACCGCCGACATCATTCACGCGGGCAAAGACCGCATCGTCCACGTTCATCTGAGCGATGCTCCCAACCTGCCGGCGGATCAGATCCGCGACAACGAGCGGCTGATGCCCGGCGAGGGCGTCATCGACCTGGTAGGTTTCTTTCATGCCTTGCAGGAGATCGGCTACCAGGACTTCGTCAGCGTGGAAGTCTTCGGCCGCGGTCTCAAGGACATGCCGCCGGAAGAGGGCGCCCGGCTCGGACTCGAATCGGCGCGCGCCGTGATGCGGAAGGCCGGCGTTGCTTGAAAACCTGCTGACTGAACAGGCCAACCCGGCGTCGGAAGGCATCGACGCCCTGCCCGCCGAACGCATCCTCGAGATCATCAACGCCGAGGATCGCCAGGTCGCCGATGCGGTCGCGCGCGAGATCCCCGCGATTGCCAGCGCGGTCGATGCCATCGCCGCCGCCATGCGCGCGGGCGGGCGCCTGTTCTACATCGGCGCCGGCACCAGCGGTCGCCTGGGAGTGCTGGACGCCGCCGAATGCCCGCCCACTTTCGGCGTGGATGAGCAACTGGTGCAAGGCATCATGGCCGGCGGCGAACGGGCGCTCGCGCACCCCACCGAATCCACCGAAGACGATCCGGCCATCGGCGCGCGCGACCTTCTCGCACGTGGCTTCACCGGGCGCGATGTTCTGGTGGGGATCGCCGCCAGCGGCCGAACTCCGTATGTACTCGGAGCGGTCGCGGAGGCCAGGCGGGCGGGAGCCGTCACCGCCGGCATCAGTTGTACACCCGATTCGGAGCTGGCCCGCGCCGTCCAAATCGCCATCACGCCTCTGACCGGGCCCGAGATCCTGACGGGCTCCACGCGCATGAAGGCCGGCACGGCAACCAAACTGGTATTGAACATGCTTACCACAGCGGTGTTCATACGGCTCGGCTATGTATACGGCAACCTGATGGTGAACGTGCAACCGAAGAATAGTAAGTTGATCGATCGCGCCCGCCGCATCGTCGCACGGGCGGCCGGCGTCACCTACGAGGTGGCCGGCGAGTTGCTGGCGGCTGCGGGAAACAGCGTCCGCGCAGCGATCGTGATGGGTAAAATGGGCGTGGATCGCGAGACCGCGGAACGCCGCCTGGCCGATGCCGGCGGCCACGTGTCGCAGGCATTAAGCGTGGATAAGAATGGATAAATTCGTAATCAAGGGCGGCACTCGATTGCAGGGCGAGATCCCCACCAGCGGATCGAAGAACTCCGCACTGCCCGCTCTGGCTGCCGCCTTGCTCACCGACGAACCGGTTACTCTCCGCCGCATACCGCGCGTGCGGGATATACGCACCATGCAGCGGCTATTGATCGATATCGGCAGCCAGGCGGAGGTCGATGGCGAAACCATTCAACTGCACACGCCGCGCATCGTCTCGTCGGAGGCGCCCTATGAGCTGGTGAAAACCATGCGCGCTTCGAGCCTCGTGCTGGGTCCGCTGGTAGCCCGCACTGGCCGCGCCCGCGTGTCTCTGCCCGGCGGATGCGCCATCGGCGCGCGGCCCATCAACCTGCACCTGCACGGCCTCGAACAGTTGGGCGCGCGCATCCAGCAGTCGCATGGCTATATCGAAGCGGAAGCGCCGGAGGGGCTATCGGGTGCCACCATCCAGTTCGACCGCATCACCGTTACCGGCACCGAGGACCTGATCATGGCCGCCGTGCTGGCCCGCGGTGAGACCACCCTGCGCAACGCCGCGCGCGAGCCCGAAGTCTCCGATTTGTGCGCGCTGCTCACGAAGATGGGCGCGCGCATCGAAGGAGCAGGCACGTCCACCATTCAGATCCACGGCGTCGAAAGGCTGTATGGCGCGGATCACACCATCATCAGCGACCGCATCGAAGCAGGCACCTTCCTGATCGCCGGAGCTATTACGGGCGGCGATCTACAGGTCACCGGCTGCGTGCCCGAGCACCTGGGCGCGCTGATCGCCAGGCTGATCGATGCCGGTGCTGAGATCACTCAGACCGGCGCCGGTACGCTGCGGGTTCGCGCGCCCAAACGCCTGAAATCCGTGGATGTGACCACCGAAGAGTTCCCCGGCTTTGCCACCGATCTGCAGGCTCAATACATGGCCTTGATGACGCAGGCGCAAGGCATCGCCCTGGTGGTCGAAACGATTTTCGAGAACCGCTTCATGCACGCGCAGGAGTTGGCCCGCATGGGCGCCAATATCCGGCTGGATGGACGCCAGGCCATCGTGGCCGGGCCATCGGAGCTGACCGGCGCGGGGGTGATCGCTTCCGACCTGCGGGCCAGCGCCTCGCTGGTGCTGGCTGCCCTCGCCGCGCGCGGCGAGACCGTCATCGATCGCGTCTACCACATCGATCGCGGCTATGAGAAAATCGAGGCGAAGCTGGCCGGCGCCGGAGCACAGATCCGGCGAGTGGAATAATTCGGACTAATATGGCGCACAATCCTAAGTTTCTGGAAATCGTCAACGACGCGAAATCGCGCGTGAAAGAGATCGATATCGAAGGCTATCGCCGGATGATGAAGTCAGGCGAACCGCACCTGCTGGTGGACGTTCGCGAGGACAACGAATGGGCCGCGGGGCATGCGGCCGGAGCGGTGCACCTGGGCAGAGGCATCATCGAGCGCGACATCGAAGCTAAGGCGCCCGCCAAGGACACCAAGCTGGTGCTTTACTGCGGCGGCGGCTTCCGTTCCGCGCTGGCCGCCGACAACCTGCAAAAGATGGGCTACACCCACGCCATCTCGCTCGATGGCGGCTGGAAAGCATGGCAGCAAGCCGGCCTGCCTGTGGAGAAATAGGTGGAGAAACAGGTGGCGCCGGAGCTCCTGCCATTCCTGTTTCCCCGCCAAAAAGACTGGGCTGCCTGGCTCGCCAGGAATCACGACAAGTCGCCGGGCGTGTGGCTGCGTCTGGCAAAGAAGGCATCCGGCCTGCAGTCGGTCTCTTATAGTGAGGCGCTCGAAGTGGCTCTATGCCACGGTTGGATAGACGCCCGGAAGAGAAGCGAGAGCGAGACCACCTGGCTACAGCGGTTCACGCCGCGGGCTGACAAAAGCATCTGGTCGAAAATCAATCGGCAGAAAGCCATTGCACTGGTCAAGGCCGGCCGCATGAAGCGCGCCGGGCTCGCGCAGATCGAGCGCGCCAAGAAGGATGGCCGCTGGGAGGCGGCATACGATTCGCCCAGCAGCGCCACTCCGACGCCCGAACTGCAAGCGGCGCTCAATCAGAATCCGAGGGCCAAGGCCTTTTACGCTACGCTCGATAGCCAGAATCGATACGCCATCCTATTTAGAATTCAAACCGCCAAGAAGGCGGCAACGCGGGCGAAGCGCGTTCAGCAGTTCGTCGAAATGCTGGAGAACAACAAGAAGCTGCACCCCTGACGCTTTAATTCGGCCGGCGCAACACTGTCTCGACAAAGTCGCCCAACTGCTGCGCGGTAAATTCGTTTCCTTCGAGGTTAGCCACTACTTTTCCGTCACGGCCTACGATCACAGTGTGCAAGGAATGCGTCATGAGGCCCTCATCCGGCCAGAAGTTCATTCCAAACATGTGACACACTTTCTGGACTTCGGGCGTGGGTCCCGTAAGGAAGTACCATCCTTTCGCATCCGACTTCCAAGTGCTCGCGTACCTGTCCAGAACCTCCGGTCGATCGTGATCCGGATCGAAGGTGACACTCAACAGGACCAGGTCGCGATCCATCCGCTCCGCAAAGCGCTTGCGCAGGAGCCCGAAATTGTTCGAAAGCCGAAAGCAATAATTCGGCAGTGGACAGCTGGTGTAGATAAAAGTGATCGCAACAACTTTGCCCGCAAGCTCGGAAAAGGTCACGTTTTGACGCGTCTGGTCAATCAACGTGAAATCCGGCACGGGCTGGCCGACATCTAATGTCTTCTCCCCGTTTGGAGCGACGAGATTCTCGACGAGTTTCAGTTGCCGAACTTCCATCGGCTCCTGATCCGTGCTTTCGTACTGATGGATGCGAATGTTTTCGACGTAGGCCGAGTGTTTCTTCACCGCCAGAGTGAATTCGATGGTCATGCCCGGTTGCAGGCCGTCGAGTGCTACTTGTTTGCGCACTGGAAAACGCATCTCCATCGCACTCATGTAGCCCGGAATCGCCTGGCAGGAGACGTCCATGGTGTGATGGGGGCGGTCCACCTGAATAAGCAAGCCTGACGCGGAATAATGCCGCGCGGCCTGGCTGTGACCAGCAGCCACCAACACCACCATCGTCAGCACTGCCGGCAGTCGAACACCCTTCATACGCCTCTCTTCGCCCCTCCCAAACGGATCTGCTTGCGCTCGAGCCTGGTATAGTCTTTGGCGAACTCTTTGATCTCGATAAATTGGTTCGGGCCCACACTGGAGAAATTTTGGCGCGTCTTGCTCGCCGGCCACCACACCTCCAGGTTTAAGATTCGCGCGGATTTGCCCAGGCCGATGTGCTGTTCGAGCGGCGACGCTCCGAAAGACCCTCCGCTGCCCACTGTCCGATAGATCGAGCGTGCTGTATGTCCTTCGTTTTCGACCGTCACCTTGATCTGCGCTCCGATGCCCGCCCGGTTCGTCTTTGCTCCTACGAGCTTCACCTCGATCCAGTCGTTCGCATTCCCGGGGTTTTCAAAAACACGGAACGCATGCGCATCGCCGGGTGTAGCTCCGCCGCTACTCACCAGGATGTTCTCGCGGCCGTTGTTTTCGAGGTCGGCAAAGGCAACGGCATGTCCTTTATGCAGATCTCCAGTCGCTGAAGAAGCGGTGATATCCACGAAGGATTTCCCTTCGTTATTGCGCAGCAAAACATTGGGGACCAGAGCTCCGTACTCAGGCCCGCCGGTGGCCAGATAGATGTCCGGAAAGCCGTCGTTATCCACATCGCCAAAATTCGCGCCCATGGGGACAAAGATCTTGTCCAGCCCGACCTCCGCCGTGACATCCTTAAACGTTCCGTTGCCCAGGTTCCTGTACAGCTTGGTGGTCTCGGCATTGTGAGGAAGCCCAAGATAACTGCGTAGACTTTCGTCCACGGAAAAAAAGTATGAGGTGACGAACAGGTCGGGCCAGCCATCGTTGTCGTAGTCGAAGAACCAGGTGGCAAAGCTTTGCGATTGCGGCTGGTGTACGCCCGCATGCTCGGAAACCTCGGTGAACGTACGGTCGTGGTTGTTATGGTACAGGAAGTTCCCGTCGTAGAGATTGGAGACGTAAAAGTCCACGTAGCCGTCATTGTCGTAATCCGCGGCCACGACCCCTTTCGTATAGGCAATCCGGTCCACTCCCGCGGAATGAGAGATGTCTTCAAACGTGCCGTCGCCCCGGTTGCGGAAAAGCTGGCTCGGACCGTTCTCGTTGCCCACGAACAGATCGAGCCAGCCGTCATTATCGATGTCGGCCCAAACGGCGGTTTGGGTGCGGGTGGCGGGTTCCGCAAGCCCGGCTTCGCGCGTAACGTCGGTGAATGTGCCGTCGCAGTTGTTTCGCAACAACGATTTGCGCATCGGAAATTCCCATCCTCCGCGCAATACCAGAATGTCCATGCAGCCGTCGTTGTTGTAATCGGCCTGGATCATGTTCAGCCCGCCCAATTGATCCGCGAGGCCGGCTTGCGCGGCTCGATCGGTGAAGGTGCCGTCTCCGTTGTTGTGAAAGTAACGCAGCGGCCCGCACATGTCGAAGGTGGATGCGACGATGTCCAGACGGCCGTCGTTGTCAAAGTCATCGACAATCACGCCCCCGGCCATTGAAAGGAAATCCAATCCGGCCGCCGGCGCCACATCCACGAAACGTCCGATGTCCTCCTTGGATTCGAACTCCGTCGGCGGAATCAGATACTGCTTCGGGACACCTGTCGGGTATTTTCCCAGCGTCATATAAGCCAGGTTCAGCAGCCATTTTACCTGGAGCATGTGCCTCGGTTCCGGCTTTAGCTCGAGATATTTTCGGAAATACTCGATGGCTTTCTCGGAATCGCCGGTCTTCTGATACGTGACGCCCGGCCGCGGCGGGAAGAGACATCGTTCGCCGGGCTTTCGGTATACGTCGTTCTCCATCTCCGACTTGTGCAAGTAGGCGACGCCGAGCACCTCGGTCAATTGCGGCATACCCGTTGGGATGTCCGCGGCGGCAATCCGATACGCCGCTTCCCACTGCTCGACGGCCTTGTCCATGCTTCCCTGATAGGCCTCGAGCTGAGCCAGCGCATAGCGCTCCTGGGTTACATCGTAGGGCTTCATATTTGACAGACGCCGCGGATCTGCAAGGAGCTTTTCGAGTTGCTCCACGGCTTCCGCGAGCGACTGCTTGCGCACGTCACAAATACCGCGCAGATCCTGGCTCCAGTTCCCAGCCTTGGGAAATCTCTGGAAGAGCATTTCTGCAAGCACCTGCCCGGCGACATCGGCCGGGTAGCGAATGGCGCCCTTGCCTGCCAGGTGAAGATTCCGGTTGGAGCCCATGCCCTGTGTCTGTCCCAAATCCTGCCCGGCCGCGTCATTTTTTTCCGGCTCTTCCGGAAGAACTTTCAGGATCAGATACCCTGACGGGATTTTGACCATCCCCGTAATCTGTCCCGGCTTCAAACCCGCCAGGGCTTCTCTCGTCTCGGGACGTAGTGTTGTGGAATCCACCACCCCGACCATGCCGCCATTGCCTGCACTCGGATCGATGGACTTTTCCTTGGCGAGAGCGCCAAAGTCTGCTCCGTTCTTCAGCCGGTCCAGAATTTGCTGCGCGGTCACTGGAGAATCCACGACGATCACTTGCAAATTAACCTGGTTTGCGCGAGTTGCTTGCGCCAACGCAGCTTGAACGAACAGCACGGTCCCGAGTGCAACCAATGCCACTCCACGCGCGCTCGACGGTTGCCTCGCCCGCTCGCCCCCTCGTCCCCTCGCCCGCTCCGCGCCCTTCATCTTGGTCATCTACCCGAAGCAGCGGCGTCCGGCTCCGCCACGAAGCGATAACCCACGCCGCGCACAGTGAGCAGGTGCCGCGGATGCGTAGGGTCATCCTCGATATACCGCCGCAGCCGCACGATGAAATTGTCGATGGCGCGCGTGTCGGTGTCTTCGTGCAGGCCCCATACCTCTTCGAGCATGGCCTTCCGCGAAACCGGTTTGCCCTCGCGCTCGATCAGGTACCGCAGGACGTTGGCCTCCATCAAGGTCAGGGGGAATATGTGGGCGCCAATATGCAGCTCTAACCGGTCGAAATACATCGACTTATCACCAAAACTGAAAGTTTCGCTTGATTCCGGAGGCGCGCTGACGTGGTTCATCGACGCCCGCAGCCACTCGCGCCGCCGCAACAGCCCGCGGAGGCGCGCGATCAGAATAGCCAGCTCAAACGGCTTGGTCAGATAATCGTCGGCGCCTGCCGCGAAGCCGTTCAGCACATCCTCGGGATGGCCGCGCGCCGTCAGCATCAAAGTGGGCACGAACTGGCCGCCCCGCCGCATCTCCGACATTACCGCGAAGCCGTCGATGCCCGGAAGCATTACGTCCAGAATCACCACATCGAAAGGCGGCGAGTCCGCTTTCAGCAGCTCCAGAGCGGCCTCTCCGGTCTCCGCCATCTCGACTTGATAACCCTCCGACTCAAGATTGAAGCGCAGTCCTTCGGCCAGGTGCTGCTCGTCCTCTACTACCAGAATCCGGCTCATTTGGCGATGGGAAGCTGCAGAACAAATGTGGCTCCGCGCCCCGGACCTTCGCTTTCCGCCCAGACCCGGCCGCCGTGCCGCTTGGCCACCGCGCGTACGATGAACAGGCCCAGACCCGTGCCTTTCACCCGCATCGCCAGCGCGCCCGGCACGCGGTAAAACCGTTTGAAGATGCGCTTCAGCTCGGTCTTGGGGATGCCCGGCCCGTGATCGGTCACCCGCAGGGAGACGTACTTCCCGTCGATGTTGGCAGTCTCGACGGTCACCTTCACATCGTTGCCGGAGAACTTCAGCGCATTGTCGATCAGGTTCGAGACCGCCGCTTCGACATCCTCCCGATCGCCCGCGATCATCGCCGCGGGGCCGGGATGGTATTGCAGGGATTCCGGCGAAACGCGATGCAGCGCGCGCGCGCGTTCCAGGCACTGCTCGATGACGCCGTCCAGATCGATGCGCGAAGAGCTGAGCTTGCGGCCGGCAGCGCCCATACGCCCGGTGCGCAACACCTGTTCGATGGTGGACAGCAGACGCTTGCTGTCCTCCAGCATGATGCCATAGAACTCCTGGCGCTTGTCCTCGTCCACCGCTCGCGTCTGCAGCGTCTCCAGGTACAAACGGATGGAGGCGACCGGCGTCTTCAACTCGTGCGTGACCGCATTGATAAACGCGTCATGCTGAGCGTTGCGCCGGATCTCCCGCACCAGGAAAATGGTATTCAGCACTACGCCGCTGATGATGGCCAAGGCCAGCAATGTCCCAAAGAACAGAAGAATGCCGGTGCGCCAGTTGAGCAGGAACCCGCCGACGTAAAGAAGAATGATGACGGAGATGAGTCCGGCGCCCAGCGCGATGAAAAATATGATCGACTTCTGGCGTCCGGCAACCACCATACTTCCAGCTTATCGTAGCAGCGATGACGGGCGGGCGATGGCGTCAAGAACAAAGGGCTTACGTCTCGCGCGGATGACTTAAGTTTGTGTGAAGGTTGCGGGATGCTGACCAACGTCGGTGCGGTTCAACGCCCGCCGGGTAGCATGGTGACGAGGCATCTGACCAGCATGTCTCGCGTCTAGTACCCACGGGCTAATTGCATGATTCCCGCCCGTGCCGACGTGAAGCGTACCTGAAGGAACGCGAGGCAACTCAGGTCTCTATCTTTTGTGATAGGGTAGATCGCTATGGCGAACCCGGAACAGCTCTCCATGCTAGGAAAAGGGAATCGCGACTGGAATATTTGGAGAACATTTAACCCCAAGGCGAGGCTGGATCTGACTAAGGCGGACCTTCGGGCGATGAACCTGTCCGCGACGCTCCTGGGCGAGGCAGACCTGGAGCTGGCATGTCTCCAGAACGCGAATCTCCTGCGGTAGATCTTACCGATGCTCATCTGCGCATTACGGGCCTTCAGGGAGCAGATCTGCGTTATGCAGAACTCCGCGCCGCGGACTTACGAATGGCGATGCTCACAGGTGCAGACCTACGAGGTGCGCGCCTCATTCAGGCGAATCTCAGCCACGCGGATCTCACAGGGGCAAATCTCGCTGGTGCGGAGCTGTCGGCAACGATCTTTGGCGATGTCGATTTAAGCAAGACTAAAGGACTCGACGACATCCTGCACCAAGGGCCTTCAATTATCGGGGTTGATACCATCTATCGATCTAAAGGCGAAATCCCCGAAGCTTTCCTACGAGGTGCAGGTGTCGCCGACAATTTCATCACGTTTGCGCGCTCACTGGTCGGGAAGGCAATCGAATTCTACTCCTGCTTCATCAGCTATTCAAGCAAAGATCAGGAATTCGCCGAGCGCCTCCATGCGGACCTACGCGCCAGGAATTTGCGCTGTTGGTTCGCTCCCGAAGACCTAAAGATAGGCGACCGCTTCCAAGAGCGCATCGAGGAATCAATTCGGCTCTTCGACAAAGTCGTGGTCGTTTTATCCGAGGCCTCTGTCGAGAGCCGCTGGGTCGAGCGCGAGGTGGACACGGCCCGTGAGCGCGAGGACCGGGAGAACCGCACAGTGCTCTTTCCGATTCGCATCGATGAAGCTTTATGGAACGCACCGCAGCCCTGGGCAGCCGAGATTCGCCGCGCTCGGTATGTCGGGAATTTCAGCTTCTGGAAAGATCACGACAGCTATCAGAAAGCGCTTCAGCGATTGCTACGGGATCTCAATACATAGAAATCGAGGTACAGACCCATCGGGCCAGCCGAACCCTCGGCCTTATGCCGAGTCGGGGCTCCTGGGCGGACACGACCCGGTTTGCGTCCTGTTGCGACCTACGCCGCTTCGCGATCAATCAGGTCAGTGTCCGTCTTGGCAACCTTGACTGACTTCGCAATACCAAACCGCTTCAACAACTGGATCTGAAGCCAGGAGGGGTCGAACTCATACCATGCGAGACCATGCCGCGCCGAAGTCGGATGAGCGTGGTGATTATTGTGCCAGCCTTCGCCGAAGGTAATGAGTGCCACCCACCATAGGTTGCGCGAATCGTCGTGTGTGGCGAACCGGCGCGAGCCCCACATGTGCGTAGCGGAGTTGACCAGCCAGGTGGCGTGCAGGCCTATGACCACCCGCAGGCACACGCCCCACAGCACCATCGGAACGCCGCCGATGGCGTACAGCAGAATCGCCAGCAGAATATTCGGAAGCCAGTGATAATGATCCAGCCAGACGTAGAAACGATCCTTCGCCAGGTCGGGAGCATACTTCGCCATCAGCCGGGTGTTGCTGTGCTTGGCCTCTCCGACCATCATCCAGACCATGTGCGACCACCAGGCGCCCTCGCGCGGCGAATGCGGATCGCCAGGTCGATCGGATTTCTGGTGATGAACGCGATGCGTGGCCACCCAGAAAATCGGCCCGCCTTCAAAGGTCAGCGCGCCGCAAACGGCAAACAGGTACTCGAGGGCCCGCGGCACCTGGTACGACCGGTGCGTATGCAGCCTGTGGTAGCCCATGCTGATGCCGAGCCCCGTGGCAAACCAGAGCAGGAAAAGCGTGACAGCCAGGTTGGCCCAACTGAACATGAAGAGGGCGGCAACGGCCCCCACGTGCAAAATCACCAACACGATAATGGTTGGCCAATTCAATCCCTTGTCTCGAAGTTCGTAGAGATCCGGGATCACCGGTTGTTCCAAGATGGTAGGCACTATGAGTCCACGTTAACAGGGATTCAGCGAGTCGTTTGTAAGACTTATGTAATTTCGGGGGGCTATCGTACACTAGTGACGGGGGTATGCCTTACAGGAGCCTTCAGCGCCAAATCAAATGCAGATTTTGATAGACTCTCCGATACGGCATTCGCTTGCGCCCGACCCCCTATCGAGCTTTATTTCTCGGCCTGCTGGCGGCGGCTGCCGCGCTTCTGTTTTTCGCCTGGCTCGCGGAAGAGATTCTCAAAGGGGGCACCCGCCGGTTCGACGATGCTATCCGCCTGCTGCTGCACCAGCACGCCAGCCCGGCGCTGACCGCGGCGATGCGCGCTGCCAGCTTCATCGGATCGCCCGCCTTCCTGATCCCACTGGGAATTCTCGTGGTCGCTCTTTATCTGCGGCAGGGCAGGCCGGTGACTGCGCGATTATTTGTCATCACCGTGATCGGGGGCGAAGTTCTCGATCAAGTCCTCAAGCTGGCATTTCACCGCACACGGCCGCCCGCCTTCTTCGGGCTGCCCGAGCCTTTGGGCTACAGCTTTCCGAGCGGCCATGCGCTGGCGGCCTGCGCGTTTTACGGCGTCCTGGCAGCCTTTGCCGCGGCGCGCACGGAAAACCGCGCGTGGCGCTGGATATACCGGATCGCCGCCGCTATGGTGATCGCCATCATCGGCGTCTCACGGATCTACCTGGGCGTGCACTATCCGAGCGACGTGCTGGGCGGATATGCCGCCGCGCTAGGCTGGGTCTTCACCGTGGCATCGGCGCGGCGCTGGATGCGGCACGCAAGAGCTCGCGCACGGTTTCCAGCGTGACGCCCCGGCGCTACTTTCCGCCCACAATCTCCCCATGCGGCCTTCCCTGTTTGATCTCCTCGTAGGCGTCCTTGACCTGCTTGGCCAGATCGTCGCCCACCCAGTTCTTCACGCTGTCCGGTAATTCCAATTTAGCCAGATCCTCCGGCTTCTTGCCCTGGTCCACGCCAGATTTTACGGCCTTGTACAGCTCTACCATGAATTGTTCCTGGCCCGCTAAGACCTCCTTGCCGCCCGCCACGCCGTGGCCCGGCAATACCGTCTTGACCTCCAGCTTTTCGGCCGCCCGCACCACGTTTGGCCAGTTGCCGAGGTTCGCGTCTTGCGTGTTGTTGTAAGGCCCGTTCACCACCGCATCGCCGGTACACAGGATCTGCTCCTTGGGCAGATAGACGAAGCCGTCGCCGCGCGTGTGCGCCCAGCCGAAGAAGTGGAACTCCACCTTGCGCGTGCCATCGTCCAGAACGAACGGGGTGGCGGCGAAGGTCTGCTTAGGCGGCTCGACGCTGGGCTGGTGCATCTCGGCCACGTCCTTGCGCGTCTTTTCGGTGGCTTCCCAGCGGCCCGGCTCGTAGCGCTTCATCTCCTCCACGACGCCCCTGTATGCCAGCGTGGTCGCGCCCCCGGCCGTCCACACGGAGTTGCCATAGGAATGGTCGCCATGATGATGCGTATCGAACACATACTTCACCGGCTTGGACGAGATGCGCTTGCAATCCGCCATGGTGGCGCGCGCACCGCTCGGGAAATTGGCGTCCACCACGATCAGGTAGTCTTTCATCTCGATGATGATGTTGTTGCAGTGACCCAGATTCTTGATGTCGCCCTCACGGAACCAGACCCCCGGCGCGATCTTCTCGACCGTTTCCGGCCTGGCGTCGGTCCGCGAAACGAACAGCGCCATGCCTCCCAGCGCCGCGAAGAATGAAAGGATCAGAAAACGCTTTTGCATAGCTCCTCCCCAGGCTGCTAGTGTACACCAGCCGTAAATACTACACTGGTACATCTTGACTGAACGGTTGTCACTGCTGTTCCGCCGCGTCATGTACAACCTGCGCGGCGGGTTCCTGGTACGTCCGCTCACCATCGCACTCGCGCTCGGTTGTGCGGGCGCGCTCCTGTCGTCGCTGGAAGAGGCCGCCCCTGTTCTCAGCACCTGGGCGCCGGTGGCGCTGTTCCCTTCGCATGCCGACCCGCAAGTCGCCCAGATCATCCTCGCCGGCATCGCCGCCTCCATCATGACTGTGGTTTCCATTGTTTTTGCCATCTTACTGATGACTCTGACGCTGGCCTCCATGCAGTTCTCCCCGCGCATTATCGTCAGCTTCGTGCAGGACCGCGTGACCCAATGGACACTGGGCATCTTCCTGGGCACCTTCCTCTACTGCATGGCGGCGCTTCCCACGGCACGCTCGCTGCCCCGCCCCTTCGCGCCGGTCTTCACCGTCATGGGAGCGCTGCTGCTGGCGATAGCCTGCGTCGCCTGGCTGCTGTTCTTCATTCATCACATCTCACGCGCGATCAGCGTTAACCACATCGTCGACAAAATCGCCGCGGACACGGTCGCCGTGATTGACGAGACAATGCCATGGCCGCACCGGCCCAACCGTCTCCCGGATACCGGCATCGGCAATGCCATTACCTGGGAAGCCGTGGTCCCTAGCAATATCTCCGGTTACATCCGCTTTATCGATCAGAAGCGACTGGTGGCCCTGGCCAAGTCCTACAGCGTGAAGATCAGCGTCCTCCGGCGAGTCGGCCATTTCGTTCCGGCGGGCGTCCCGCTGCTGATGGTCTCCAGGCAGGCTCGGCTCACTCCCGAGCGAGGCGCCGAACTGCTTGGCGCGTTCGACTTCGGGCCGTCCCGAACCTTGCAGCAGGACGTCGAGTTCGGCGTTCTGCAGATCGTGGATATCGCGCTGAAGGCTATTTCGCCCGCGGTGAACGATCCCAGCACAGCCATCAGCTGCGTGGACCAGTTGAGCCGCATCATGATCCGCTTCGCCGCCCGGGAGCCGCCCGATGAGGTGCTCTACGATCCCCCCGGCACCGGACGCGCGATCATTCACTGGATCGGCTTCGAACGGCTGCTGGAGTCGGCGTTTGACCAGATACGACTGTACTCGAAGACCGATGTGGCGGTCAGCTTGCGGCTGCTGCGCGCACTGACTGACATCGCGGGGACCACCCCGGACCCGGAATACCGCCGGACCCTCGCCGAGCGCGGCAGACAAGTAGTCGCCGGCTGCGCCGAAAAGCTGGGCGAGGAGGAGCTGGGAGCGCTGCGTGTCCGCCTGGGCGAGCTCGAGGCCTGCGCGATGCCCGTTCCAGCGATCAAACCGTCGTGATACAGAGGAGCGGTTCTGCGCCGGAGACCGTCAGCGGGCCGCCTGCACTTCCGCCAGCTCCTTTTTCACCTGCGCGGCGTATTGTCCGTTCGGCGTTTGATCTATATACGCCTGCAGGTGTTTCTTCTCTCCATCACGATCGTTCTTTGCCTTCAGAATCATTCCCAACGCGTACTCCAATCCAGGGTACCGATGCTCTGTGTCCAGTTTGAGGCCTTCGATGGCGCTCTTCTCCGCGGCATCGATCTTCTGCAGATTCATATTCGCAATCGCGTTCAATTCATAGGCGTGGGGAAAGGCCGCTGGATTGAGGTCGATGGCTTTCTGGCTCTGCTCCACGGTTGCCTGCCAATCCGCTCGCGCCGCATCGAGCGCCGCGATCCGGATCAAAGGGAGGGCGAACTTTCCATCCGCTTGCGCCGATTGCACAAATGATTTCTGGGCGCTGTCACGATCCCCGTCGCTTTGCTGCAGGATGCCCAGACTGAGCCACGCCGAGCTATAACCGGGGTAGGCGGATGTGGCCTTCTGCAAAGACGCCATGGCATTTGGCCACGCCTGCTTAGCCGCCTCCTCGAGACCCTTCTCATACGCCTTTTTCGCATTCTTTGGCGCCTGCGCGTCGGTCGGGCTGGTCAGGCCGTTGGTATCCGAAGACAAAGGCTGCAGAACGATCTTCCCCAGTTTGGTGGCAGAGTTTGGATTCACTTCGGACCATGGCTTGGCTTCGGAGCGGTAACCCTCCAGAGACGCCCGCAACACGCATCCTTTGGTGTCGGCCATGTCGCTCAAAACGTTTGGATTGAAGCTGAAGCGGCCCTTCGAATCGGCCACAGCGATGATTTTCGGGACGCCGCCGCAGACGCTCTGAATTTCAACCAGCTCTTCCGGGATAGATCCGTCGGCCAGGGCGACCAGGCCGCGCGCCAAGGTCTCGCTTGGCGGACCCGGGTTATCTGTTTTGAGATTGCCGCTGGAATCCCTGGTGGTGGTCGGGGGCGTGGGACGAGACATGGTGCCCTGAGCGAAAGCGTGAGTGCCGGTGCCGACAAGGAACACGCTAATCAGAACAATAGGCCTGCTGCCGGTGGTGGTATACATGCCCAACATTGTATCGCTGAGGACTGTGCCGGGTGCAGAACCCAACACCTTAATTAAGGTACTACGTACACTCTCAAGATTTATGGTGCTTTAGTGCTATTGTCGTGCAGCGCCGACCGGGAGATCATAAGCTCATGCTAGATAATGATTCACGGCTCGATCCCGCGGTGGAACGCCGCGCCTCGAGGCGATTTCCAATCGAACAAGAAGTATCGTACCGGGTGCTGGACCATAAAGCCATTGTGCCCGAGAGCGGTATAGGGAGAACTTTCGACATCAGCAGCGGAGGGGTTCTGTTCGCCACCGAGCAGCGTCTCCGCTCCGGCAAGCGCATCGAGGTCTCGGTGAACTGGCCGGCCGTGCTGGAGGGGGGCTGTCTGCTCAAATTTGTCGCCGTCGGCCGCATTGTGCGCGTGGAGGACGCGCGCGCGTCCATTACCATCGAACAATACGAGTTCCGCACGCGGCGGTCCAAAGACACGGCCGCGGCCGGCCCCGATAAGCCATCCCGCGCCGCCGTACAGTATTCTTAGAGTTGGACCTCATCCCCGATACTGATACGGCCGCCGATCACTGGAAACGCCGGAGGATGAAACCCCGTCCGGCGTGGTCTGGCGGACCCAGCGGCCGCTGGTGATCCACGATCTCGCACGGGGAAACACGCTACCCCGCCATCATGCGGGTGTTGGAGGAGCATGGCGTGCGCTCCTGCTGCGTACTGTCGCTGACGAATTTCTGGAGCATATTGCTGGAGTTGCGCAACGACGCCGAGCACGAACACATTCTGCGCGCATTGCGCGAGTGCCGCTAACTCGGGGGAGGCCCAGCCGGCGCCGCGGTCAGGCTGGGGCTCAAGCGAACGACTCTGCAATCGCGGATGCTGAAGCTGGGGATTGGCCGGCAGGCGTAGAATAACGGAATGCAGCAGCAGACAGTGGCTATTTTCGGCGGAGGAGTCGCAGGTCTAAGCGCGGCGCATGAACTCGCTGAACGTGGTTTTCAGGTGCATCTCTACGAGCGCAAGCCGGTGCTGGGCGGTAAGGCCCGCAGTATTCCCGTGCCAAATTCAGGCGCGAACGGTCGTCTCCCGCTTCCTGGCGAGCACGGTTTCCGATTCTTCCCCGGATTCTACAAACACGTCATCGATACCATGCGCCGCACGCCGTACGGCACGCACGGCAGCACGTTCGATAACCTCAGCGTCGCCACTCGCATGCTTCTGACGCGCGCCGGGCAGACCGAGATCACCTGGCTCGCTCGTAGTCCGCGCACCATGGACGACTTGCGGGCTTTTCTCATAGAGCTTTTCACGCCGTTTGGTGTTGCGCCGGAGGAATTGAGTTTCTTCGTCAGCCGTCTATTAATAGTGGCCACCAGTTGCGCGGAGCGGCGTCTGGTGGAATATGAAAACATCGCATGGTGGGATTTCATCGCGGCGGCGCGTATGTCGAAGGCCTACCAGGCATATCTGGGGCAGGGAGTGACGCGCTCCATGGTCGCCATGCGGGCCGAGGAGAGTAGCACACGCACGGTCGGCGTCACGCAATTGCAGCTCTTGTATGGCTTGATTTCTCCTGACGGCGTCTTCGATCGTCTGCTGTCGGGCCCGACCAGCGACGTCTGGATCTATCCTTGGACTCAATACCTTCAGAAACTGGGCGTTGAATTCCACGTCGGCTCGGGCCTGGTTGGAATCGAAACGGATGGTACGCGAGTGGCCGGTGCCACGGTGGAGAGCGCCACCGGGCGCTGCGAGGTGACTGCGGATTTCTATATTGCGGCCTTGCCGGTAGACAAGATGGCCGCGTTAATGAGTGATGACCTGAAACGCGCTGTGCCGTCCCTCGCCAATTTAGACAAATTGAAAACACGGTGGATGAACGGCATCCAATTCTATCTTTACAAGGATGAGCCGCTGGTGAACGGTCATGTCATGTATCTTGACTCACCCTGGGCGCTGACTTCCATCTCGCAGCGGCAGTTCTGGCGCAACGTGGACCTCTCTCAGTACGGGGACGGTATGGTCCGCGGTATTCTCTCGGTGGATATTTCCGACTGGGACTCGCCCGGCGATGTCTTCGGCAAGCCTGCGCGGGAATGCAGCGCGGAGCAGATCAAGCAGGAGGTTTGGACTCAGCTCAAGCAGCACCTGAATAGCAGCGGGACCGCGCCGATTGACGATGCAAACCTAGTGGCCTGGTTCCTCGATCCGGACATCGAATTCCCCAACCCGAGCACGGCTACCAATGCCGAGCCGCTGCTTATCAACACGGCAGGTTCGCTTCAGTACCGGCCGGAAGCTCAGGTGGAGTTGGAGAATTTCTTTGTGGCTTCCGACTACGTACGCACGTACACGGATATTGCCTGCATGGAGGCGGCCAACGAAGCAGCACGCCGTGCCGTGAATTGTCTGCTCCTGGAGTCCAACTCGACTGCTCCACCGGCACAACTCTGGCCGTTGGAGGAGCCAGCGTTTCTCAAACCCCTTCAGGAGATTGATCGCATCCGGTTCACCCTCAGTCTTCCGCATCATTTGGCCGCTGCTTAGCAGGCCAGCTTCCGGAGAGCGTGTTCCTGCCACGCCTGAGAATATAATGGGAATAGCGGGGAAATCCGAACACATGCAAAAGCTCGTTCCTGCTCAGGATCTGGCGGCAACCAACAAGGCTCACTATCCCAACGAAAGCGCGGAATATCGCGCGGCTCGCAATGAGCTCATAGTCGAAGAGATCGAGCTGCGTCGCCACATAGAGCGCGTCGCATCACAGCGGCGCGCGCTGCCTGCGGGCGGTGAGATTCCTCAGGACTTCCTGCTAGCCTCCGAAACCGGTCCTGTGCGTTTCTCGAGTCTTTTCGGCGACAAACGCACGCTCGTGATCTACAGCATGATGTACGGTCCACAACGCAAAGCGCCGTGTCCGATGTGTACATCTTTCTTGAACGCCTGGAACGGGATCGCTGTCAACCTTCGCCAGCGCGTTGCCCTCGCCGTCACTGCCCGCTCGCCCATCGAGCGCCTGATCGATTACAAGAATCAACGCGGTTTCACGAATCTGCCGTTCATTTCCGATGGGTCCGGCGAGTACACTCGCACCTACGTAAACTCCGAAGACGCCGATGTCCCCGGCCTCAGCGTCTTCAGCCGGCGCGATGGAATCATCCGCCACTTCTACAGCGGCGAGATGAGCGGAGCGATGGCCGATCCCGGACAAGATCCGCGCGGCGCCCCGGACCTCGATCCTCTGTGGCTGATGTTAGACTTGACGCCGGAAGGGCGCGGCACGGAATGGTATCCGAAGCTCGACTACTAGCGCAAGAATAAAACAAGGCACGGGGATCGAACCATCGCGCTCTCAGGAGATGCGCGACTTCCGCGGGACATCGTATGCGCGAGAGGCAACCAGAAAGACGCCGCCGAACATGAGTGTGTCCGCAAAATAATTCAAACCCTCGATATCGGGCTTCGAAATCATGATGGCGAGGTAAAGGGATACCACGAGCAGGACGATCCACGCGCCGAGTGCGGTCGCCGATTGTCGCGAGACATTTCTCGCAAACATGGCTCCCCCGCCGATGACCAGTACGATTCCCGTCAGAACAGTCCAGAAGTGCGCCCATGGAATCCAGACGGGCGTCACTTTAGCAAGCGGGACCGCGGGTACGCACTCAGAATGAAGAAAATGCTCAATGCCGTAGAACATTGAGACGAGGGCAATCCAATAGAGCGCGCCGATCGCGACCCGATTCTCACCAGGCGTTCGTTGCTGCGCGCCGCTCGTGATGGCCAGGAGTATCGCGCCTGCGCTAAATGCCGACTCCCTCGCGAAAAGCGTCCATGCGATCCGATCGTGCGGGGCGGCGATGGCGCTGGGGAGGTCCATCATCGCCACGAAGCAGAAGAACATGATTCCGAGAAGCGTCGCCGATAAGCGAATCCCAACCCGAAAAATAAAGCTGAGGGCCGCGGCGATCAGGGCTACACCAACGAAATAGGTCCAGAAGAGCTTGCCGGGTATCCACGCTGGGACGAGTTTCATGATCTCGTGAGGCGACGTCAGGTGCTCCGCGCCAAAGACGGCGATCGGAACGGCCAGAGAAACGCGACCGAGCGGATAGGCCTTGTCGAGTCCCCGCGCCGTCCAGAACTCTCGACCCACCGCTACGAATGCGGCAATCAGGAACACTACCAGTGTGAAATAGGGTCCAAACACCTGCGGTGAACTCATAGCTATTCGGGTATTGTCACGCGAAGGCTCGGGGGAATCAATCACCACTTGCTGCTACTTCGGCAAGACCACTTATCCAAACGGGCGCGATGGGTGCGGGATTCGGAGGATGTCCGAAAACCTAACCTTCGGATCCGACGTGAGTTAAGATTGGGATGAGTTCCATAGGAGTTGCTAATGTTCCGTCTTCTAAGCATCGTTTTCCTGATCAGCGTGATGCCTGGCACAGATCCAGCCATGGCCCAAACTCCACCCCCGGCCGCACGCCCGGCGCGCCCGACGCCGCCCACCCGCGATCCCAACACGCCCGGTTATGTCACGGCTAAAGACCTACCCGACGGCGCCAACGCCCCGGTAAATGCCGACGGAAACTTCATCCTCGGCCCCACACACAACCCCGCACCGGAGATGACCGTGCAGGAAGGCGTGCCGCAGGGAGCGGTCTTCAACTTCACCATGGAATCGACCGACAGCAAGATCTACCCCGGCATCGCGCGCGAGGCCAACACCTTTGGCACGGCAGACCTCACCGACCCCGCCAAGATGGTAGTCACCACCAGCCACCCCGCGCCCTACACTCGCAAAGTGGCTGTGTATGTCCCGAAACAATACGTCCCCGGCACGGCCGCGCCGTTCATCGTCGGGGCGGACGGACCTGACCTGGCATTATTCACTGCCCTGGACAATCTGATCGCCCAGCATCGGGTGCCGGCGATGATTGCCATCTCCATAGGCAACGGCAGCGGCGACGCCCAGGGAAGCGAACGCGGCCTGGAATACGACACGATGTCAGGCCTCTACGCGGAGTTCGTCGAGAAAGAAGTGCTGCCTCTCGTGGAGAAGCAATACAACGTGAAACTGACCAAAGATCCCGAGGGTCGGGCGACCATGGGCGGCAGTTCCGGCGGCTCGTGCGCCTTAATCATGGCGTGGTACCACACGGATCTATATCACCGCGTTCTCACCTACTCAGGCACTTACGTGAACCAGCAGTGGCCGTCGAACCCCGACACGCCACATGGCGCATGGGAGTTCCATGAACACCTCATCCCCAATACCCCGGCCAAGCCGCTACGCATCTGGATGGAAGTTGGCGACAGGGACAATTTCAATGCGAATGTCATGCGCGACAACATGCACGACTGGGTGGTTGCCAATGAGAATATGGCCAAAGTGCTGGCCGCCAAGGGCTATCATTATCAGTTTGTATTCGCGCGTAACGCCGGGCACACCGACCGCACCGTGAAACAACAAACCCTGCCCGAGGCTCTGGAATATTTATGGCAGGGGTACCCTATGGCAGGGCCGGGGAATTGATTGGAGCAATAGGGAAGGGAGTTCATGGCCGTATTGATCGATGCGATTGACGTCAAGCGAAGGACTTTGTTCGAGCTTGACAATACCCCGTTCTCCTGCCTGGAAGTGGAGGTGAACACGCCCACCGCCCGCGGCGGCCAGACCCTGGTTCGCCTGAAGATTCGCAACCTTCTTACGAACGCGGTCTTCGAGAAGACCTTCAAGGCTGGCGACAAGTTCAGGGAGCCGGATCTCCATTTGGTTCCAGCCTCCTATCTGTACAGCGACAGCCATGGTTCTCATTTCCTGGACCAGGAAAGCTATGAGACTCTCACCCTGTCCGATGAGGTGATGGGAAACGCGCTGGACTTCTTGATCGGGGGCACCCTGGTCGAGTTACTCAAGTACAACGGCAATCCCATCGGGTTACAATTGCCAACGTTCGTGGAGTTGGAAATTACCTCCACGGAACCGGGTGTACGGGGCGACTCATCGAGCGGCAGCGTGACCAAATCAGCCAGGCTCGAGACCGGTCTTGAGATCCGCGTTCCCCTCTATATCAAAGAAGGCGAAAAAGTAAAGGTGTCTACGGAGAGCCGGGGGTTTGCGGGCCGAGCGTGATTTGCTTCCGGAGTGTTACACCTCAGGCCTTGCGCGGCGTGAAATTCAGCGAGGCCGAGTTCATGCAGTAGCGCAACCCGGTGGGCGCTGGTCCGTCGTTGAACACATGGCCCAGATGGCCATCACAGCGCGCGCAGGTAGCTTCCGTCCGGCTCATTCCAAAACTAAAGTCAGTGTTGGTCTTCACATTCTCCTTGGCGATCTGCTGGTAGAAACTCGGCCAGCCGGTACCCGATTCGAATTTCGTTCGCGAATCGAACAGAACCGTGTCGCAGCAGACGCAATGATAGATGCCATCGGCATGGTTTGCGGCGTACTTGCCGGTGCCCGCGATTTCGGTACCTTTTTTGCGCGTCACCTCGAACTGCAGGGGTGACAACTGTTTGCGCCATTCGTCGTCCGACTTTACGATTTTCTCCACAAGCTCAACTCCCGTTCGCTTCCCCGCCGCGTCGAATTCCGCGATGTGGACCATCTTCGTCGCCTCTTTGTCGGACGCAGCCAGAAGCCTGGAAACCGGCAGCATGCCGGCAAGCGTCGTCAGAAAGCCGCGACGTCCGCTGCGATTGTTGTCTCGGCTCATGTCAGTCCGCTCCTCGCGTTGATTTCTTGTAGAGATCGGGATAGGTGCGCTTGAAATTTTCAAGCAACGGAATATCCACGGCCGCGATGTACCCTTGTGTCGGATTCAGATCGAGGAAGTGCTGGTGATACCCTTCCGCCCGATAGAAGCCTTCCAGCGGAACCACCTTCGTGACAATCGCGCTCTTGAAGACATGCGCCTCGTTCAGTTCTTTGATGTACTCCTCGGCGATCTTTTTCTGCTCTTCATCGACGTAGAAAATCGAAGAACGATACTGCGTGCCAACGTCGTTGTGCTGGCGGTTCAGCGTAGTCGGGTCGTGAGCCACCGAGAAGTAGACCTTGAGCAGTTGGCCGTAAGTGATCCTGGCCGGATCGTACGTAATCCTGAGCGACTCCGCGTGACCGGTGTCGCCTTGCTCGATCCTTTCGTAGTGCGCCGTCTTCGCCGAGCCGCCGGTGTATCCAGCTTCGGTGTCGATCACGCCTTTCACATGTTCGAAGATTCCCTGCATGCCCCAGAAGCAGCCGCCGGCGAGCACCGCGGTCGCCTTTTTCGCCGGGGGCCCGGCGGGGGCTGGCATGGTCACGTTGGGCGGATCGGGAAAGCCGGCGGCCATCAATCCCATCGCCAGAACCGGTATGGCCGCCACCCGTGCAAACCAGTGATTTCGCATATTTCTCTCCAGTTTCTTAATCCAGGCAACTGGACTGTTTATTCCAGTCTTCACCCTATTTTACGTCGAACGGATGGGGCTGGTTTTGGGTTGCCGCGGCAGGCGGGCGTTATATTTGTAAAAATTGACGACGGGAAAGACTCGACGGGCGCCCGCCAACCTGGGGCGACAATAGGCTTGGCTGATCAGCCAAAGGGTGGGGTATGCTTGAATACAAGCGGCAAACGCCAGTGCTTTCTCTCAGAGGAGCCAATGCCTTCTATACTAGAGCAATACAGGATCTCGGACTTCGTAGAGTGGCGCAAGCAGAAACGCCTGAACCTTAATCCGGACTTCCAGAGGGGTAGCGTGTGGAGTCCAGCGGCTCGGACGTTCTTGATTGATACAATCTTGAGGCAACTCCCCGTCCCTAAAGTGTACTTGCGGACACGAATTGACGTAACCACAAAGCACACGATCAGGGAGGTCGTCGATGGGCAACAGCGCATGAGGGCGATTCTAGATTTTGCTGATGATGGTTTTGTGCTCTCAAAACGAGCCGGCGAGTTCTGTGGCTTGAAATATTCCACTATGTCCGTGCAGCAGCAGGAACGCTTTTTGAGCTACCCAATCGCAGTAGATCAGCTGGTCAATGCTACCGATACAGACGTTCTTGAGGTGTTTGCTAGGCTTAATTCTTATACCGTCACACTCAACCCACCAGAAAAACGTCACGCAAGGTTTCAAGGTGATTTCAAGTGGGCTGTCCGCGCTGAGGCGCAAAAGTGGAAAGTGCTCTGGGAGACATATGAGATTTTGACCGTAAGGGAAAGGGTTAGAATGCTTGACGATTCCTTAACAGCAGAGATGTTCGGCGTCTTGCTTGAAGGGGTATCCGATGGCGGCCAAGGAAAGATAGACGCTCTATATAAAAACTATGACCCTGGATTCGACGCAGACACAATGACAAAGCTCGATACTGTATTGAAGTTTTTTGTAGATCATATAGCCGAAGGTTTGATCGGTAGCCCATTGCTGCGCCCGACACATTTCTTGATGTTATTTAGTGCCCTTGCTGCTTTGCTGGTTGGAATCCCTGGAAATACGCAGGTGCCCAAGGTAGAGCGGTTGAGTGCAAAGGCTATTACCGATAATCTTGAGCACGCACGAGAGAAATTGCAACAGCTTGGCTCTATAATTGACAGCGACGCTGAGCCATCTAGGAAGTACCTGAATTTTTGGAAGGCATCTCGAGCGACCACGCAGCGTATCGCGAGCAGAGAAGTTCGTTTCCCATTCTTCGTGCGGGCCTTATCTCCGAAGATTGGGTGACGTTACCGAAGACAATGGCAGCCCTGACCGATCCAATAAGACGCCTAATGAGCGAGTTGGTATGGCTTAGGGAGGAGTTTCATTTAGCATCCAAGCCACCACGTGCTCGTCAGAAACAATTGGCTGCTGAGATGGCCGTCATTCGCATGTACGACGCTTGGGCTAGGTATTGCAGGGAACTGATTGTCCTGTCTGCTTCTGGCAATACCGTCACACTCAATGGGGCAGTTATACCGGCAGTAGTAAAGCGGCGTTCGGATGTGATACCGGCTCTCCTAGCGACTTACAGGAAAAGGCAGTACGAGCCAAAATGGGCACGCGCCACAGAGTGCATAGAGGCGGCTGGTCGGCTCAAGATCGCAAATATTGGAACAGTGACCGCCGCGCTTGGAGCCACAAATTCCCCAGCTGAAGAGATTAGACATATCAGAAACTATTATGCACATCGTAAGCAGGGAGGGGCGGCACGAGCCATCGCCTGCGGTGTTTTTATCGGGGCAAGTCCCATAGTGTTCGATTTGGATGCTTACAAAAATGCCGGCGAGACATTCTTAGAGTCATGGGTCAATGGCTTCCTGTTGGTGGCGACAGCAGCGTCACAGTAGGTATATCCAAGATGGCAAGGTGGAACAAACATAAAGCACCACGCCGAATACGAAGCCTTCACGAATGCCGTGGAGCATCTGATGTCCATTCCGAAGGCCAAAATCTTGCGGCGCGAAGCCGAATACAAGAAACAGGCCGATCTGAACCCGCGAAAACGCGGTCCCAAGCGGAAGGTCAAGACCCCCGTTTAGAACCGCGCAGAAGCCTGGCCTTAGGCGGCTTCCAGTACCGCGCCACGTAAATACCCGCACTACGCCCTGGAAATTGCGCCTGTACCTTCCCGCCCGCAATTCGCAGCTCCGGCGCCGCACCCAACCGGTCGGTCAGGCTCGCCCCCTCACTCGGATGTAGCGGCGAAAGATCGCAACTGACTTCCGCCGCCTCGGGCGCGTTGTTGATCAAGACCACCACGGTCCCCTCGGAGCTGCTGCGCGCGTACCCGTAACTCTGCTCACTGACGCACAGGTTGGTCATGGACCCGCGGCGCAGCGGCGCCAGCTCGCCGCGCAGTCGCGTCAGCCGCCGCACGTGCTCCCAAATGGCTTGTTCCCCGGGCGTGCGGCCGGCCGCGGTAAATGCGTTGCGCGCGTCCTCCCGCCAGCCGCCCGGGAAATCGCGGCGATTGTCCGGATCGCCTCCGCCCCGCATACCGATTTCATCGCCGTAGTAAATCATCGGAATGCCGCGCGCGGTCATCAGGAACGTAAACGCCAGATCCAGGCCCTGCGCCGTCGCACCGTTCTCGTTCATAAAGCGCGCCACGTCGTGCAGACCCAGAAACGTCACCAGCAGGCTGGCGTTCGGATACAGATAGTCATGGCCGGTCATCACCGCTACATCGTGTACCGGCTTGCCCTCCGCGAAGGCCCGCCGGATGGCGAAAAATGTGGGGAAATCGAAGACCGTGTCGACGCCTGAGTCCACCCCGTCAAACCGCGCCTGGCCGCCTTGAAAAAATGCCACCATGGCCGGATCGCCATCGAACATCTCGCCCACCACGCGCAGCTTGGGATACTCGCGCTTGATGGCCGCCATCCAATCGCGCCAGAAGCGCCGCGGCACGTATGGCAGCGTGTCCTGGCGTATGCCGTCGAGTCCGCTGATGCCCACCCACCACAGCGTATTCTGAATAAGGTAGTGCGCCACTTCCGGATCGTCCTGGTTCAAGTCCGGCAGGATATCGACGAACCAGCCGTCCAGCGTCGCTTGCCGCAGCTCCGGCATGGCATGCGGGTCGATGAGCGTCCAGGTTTGCCAGGTGTTGGTAAGATGATGCGCTTCGGTGCCGTGAAACCAGTCCGGCAGCGGCGGATCTTTTACCCACGGATGATACGGCCCGGTGTGATTCGCCACCTGATCCTGAATCACTTTGATCCCGTGACGGTGCGCTGCATCCACCAGCTCGCGGAATTGTGCCAGCGTCCCGAAGTGCTCCTCGACGCCATAATAGTCGACCGCGCCATAGCCGTGATAATCCGCGATGGCTTGGCCGTCGACTGGCTCGCGCTCATTCAGATGGTTGACGTTGTCATACACCGGGTTGAGCCAGATGGCGGTCACGCCCAGGTCCTTCAAATACGGCAGGTGATCGATGATGCCCTGGAAATCGCCGCCGTGATAATAGCGCGGCTTCTGCCTGTCCCACATGCCGCGCGATACGGCGGGATCGTCATTGGAGGGATCGCCATTCGCGAAGCGGTCCGGCATGATCAGGTAAATGACGTCGTCCGGCGAGAAACCCTGAAAGCGGCCTTCGCGCGGCAGCGGACTGAGCACTTCGAAGGACGCGCTGGCCTCGCCGCCGGGGGTGACGATCCGGAGCGGGTGCGGCCCGGGCTTCGCATTCCGCGCGATGACTACATCGACGAACGCATAGGTGCCAGCCGCGTTCACCTGCGTGCTTCCGGCTGCCACACCAGCGCCATACGGTATCACGCGCGCACCGGCCAGGTTGTGCCCGCGAATCAGCAATCGCACGGGATTGATGGAATGCGCGATCCACCAGCTCGGCGGCTCCACTTTGGTGACCTCAGGGGTTGCCTGGGGCGCCGCGGCCAGCGCGGCCGTTACGGCGATTAACAGGAGCGCGCTTCGACAGGCTTGCACAGAGCGCATTGTAACCGATTTGGCGAACCGCGCCACTTTGTTGTAAACTTGGAGTTTAGTCCACTAGCTCCGACGCATTCGTGTGTCCCGGCGCAAGACTCAGAGGTTATTCATGCACGCAATTATCGAGACCGGCGGAAAACAGTACCGGGTTGCCCCTGGCGATGTGGTCCGCGTGGAGAAGCTGGCAGGCGAAGTCGGCTCCGAAATCGAACTGCCGCTGCGGGCGGTGTTCAAGGGCGAGGGAGAACTGGTCGTGGGCGCCGACCTGGGCCAAGCCACGGTGAAGGGCACCATCATGGCCAATGGCCGCGGCAAGAAGATTCTGGTCTTCAAGTTCAAGCGCAAGAAGCAGTACAAGCGAACCATCGGACATCGCCAGGACTTCACCGCGGTGAAGGTCGGCGACATCGTGGTGTAGACGTATTTAGGTGACAAATGGCGCACAAAAAAGGATTAGGCAGTTCCAAGAACGGGCGCGATTCCAATGCGCAGCGGCTGGGCGTGAAGGTCTTCGGCGGACAGTTGGTGCCAGGCGGCTCGATCATCGTCCGCCAGCGCGGCACGCGCATCAAGGCCGGTGAAAACGTGGGCTGGGGCAAGGATGACACCCTTTTTGCCCGAGTCACCGGGGTGGTCGAATTTCGCGACCGCGGCCGCATGGGCAAGTTCGTCACGGTCAAGGAAGTCGTGTAAGCGGCGCCCAGTCTTTGCCATTGAACCTGATCAGAAATAACTGCTTGATCGGTTGATAGTCAGTCGGACTCGTGCTGATTCTGATCCCGGGACGGAGCATCCCAAGCTCCAGATCCAAGCTCGCCGCCTGCTTCATCACGTTCGCACGCGTCAGATCGTCGCCGCATTTCTTGAGCACCTCGACCAACGCCTGCGCGCGTTCGTAGCCGGCCACATTATTTTGATCTCGCAGACTGGCCTGCGAGTTATACCTGCTCATCCATTCCAGAAACTCACGCACCCCGGGATCGCTTCGCGCTTGCGGATGCAGCCAGCCCTTAGAACGGGCATTCGAAATGATTCCGGCAGCTTTCTCGAGCCCCGCCGGATCGAGAAACGACGTGACCGAAAGCGATGCGTTGGGAATGAATTGCAGCGGGCGCCAACCGATGTCGTAGGCCGCGCGAATCGTCCGGGTCGCGAACGCGCCCACCGAGAGGTTGAGGAATACATCGGCACCCGAGCTCTGAAGCGCTCTCATTTCTGACTCGATCTGCCGCGGATCGGAAATCTGGTAGGACGCTTCTTCCACGATCCGGGTCGAAGCCTTAGCGCCAAGACCCTCATGTACGCCCGCAAGATACTCTTTTCCCGCATCGTCGTTGGCGTACAGGATGGCGATCTTCGCTTCGGGCTTATTGTCCAGGATGTACCTGGCGTAGGACCATCCTTCCGTCCGGTAGGTCGCAAAAAATCCCATGGTCCAGGGGAAATGCGACGGATCGTCGAACACCGCCGAACTGGTTTGGATGAATAGCTGCGGCACTTTCTTCTCGTTCATGTATGCGCGGATCGCCAGGTTGCTTTCAGTCCCGACGGAGCTGAAGATCAGCAGGACCCCGTCCTGTTCGACTAGTTTGCGCGCCAGATCGAGAGACTTTGCCGTTTCGGAGCCGTCATCCACGCTGATGAAGTTGATCTTGCGGCCGCGTATGCCGCCGCGGTCGTTGATCATCTGGAAATAGGCAGCCTCCGCTCGCCCGACTGCGCCGTATTCCTTGGCCCAACCGGTGTAAGTCATGATGTTGCCGATCTTGATTTCGTTGTCAGTCACTCCCGGATCGTAGGTCTTCTGGGCCAGCGCCGGCGCGAGTGTCACACACGCGAGCACTATTACGGTGGAAATCCGAATCATCGCTGGGTTGATGCTAACACGCCTCAGAGCCAGAACAGAGCCGGGTGATCGTGACCGGTGGCATGAGTCAGGACGCGGTCGTAAACCCGGACGCCGGCGTCGCCGTTGGTGAAGACGAAGATGGCGCTGCCGGTGGAGGGTTCGGCCAGGACGAAATTCTTGTAGCCGCCGTTGTCGCCCCATTGCCAGAGATAGACGTGGCCGGAGACCCGCTCAATGGCCCAACCGAGGCCCCAGCCGAGGAATTCGTTAATCGCGACCTGCTGCTGGCCGAGCTCGGGATTGCGTATGGCGGCGGTCAGGAAGCGGGCGTAGTCCTCTGCCGAAGTGACCAGGCTGGCGGCGCCGTTGGGCACCATCCAATTGGGGAGGACAGGGTCGCCGGTTTCGCGAGTGGCGGCGGCGTAATCGTCGTACCTGAGTTGGGCGACGAGCTTGCCGATGCGAGCTGCGTAAGCCCGAACGGCACGGGCGGATTTGTCCCAATCCTTGCGCGGCTCGCCGTGGTGATCGTGCGGCAGGGCGGTGCGAGCGAGCGTTTCGGGATCCCAGACGAGAGTGGAAGACGTCATGCCGAGGGGCTGGAACACCAGGTCGTGTACTAGCTGGCCGAAGCCCGCGCCACCGATCTGTTCGATGACGCGCTGGAGATAAAAGAAGCCTTCGCCGGAATACTGGTAGCGGGTGCCCGGGGTGAAGGCGGGAACGAGGTCCGGGACGGGTTTTGAGGCCTCGGAGAAACGCCAGTTGGGGAAGCCGGAGGACTGGCTCAGGACGTTGCGGGCGGTGACGACGCGGGCGGCCGGGTTCGGCAGATCGTCGACATAGGCGACCAGGGGTCGGTCGAAATCGAGCTTGCCTTGGGCGCGGAGGGCGAAGGCGACGTAGGCCGTCACCTGTTTGGTGAGGCTGGCCGCCTGGAAAAGAGTGGAGGCGGTGATGGGCTCGGGCGAACCTTCGGCGCGGACGCCCACGGGTGTGATCCAGGAGAGCTTGTAATCGTGAAGGGCTCCAATGACGGCGCCGGGGACGGGTGCGGCGCGCATCAGTTTGGCCAGCTCGGCGCTGTAAGAACCGGGCGGCGCCGGCTGCCAGGTGGGGACGAGGAACGGAGCCGCGAGGGCGTATTGGAGGAAAGAGCGGCGGTCGATCGCGGCTTGCATGGCGATTTGCATGGCGATTTGCATGAAAGATAGACGGGTGCGGGCGGAAGAGGTTATGCAAGACTGAGGGTATGAGTGACCTACAACCCTGGCCGTCTCTGCCGTTGAACGAATGGCAGGATACCTATCGCACTCTTCACCTGTGGACCCAAATCGTCGGCAAGATCCGCATGACACTTTCGCCGCCCTTGAATCACTGGTGGCACGTTACTCTTTACGTCAACTCGCGCGGCCTGACCACGGGACCGGTGCCGTACCCGCTGGGCGTATTCGAAATCCAGCTCGATTTCCAGAACCATGCCGTCCGGGTTTCGACCAGTGAGCGATCGAGCGACTCCCGGCCGCTCCAGGCGGAGTCGGTGGCCAGTTTCTACAGCGGCATTTCGGAGTGTCTGGCATCGCTGGGAATCGCGGTGAAAATCAATCTCAAGCCGCAGGAAGTTGCCGACGCCGTTCCGTTCGACCGCGATTTCGCCCACTGCTCTTACGACCCCGAATACGCGCATCGATTTTGGCGGATCCTCGTTTCTACCGGCAAAGTGATGGAACGATTTCGCGCACAGTTCATCGGCAAATGTAGCCCTGTCCACTTTTTTTGGGGAAGTTGTGACCTGGCATGCACGCGGTTCTCCGGACGGCTGGCGCCGCCGCGCCGAGGTGCTATCAGCGGTCCGGCCTACTCGCACGAAGTCTGCAGCGCCGGCTTCTGGCCCGGCGGCGGCGCCATCGACGGCCCGGCGTATTATTCTTACACTATTCCGCAGCCGGCCGGCATTGAAGGTGCGCAAGTGCGGCCCGGCGGGGCGCGATGGAACTCACAGCTCTCGGAATTCATTCTGATGTATGATGACGTGCGCCGTGCCGACTCGCCAGAGGAAGCCTTACTTGAATTCTTGGAGAGCACCTACAACGCGGGAGCAAGTTTGGCGAAATGGGACCGCGCCGCGCTGGAGCGCTGAGCATGCATGAAGGCATGTTTGTCGAGATCGATGGCGTGCCTCAGTGGGTGACGATTCGCGGAAGCGATCTGCACAATCCAATCCTGCTTATACTTCACGGCACGGGATTTGCTCTGAGCTCGATGCCGCTGTTCTTCGCGCCCTGGGAGACGGATTTCACAGTAGTTCAGTGGGATCAGCCCGGCGCCGGCGCGACCTACGCCAAGAACAGCGGGACGGGAATGGTCCCTCTCACCCTCGACCGCATCACCCGCGACGGCATCGCCATAGCGGAATTTATTCGGCGGCGTCTCGACGCGGACAAGCTTGTCCTGGCGGGACTCTCCGGGGGATCGATCATTGGCCTGAAGATGGTCAAGGAGCGGCCAGATCTGTTCTCGGCCTATGTAGGAAGCGGTCAGTTTGTGAACTGGGCCCGCCAGGAGACGCTCAGCTACGCCATGGTGCTCGACCAGGCGCGCGCAGCCGGCGATCAAAAAGCCATCGCCGAACTGGAGCAGATCGGTCCCCCTCCTTATAAAGACGTGGCAACGGATGCCGTCAAGTCGAAGTACGCGGGGGCGCTGACACCGTCCGAGCAGGCCGTCTTCGCTACGCTCGACCCGGGCTTGCCTGCGTTCGACGCACGAGCCGTGGCCATGGAGACATTCGCCAAACTGAAAGGCGAGATAGCAGGCTTCGACGCCCGGCAGATGGGGTTGCAGTTCGACGTCCCGATGTTTTTCTTCCAGGGCGAGCGCGATGCTTACTCCGTCACTTCGGAAGTCCAGGCATACGAGGCGGAGATCCAAGCGCCGGACAAGATGATCGTGCTGATCAAGGGCGGCGGCCACTCGTGCTACTTCATGCGCGATGAGTTCCTGGCCTTACTCAACAGACACGTAGTTCCCACTCTGAAACATCTGATATAGTGTCGAGACATGAGCCGAACTTTTATTGCGCGCGTTTCCGCCGCGGTCCTGCTGCTAATGGGTTGCTGGATCGCCTACACTCAAACCCAGGGCAACCAACCTCCGCAATTGACTCTCAATAAAGTGAAGGACGATCTGTACGAGATTGAAGGCGACGGCGGCAACGTCGCCGTGTATCTGACGAGCGAAGGCGTCATCCTGGTTGACGACAAGTTCGACCAGGACCACGAAGGCATTATGGCCAAGGTGAAGAGCGTAAGCGATCAGCCGGTAAAGTACGTGCTCAGCACGCATCACCATGCGGACCACAGCGGCGGCAATGCCAGGTTTCTGCCCACGGCCGAGATCATCTCGACCGCCAATGCGCGCGCCAACATCGTCGAACACAAGCAGCCCAACGCGCCACCCGGATTGGCGCCCGCGCGAGTGGTATTCACCGAAGAGTGCTCCGTGTTTCTGGGCGGCAAGGAGGCGCGCGCGCGTTACTTTGGCCGCGGACACACCAACGGCGATGCCATCATCTATTTCCCGGCGCTGCGGACCATCCATACTGGCGACCTGATGGCAGGCTCCACGCCTCTCATCGATTATACGGGCGGCGGCAGCATTGTCGAATGGACCAAGACTCTCGACGAAGCACTGAAGCTCGATTTCGATACGGTGATCCCCGGTCACGGCCCGGTGACCACCAAGGATAGCCTGCTGGCGTATCGTAATAACGTCGAGAAACTGCGCAACCGCGCGGCCGGTCTGATCCACGAGGGCAAGAGTCAGGACGAGGTAGGCAAGGTCATGATGGCAGAGTTCGGCTGGACTCCCAACGGCATGCAGATGCAGTGGAGTCTGCCGGGTATGATGGCGGAGCTGAAGTGACCGGTGCGCGGCGAGAGATTCCCAGGCGTGGGCTTCTTCGCGCCGCTGCCGCCGCCGCATTGGGCGCTCCCGTGACCGCTGGTCAGACCAGCCCAAGCCCCGCTGCCACACCCGGGCGGGGGCACTTGTTCGCCGATCCGTCGTTCGACTTCACCGCCTGGATCGAGTTGGGGTCTTCGTACTATGGCGTAGGAAACCCTGGAAAGGTGCTGGCATTGACGCAGGGCATTACGGATGGCGACTCCGAATCCGCGTTCCGGGCTTTCGACGCGGCGGGCGCCGAAGCGCGGCAGTGGGCGGAAGAGGCGGCCCGGAAGGGACATCCAGTGAGCGCGCGCGAAGCCTGGCTGTGGGCGGCGAAACATTACTCGACCGCGCTCCGCTTCCTCGACGGAACTGCCGATCCATCGCGCCTGCTTCCTACGTGGCGCCGTTATGACGAGTGCTGGGCGCAAGCCGCGGGGCTCTTCAGCCCGCCTGTGGAGCGGGTCGAGATCCCTTACGAGAACACCGCGCTGACCGGCTGGTTTTTCCGCGTAGATCAGTCGCAGAGCCCGAGGCCGCTGATGATCCTTAACAACGGCGCGGATGGGTTGGAGATATCCAGCTACGTGCTGGGCGTGGCTGGAGGCTTGGCGCGGGGGTACCATTGCCTCGCTTTCAATGGACCCGGCCAGGGCGACTCGCTATGGGCGCGTAAACTCTATTTCCGGCCGGACTGGGAGAAGGTCATCACGCCCGTGGTGGACTTTGCGTTGCGGCGCCGTGAGGTGGATCGCCGGCGGATCGCGCTGATAGGAATCACTCAAGGAGGATACTGGATAGCGCGGGCTCTGGCCTTTGAGCACCGCATTGGCGCAGGCGTTGCGGATCCGGGCGTTTGGAATGTGGGCGACGCATGGATGCGCAACCTACCACCGTTCTTGCTCGCCATGCTCGACAACGGCAAGAAGACGGAGTTCGACGCGACCATGGCGGTGGGCATGAAGATGAATCCGAAAACCATTCTGGATTTTCGGATGCGGCCGTTTGGCGTGGCTTCGTACTACGACGCGTTTCGAGCGGTCCGCGAATACAATCTGAAGGACGCGGCCGGCGAGATTCGCTGCCCCATGCTGGTGACCGATCCGGAATCCGAGCAATTCTTCCCGGGCCAGTCGCGGCAATTATTCCAGATGCTGCGCAGTCCGAAAACGCTGGTAGCGTTCACGCGAGACCAGGGGGCCGACCTGCACTGCGAACTGAACGCGCCGGGCTATCGCGATTTCCGCATCTACAACTGGCTTGACGAAACGCGCATGATTAACCGCTAGAACGTCATCGTTTCGATGGAGCTGCCGACTTCCGACTCCAGTGCCGCACGTTTCTTATCGAGCTGCGCGCGGCGATCGCGCAGCGAAGCAAGCTCCGATTCCTGGCTGGAGAGGCGCTGCGCATAAGCCTCCACCTGTTGTTGCTGCCCGCTGACCTGGTTGAGGCTGCCGATGTTCTGCCGCAGGCGGTCCTGGTCGTGGATCACGTCGTTGATCTGGCCTTCGAGGCGCTGCATCTCGCGGGCGGCGGCGGCTATCTCCTGCTTGCGGGCGGCGATCTGCTCGAGCTGTTTACGCGCGGACTCGCCCAGGTTCTTGTTGCGCACGTAAGTGAACAGCACGTCCGGCGTCAGATCGGTGATGGAAAAGGCGTTCTCGTAAACGCGCTCTTCGGTGACCGGGAACTTCTCGGTGGCGCCCGCGGCCAGCTTCACTTCGAAGCGGTAGGCGTTGCTGGTCTTCTCCCAGGGCTTGCGGTCGAGCAGGGTGTACTCAGGGCGGGCCGGATGCTCGATGATCAAGGTCTTGACCTTCTGGTCAACGTTGTGGATGGTATACGTCTTGGTTTCGACAGTGGCGTTACGAGTGGTGAGAACGCCGCGCCGCGCGTGGATTTCGCGGATCGTCTCGACGTTGGAATCAAACTGCGTGGTAATGCGGGCGCCCAGGTCAACGCCATAGCTGATGAGCCGCTTATCTCCGGTTTTCAACGTCTCCATCAAAGCCTCGCCCGCGTAGGCGCCCGTGTCATAAACAGTGATGGGTCCACCATCGAGTGTCTTGCCGGTGGAGTTAGTAATTTCGGCGGCGTCCATGGGATGCGTCGACGACTGATCGGAGTAGATCAGCAGCTTGCGAGTCTCGATTTTCTGCTGCAGGAACGGCAGCATGGCGGACTCGTTGCGGCGCACCGTGACTGGTGTGGGGATATGGTATTCGAACAATTCGCCCAGGTCGCGAGTGGCGGCGGATTCGGCTATGGTGCTGGGCGCCTTCTGTAAACGGGCGAACTGTTGAACCCGGCCGTTAAGAGGCGCCGCGGGCGCCGACAACGCGTCCGCTTGCGGTTGCCCGTCCGTGTTGGAAAACTGTTCGCGCAAGGAAAGCCCGGCGCTGGGCACGTACTGCAGGGCATCCACGGCTCCCTCATGCACCACCGGCACGGCCGCGCGATCTTCAGGCAACTCGGCTTTTTGCCGGGCAATGTAACGTGGTTCGTACAGCGCGCTGATAAACGAGATCGGCCGGCCCGAGACCAGCGACAGATCTACCTTGTTCCAATCCTCGCCCGTAGTATTGTCCACGATAGCCCAACCTTCCAGAGTGGCCAGAGTGGCAAGAGTGGCCGGAGTGGGTTGCGCGCCTTCGCTGAAGATCAGCCGGTAACTGGATTTCCAGATGGGCGTGGGAACCATGTAGCTGGCCAGGACCTGGCGGCCTTTGGCGTCGGTGGAATCAATGTAGACGCTGCGCTTTTCCTTCGAGCGCGCATCGGTTAGCGCCGCCAGATAGTCCTTGAGCTGCACCTGAAGGCGAGGATCGACGAAGCGGACGCCCGCGGCCGCGGCCAGATCGAGATTGCGCAGATCGCCGGAATCCATCAGGAGCGTCACCTGCTCGCGCTCGGGATGCTTCTCGTCGGCGGCTACCAGACGGGCCGCTACGACCGCGCCGGTGACCGTTTCGCTCGCGAACTTCAGCTCGATGGAGGCGCCTTTAAGCTGATCGAGCACCGCGCTCAGCGGCTGGCCGGCGCCAAGCTGAAACGGGAAATCGGCCAGCTTGTGCGCCAGCGGCTCGCTCGAATCGTAGCGCAGCCCGGAGATCTTGCCGCCACCCTTCTCTTCAATGGTCAGCGATTTGAGCACGTCGTCCATTTCGGAGGCTTTGAAATCCAGGCGCGCCGATTCGCCGGGGGCCAGCTCGCCCGAGCGCTCGAAGTACCCCACGCCATGCTTATAGAGGACCACTTGCCGCACGGGCAGCTCCGCCGCCGTAACGCCGAACGCGATCGCGCCAGCCAACCAGATAGCTTGTTTCATATTCGGTAAATGCCGCCGCGGCGGCTTTCCTTTCATCTCAGTGGTCGCCTCACTTGACAAGATACGGCTTGCCGGAGTCGTTCGTTTCGCCCGGCATGGATAACTTCCGGGCCAGGCGTTGGTAGGATTCACGCACGCCTTGGTAATCCGCGGCGAGCGGTTCGCCGGCGGCCAAGCTCTGTGCTTCGGCAATGGTGAAGGTATGTTCTACCTGCCGGATGGCGACCATCAGCAGCTTGATTTCGGTGTCGTCCAATTCTATGCGGTAGAGGCTCACACCCGCAGTATAAATCGTCTGGCGAGCCGGAGACGCTCCGGGATTCAATTCCCGATGGCGGTATACAGTGTTTGCGTGCCGCTTACGCCGCCCAGGGTGAAAGTCACCGGAACCGCGCTGCCGGCGGGGACGGTTGGGACCACCACGTCGAACTGGTACAGGCCGACGTAATTGGGAGCCAGTCCCGCGTACGATAGCGTGGCGGGCACGCCTCCGAACGAGATCTCCAGCTTGGATGTCAGCGCAGTCTGCCCGCTGACGATCTGGCCCGCGGGAGTGCTTGGAGTCACCGTGCCGAATCCGACGCCGTAGAGGATGATGGTGTCGCCCGGGCTGGCCGGCTCCGAGGTGAGCCCGGAAACCGCGCCGGTGGGAAGAATGTAGCTTTTGAAGTCCGAACTCTGAGCGCCCAGATATTGCTTCCCGCCGATTTTGAAGTTCGGGGGGGCCCAGAAACCCGGCTCGGTCGCGTTTACCGTGACCGAGTACGCGGAGCTCGTGCCGGACGCGGTAGACAAAATCAAGGGCTGCGGACCGGCGGTCACGCCCGAGGGGACCTCCACGTTCACCTGAGTTGGACTGACGAAGTCGATGAAGGCCGGCTGTCCGCCCACGGTTACAGTTACTCCGTCCAGGTTAGTGGGGGCATTCGCGCCGTTAAAATTCGAGCTGGCCCATTGGCCCGTAGTACCGGCCAGGTTCGTTCCGTAGATCTCGATCCACGACCCGGGCGCGACCGAGCTGAAGGCGCCAAAATCGCTCGCGCTAACTACTCCGCCCGCATTGATCTTGGGGACCACCGGGGCCACCGCGATAGGCGTCAGCAGGCGAATCACCTGATTCCCGTCATCCGCTATGTATATCTTGCCGCCGCTGATCGCCAGGCCGGAGGGGAAGGTGAGTGTGGCGGCCTTTGCCTGGCCGCCATCGCCGCTGAAACCACATCCCAAGTCGGAGTTGCCGGCGATGGTGGTTATGATGCTATTTGGCTCGACAACGCGGATCAGGCAGTTATCCGTGTCTGCAATGTAGATGTAGCCGTCGGAGTCCACCGCGACGCCTTTCGGTTCGTCGAGCGAAGCTACGGTGGCCGGGCCGCCGTCGCCCAAAGGATTGAACGGAGAGGTGGCGTTGCCATTGCCCGCCACCGTGGTAATGACGCCAGTAGCCGCCGTCACCTTCCGGATGACGTGGTTGTCGCTGTCGGCGATATAGAGGTTGCCGGCGCTGTCGATCGCCAAGCCATTCGGATTCTGGAGCTCGGCGCGATCGGCTTGGCCGCCGTCCCCGGCATAACCAGGGCCGGCGGAAAAATAGCCGGCATAGGTATTGATCTCGCCGGCGGTGCCCCCCCACGCCGGGCAGGTCTTGGCGCAGACCTCGCGCACGACGCTGTTGCCGGAGTCGGCGACATAAAGGTTGCCGGAGGAATCCAGCACCACGCCGGAAGGAGTGCTCAATTGCGCGCTGGTGGCGGGGCCGAGGTCGCCCGAAAAACCGGCGCCCGCGCTATTGCTTCCGGCTACTACGGCGATCGTGCCGCCGGTTATTTTCCAGACCACATAGTTGCCGCCGTCCGCGATATAGAGATTGCCGCTTGAATCAAAAGTCAGGCCGGCTGGGCTGTTCAGCTCGGCGCTGGTGGGTGAGCCATTGTTCCCGCTATATCCCTGGGTGCCATTGCCGGCTATGGTCGAGATGTTGCCACCCGATACTTTGCGGACCCGGAAGTTGCCCGAATCGGAGACATAAAAATTGCCCGAGGAATCCAGTACAACGTCGAAGGGCCCGTTGAAGTCGGCGCTGGTGGCAGCGCCCCCGTCCCCGCTATATCCTTGGGTGGCCCCGGTGCCCGCCACCGTCGAGATGGTGTAATTCGGCGGGGCCTGCGCGCGGCTCACGGATTGTAGAAACAGGCACGCCACGGCGATCAGACGGACGATTGATGCTTGGTTGCACACTTTGGCTGAATGGCGATTCACTTAATGGTCTCCGATTCCCGGCCACTTGACCTCAGCGCATCCGGTATCTCCTTAAAAGCTGGGTAACCGGTCCCAGCCGATCTCGCATGGACTGTTGTTCCTCGACCGACAGGGGGGTAAGGCGAATATTGTCCAAGACTCTATCATATGCCCTGACGAGCTCGACCACGGCTCGAGCCGCAATCAAGCGTTCGCCGGTCGAGACCTGCGCTTCGACCGTACGGGACAGCGCCAGGCAGTCTCGCACTTCGAATTGGACCGTGGATTCCAAAACTAAGCCAGGGAGGGCATCCATCGCGCGCGCCACTAGAGCCACCGCAGCCGCTGAAGCAGGAAGGCGCACGGGGAGCGCGCCTTCCTGCATCGGAATTTGAGTTGCGTTTTTCAGGCCGCCGTCCCGGAAGCTATCGGGGACCACCGCGGAAACCGGCTGGGCCCATGCCCATGGCGCCGCCGAAGCCGCCGTGACCCTCGCTCTCGAATTGCGTGAACTTGGTCTGCTGGGCTGGCGTGAGAATCTGGTAGAAGGCTGCACTGGCTGTCGCCTCGATGGAGGTCAACTGGGCGGTGAGGGTGCCAATGGTGGTCGCGGTGCTGTCGATAGTGGCCGCATCGTTACCGGTTACGGCGGTATGGAGGGCCTCGCGGGCGGTCTTCATGCTGGTGTGTATCGGCATCGCCGCCGTGGCCGCGTTAGTAAAGATGGTGGTGGCCTGCTGCTGCTGCGCGGTGGTGAGCGTGAGGAGCGTGGTCAGGATGTTGATACGGTGCTGTATGCCGTTGCCTCGCGTGGGCCCCGTGGGTGCGCCGGAGGAGGAGGAGCCCGAACTCTGGGCAAACGCTAAAGACCCCGCCAACGCGATCACAAATACCGATATAGAAAGTGTCTTTTTCATGGTTGTCAAAGTACCTCTACTAGTTAGAACACCAAACCACGGTCGCGAGTTACTTGGTGGCTGTTAAGTCTTTGTAAAATCTGCACTAATCCGTTATGCCAGCCCCAAAAAAGGGTGGCTCACTGGGGATTGCGGCGGGCTTTCATCTGGTCTACCATGGCGTGCATTTGCTCCGCGGAGATTTTCACCTCACCCAGGAAATCGGAGGCTAGCCGGCCGCCGCCGGAATCCCGGAACTGCACGCTTTGGATGTACGCGACGGGTTCGAGCGCGGGCGGCAGCGCGGCTTCGAGGTTGACGGCTTTTTGCACAGCGGACTGCAAAGAGGACCTGATTTTCTCGCGCAAGGAATCGCCGAGCGAACCCGAGCGGAGCGCCTCGCCCAGCGTCCCGTCCGCCTCAATCGACACCACCGAGGATTCCAGCTTGACGGACCGGCGCTCCTCGACCGCGGGTGTCAGCCGGACTTGAATCGTGGCATTGCCGCCAATCAACTTCTTAACCAATTCTTTGCCGAACGCCTTGGCGCAGGCCCACTTTTCAAAATGAACATGGGCGGTGAGCAGGGCCGCGGGAGCCGACGGCGCGAGCGTGGCCTGCTCCATCGAGAGGCGCTCCCCGCAACGGTTGGATTGATTCAACTGGGAGCGCAGGAGGCCGGTGATGTGCTCCTGGAGACCCGCGAGATCGACGTTGAGGCCGAGCTTGAAGAGCGCCTGATCCGCGCCGGCCGGGACGGTGGAAACAAAGCCGGTAACCGTTACCGGCACCGGCTCGTTCTCGATCTGGAGAACTGTCTTCATCGGGGGAAGCCTAAGATCCTCCGCCGCCAATGGGCGGGGCGCAACGGCCAGCGAGACAGCCGCAAGCGCGCAGCAAAGCCGGCAATCCGATCCGTGTTTATTCGCGTTCATCGGCGGCTGATAATCCTGTCAACTGGGATACTACTTGAAGATAATCGAGGATTCCCCGGAATACTTGTGGTAGTTCCGGAAGTCGATGGTATTGCGGCCGCAATTGTCGGTTCCGCGCTCGCAGCTCAGCGTCTCGGCGTGTACCGGCACCAGAAACTGCCGGTCGGCAAAACGCACGAACTCGTAATCCGTGGCCGACTCCACCTTGTCCGACGGAAACGCCTCCGGCAGACGCGTGGCCTGCATTTCAATGCGCAGCACACGCTTGGTCTCTTTATCGATCCATACCGAACCCCTGTAGGACGGCTGCACCATTTGCGACGCCACCATGATCCTCCAGTGCGAATGTTCGCGCGCGACCGAGAAATCGTAGACCATGGCGGAACGCCCTCCCGCTCGAGACTCTCTCCGGTAGTGGAAATCGGCCGCCGTCGACGGCGAAAATACGTCGGCCAGCACCGTGCCGAATTCTCCCGTGGACCACGACCCCGGCAAATCCTCGATGTTTTTCTTGGTGAGCTTGCCGTTGATGGACACATCGCGATAGCTCTCGCGTCCGTCTTCGTAGACCAGGGCCGTCGAAACCACGTCCAGCGGCTGCCAGCTCACCACGTGAGACGAACTGGCGTAGCGCGTCATGAATTCCTGGCAAACGTAGTTGGGCAGAGTATCGAGAAAAGACCCGGCCGCCTCCCGCGCCTTTTCGAGCACTACCTCTTCGGGCCTTTGGTTTTCAGCAACTGCCGCGGCCGGCCGAGTCTCCTCGTCCTGTGCGGCTCCCTGGGCAGGCGCGGCACCCTCGTTCTTGGCCAAGAGCGTGGGTTGCGGCGCGGCGGCCGGTTGCCCCGCGGCCGGCTGCGCCGCTGGCGGAGGGGGCTCCGCCTGCTTGTGGGCAGCCCCCTTGCCGCGCTTTAAGACCGGCGGTCCTTCATCGTCCGCATCGATCTTAACGGCCGCAACATCCGCTTTCACCGGAGCGTTCAGATCGGCCGGATTGGGATCTTCGGGTGCCACAGGTGCCGCTTTAGCTGGTGCCGATGGCGATTTGGGGGCCGCCGCGGGAGCTGTAGCGGGCGATGCCGCTGCAGCGGGCGCCGTTGCTGGTGCTGCAGCAGGCGAGGCCGCGGCGGCGCTATCGGCCGAACCCTCCGCGCGCTTCAAGTGAGGCCGATCCGTGTCGTCCGAGCTCTTGGCCACCGAGGTCTCTACGGGCTCAGCGGCGTGCTTGCGCTCTGCCGCGCTGCCGTCCTGCTGCCAGACCACGTTTGCGGCGGTCATAAACCCTTGGTCGTCCTGGGTGAACTCCACCGTCAGATGATCGCCGGGAATCAGCTCCGCGGGCTTGACCGCATCCCCGTCTTTGAGGAATTTGGTGCTGTCCAACCGCTTGAAATTCACAATGCGGTTGTCGTCCGCTTCCAAAACCACCTGGTCTTTATCGATGCGGCGCAGCATGCCATCGACGCTCTGCAAATCCTGCGCTTTGTCTTTGGCCTTTTTGGTCTTGTGCGGGATGGGAAATCCGATCCCGCCGCCGCCCGGATAACCAGGCGGATACTGGCCGGGCGGATACTGCCCGGGCGGATACTGGGCGGGCAGCGGCGCTTGAGCCACAATTAAGACCAAGCCAAGCCAATGGGGACGAAGCACACGCATGACGCAGATTCGACGTGCCAGTCCGGCCCGAGGTTTCGCCATCCCGCCAAAAACGCTGAGAGCTGGCGCAAAATAGTACACTATCAACCAAGGCAGCCATGGGAACGAACCAAGCCCGGATGGGACTTCTTCTCCTGGCGTTCCTGCTCGCGCTTACCCCCATGGCCCAATCTCCCGCTCGCCCCCTCGACAGTTCGCCTCCGACTCTGGCCGGCACGGGAGCCCAGCGGGGCGTGCTGATGGGAACCGCGGTAAAGACGGGCTACATCGCCAACGACAGCGCCTACGCCGGCATCCTGGCGCAACAGTACAGCATGATCGAGGCCGAGTACGAGATGAAATGGGCCACCATCGAGCCCAGCCAGGGGGTCTTCGATTTCACGCCGGGCGATACGCTGGCAAGCTTCGCCCAAGCGCATAATATGCAGCTTCGCGGCCACAATCTGTGCTGGTATTCCTACAATCCGGACTGGCTCACCAGTGGCAACTTCACTTCCAGCCAGCTTTACACGCTGCTCCAGACCTACATCGCAACCGTGGCCGGGCACTTCCAGGGCAAAGTCTTCGCCTGGGACGTGGTGAATGAAGCACTGGCCGACGATGGCAGCGGGCTGCGCGACTCCATCTGGTACGACCAGCCGGGGATCGGGCTCTCCGGTCCTGGCTACATCGATCAGGCTTTCCGCTGGGCCCGCGAGGCCGATCCCCACGCGCTCCTGTTTTACAACGACTACAGCGTGGAGGATGCGGACAATAATCCGAAGTCCGACGCCATGTATAACCTGGTGAAGGGAATGCTATCGCGCGGCGTGCCCATCGATGGCGTAGGCTTACAGCTCCACATCACCACGGATCCGAGCTACGTCTCTCCGGCTGGCCTCGACCTCAATCTTCAGCGCCTTATCGCGCTCGGCCTGCAGGTACATTTCACCGAGATGGATGTGCGCCTTCCCGTGGACGCTAACGACAATGCCTCCGCGAGCGACCTCGCCGCCCAGGCGCAGCGCTATCACGACATTATCGCCGTATGCATCAAATATCCCGCATGCACCGCGGTACAGACCTGGGGCTTCACGGATAAATATTCGTGGATTCCCTCCGCCTTTCCGGGCTACGGCGCGGCGCTGCCCTACGATGTGAATTTCGCGGCCAAGCCGGCCTACGCATCCATTCAGCAGGCGCTCACCGGAACGCCGCCCTCGCTTTCAGCGGCCGGCATTGTCAATGCCGCCAGTTACCAGGGCGGCAGCGTCTCCCCCGGCGAGATCGTCATCGTATTTGGCGCCAACTTCGGCCCTCCCGCTCTGGTTCCCTTGCAGTTCTCGAACGGCAGCCTGACCAATTCGCTGGGCGGCGTGCAGGTCCTGTTCGACGGTGTGCCCGCGCCCGTCGTCTACGCGCGCGTCAACCAGACCAGCGTGATTGTGCCGTTCAGCGTGGCGGGCCAGGCTAGCACGGCCGTTCAGTACAGCTATAACGGCGCGATGTCCGGCTCGCAGTCCGTTCCCGTAGCGCCGGCAGCCCCGGCCGTATTTGCGCTGGATGCCTCGGGCGCCGGACCGGGCGCCATCCTCAACCAGGACAATAGCGTCAACTCCGCCGCCAACCCCGCCGCCGTGGGAAGTGTAGTGCAGGTGTTCGGCACCGGAGGGGGCATTACCACTCCCGGCGGCGCTGACGGCGCGCTGGCCGCTACCGCTCAGCCGCAGGCCCTGACGCCCACCGCCACGGTGGGGGGCGTAGCAGCGGCGGTCCAGTATGCAGGCACCGCGCCGGGGCTGGTGAACGGCGTGATGCAGGTGAATATTCAGATTCCTCAAGTGGCCTCCGGGCCGCACCCGCTGGTGATCGCGATGGGGACGGCCAGCAGCCAGTCCAACATCACGGTCGTCGTAAGATAGTTATCGTCAAGGAGACGTAATGACGAAGGCAAACCAAGCCCTTCTGGTAGGGCTGGCGAGCGTGTTAGCCGCTGTAGGCATCCTACCGGCGCAAGCGCAGACAGCCAGCGAAATCGTGATGGAGAGCTTCGGGCGCCCGCCGCTCTACGGCGCGAAGCCCGCGGGCGGCGTTATCCGCGATTCGGCGGGCAATCTCTACGGAACGACAATCAAGGGCGGCCAAAGGGGCGTGGGCGCCGTGTACCAGCTGGATACGGCCGGTCATCAGAAGGTGCTGTACAGCTTCACGGGCGGCGCCGATGGAGGCCAGCCATACGGCGGTGTGATTCTCGACTCGGCAGGCGACCTCTACGGGACCACCCAATTCGGCGGCTCTGCCAACGCTGGCGTGGTGTACAAGCTGGATGCGGCCGGCAATTATGCGGTGCTGTACAGCTTCAAGGGATATCCGACCGATGGTCAGAACCCCTATGCAGGCGTGGTCCTCGACTCGAACGGTAACCTGTACGGGACCACTAACGGAGGCGGCGTATCGAACGCCGGCGTGGTGTACAAACTGGATTCAATGGGCCAGGAAACCGTGCTGCACTCCTTCGTCTATTACACCGAGACTGATGGGGCCTATCCCGTAGCAGGGGTAATCCTCGACCCGGCAGGCAACCTCTACGGGACCACTGAGGCAGGTGGCACAGTCAACGGGGGCGTAGTCTACAAGGTGGATGCGGCTGGCCAGGAAACGGTGCTCTACAGTTTCGCGGACTTCGCCCACGGATCGAGTCCTAGCGCCGGCGTAGTCCGCGACTCGGCCGGTAACCTCTATGGGACCACCACCTACGGGGGCACCGCCTCCGTGGGCGTGGTCTATGAGCTGGATACGGCCGGCCATGAGACGGTGCTGCACAACTTCGCGGCGGCCGACGGGGGTGACCCCAACTCCGGCGTGATCCTCGACGGTGCGGGCAACTTTTATGGGTCCACCTACACTGGCGGCCCAGCCAACGCGGGCGTGGCGTACAAGCTGGATCCGGCCGGCAATTATAAGGTGCTGTACGACTTTCCAGGCGGGGCCGATGGGGCCTATCCGACTGCGGGTGGTGTGATCCGCGACTCAGCAGGCAACCTCTATGGGACCACTTACGAGGGCGGCACGGCAGCCCTGGGGGTAGTGTACGAGTTGGATCCGGCCGGCAATTATACGGTGCTGTACAGCTTTCCAGGCGGCGTCAATGGAAGCCACCCCAGCGCTGGTGTGATCCGCGACCCGGCAGGCAGTATCTTCGGGACCACGGTAGACGGCGGTCCGAACGGCCGTGGCACCGTGTTCAAGGTCGACGCAACCGGTGATCAAACGGTGCTCTACAGCTTCAGGGGCCACGCCGATGGAGAGCAACCCTGGTCGGGTGTGACCCTCGATTCGGCGGGCAACCTCTACGGAACCACCTATACTGGGGGCACCGCCAACGCAGGTGTGGTGTACAAATTGGATCCAGCCGGCCACCAGACGGTGCTGTACAGGTTCACAGGTGGGGCCGATGGGAGCTCGCCGTACGCTGGTGTGATCCTCGACTCGGCTGGCAACCTCTACGGCACCACCTTCAACGGCGGGACGGACAATGCAGGCGTGGTGTACAAGCTGGATCCGGCCGGCCAGGAGACGGTGCTGTACAGCTTCACGAACAGTTCCGACGGGAGCCACCCCTACGCTGGTGTGATCCTCGACTCCGCTGGTAACCTCTACGGCGCCACCTACGATGGAGGCACAGGCTACGCCGGCGTGGTGTACAAGCTGGATCCGGCCGGCCAGGAAACCGTGCTGTATAGCTTCACGAACGGGTCCGACGGGGGCCACCCCTACGGTGGTGTGATCCTCGACTCGGCCGGCAACCTCTACGGAACTACTTATCTTGGCGGCACGGCCAACGCAGGCGTAGTGTACAAACTGGATCCGGCCGGCCAGGAGACGGTGCTGTACAGCTTCACCGGCGCCGACGGGAGCTACCCCTACGCTGGTGTGATCCGCGACCCCGCCGGCAACCTCTACGGGACTGCGAGCGCGGGCGGCACGGCGAACTGGGGCACCGTGTTCAAGCTGGATCCCGCCGGCCAGCAGACAGTACTGTGGAGCTTTACGGGCTCGTCCGAGGCCGGGGCAGGCGGGGGCCTGCCCTACGGAGGCGTGATACTCGATTCGACCGGCAACCTCTATGGCACCACTATCGACGGCGGGAAAATCGGTGCCGGGGTCCTGTTCAAGCTCCAACCGCAGTGACGGTTTTCCATCGGCAAGACCCACTGAGCCGCGTCCGTTCACCCGCACCGGCGTTGTCATCGCAACCGGCGCAGGCTCAGCAGAGCGTCCTTCGCATCGAGTCTCTCCAGCGCCTTTGCGCGCCCCGGGTACGAAATTCCGGTGCTCTTACGAAGGGAAGCCAAATTACGCGTTTATTCGAGCCGCCCCGCCGCCGTGGGAAGCGTCGTGCAGGTGTTCGGCACGGGAGAGGGTATAACGAGTCCGGGCGGCGCGGACGGCGCGCTGGCCGCTACCGCTCAGGCGCAGGCCCTGACGCCCACTGCCACGGTGGGCGCCGGGGCTGGTGAACGGCATGATGCAGGTGAATATTCAGATTCCTCAAGTGGCGCCCCGGCCGCCGCTGTTGATCTTGATGAGGACGGCCATCAGCCAGCCCAACATCACAGTCGCCGTAAAATAGTTGAGAGTGCGGAGCTTGTGACAGGCCGGGAGGCCTGTCTCACTGGGATTCGTTCTAACCGAGCAGTTCCGTCACCACATTACCCGCCACGTCCGTCAACCGGAAATCGCGCCCCGCGTAGCGATAGGTCAGTTTCGTGTGATCGAACCCCAGTTGGTGCAGTAGAGTCGCATGCAGGTCGTGTACGTGCACCTTGTTCTCGGCCGCCGCGAAGCCGAATTCGTCCGTGGCCCCATGCACGTATCCGCGCTTGAAACCGCCCCCCGCCACCCACATGGAGAAGCCGTAGGGGTTGTGATCGCGGCCGCTTACCGTGCCGCTGTTCGCGCCCGCTTCCGCAAGCTCCACCGTCGGTGTGCGCCCGAATTCTCCGCCCCAGATCACCAGCGTGTCCTCCAGCATGCCTCGCTGCTTCAAATCCTTGAGCAACGCCGCGATAGGCCGGTCGCATTCGCCCGCCAACTTGCGATGCTCTTTGGCGATCTCAGTGTGACTGTCCCACGGCTGCCCCGCTCCGTGCCAAACCTGCACAAACCGAACACCTTTTTCGAGAAGACGGCGCGCGATCAGCATCTGCCGGCCCTGCAAAGTGTCGCCGTACATCTCGCGGATATTCGCGGGCTCCTTGTTCAAATCGAAAACATCCGCCGCCTCCATCTGCATGCGGTAAGCCAGCTCGAATGACTGCACTCTTGTCTCCATCACCGAATCTTCCAGCCGTGGCTCAGCGTAACGCGCGTTCAACTTATCCAACAACGACAGTTGCCGGCGCTGCTGATCGAGTGAGGACGTTGGGTTGCGGATGTTCTCGATCAGCTTATCGACCTGCGTCTGCGCCGAATCGATTCGCGTACCCTGGAACGCTCCGGGCAGAAAAGCGGACCGCCAGTTCTTGGCCCCTTCCGTGGGCATGCCGTTCGGACATAGCACGATGTAGCCGGGAAGGTTCTGATTTTCCGATCCAAGACCGTATGTGACCCACGAGCCGAAACTTGGCCGCAACTGCCTCACGTCGCCGCAGTTCATCATCATCAGCGAAGGTTCGTGATTGGGAATCTCGTTCATCATCGAGCGGATTACGCAGATATCGTCAATGCACTTCCCAACTTCAGGGAAGATCTCGCTCACGGGTATCCCGCTCGCTCCCTGCCGGATAAACTTGAATGGTGACGGGAAGCCTGCACCCGTCCGCCGCTCAGTCTGCATGTGCAGTGGGAGCGCCTTGCCTGCGTAAGTATCGAGCATGGGCTTCGGGTCAAACGTGTCGACGTGCGAAGGTCCCCCGTTCATGAATAGATGAACGATCCGCGTCGCCTTGGGGGCGAACTGCGGCGCGTGCGGCATCAGCGGACCCTGCACAGTGGACTCCGCCGATGCGGGGTTATTGAACAGCGCGCCTAAGGCGAGCGCGCCGAAACCCATGCCGGACTGGTGCAAGAGCTGCCGGCGGCTCAATCCGGCGCCGCTGATTACTGGATGATGACCCATTTCTTACTGCCTCCGTCTAATCCACAAATGCGAATTCGCTCGTCTGCAGAAGCACTTGCGCGTACTTCTCCCACGCGTTCAGCGAAACCGGCGGTGGTCCGCTGAAATCCTTGGCGGAGTCCCAGACTCGCTGTTCGGCCTGATCCCCGGCAGACTTCAACGTGATGACCGGACTCCAGGTGAAGTTGTCATTCTCCGCGTCCTTCAGGCAATCCACCGCGAAGTCAATCGAATCGCCCGGCTTGACGGTCAACTCCCTGACCGCTACGTCGGACTTACCGTTGTTAATAATTCGCTCCGCCACGTTATCCTTGCGATTCACCACGATGCGCGCGCGAACGCCATCGCTCCATGGCTTCCAATATTCGTCCGCCTTCTCGATAACCTCGTGTACCAGAGTACCTTTGATTTCGATTGTGCCGGCTACGGGCGAGACCCATCGCCGGGTGATCGCCTTGCCTGGGTCATCCGGCGGAGTACCGCCTTCGGCGGACAGCTCCGCGCCTCCGAAAACCGGCTGCGGTGTTATGGAGGCAGGCCGCCATTTCTGCTCCACAAAATACTTCAACGGCTCGAACTCTCTGATTTGTCCTTGGTCATCGAAGGACGCCAGACCGTACGTCCAGACCGGCGCGGGAGCCTGCGGAGACAGAGGCTTGGCGTCCTCGCCCTGAATATAATCCAGTGCCATCCGGACTTCATCGCTCGTGGTGGCGCGTCCGTAGACGATGTGGTATAAAGCATCGACCCGGGCACGATCGTTCGGTGCGGAAGCGATCTCCCGGCGGCGCAGCAGATGCTTCGATTCTTCCATAATGAACGGACTGTTCATCAGGTAGAGCGCCTGTTGCGGAACGGTAGTCAAGAAGCGCTGCGGTACATGAGATTCGGGGATGGCGAAATCGAATGCGCTTAGTTCGCCGGGTAAGTGTCCGCGTTGAATGTACGCGAAGGCAGTACGGCGAGGAACGGCGGGCTGGGACGACAGAGCGAACGGCAGTCCGCCAACGGTTTGGTCCAGCTGCCCGGCCACGAACAAGATGGAATCGCGTAGTGATTCGAAGTCGAGGCGCTGCCGGTTCATGTGCCAGACCAGCCTGTTCTCCGGGTCGATGGCGCGCGCATCGGGCCGGTCCGCGCTCGACTGCTGATACGTGCTCGAAAGCATGATCCATTTCTGCAGCTTCTTGATGGACCAGCCTTCGTCCATGAAACGCACAGCCAGATAGTCGAGTAACTCAGGATGACTCGGGAGATCGCCACGGGTACCGAAGTCACTGGGACTATTTACGATGCCTCGTCCAAAATGCCACTGCCAGATGCGATTTACGATTACGCGAGCGGTGAGAGGGTTGTTACCGTCGGCGATCGCATTCGCCAGATCGAGGCGCCCGCTGCCGTGCGTGAAAGGCTGCGGCTCGCCGGTCAACGCAGAGAGAAAGTGGGGCGGTGTCTCAACTCCGGGATTGTTCGGATTCCCGCGAATGAACACATGCGCCGGCACAAGTTTGGGCGGCTCCGCCAGGGCCATGGCACGCGGCGTGATCCCACGATAGCCGAACTGGGCCTCCCAATCGCGAATGTCGCCCTCGAGCGCTCGCAGGATATTGTCGTCTCCGCCCGCGCCTCGGATTTCGATGAACTCTTCGAGAGGCACGTTGACGGGCGCGCCACCGGCCCGCAGAACCAGGCGAAGCATCTCCGCATCAGGGTCCGGATTCACCTGGGGACCATCGAACTTCGCCAATACTTCTCCGTAGGTCACCGCCACATCGTCCATCGATTTCGGTGCGTTCGCCACAAGCGCTTTCTTTAACTCCGCGCTGGTGTCTGCCGGGAGACTCTGCAACACTTGCCCCACTTTCGCCGGAAATTGATCTGCCGGGATTTGGGCAAATGCATTCCACGCGGCGAATACAGGGTCCTTCTTCTCGCGCGTCCCGCTAAGATAATCGCGCCAGCGGCGCAGCACGAAGAGATTAAAATCGCTATCGCGAGAGAGCGCCTCGATCTCCGAGTTGCTCATCTTCGAAGCCTTCTGCGCGCCCAGCAGATATCGCGAGATCCACGCGGCCTGCCGGAATTCGGCGACCAACTGTGCGTGCCTCTTCGTCTTGAACTCATTGAGCGCCGCCAGCCGGCGTTCCATACCTTGACGGTACTCGCGAACAAGAGGCGAATTTTCGTCCTCCCTTCGCAGCAGCGGATATTCCACGGGCTCCACCGAGTTCGCAACAATCCCATAGAGCGAGTAATAATCGCGCGTCGGAATGGGGTCGAATTTGTGATCGTGGCAGCGTGCGCAGGTCACCGTCATGCCCAGGAAGCCGCGCGTTATCGCATCGATGCGGTCGTCGATCATGTCATGCTCGCCTTTGGGAACACTGCGGCCGAGGGTGATGAATCCGAGCGCCGCCAGGTCGCTCCTGACGAAAGGCGTCAGTTGATCGGCCGCGATCTGCTTCTTTGCGAACCGATCGAAAGGCATGTCCTCATTGAAGGCGCGGACCACCCAATCGCGATAGGTGTAGGAGAAAGCGAAGCGGTCTGGACCATCGGATGTATCCGCGTATCGCGCAACATCCATCCAGTGCCGGCCCCAGCGAACGCCGTACTGAGACGACGCCAACAGGCGGTCCACAACCTTCTCGAAGGCGTTGGGCAGGTTGTCCGCGGTGAAGTCGTCGATCTCTTTTTGAGTCGGAGGCAAACCAATAAGATCGTAAGTTGCGCGGCGGATCAAGGTTGGCTTATCCGCGGATGCGGCCGGAGTCAGCTTCGCTTCGGTCAGCCTGGCCAATATGAAATTGTCGATCGTCGTCTTCGCCCAGTTGTCGCCGGCGACGCTGGGAACCACGGGCCGAATGGGCTTCCTAAACGCCCACCAATCGCTCGCTTTATTCACAGTCCTGGTCGCTTGAATCTCCGTGCGAGGATCGGGCGCACCCATGCGAACCCATTGCTCGAAATCAGCGACAACTTCAGGCGAGAGAGACTTACCGGGCGGCATCTTGAGATTCGGATCGGTGTAGCGCAGCGCTTTGATGAGCAGACTTGCATCGGGATCTCCCGCGACGATGGGGGAACCCGAGTTGCCGCCCTTGCGCAAACCTTCCCGACTGTCGAGACGCAGACCACCCTGTGGCTTAGGAGCCATGGCTCCATGGCAGACGTAGCAGCGGTTGGCGAGAACCGGACGAATCTTCGTCTCGAAGAACTGCGCGCCGGCTGCATCGGGTGCGGTGGACTGGGCCAGCAGCGTCACCGCCGCTGCAACCAAGAGGCAGGCTTTGCAACAAGTGCAGCCGCAAGTCAGGATACTGCTGCGATGATATCTTGCCGAAGGCATAGTTACAATCCAAAGCACAGAATATTCGGGCCCGCCGCTACCGTGACATACTGCTTCCCCCGTACGCTAAACGTCATCGGTGAAGCCTTCATCCGCACGTTCGTCGGAAAGTGCCAGAGCGTTTTCCCCAAACGCTCGTCAACCGCGTCGAACCCACCGTTGGGCTTGCCATAGAACACCAGACCACCCGCTGTCGCCAGTACCCCCGTCCATGACTTTGCCTTGGCCGGGCCCGGCTGCGCAATCTCCCAGGCAATGGCCCCGGTCTCGATGTTGACTGCCCGTAGGTATCGCTGGCCGGTTTGATCCGGGTATCCCATCGGCTGCCCCATGCATTCTTCGAGCGCCATGAAGTAGTAAAGGTCCGTCACCCGACTGTAGGCCGTCGAGCTCCAATTGGCCGCATCGTCCGGGCACCCCGCCGGATCTTTCACCTGCGGACGCCCGTCCGCCCCGATCCCCGACGACCAATCCACGCGCCGCAGAAATGGCTTGGCCAGTAACAACTCTCCTGTCACTCGGTCCAGCACATAGAAGAATCCGTTCCGGTCCGCGTGCAGCAGTAACTTACGCGGCTTGCCCCGATACTGGGCATCTACTAACACCGGCGGCTCGGTCGCATCCCGGTCGCTCACATCATGCGGCGTAAACTGATAGTGCCACCTGAGCGCACCGTTCGCGGGATTCAACGCCAGTATCGAATCGGTGTAGAGATTGTCACCGCCGCGCTCCGCGTCCGCCGAATCGGGGAACGGATTCCCCGTAGGCCAGAACAAAGTATCCGTCCCCGGATCGTACGAGCCGGTGAGCCAGGTGGACCCGCCTCCCATAACCGGCTCGCTCCCTTTCCAGGATTCCGATCCCGGTTCGCCGCGCCGCGGAACGGTCCAGTGGCGCCACAAGAGTTCCCCCGTGCCGGCCTTGTAGCATGCCACGAATCCACGAATCCCCTCGTCGGCGCCGGATACTCCTGCGATCACCGTGTCTTTCACTACCAGCGGAGCCAGCGTGCCTCCGTAGTGTTGTGACTCCTCGGGCATCGCCGTTTCCCAAGCCAGAGTTCCCGTAGCCCGGTAGAGCGCGATCAGATGCGCATTGTCCGTGACCAGGAAGACCTTGTCGTCCCGGATCGCCACGCCGCGGTTGGTCCCCAGCGAGGCATCGCCCACCAGTCCGGAAGTCTGCGGGCGCGAGTATTTCCAGATTTCCCCGCCCGTCACCGCGTCGATCGCATACACCTGGTTCGGACCGGTGACATACATCACCCCATCGGCTTCGAGCGGCGTGACCTCCAGACCAAAATACGGGATCGGAAAAAGCCACTTCAACCGCAGCGCGCCAACATTGGCGGTGTTGATCTGTTTCAACTCGCTATAGCGGTTTGCGCTGAGATTGCCGTTGTAAGTCAGCCAGTCGCCGGGCTGCGGATCGTGCCAGGTAACCCGCTGATTTCCGTTCGCGGCGGCCGGCTGCACGCCCGCGTTGAGTTCGTGGACGTAGCTGGCTACCGCTTCGAGTTCTGCCGCGGGCAGCTCAAAGGACGGCATGCCCGAGGCTGGAAAGCCGCGCTGAATGAGCGCGCGCAACTGCTCCGCGGATTGACCCCCCAGCCGCGGATTGGCCGCTAGCCCCGGCCCTTTGCCGGTGCCGCGCGCGTCGCTGCCGTGACAGCCCGCGCAGTGCCCGGCGAAAACCTCGCTGCCGCTGCTGCCCGCAAGCAACGGCGCGAGAAGCAGACCGACAGCAATCCTCCTCATCGTCGCCGATTATACATCGCTGCCAAACTCTGGTAAAAGGACAGCAGGCGGCGCCGGTAATCCACACCAGCTACATCGAAGAGGTCATTGTGTCCGGCGCCGGGCACCATCCAGAATGATTTGGGTTCAGGCGCGGCAGCGAACAAGGCTTGGCCCAGCCGCAAGGGGATAATCTGATCCCGCTCGCCGTGTATGACGAAGATAGGCGCGTGGATCCTGCCAATCTTCGCCCGTGAATTGAAACCCCGGACGATCAGCGGACCAATCACTGGCGCAACCATTCGCGCGATGTCTTGCGCCGACGTGAACGGCGCTTCCAGCACAACTGCGGCGCAGGGCCGCCGGGAAGCGAGGTCGACGGCTACGGCGGTGCCCATCGATTCGCCGTGCAGGACGATTTGGCTCGGGTGGTAGCCGGCCTGTAGAAGGTAATCGTAAGCTGCCTGGGCGTCCTGATAGAGACCTTTCTCCGTTGGCGTTCCGGCACTTCTCCCGTATCCCCGGTAATCCAGCGCAAAAATCGAAGATCCGGTAGCCGCGATCTCCTGGAACTGCGGGTAGCGGTGCGTTATATTGCCGCCATTCCCGTGGAGATGGAGCGTCACCAGGCGGCTATCTTCGCCGGGAACTGACCATGCATGAATCCGAGTACCATCATGCGCGTCTAGCCACACATCATGGGCAAGTAAGAGCGCCTGCGCCTCCCAGTATCCTTCCGGATATTTCGAAGGGAAGTACACACCATGACGCGCCTGGATCAGCCGCATAAGGCGATGGCTTCGAAATGGGACTCCGCGACTAGCGCCCTTAGCGTGCACCAGACAGCCATAGCTTGATCGGCTGATATATCAAATAGATCGCCCCAGCCGCTAACCATAGTATGGAGCTGACGGACAACGCTCGCGCGGTGATTCGCACCTCTGGCGTACGGTCTAACTGCAGCAGCGGACCACTTTCATTGGCAGCCGTCCGGTCGTACAGAAACAGCGGAGCTGCTGCAAAGAGCGCAAACACAGGGAACCACGTTGCGGTGATGACCACATTGGTCTCATCGATCTGCCCGCGCTGCCAGAGGAAGCCGATAGATTTGACCACGGCTGCAATCGCGAATGCCGCTAGTGCTAAATGGCGAATCGCGAGGGCACGTCCGGCCGACCGCAAGCCGGTCATCAGATCGCGCGAGCGCTGAATGGCCGCCTTTCCCGATAGCTTTTCAACCACGCAAATCACCGGCCACAGGCTATCGCCGATCACCCAGCCGGGTCCCAAGAACAACAGAGATCGGGCCTGCGTGACCGCGAGAACCGGCATCATCCTGATCAGCTTCCAGAAGACTCGGAACGATAGGAACCTTCTTACACGGGCTTGTTCGTCCAGCGCCATGAGCGCCGCCGCTGCGCGCAGTAAGTTGTCGGAAAAAATGAAAAGAATCGCCGCTGCCAGCGGGACCAGCACTATTCGCACAGCGGCAACCGGCAGCAGTTTCCTGCTGAATGAGACCAACAGGCCCGTCATTGACAAGATGGCCGCGTAGATGGGAGACAGCAACAGAGCATATGCCGTGAGATGTTGCAGCAGGAATGCTTTCGATCTCCGTAGCGCGAGAAATTCGGCGTCCACTGCGTTATGGAACCGCCGTGTAAATGCGATTGCAGAGGCCGGGCGATCCGCGGGATTGCGCGCGAGTCCGGCGAGAATCGCGTCCGATACGTCGCGCGGAATCTTGCGGACGCTCGCGGGCGAAGGAGGATTACCACTCTGGTGAAATTCGAATAACTCGCTGGTCTTCCCGGTAAAGGGCAGTTCGCCGCAAACGAGGGAGTAGGCCACGACGGCCAAACTATAGATGTCAGAACGGAAATCGATTTCCTTTCCCAACGCCTGCTCCGGCGACATATACGCGGGGGTTCCGACCAGGCTTCCCGGCATGGTTTGCGCGCCTGCGCCGCTGTCGAATGATCCAGTGGATGGGCCGGACGGAGTTTGCGCGATAGCGACGGTCTCTGTCTCCTCGGCTAGCGTGCGGACTTGGGGCATCAGGGGCAGAGGAACGACCGTCGTCGTGGCGCTCATTTCCGACGTCTCTTTCAGGCGCGGAGCCCACTCGCCGAGCAAATTGACTTTGGCCACTCCGAAGTCGAGCACTTTCACCGTGTATCCGCCGCGGCCGTTCGGTTCAAGCCAGATGTTGTCAGGCTTCAGATCGCGGTGGACGATTCCATACCGGTGTGCCTCCGCAAGGGCCAGTCCAATCTGGTCCAGAATGTCCGCGATCAGCGGTAGCGCGATGCGCGGATTGGCTTTCTGGAATTCCGAAAGCGTCTGTCCGTCGAGAAACTCCATCACCAGGTACGGCATGTCGCGGCTAGCGGCTTTCGCAATTCCGAAATCCGTGACATTGACGATGTTCGGATGGCGCAGGCGGCCGCAGGCCTGTGCTTCGCGCTGGAAACGGGCGAGAAATTGCGGTTCCGCCGCCCATCTTGGAGCGATCACTTTGACGGCGACGACACGCGTCGTTCCGAGATGCGTTGCCAGGTAGACATTACCCATGCCGCCCGCGCCGAGTTGCTTGTCGATGCGATATTTGGCGTCGAGGATTTCGCCGATCATGGAGTGATCCAAAAGGTCCAGCCGCCATCATAACAATCGCCAGATCGCCACGTTCGAGGACCTGTGGGCCGCGTGGATGGAGGAGGATGATCGGGGATTCAAGGTCACCGCGCCCAGAGAGCCTTAAGCCGGCTGTGAGCCGAGGCGGCTTCGGCCGGCAGGATTTACCCAACCGCGGTGGGGCGGCTACCCCCGGGGCGGCAGCCCCAACTGTGTCCTTCCGAGCGCGGTAAGATCATTCTCCGTACCGCGTCCGCGAAAATCGACTTCGAAATCGTCGGGAGCGAAATCGGGCGGAGTCCTGCCGGCCACGAAGGCTGGCGCTTGCCGGGCCAGGTAGGCGGTGTTCTTGGCGCACCCCACTGTCGCTCCGATATACATGACATTGCTGTAGCCCTGCCCTCTGTGCTCGTCTTCGACCGCATGCACCACATCGGAGTGCCAGAACACAGCGTCGCCGGGTTGCATGACCGGTATCGACGTGAGCGCTTCCAATATCGGAGCGTGCCATTGCGGCAGCACCGATAACGCTCGGCCCGGCATCGCCCCGCATAAGTCGGTTTCGGGAACGTCGTCCTGCAGCGCGCGCAGTAGCATGTACACCATGCTGTTCGCGATCGGGATCAACTGCAGCGTGCCGTCGCCTTTGCCTTGCCGCGTCAGAGCGGTCCAGCCTTGGAACGTGCGAAACATGGAGCACACGGCCGGAGACGGAATCTCGCGGGCATCCCCGCGCCAGGCGGCATCGAACGGATTGTACTCGCGCCAGTTGCCCGAGAACACGTGGCGGTAGACGTTGCGAAAATTGGCGTCGAGCCAGCGCTCCACCGATCCGCCGTCGGTGTGGGGCGAAAGCCCGAGGGAGGTGGACCCTGGCGGCCGCCGCCGGATGCGATCAGCGTACACGGGCGCCTGCTCGGGATCGAAATGACGCCGTCCCTCGCTTTCGGCAAGCCACAGGTGGTTCATAAAGACGCGCGCACGGGTGAGCGATTCCGATTGGCGCGCCTGCACTTGGGGACGCGACCAATAAATGCCATAGATCTGGGGCTTGGCCGCTGCCAACGTGCCGAAGTACTTGTCTTCGGCGGCATGCGCGAGTTTCTCGTTCAGACCGTTCTCCTCCACATATCTGCCGATCTCGTCATCCCAGGCGCGCGCCTGTTGGGCCGCGAAGACGTCTCGGATAATGCACGCGCCGCGGTCTTTGATATTCGCAATGGCTTGCGGCGACACCGATCCGCTCTCGATGTCTGAATACCGAACGATGGGGATAACCGACTCGCCGGCCTCGCGCTCATTTACGATCCGCGCAACTCTGCGACGCAACTCGATCTCGACATCGCGGAAGACCTCGGCATAATTTGGAAGCGCCTGCCGCAGGTTCCTCTTCACCTGGCGGATGGCTTCGGGTAGATTCTCAACTTCGAACGGCATGGTTCTGATTCCTCGCGTAAACGGTCACAAGGGTTCTGAGACGGGCCCAGACTCTCCTCATTCCCATGAGGCGATTGTAGGGCGGCGCTTGAAGCGCGAGTGACAGAGAGAGGCCAATTACTGATACAATTCGGACAAGTCTGGTGAAGCGCATGTCCGAAGCAGGGGCGCGAAATTGAAGGCGCAATTTGAACACGTGACATTCCCCACCGGCTGCTCGATTCGCGTCTATCACCGGCAGATACCGACGATCCCTTTCGAGTGGCACCACCATCCGGAGTACGAATTGACCCTGACCCTGAATAGCCGTGGCTGGCGTTTCATTGGGGATCATATCGGCACGTACGATTCGCAGGACTTGGTCCTGGTGCCTTCGGACATGCCGCACACCTGGGCATCGACGTCTGCGATTGACGAGGCTCGGCCTCACACCGCGCTGGTGATCTGGTTCACCGGGGCTTGGGCCCTCCGGCTGGCCGAGGTGTGCCCCGAGTTCTCCGCTGTTGGCAAGCTGCTAAAAAAGGCGGCGCCCGGGCTCCATTTCCCTGCTCAGGCGGGAGCCTGGATGGAATCGCGCCTGGCGCAACTGCTTTCCGATGCGCCGCGCGAACGCCTGCAAACGGCGCTGGAGTTGTTGACCGAGTTAGCCGCCACGGAGGCGACCGCGCTGGCGACGCACATGACAGCGAGGCCCCAGGCCTCTAGCGAATCTGAGCAACTGACTCGCGTACTGGATCTCCTTCATAAGCGGTTCGCTGAGCCGATTCGAGTGGAAGATATGTGCTCGGCGGGCAACGTATCGCCGCGATCTCTGCACCGGCTATTCGTACGTCATCTGGGGGAGAACCCGAGCGATTATCTGGGCAGGCTGCGGATCGGGCGTGCCTGCCTGCTCCTGGTGGAAACGGACCGGCCGATCAGCTTGATTGCGGCCGAAGCAGGATTCTCGAATCTGTCGAACTTCAACCGTCAGTTCCTGGATGCCCGGCATATGACGCCGAAGGAGCTTCGGCGCTTTGTTGCGAAACACGGCCGCATGCCGGAACCACTCCGGGCAGGAGACCTGAACAGGCGGTCTCCGTCCTTGGAAGCACGGCGAAGCGCGAGCGTAGGGCGCACGCTGTTGTCCGGAACGATCGCCAGGATGTAAAGGGCGCTCGGAGCTGCGATTCTAAAGCCGAGAACTGGCGTATTCGATGGTTGTCGGCTAACATTTCTATTCGGGAGTCTAACATGATTTTTGCCTCGCGCTCGAAACAAGCAATATCGAGAGTCGCTGCATTGGGCGCTCTAACCCTTCTCGCTTCTCATATGGCTACGGGACAGCAAACTCCCAGCCCTTCCGCGGGCCCGCCCACTTCCCCTGCGAATGGCTGCGCGCCGCCTATGAATTGGACAGCAGAACAGGACCATCAGAACATGATGGATCAGTTAGGCATCAAGGCGCTCCGTCCAGGGCCGAACGGGAATGAGAAAGCCCCAAATCACGCCAACTACGATGAATCGACGGGTAATCCGTTTCCGGATCTGCCCGATGCGCTCACCCTGAAAAGCGGGCAAAGGGTTACGTCAGCAGCACAGTGGCATCAGCGACGCCAGGAGATCGTCGAAGCCTTTGAGCGCGACGTGCTCGGCCGCGTCCCGCCCCATGCGCCCAAAGTGACCTGGGCCGTGACGAGCACCACGGATTCGAAGGCAGGGGTCTTTCCCGTAGTTAAAAAGGAACTCGTCGGACACGCGGACAACTCGTCGTGCCCGTCGATCAACGTCGATATTGCGATGACGCTGGTGACGCCGGCTAATGCGCATGGTCCCGTGCCCGTGATGATGATGTTCGGCAGCGCGGCATTTCTCAAGCGGATGGCAGACATGATGGCCAGCCGCCCCGAATTGAAGGCCATGATGGGGAGTGATCCGCCTTCGACGGAACAACTGATAGCTGGAGGATGGGGTTACGCGTGGATCGACCCCGGCAGCATTCAACCGGACAACGGCGCAGGTCTTACCAGGGGAATCATCGGTCTCGCAAACAAGGGCCAGCCGCGCAAGCCGGAGGACTGGGGTGCGCTGCGGGCGTGGGCTTGGGGTGCTTCCCGCGGTCTCGACTATCTGGAGACCGACAAGACCGTCGACGCGCAGCGCGTCGGCATCGAAGGTGTCTCTCGTTATGGGAAGGCCGCGCTGGTGACCATGGCGTTCGATACTCGCTTTGCGGTTGTGCTGGTGGGCTCCTCCGGCGAAGGCGGCGCCAAACCGCACAGGCGCAATTTCGGAGAGGCTGTGGAGAATCTCACGGGGTCCGGCGAGTACCACTGGATGGCCGGCAACTTCCTGAAGTATGGTGCGGCCGAGGCTTCTTTCGGAAGTAGGAATGCCGGCGACCTGCCGGTCGACTCAAACGAATTGATTGCGCTCTGCGCACCGCGTCTGACGTTCATCAGCTATGGAATCCCCGAGAAGGGGGACGCCAAGTGGCTGGACCAGCAGGGCAGTTACATGGCAACCGTGGCTGCGAGTCCTGTCTTCCGGCTATTGGGCGCCAAGGATCTGGGAGTGACGGACGACTATCGCACCGCGAAGATGCCGCCAGTCAATACGGGGCTTCTCGATGGCTATCTCGCGTGGCGTCAGCATGACGGTGGCCACACCGATGCGCCGAACTGGAAATACTTCATTCCCTGGGCGGACAAGTTTCTCAACTATCACGCGGCGCCCTGGGAACTTCCGGCCGACCAGCCGGTCTTCCGAACCGACCCAAACTCCCTGGTCGCTCATTCCCAGCTGCTCGCGAAGGCGAAGCAAGGCGTGATCGACGTCTACTTCGAAGGTGACTCGATCACACGACGGTGGGGCGCCATCGACTACCCTGATCTGCTCGCCAACTGGAAACAGAATTTCTTCGGCTGGAACGCGGCTGATTTCGGATGGGGCGCCGACCAGACGCAGAACATCCTCTGGCGTTTGGAGAACGGCGAGTTGGATGCAGTCAACCCCAAAGTCGTCATCTTGCTCGCTGGCACGAACAACGTCGGCAATGCATCGGCCCGAGGCGATGCTGACGCGAGAGCGGATGATATCACGCGCGGCGTTCAGGCGATTGCGCGCGCGATCCAAACGAAAGCGCCCGCGGCGACAATCATCGTAATGGGAATCTTCCCGAGAAACGACAATATGGCTTTGATGCCGGTCATCGACAAGATCAACGGCAATCTGTCCAAGTTCGCCGATGGCCGGAAGGTTCGGTATCTGAACATCAATGACAAACTCGCCGACGGCGGGATGATGAACGCCAAGGACAAACTCCATCCGACTGTGAAGGCGTATCAAGTCTGGGCAGATGCATTGAAACCGGTCCTCACGGAGTTGCTGGGGCCTCCCGTTGCCGTGGATCACGCCCCGCCGCCCACGGGCGATCCGGGCGCGGAACGCTGACAATGGTGGATCGTGTCCGCGATCCGGTACCTGGAATTAATGGAATCGCCTGGAATCGCCGATTGGGCACGCCCGATCCGGATCAGGCGAGATCAATGAAGACTTTCACGCCGTGGTGTCCAGCGGTGGCTGCTTGGATCAAGACCCGTTCACAGAATGATTCCGGAGATGTGAATATGGACCGGGGCCGATTCTTACTCTTCTGCTTTCTTAGAGCCACCTCGAGTTGACCCCACCCAAGCGGTCCGCCGGCCACACGGATGACTTGGTCAGTTGAGCCACTTCTTGTTCCCTCAAGAATGCGTCAAAATACGTCTTGACTCGGCCGCGTATTCGGAATATAGTAATCAGAGATGCAGTTTATCCTCAGTCGCGGCCTCCTTTTGTATCGACTTTCAGTCGGACACTCTTGGTGTCTTTCTTAGGGTCTGTAGTTTCCCTGTAAACCCATTTGTAGTTTGTACCCGGAAGGCTTGGGTAGTTGTTATCACTGGTCCGCCAGCCAGGCCCTTTAGCACATTGGCGCGCGAGTCGCCTGCCTTCCGCCAGATCTTTGACAATTCGTGTTTGGGCAGTTGGCTGAGTGGCTGAAAGCGCCGGGCTGTAGACCCGGTAACCCCGCGGGAAACATCCAAGGTTCGAATCCTTGACTGCCCACCAATGTTCGGGTGGCGCAACTTGGCAGACGCATGCGGTTGAGAGCCGCATTGATGCGAGTTCGAATCTCGCCCCGGACACCAACAGGCTCGCAGCCGGGGTGCCTCTGGGCCCGGCAGAGACAATGCGCTCAGACCGCACTCAGTGTCGGTTCGAATCCGACCGAGCCTACCATGCGCCCGTAGTCCAACGGTAGAGGCAGCCGCCTCAAGAGCGGTAAAGTGCTGGTTCGAATCCAGCCGGGCGCACCACATGCCCCGGTTGCCGATGGTGAGGCCAGCGGATTCCAAACCCGCCATTGGGTGTTCGATTCACCCCCGGGGTGCCAGCGCCGCAACAGCAAGTGGTGAGCGGCCGAGTTGCAACCTCGGTGTGCGCGGTTCAAATCCGCGGCGGCGCTCCAAACTATTTGGGCGTGCCCCCTGGGGCCCGGCGTCTCAGCGGAACTCTAAGGTGAAGACCAGATTAAAGCGCTTGACCTTTTTGGAAATGTAGTTTACGATTTAAATGCGTGATACACGTTTTCCAATTCGGGCCCGAACTCAAAGGTACGCAGAGGCGCATTAGTTATGATGCGCGCGCGGTGACCTGACCGTCTTGGAATAACATACCGATTTCAAGAAGGGGGCAGCCACCAATGGCCGCCCCCTTTTTTGTTTTAGTTAGTAAGTTGAGACTTAAAACGGATCTTTGACAACTGAAAAAGTACCACAAGAGTGTGACACGAGCGGGCGTGGTACATAGGGTGCGCCCTGGGCCTCCAACCCAGAGAAGAGATTTCGATTATCTCCGTCCGCTCCAAGAATTCGGCGGGTGTGGCCCTATTGGTTGGGCGTCGGATCGCCAGTCCGATCAACGGAGTTCGATTCTCCGCGCTTGCTCCATATCCGGGAAAAGCTCAGCGCGGTTTGAGCACTCGATCGATAATCGAGAGGCCGCTGGTTCGACCCCAGCTTCCCGGACCAGTTTCTCATCCGGGCAAGTGAACCGTTGTCATGCTGGCCTCATAAGCTATGCGAGTGGTGTTCAACTCGCCACCAGTTCGCCAGGGAGGCCGTTGCGGTCAAGGCGCCAGTCTGAAAAGCTGGACAAGCACGTTCGACTCGTGCCCCTGGCACCATGGTGACCGTGGCCGAGTGGCTCAGGCGTGCGACTGTGGATCGCTCCACGAGAGTTCGATTCTCTCCGGTCACCCCATTCACTTCATTTACTGGGAGGTCCGGGGGCTACCAAGTTTTCACGCGGGCGTCGTTCAATGGATCAGGATACCCGGTTACGAACCGGGAGACTTGGAGGTTCAAATCCTCCCGCCCGTACCATTTTCGGCTCGTCGTCCAATGGAGAGGGCGCAGCCCTCCGAAGGCTGAAATTCCGGTTCGACCCCGGACGGGCCGGCCAGTGTTGTTCCGGAGCGTAGACCGACTGGCGAGGTGCCCGGCTGTTCACCGGGTCTAGACGAGTTCGATTCTCGTCACGGTCCCCCCAAGGTTCGCGGCGATGTGGGTTCGAGTCCCACTCAGCCAGATCAGGCCGTGAGATGTATGGCGCATGGGCGGACTTATAATCCGCGAATCCCTAGATTAGGGTACTGACTGGGTTCGAATCCCAGCACGGCCACCATGCCGGGGAACTCCGCTGGTCGTGGAGACTGGTCCTACAAACCAGCCCAAATGCAGGTTGCCGAGTTCGATTCTCAGCCTGGTACCAATTCGGGAGTGTAGCTTAGACGGGAAAGCGCCATCCTTTTACGTCGGAACACGACAGTTCAATTCTGTCCGCTCCCACCATCTCTCCCCGTGGGGCCTGTCATCTAACAGGAGCTGTCATCTAACAGGAGAAGGTACAGGTTTCCTAAACCTGCGATCACGGTTCGAGTCCGTGCGGGCCCTCCAGGCTTTAGTTTAGTACCGGGGGCGCGTCGTCCAACGGAATAGGGCCTCGGTCTTCTAAACCGAGAATGGCAGTTCGAATCTGCCCGCGCCCACTAACTCGTGAGTAGCGCTGAAGACTTTATTGACGGTTCGTAAGCCTTCAGAACGCGTTGATTCCGTAAACGGACACGGTAAACTCCGAGAACGCTCCGGCCTACGCTCTTGCGCCCAAGCACTCATCTGGCACAATATGCGGCCACCAGTCGGGCAAAACAAAAGGCCATCCGCTACCGGATGGCCTCTATCTTATTGATTATTTGGTGCGGAGAGGGGGACTTGAACCCCCACGAGATTGCTCCCGCTAGCACCTCAAGCCGAAAATGCCTGTTTCGCCGGGTGTCCTGGAGTCCCAAGTAGCTGATTTTACAAAGTCGTCTGTGTCCCCATGTATCCCCGTCTTGCCTGCAGTGGTTACATTTTTGGTTACAGTATCTGCCGTACTTTCAGAGCCTTGGCGGCGGTCCTCTAGACGGAGCGTGGGCCGTGTTCAGATTCTCAGCGTCGATACTAACCCGCGCTCCACGCCGGAATCGAACACTCGGACAACCTTCTTCCTGTGGTGAAATCGATGGCAGCCCGACGCATCGTTACAGCGTAACCGTTGAACCTATGTCTCGATCCAACTAGCTAGGCATTCCCGGCTGCCTTCTTTGTACGTCGAGTGCGCGGGGGGATTACCGTGGCGTGATTTGAGGAATACATGGTCAGCAACTGTCGCGCCACGTCCGCTGTTGTCTCGTGCTTGAGATCAAGGCCGCCGTCATTTAGAGTGTCAAGAATTTGAACGCTCATGCCAACGGCATTGATTCTCTCCAATATCGTCACGTAGTCCTTGGCTTGGGCCATCGTGGACTTGTACAGAACCAAGAATGTGCCCCCTATGAAACTTACGACTACGCCTGAGACGCTCGTGAGGATGGAAGCGTTGAAGCGGGAGGGGTCATGGAACGCCTGATATGAACCAATTCCGATCAGGGTGAATCCTGCGATCATTACGACGGATGTAAGCCAAAAGATGGCGCTGACCTGAGCCAGATTGCGGTTTATGTATTTCTCCAGTACGATGCGAGCGAGTTCCCACGCTGCTTGCGTTTCCTTCGGGTTCTCCTGAACACGCTTTTCGACCGCCTCGATCTTCTGCTCCTTCTCGTTCTTTTCTTTGACTTGTTGGACTGCGGAGATCACGAAGGCTAGTACGAGGCCGGTCCCACCAAGAACGAGGCCGACAGCTTTGGCGAAACGCGCCCCAAAGCCATAGTCGAAGTTCTGAGCCACGAAGAATATCGGGATTCCCAGCGCCATCAAAGCGCCAGCAACACCGATGTAGAGACGTGTCTTGCGATTGCCCTTAACCCAAGCCTCTAACAGTTCGGAGAATATTTTGAATGGAAGTTCAATCATGGCGCCCTCCTTAAAGATCGGCTAGTGCCACGCCTGAAAGCGCGATCGGTTCAATTCCTGTATAAGCTCGTTTGGAACGGGCGATTCTTTCCCGGTTGAATCTACTGCCCACGCCCCGACGATAATTGTTGACCCAGTCGCGGGACTCGCGCTCATATGGCTTGCCCTCTTTCGTGACGTCCGAGTATTTGTACTTGACCACGAGGATGGCGATAGCTCCTGTCCGGTGTTGGTGATTGTCACCCCTAGCGCTTTTGCCATCGGGGTGCCATCCATGAACATGTTGGAACCTTCGTCTTCATCGGGCTCAACGTGAGTGGCTCTGGCGGTGAATTCCAGAAATCGTTTTCTCTCGACCATGCTTGTTGAGGGCGAGCCATAGCTGTCCAGCGCAGTACGCCGGAGAGGATGGGCCACGCGTTTGCCGATATCAGCCGATTAGGCCATTTCATTCCGCGCCTCGCAGTTGATCTAAGCTTTAAGGCTTTGCCTGTCCGCGCAGGATTTTCATGTAGGTTTTGTTCGGGTCCTTGTTCTCCCAAGCGCCCTTGATGAAGTCCCGGAGATCTGGCATATCTTTTCCTACCGTGGTAGGCCAAAGATTCGGGTTGTACTCGAAAACACGGAGCAGGTTATCGACATCGAAAAGAGCCGGAGTGCCAAGTGCCCGTATCAACACAACGGGTTTTTCCTGAGCCATCCGTACCCCGAGCTCGAACAGAACGTTTGGGTTGTGCTCCGTAAGATCGGCGATTACCAAGTCGGCTTCGACAAGGCTGTTGATGATCGTGGCTTGAATCATGTCGCTTCCCTGCCGGTTGGCGGTCTTGACATTGAATCCGCATTCCTTTGAGGCCGCGGCTGGCGTTATGATACTGCGAAGAACTTCAGCGAAAAATCCTGGCGCATGTTTCTCCTCTCGCTCAGCGAATGGGAAAATCACGAACGCCGTAAGGGTAGAGCCTCCTCCCGCCTCTGCGAGCGTGACAGTGCTGGGCGATGTCGAGTCTTTATCGTCGTCTCCGGTTGGCGTTGCCGCCCCAGATGGCAAGCCGGAGGTGATGCCTAGATATTGAGAGTTCTCACGGAATATTTTTGCGAACTCCTCGTGCATATCTTGATCAAGGCCAAATTGCTTGGTCAGCACGTTGCCGAGATATTTCATGTCGGGAAGATTGCTTCCCTTGTAGTAGTCGAGAACGCGCTTGAAGATATCGACTTTCAGGAATGCTTGCTTCTTCAGAGTTAGTTCGGTGGTTGGGTCTGGTGCATAGACGATTTCTCGCCCCAGCTCTTCGAGAGCTATCTGCGGCGATTCGCGAGTACCTGATGTGAGACCGTAATCTCGTGAAGCTGCCGTTAGTGCATACCAGGAATTACCTTGAGCGACCTCTATGGCCTTACGAATCTCCTCCGGCTCCCATGGATTGCCCCCATTGGTATCTTTGATGGCATACGCGATCTTGAGTGCGTTCTCGAGGGTTGCGCGCGGGAATTTTGGAGCTTTGGCTGCTGCGGCCTTAGCGGGCGCGGTCTTGGGGGCAGCTTTCTTCTTTGGCGGCATGAGTCCTCCTCACCGCAGAAACGAATGGGAGTTTTTGAAAACGGGACGATTTTGTATTGTATCGCAGTTTTATTCCTGTCGCTTTGCGCAGATCGAAAGGAAGTATGATGTTTTCCATGGCGGCAAAGGGTAAGAGCACTACCAAGGCGGAGATCGCTTTCTACTATCCGGGACCGATCTGGCACGGCTCGGATTGGATCAAGACCATGATCCTATTCTTCGATGGCATCGGCATCCTTCTCCCGAACTATATGCATGGGAAATTGGAGCATGAAGATCCGGCGATTACGCTGCCGCTGAAGGATAAGGGACTGCTGCATGTATTGGAACCGGAGAAGATCGTCGATAAGAAGGCGACTCAGAAGTTGTCGAGGGCAATCGACGGCATCCTCGATTCCGGCGCCCTCGACAAACTTCCGAAGGATCTCCGCTTCCATGAGATTTCCTACTCCCGGCTCGGCGCATATGGCGACCAGAAGCTGGCCCAGGAATTATTGGCGAGGTTAAAGGCCAAGGGACTCGCAAAGGATTCGGAGGATGGCGTCTCGATTCCGATGCATCCGATGGCGCGTTACTTGGTTCTGGTTCTGCTCGCGCAGATCCTGAGAAGCCATGGACCAAAGCTTGGGGCCGAGCTTTCACCGGCGACCGACCGACCCGATGTGATGCAGGCTCTTGAGGAGCTGCTGTCACTGCCCGATTCTCCATCTGCCGCGCATGTCGTTTCTCTCGATCTGGAAACTGTCTCCGTGGATTTGCGGCTCGTTCCGATGGATGAAGTCCTCGGGTTTCGAAAGGAATATTTCAAAGAGCATCGCGCCTATGTGCGATCTGTTCGTAAACTCACTCGCGATTTGGCACAGCTTCCAGTCGAAGAGCGGGAGGAAGAGCTGAAGGATCGACGTGATGAATTACAGGCAATCGCGAATGATCTTAAGACAGTCAGCCGAAAGGCGTGGCGACGGCCCGCCGGATTCGCATTGGGAATGGCCGGTGCCTTCTGGAAATTGAAGGGTAACGACTATATGGGCACACTCCTCGCGGCCGCTGGAGCGGTGGTCGCTTTGAAGTCAAAGGAAAAAGCCGACACGGGTGCATATTCGTATCTCTTCCGAGCGCAAACCCAGCGTTGGTGAACAGGTTTGTCGAAGTGCTCCGCACGCCGTAGCGCTCGGATCGGTGAAAACGGCGATTCCAGCAGGTTCTGTGGAGGACGAGGAAGTTTCGGTAGCGGCGTAAAGTTTGGTGCGGCCAAGAGGACTTGAACCTCCACACCGTTTCCAGTACATGCACCTCAAGCATGCGCGTCTGCCAATTCCGCCATGGCCGCAAAGAAAAATCGAACTACTTGAACGTTTACTGCAAAATCACTCTAAACTTTCGATTCCAAAGCTACTCTAACTTTAACCTCAAGCTAGTGCGTCTGCCAATTCCGCCACCTCCGCGTCTGACCTATTTCTTCGGTGCGGCTGGGTTAGCCGGCGCCTTCTGACCCGCTGGTGGAAGCTGCAGCGGAATCGTCTTGCCCGCAGCGCCGCCGGATGGAGTAACCGTAACCGGAGGCGCCCCCGCCGGCTGAGCGGGCTTCACCGGTGCCGCGCCTGATTTGGCGGGGGCGGTCTGCCTGGCGCCCGACGAATCCAGAACCGTCCTGCTTACGCCGGCCGTACGCGTCGCGAAAATCGAAAGCGCCAGCGATGTGACCATAAAGAGGATCGCCGATAGCGTGGTAGCCCTCGAGAGCAGCGTCGCCGAACCGCGGGGACCGAAAGCAGTCTGCGAGCCCATGCCGCCAAATGCTCCCGCCAAGTCAGCCGCCTTCCCGCTTTGTAGCAGCACCACAACAATCAGGAAGATGCACACTATTACATGGACAATCGTCAACAGAATTAGCATCGCGTATCTCTAGTATAGGAGACCGGCAAGCCGCCGGTCAAACGCCCCGAGGCGATCAATCAGGGAGATAAGGCGCTAAATCGCGCGCGCCTTGCGGGCCGGGCGGCCAGCCTCGGACCTGGCCGGCTTCTTCCAGGCTTGCGAGAGCCGCCGGACCTGGTCGCTGACGCACACCAGGAACATCGGCTGGCGGGCATTCTTCAACACATCGATGATCCGGTCCGGCGTCTCTTCCAGATAAATGGATTTGCCGTCGGTGAGCAGGTGGATCTCCGAATTGCCCTGCAAGGCGTCGCTGAGGCGCTTGCCCATATCCTTCTGCAGGAAGCGCAGCACGCGCCGGATCTTCTGGAGCGAGAATCCTTTCCGCCGGAGTTCGGCGATCACGGAAACCTCCAGCACTTCCTGCGGAAGGTACACCCGTTTATGACCGTCCTGGCGCGGGGAGACGACGCTGCGCTCGTCCCACCATTGCAACTGGCGCAAGCTGACGCCGCACATGCGAGCCACGTCCACGCTGGTGAAGCTCGTAAATTGGTCGCCGTCGGGCCGGACAGCAGGCCGCAGTTTTTTTGTTTTGAACATTTCACGACACTTTCGGTTTAGAAAAATTTGCCGCCATTCTGGATTGTACTTGAGTCCCGCGTCATGTCAATAGGGATTTCGAGATGTTTTCTGGTCCGGTTTGCCAGGCGCGGGCCAACCTGTGAGCAACGCCGCGCCCACCGTGGTAACATAGAAGTTCCACCAATTTGAGGGTTTAGTGGCTAGAATCACGCGTAAAGAGTTGAAGACCGACAAGTTTGCTCTCGAAGTCGGGCACACTGTCGATTTCTTCGAAGAGCACCAGACGGAGGTTATCCGTTACGGGGCGGTTGCCGTTGCGGTAGCAGCCATTGTTTTTGCGATCATACTGTACCGGGGACATCTGCACACGGTCCGCCAAGAGGCGCTGGCGCATGCCCTCCAGATACAGGAGGCGCCCGTAGGTAAAGCGCCGCCGGGAACCGAGATCAACTTTGCCACCCAGGACGCCAAGGACAAGGAAGTCGCCAAGGCTTTCGGTGAGCTGGCCTCCAAGTATTCCGGAACGGATGAGGGTTACATCGCTGAATACTATCTGGGCTGTCTGGCTGCGAATCAAGGGAACCTGACCGAGGCCGAGAAGCGCTTCCAGTCGGTGGCCGATTCCGCCAACAAGCGCTATGCGTCTCTGGCCAACCTTTCACTCGGCCAGGTCTACTTCGCCGAAGGCAAGAACGATCAAGGCGAGAAGTTGCTGCGATCCCTGATGCTCCATCCCACCGTTTTCGTCTCCAAGGACCAGGCGGCGATCACTTTGGCTAGAGCACTCGCGCACACCAAGCCGGCTGAGGCGCGGAAACTGCTCGGTCCGCTCCGCGCGGTCCCGGGGCCTGTGAGCGAGACCGCCATCCAGGCGTATTCCGAGTTGCCGGCCCAATAATCCGGCTACGTTCATGCTCCGCCATCTTCGGTTTCCGGTCGCGCGCAGCAGGGGCCGGCGCTATCCGGAGCCGGATCATCCCTATCGGAACGCGTTTCAGCGCGACCGCGACCGTATCGTGCATGCTCGCGCCTTCCGCCGGCTGGAGGCCAAGACGCAGGTTTTCACTCCGGGCCTTTGCGATCATTTCCGTAACCGGCTCACGCATACCATCGAAGTGGCGCAAGTCGCGCGCACGGTGGCGGCGGTCCTCGGGCTTGACGAAGACTTGACCGAGGCTCTGGCGCTGGCCCACGATATCGGTCATCCACCCTTCTCACACGCCGGCGAGGAGGCTTTGAACCGCCAGATGCAACGCTTCGGCGCGAGCTTCGACCATAACCTGCACGCCGTGCGCATCGTGGAAAGCTTTGAGCAGCGGTACGCCCGCTTCCCCGGGCTGAACCTCACTTTCGAAGTGCGCGAGGGCATTGCCAAACACTCGCACGATTTCGGGCCCGGCGAGAATCCGGCGTTCGAGGAATATCTGCCCGGGCTGCGTCCGCCGCTCGAGGCGCAACTCATCGATCTGACCGACGAGATCGCTTACAATACCGCCGATCTCGACGATGCCGTCTCAGCCGGCTTGCTGCGCCCCGCGGATGTCGCCGCGGAGACGCCGTACTATCGGGAACTCTACCAAGCGGCCGAGACTCAGTTCCCCGGCGCGCCCGAGGACCAGCGTTTCCACGAGACTCTGCGCTGTCTGATCGACTCCCTGGTGTCCGGCCTCATCGAGGGCACTGCCCGCCGCGCCTCTGCATCCGGCGTGCGAACTATGGAGGAAGTCCGTCTCTACCCCGAGCGCCTGGCCGCTTTCACCGCCGAAACAGAAACGGCCAATCGCGATTTGAAACAATTTCTGCATCGGCGCGTCTATTCCTCGCCGGAGCTGTGCGAGGAGCGCACTCGCGCGGCGGGCATGATCGCGGAGCTGTTCGATTTCTTCGTGGAGCATCCCGAGCGGCTTCCGCCGTCTCATGCCGAACTCATCCCGGCCGAGCCAGCTTACCGGGTGGTGTGCGATTACATCGCCGGCATGACCGACGGCTTCTTCGAGCGAACTTATCAGCAGATGCTGTCAGGCTCGTAGGTCACACTATTTCTCCTTGGGTTCCTCGCGTACGGTGCGCTTTTCGATCTCCGCAATCGCGCTCTTGGCGACGCGTGACAGATCCACCACTGGCATCAGGCCGAAGCCCCGCGCCCCGACCGAGACAGGCTGGCTCTTGGCGGCCATCTCGCGCAGCCGGGGAAGATCGGCGGCGTCACCCAGGTCGCCAACGATCTTCAGCGCCAGAAGCTTGGCGGGGGCGTCATTGGTCGAGAGCAGGTTGCGGGCGATTGGCAGTGTGGCGGGGTCATTGAACTGCGCCGCACGGCTGAGAGCTGCCACACCCACCACACCGCCGCCTCTGGCCAGATCCAGTAAGTAAGGAAGCACGGCGCGATCCCGATATTCGCCCAGGCCCATTACCGCGTTAATAGCCACCAGCATGTTCGGATCGTGGGCCGTCTTGGCGAGTAGCTCGATGAACTCGGGCCGCTCGAAGGAGCCGAGTTGGCGGGCGGCCTCCGCGCGGACTTCCGGTTCGGAAGCGGTCAGTGCGCCCCGAAACTCATCGATGGCTTCGGCGGCGCGCAGATTGCGGCTGGCGCAGGCGCGCACGGGTTGACTGGCCAGGGCGGCGCGCATGGCGGAGATCACGTTCGGAGAGCGGTTGCCGCGCAGCGCGAAGCAGGCGTCATTGCGCTGCGCGGCGGTCAGCTTTTCGTCGAGCATGCGGGCCACCCGGTCATCATCAGCGGTGTTAGTGGCGGCGGCTGCCAGCGCGCCCGCGCAAATCAGGAATACGCAAAATTGTTTCATTGACGGATCTCCTTCCAAGCGGCTTCGGCCAGGGGGGACTGACGGGGATCGAAATGCGCGTTCAGCGCCAGGGCTCGCTCCAGATGCTGGCGGGCCTGGTCCCGCCGGCCGAGGGCGCGCTCGATCAACGCGGCATGATAGAAGAAGGCCGGCTCAGGTGTGCCTAACTCCAGCGCCTTCTCCTTGGCCTTATCGGCTTCGGCGTACTTCTTGTTCTTGTAAAGCGTCCAGGCCAGCGCGTCGTAGGTATAGATATCGCGCCGTCCGCCCAATTCCTTTTGCACCAGCTCAAGAGCTCGCTCGAGATTGCGATCGTGATCGGCATAGGCCATGGCCAGGTTGCGGTTCACGTTGAGGCCGCTGGCCTGCTCCATCTTGTCGATCATATCGACCATTTCGCCCTGTCCGCGGGCCTCCTCCGGCTTTCCGGCCAAGGTATAAAGATCCTGTAGGGCGGCGGCGTACTCGACCAGCGGCACGGCGGCCTGGGCGCGTTTGTAGCTCTCGATGGCATCCGCGATTTTGCCCTCGGCGGCATAGGCGCGGCCGAGCCCTGCGTGCGCCGGATAATACCCTTCGAAAGAGCGCAAAGCCGAACGATAGGCCTGTTCGGCGTCGCTCACCCGGCCGGTCTTGAAGTACAGGTTGCCGAGGTCGACAAAGCACCATGCGACGTTCTCCGCCGAGCGGCTGCCCGCATCGATAGCCTTTTTCATCACTTCAATGGCGCCGGGCGCGTCGCCGGCCACGAAGCGGTAGTAAGACGCGCGATTGTAACTGGAGAGATCGGGGCGCAGGGAGACCATGCGCTGATAAGCGTCAGCCGCTTTATCGTACTGGCCCAGTTCCATCAGGGAATCGCCGAGCGTGCCCCAGTTCCAGGGATCGTCGGGTGAAGTCGCGGTCAGCTCACGCGAATACTCGGCGACCTTGGTGAAGTTGTGGCGCTCGAGCTCGATCTGGCTGCGCAGCCGGAGCGCTTCGTAGTTGGCGCCTTCGGCGGCCAGCACGCTATCGACGATGCGCGAGGCGCGGTCCAGATAGGCGGGGTCCATGGTCTCGCGCATCTTCTGGATGAAGGTGGCTGCCAGCAGGTTCTGATAATGGAAATCCTCCGGTTTGTACTTGACCAGAGCCTCGTACATCTTGATGCGCTCGTCGGTCTTCATCCGAGCGACCTGGTCGGCCATGGCGCGGTCCGGAAAAGCCTGCATCAGGCGATCGGGCTCGGCGACCTGAGCAGACACCAGACCGGCGAAAAGGAAGAAATAGATTAGTTTGGGCATTGGATGAAAGTCTCGACGGTCGCGGCAATCCGAGCCGCGACCGTCAGGGAGCAGTCCTGTCACTGTCTACTGGCCGGTAGGCGTGCCGCGGCCGTTGGTCCCATTCTCCTGACTATGCAGGAAGCCCGCATGCGGCGGAGCATGGAACGGGAAGCGATCGAGCAGCGGAATGTCGTTGGAATTGACACCGTCGCCGAGCTCATTGTTGGGCGCGACATCGAAGCCGGATACCAGCACTCCGGCCGCGGCGCGCAGGCCGATATCGACCACGTCATCGCCGGGCCGCCGTCCGCCGAAGGGCCAGCCCGCATTATCGCCGCCCAGCGGTCCCAGGCGGCTCTGCTGCGCATTGGGAATCCCCGGCGTAGTCAGGTTGATGCGGGTGATGTCGGGGACGAAGACTCCCAGCAGATCGTTGCGCGGCGCGGGCGGCACATTCAGCTTGAAGACGCCGCTGAGGATGCCGCTGACGAAGAACGGATCGGCAATCAGCGAGGCAAACTGCTGGTCGCCGGATGGGTCGCTGCGGTTCCAGTAGTCCTTCATGGGCAGCGGGATGAGTAGCTCGACCGTGAGCGGGTTACCCACCCGGTCGACCTGCACATACTCGCCGAAATAGAGCGGATCGCTGGGGCTGGGCCGCACGGTAACTTGCTGGCGCAAAGTCGCTGCCCAGGCGCCGATGGTGGCGTTAGGATCCGTGGAGGAGGTTGGGATGGAGCCATTGGCGGTGAGCATGTTGATGGGCACCTCGACAGCGATGAGGCTGATGTTGTAGCCCGCGAAACCATCCACGGCGTTAGGGTACGCCGCTCCCTGCCCCGTGTCGGCAGCGCCTGCCAATACGGGCGCCGGGGGTCGGAAGTCCAGGTGATCGAAGGTGGCGCCGCTATCGAAATAGAAGGCGTCGTCGCGCGGACCGGCGAACACGCGCATGCCGTTGGGCAGCGTGAAAATAGACGGCTGGCCGAGGTTCGTCTCGTAATTGGGTGTGCCCACGGGTCCCAGGTTGGGCGGCGCCACGGATAGCGCATGGCCGTTTACGTCCTGGTTGTAGGCGGCCACGATGGTTCCGGTCTGCAGGTTGCGGATCACCACGGTGTACGTCTCATACAGGAAGATACTGGGGTCATCGATGGTCATGATGGGGCCGAAGTACGACACGAAGGTCGGGTTCGGGCGCAGCAGGTCCTGGAAGACGAAATCGATTTGCATATCCGGGTTTCCATCCAGACCGCGTGAATTGTTGATGTTGAACCGGTACAGGACGCTGCTCGAGAACTTGTAATAGCTGGGCCCGTTGTCCGGATTCTGAAAGCCCTGGACGCTCATGCTCATCACGACGCTGTTGGTGTGGCCTGTCTCCCAACTGCGAAAGATGTAAAAGTCGTTCAGATTGGCTGTTTGGTCTTCGAGCAGCAGCGGTCCGTTACGATGGCTGGCGGCGAAGGCGCCGGATACCAGCAGCAGAGAAGCTGCGGCGGCTCGAAGGGCGAATGTGCGCATTCTTTACCTCCTGGGGTGAAGTGAAACTACAACAGCAATACGATCGGGTGGCGGAATTTGGATTTAATCTCGAATTTAGAGGTAGGACCGGCCTCCTGGCCGGTCACGCGCCGGCCAACTTTATTTCCGCTATCGAAACAAACCAATTACACCCAAATTTCCAACTGTAGCCCACCAACCCGCCACCCCCCGCGCATACCCTTGGCATGGGACAACCAAATGACCTCTATCAAACAAACAGAAGCCAATCGTCGCAACGCGCAAAAGTCCACCGGACCCAGAACTCCCGAGGGCAAAGCCGCCGTGCGCCTCAACGCCCTCCGCCACGGCCTGTGCGCTCGCACCGCCGTGCTGCCCAACGAAAACGCCGAAGAGTTCCACCAGCTTTGCGCCGACCTCGAAACCGAATGGCAGCCCCAGGGCCGCACCGAACAGTACTTGCTCGAGCAAATGGCGGTCGCCCAGTGGAAAGCCGCCCGCGCCTGCAACATGGAGTACAACATCTACGATCAAGGCGCCCTCACCGAATCCAGAATGCGCACGCTCGAATACGTTTTGAAACAACAAACCCGTTGGGAGCGCGCCTACTTCAAAGCGCTGCGCGAGCTCCAGGCCCTCCAGAAGCCCCGCCCCCCTCAGACCGAGCCGCCCGAGCCGGAATCAAAATTGAGCGAACAGAGCCATCCTGACCAGCAACCCAAGCAGAATGAATCAGATGCGCCGATACCCCAACCGCCGGCTGCTGCCGCTGACCAGGACCAACTGCCCGGCTCCGAACCCGACGACTCGGTTTCAGCGAGCGATTCGAAATTCCGTCCCTGATCCGCGTTGATTTTTGACAATACTCGATCCGACCAATGTGGGGCGGACGCCCTCGTCCGCGCGCGACCCCCTGGTCGCGCTAGAGCGGCTCCACTAACCCCAATACTGTTCACTTGGTGGGACGGGACTCTGGCCAGGCTTGCGAGGGCGGCTGGTGGAAAACGCTGAGCGATCTTTGCGGCTTCCTATATTAGGCCATCCGAGCGATTTAGTCTCGGTGATGTTTCACAAATGCGGCGAGGCGCTCCATGGCCGGCTCAAGGATCGACTTTTCAGCCGCATAACAGATGCGCACGGAGCCTTCGCCGCCGGCCCCAAAGGCCACACCGGGCGCGAGGCCGACGCGGCACTCCTCCAGCAGAGTCCGGCAAAAGCCGAAGGAATCCACGAGGCCGGCGATCTTCGGAAAGAGATAGAAAGCGCCGTCCGGTTTGGGCACGGTAACGCCGGGCATGGCGCTAAGGGCGCGCAGGCACAGGTCGCGGTTCTGCTGGAGGCGCTCGAGCATGCGCAGGAGTTCGGCTTCGCCATGGGCCAGGGCGGTCTCGGCAGCCTTCTGGGCGAAGCTGGGAGCGTGCGAAACGATGAACTCGTTTAACTGGGTAGCCTTTTGAGCGAGGTCGCGCCGGGCGATAAGCCAGCCCACGCGCCAGCCAGTCATGCAGTAGGTTTTGGAGAAAGACTGCACCACCATGACGGCATCGTCGCGAGTGGCTTTGCGCAGGATAGAGGACACCGGGACACCCAGCGAGGCGCCCGCGTAATAGAGACGGTCGTAGACTTCGTCGGCCATGAGCCACAGGCCGTGGCGGCGCGAGAAATCCAACAGCCGCTGCTGCTCGTCTTCGGTGGCCACCCAACCCAGCGGATTGGAAGGCGAAGTATAAAGGAGCAGGCGGGTGCGCGGGGTGACGGCGGACTCGAGCGCGTCGAAGTCGATGCCATAGCGATCGCCGCGCAAGGGATGCGGGATCTGGCGTGGGATGGCATTGGCCATGGCCACGTTGGACGAGCCGTTGGGCCAGGCGGGTGTAAGGATCAGCGCTTCATCATCCGGATCGAGCACTGCGCGAATGCCGACGTTCAACGCCTGCACGCCGGAGGCAGTGACCACAATCTCAGTAGCGGGATCGAGCTCGATGTTGTGCAGCTCGGCATACTGGCGGGCGATGGCGCGGCGCAAAGAGGGCAGGCCGGCGTTCTCAGTGTAATAAGTGTAACCATCCGCCAGCGCGTCAATGGCAGCGCGCTTGATGAAGTCCGGCGTGGGCAGATTGGATTCGCCGAAATACAGACGCAGCACGCCCTGCATGGACATGGCGATTTCCGCCAGTTCGCGAATGCGGGAGTGAGGCACGTTCTCGACGGAAGCGGCTATGCAGGGCATTCATTCCATTCTGCCATTCCGCCGATCGGTGCGGCGGGACAGAAAGACTTGCGCCGCGCGAAGAGCCAGCTGACTCGGGTCAAGATCCGTCCGATTGCACAGAATAACGATCGTCAGTTTCTCTTCCGTGAACCGCTCGATTACAGTGCGGAATCCCAACGTGCTGCCTGTGTGCCACATTCGCGGATGACCCTCGAAGGGATCGAGAAACCATCCGAATCCGTAGGAAACGGGCTTGCCAGGGGCTAGATTGTCTTCATCGGGACTGGTGGGCCAGCGCGGCTCGGAACCGTCGCGAAGCTTGGCCGGCGTCAGCGCGACCGTCATTTCTTCTTTGCTCAGAAGTAAGTGGTTCTGTAAGGCGGCATCCCACTTCGCCAGGTCGTCGAGATTAGAATACACACCGCCATCGCCGAGCGTCGCCGAGGTCGGACTCTGGTCTGTCTCCACGAATTGGTCTGCCTTCTTTGAATGACCGTATGCGCGATTTGGCACGGTGTTCTGCCCATTCACATAAGCCAGCGTGTCACTCATGCGCAGCGGCTTGAAGATGCGATCGCGCAGGAATTGCCCAAACGGCTCGCCAGAGACTTTGGCGACGATCAACCCGAGCAGCACGTACCCGGAATTGCTGTAAGCCCAACTGGACCCAGCCGCAAACTTCGGACTGGCTTGCCGTTTGAGCAAGCTCAGAACTTCTTCGTCCTGAATCTGATGAGTCGGAGTCCAGGTTTGGTCCATCAGATCTTCGTAATCCGGTAACCCCGAGGTGTGAGTGAGTAAGTGGCGGACAGTAATAGCTTGGCCGTATGCGGGAAAGTCGGGGAAGATGTCAGTCAGCCGCTGGTCATACCGCAGCTTCCCATCGTGCACCAACAGCATGGCTGCCGTAGCCGTAAACTGCTTAGTAAAGGATGCTAGTCGAAAATCGGTTTTCGCGTCGATCTTAGCGTCGATCTTAGCCAGTGACTGGAGGCGGCGCAGCCCGTAGCCGCGGGCGAAGACGGTGCGCCCATTTTGCCGGACGAGAACCGCGAGGCCGGGCGAGTGTGCATCGGTCAGCGGCGCGAAGAGGGAGTCGATTTCGGCGCCGCCGGCGGCGCTCACGCCAACCAGCGCCGACAGTGCCAGGCAGATCAACACTATTTGAGTATAGAATCAGCAGTTGCATGCGTGTTTACGGCGGTATCGAAGCGGGAGGCACCAAGTTTGTGTGCGGGATCGGGAACGACGCCGGCCAGTTGCTGGAGCGGACGGCGTTTCCGACCACGACACCGGAAGAGACTATCGGGCGCGCGGTAGAGTACTTCGCAGGGCAGCCACAGCCTTTGGAGAGCATCGGGATCGGATCGTTCGGCCCGATCGATCTGAATCCGCGATCGCCGAAATTCGGCTACATCACCTCGACTCCGAAGCGCGGCTGGAGCCATACGGATTTTGCGGGCGAGGTGCGGCGGGGCACAGGTTTGCCGGTGGCTTTCGACACCGATGTAAATGCAGCAGCGCTGGGCGAGGCTCGCTGGGGCGCGGCGCAGGGGCTGGATACTTTTCTTTACCTGACCATCGGCACCGGATTGGGCGGCGGCGGAATGGTGAACGGGCGGTTGATCCACGGCCTGGTACACCCCGAGATGGGCCACATCCGGGTGCCGCACGACCGGAGCGCGGACAGGTTTCCCGGCTGCTGTCCATTTCACGGCGACTGTCTGGAGGGCCTGGTAAGCGGTCCGGCGTTGGAGGCGCGCTGGGAACAACGCGGCGAAAGGCTTCCGCCGGATCACCCGGCCTGGGAACTGGAGGCGCGCTACCTGGCGCTGGGGCTGGTGACGTGGATCTGCACGCTATCGCCGCAACGGATCATTCTGGGCGGCGGCGTGATGCGGCGGGCGGATTTGTTCGGCCGCATCCGGCGCGAAGTGTTGGAACTGTTAAACGGATACATCCAGGCGCCGGAGATCCTGGAGCGCATCGACCAATACATCGTGGCACCCGGGCTGGGCGGCAATGCCGGCGTGCTGGGGGCGATTGCGCTCGCCTTGATGCGGGAGTCAGTCGTAGTAAGTTGATAAAATTGCTGCATGACCCAAGCAGATCTGGCCCGGTTATGGGAAGAACACACTAATCATGAATTCTCCACGCGCGACACGGACTCGACGCTGGCCACCATGGTGGAAGACGCCTACGTCAATCACGTCCCGGTGCTGACAGGCGGCGCGGGGAAAAGCGCACTGCGCACTTTCTATTCGGTGGACTTCATTCCGAGCATGCCGCCAGACACGAAGCTCACGCCTATTTCCCGCACGGTGGGAGAAGACCAGCTTGTCGATGAAATGATTTTTTCATTCACACACACTCAGGAAATGCCATGGATGTTGCCAGGAGTTCCTCCTACCAATCGCTATGTGGAAGTGGCGTTGGTCGCGATCGTGCGCTTCCGCGACGGTAAGCTTGCGCATGAACACATCTACTGGGATCAGGCTTCGGTACTAAAGCAGATCGGGTTACTGACAGATCCCGGGCTGCCGGTCTTCGGGGCGGAATCCGCCCGCAAGGTGCGCGGAGGCGCATGACGCGCCGGCCGGCGACCGATCACTGGCCGGGAGCCACCAGCCTGGTGCACAACAGCCAGCGGGTCTCGAAGCCAGCCATTATCTTTCAATGAGATAACACTCTGGCAAGCGCCTTGCAATAGACGGCATTGCAGGAGGACGTTATGAAAACCAAGTTACTCGCAGCCGTGTTACTCGCGGGAAGCTCTCTGTTCGCGGCGCCCGGAGTCGTCGTAGGAATTGGCGTGGGCGGTTATGGGCCTCCGCCTCCCGTGGTCGCTTATGCAGCGCCACCGGCCCCAGGTCCTGGATACGCATGGGTCGGCGGCTACTGGTATCCGGCGGGCGCGCGTTATGCCTGGCATGCCGGCTACTGGGCTCGGCCACCGTATCGCCACGCTTATTGGGTAGCGCCCCGCTACTATGGGCATCGCTACTATCCGGGCCGTTGGCGCCGCTAAGTCAGTCTGAAGTCACTCACTCAACCGGCGTGCCGTAGGTCACCGGCGTCTGGACTCCTTCGGTGTTCTCCAGGCGCGAGATCTTCCAATTGCCCCCGGCCTGTTCCAGATAATACAACTGGGCTTCGTTGCGGTCCTGATATACGAATTCGACGCGGAGGCGAACTTCGCGGTCGGAGACAGGCTGGGGTTCCTGGATGGCCACGCCCTTGATGGCTGCATTGAAATTGCGAATGTACGACGCCAGCGCGGGCTCTCCCTTCTCCGACACGATCTGGCGGAGAGTGCTGTCCATCTGTCCGGTGTAGCAACGGAGATACGCGCGCACATCCCCGTCACGAGCGGCATCCAGCATACGATAAACCGTGTCCTGCGGAGTGACTGGAGCGCTCGGGCGGGCGCCTGGAATCCAATTCGTAACTTGCGCGGCGCTGGCCTGCCATCCGCCGCGCTTGACGGCCACTAACACCAGAGCGGCTCCCAGGATGGCAATCGTGGCGATTTGGGCTTTACGCTCGCGGGTCATGGGTTCTTCCGTGGCGGAGCGCTATCGCTGTTTTTCCGGATGATAGTCAGGTCGAAGCTTCCATTCTTGTCCACCACCAGTTTCTTGATCTTCGGCAGCACCTGCTCGAGTGTTTCCAGGTATAACCGGCGTCCATTGACGGCCGTGGCATGGGCGTACTCGCTCTCCACCAGATCGAAGCGGGAAGCGTCACCGGTAGCTTCGTTGATCTTGCTCTCCTTATATGCCGTGGCCGCTTCCGTCATCTGGCGGGCTTCGCCGCGCGCCTTCGGAACCAGGTCGCTTTCATAGCCCAGCGCTTCGTTGTAAATGCGAGCGGCGTCGGCTCGCGCGCTGGCCACGTCGCGGAAGGCCTCGGCGGCTTCGGGTGGCGGCGTCATGCTTTCGATGTTGATGCTGGCGATGCGCACTCCGGCGCCATAGGCATCGATCAGTTTCTGCGCAGCCGCGCGCACTTCTTCCTGGATGGCGGTCTTCTCGGTGGTCAGGACGGCATCCACCGTGCGCCTCCCAATGCGCCGCGACATCTCTGTCTCGACCGCCGCGGCTACCGTCCTCGAAACGTCCTGCGCATGGAACAGGTAGTCCGCCGGCATTCCCACCGAGTACTGCACAACAGCCCTCAGGTTGATGATGTTCTGGTCTCCAGTTAGAAACTGGGAGGCTAGCGGCTGCGTTCGTCCCAGCACGCTATCGGGAAGATAGCCCCCGACTACCAGCCTCTGCAGTTGCTGCACCTTGAGCTTAGTCACTCGATCCATGGGCCAAGGCAAGGCCACATGGATGCCGGGGAAAACGCGCGGCTCGATCACCTGTCCGAAGCGTGTCACTACGGCTTGCTGATCGGCGGGCACGATATAGACTCCGCTGACCAGCCACAGACCGGCGACTGCCAGCGCGATGCGGTTGCGTCTGGAGCCGCCGGCCTGGACCGGAGCGGCTTTCACCGGATGATCATGATGATGATGATCGTGCTCGTGATCATGATGATGCTCGTGATCATGATGACGATCGTGGCCGTGATCATGGTGATGATCTACAGCCGGGATGGTACTCATTGCACTCCGCCCTCGCCCTTCATGAACACCTTCAATAACTCCGAATCGGAGCTGAGAATCGCGGTAGTCTTGTCGTCCAAAATCTTCTTGTACGACTCCAGCGTGCGGACCAGTTTGTAGAACTTGGGATTGCGCGAATAAGCCTGGCTATATATACGCGTAGAAGCCGCGTCGCCTTCGCCGCGAGTTTTTTCCGCGTCCTTATAGGCTGCCGACAGAATCTCGTCGCGCTGCCGGTCCGCGTCCGCGCGTATGCGCAGCGCCTGCTCTTCGCCCTCGGCGCGGTACTGACGAGCTATGCGCTCGCGCTCGGCGCGCATGCGTGCGTAGACGCTCTGCTTGTTCTGCTCCGGCAGATTCAGCCGCTTGATGCGCACGTCTACGATCTCGATGCCATACTGCGCTAGCGAGGCCGCGCCGGTGACCGCAGTCAACTGGTCGAGAAAGCTATCGGCTTGCACGCTCGCAGGATTGGGAGCGACGATGGCATCCAGGTCATGCGTGCCCAACACCGCCGACAGGCCGGACCACACGATATCGTGCAAGCGCATTTCCGCCGACACCGGATCGCCTACCGTCTCCACAAAGTGCTGCGGATCGCGAATGCGCCACGCGACATAGCTTTCAATGACCAGGTTCTTCTTGTCGCGCGTCAGAAACTCACTTGGCCTTGGGTCGTATACGCGCAGCCGGCGATCGAAATAAGTCGCGCTCTGGAAAAACCACTTGGCGTGCAAGCCTGCGTCGGTAACCGTCCCGACAGGTCTGCCGAACTGCGTGATCAGCGCGAACTCGGTCTCCCGCACGGAAAACAACGTCAACCAGGCCAGCAGCACCAGCGCGGCTGCCGCGCCAATGCGGTAATGAGGTTTTGTAAGATGCATTTAATTAGTCCCCCCTAATGCTACGGCGCCAGACCCAGGCTGCCCGGAGGCGCCACTTCCACGCCATCCTCCAGCAGCAATAAATGACGGCGCCCTTTCGCTGAATCCAGGATCAACTTCTTCTTTCCCGGCAACACCTGTTCCATGGTTTCGAGGTAGAGCCGCAATTCGTGAACGGAAGGCGCGGATGCGAAGGCGCTCTCAGCAAGCTCGAAGCGGCTGCCGTCGCCTTCGGCCCGCAGAGTGCGGCTGGCTTTGTAGCCCGCGGCGGTTTGGAGACGCGCCTCGGCGTTGCCGCGCGCCAACGCGACCTGCTCGTTGCGATAACCTTCGGCCTCGTTGATGAGCCGGTTCTTCTCTTCGAAAGCCCCGGAGACCGCGCGGAATGCATCCACCACTTCGAGCGAAGGATGCACGTCGAGCAGCTTGACCCGCACCACACGGGCGCCCGCGCCGTAGCGATCGAGCTTGCGCTGCAGCGAGGCCATTACACGGGCTTCGAGCGCCTGGCGACCGGTGGTCAGGACATCGTCGAGCGGCGCGGTCGAGACGCTGGTCTGCAAGGCGGATTCCGCCGCGGTGCGCACGGTGGTTTCGGCATCGAGCTGGCGGAACAGGAAGTCGTCCGGTCGCGTCATTTCGTAGTGCACGACGGCGTTCACTTCGATCATGTTCTGGTCGCCGGTCAGCATAAGGGACTCTTCCGGCCTGCGCTGGAAGCGCCCGGAGCGATGTTGCACGTTCCATTCGTAGGCGGCCGGCTCCGCCTCGCCGTTGGCTGCGCCGGATCGAAAACCGATCTCCACGGCGCGTACGCTGCGGGCCTTCACGCGCGTCAGGCGCTCGATGGGCCACGGCAATTTGTAGTGCAGACCGGGCGTGCGATAAGGCATCACTTTGCGGCCGAAGCGCTCGATCACGCCCGTCTCATTCGGACCCAGAGCGTAGAATCCGCTCAGGAATAGGAGCGCCGCCGCGGCGGCCAGCGCCGGACGCGCCAACTCCCGGCGGTGCGCCACCGCGCGATCGAACCACCGCTTGGGATCCATCTGATGCGACAGGTCATGCGACAAGTGATGCAATTGGTGAGAGAGATCTTTCAGCCTTGCGGACGAGAGCCAGCCGAGGCGGCCGGCCGGCCGCTCCACACGCAGCAATCGCAGCGAGTTCAACACCACCAGCAGCGACGCCATCTGGTGCGTTACGGCAGCGCCGAGCACGCCCAGCTTCCCCGTGGCGGCGGCCGCAATGGCCACGGCATTCACGATGCCGGCGAAAATGATGATGTTCAGCCAAGCCGTGTGGATGGCCCTGCGGCTTACCTCGAACAGCTTCGGCAGGGCTTCGAGCGAGTGGCCCAGAAACACGACATCGGCCGCTTCGGCAGTGATATCGTTGGCGCCCCCCACCGCCACGCCTACGTGCGCCGCGGCCAGCGCGGGCGCGTCGTTCAGGCCGTCTCCCACCATGGCGACGGTATGGCCGTGACCCGCCATATGCCGTATGCGCTCGAGCTTCTCCTCCGGCAGCAGCCCGGCTTCCACGTCCTGAAGTCCCACCTCGCGCGCAATCGCTTCCGCCGCGCGTTTGCGGTCGCCCGTCAGCATCGTGAGGTGGGAGATTTCCAGATGCTCGAGGTCATGTATTGCCCGGCGGGCGCCTTCGCGAACTCGGTCGCGAAGGAGGAGGGTGCCCGCCAGGAGGTCGTTTTCGGCCACCAAAACCGCTGTGGCGCCGTAACGATCGGCTTCCTCCAGCAGCGGTTCGAGACCGAGGATATTGTGTTCGGCGAGGAAACCGGCGTTGCCCGCGCGAATGGTTCGTCCCGCGATAGTAGCCACCGCGCCCCGGCCCGGAACGATGTGGGCTTCGTCGGGCGGCGCTGTAGCGATGCCACGATGCCGCGCTTCTTCCAGGATGGCGCGGGCCAGCACATGTTCCGAGCCGTACTCGGCCGTGGCGGCCAGGGCTACAACCTCGCTCTCGGTGCGGCCCACCGGCACTACCTTAATCACGCCGAAGCGGCCCTCGGTGAGGGTGCCGGTCTTATCGAAGAATACGGAATCCACTTTGGCGGCGTTCTGCAATACCGTTCCGCCGCGCACCAGAATGCCGCGCCGCGCGAGACCGCCGATAGCCGCCACCATGGCCGCCGGCGTGGCCAGGATCAGGGCGCAGGGGCAAGCCACAATCAGCACCGAAACGGTGCGCAGCCAGTCGCGCGTGAAGTAAAAAGTTACTCCGGCCACCAGCAGCAGAGCGGGCAGAAAATAGCGGGCGAAGCGATCCGCCATGCGCTCCACGGGCGCCCGCTTCTCACGCGCGTGCTCGACCAGTTTGATCACCCGCGCCAGCGTAGTTTCCGATCCCGTTCGCGTAACAGTGATGCGCAGCAGACCGTGGCCGTTCAACGTTCCCGAGAAAACTTCGTCGCCGGCGCCTTTGTCGCGCGGCAGCGGCTCGCCCGTGATGGTGCTCTCATCGATGCTGGAATCGCCGTGCAAAATGACGCCATCGGCGGGGATACGCTCGCCCGCGCGCACGATGGCGATGTCGCCCGGCGCCGCCTGCGCGGAGTCGATTTCGATTTCCTGGCCATTGCGGATCACACGGGCGTGCCGCGGAAGCTGCTCGACGAAGCGGTGTATGGCGGCATGAGTGCGACCGGCTGCGTAGCCTTCCAGGGCCTCGCCGATCAGCATGATGAACATGGCTTCGGCGGCCGCCAGACACTGACCCGCGAACAGAGCCGCAATGACTGCGATGCAGATGGCCAGGTCGGCGGAAATCTTGCGCTGCAGCAGGCCGGAGATGGCAGTGAAGAAAGTGCGGTAGCCCGCGATCACGGTCAGGATGGCCGCAGTGTCGATGCCGGCTACAGTAGTAAAGATGCCAGTGACATTGAGTAATAGCAGGACGCCAATGAACGCGGCGAAGCCGAACTGCTGGATCAGTTGCTTGCGTTCGTCGTAGACCGGTTCCTTGGGTAAGTGAACGTGCATATGAGTGTTTCCTGAAGCTATCAGTTTATTTCTTTTGAATCCAGACCGGCGAGCTCCACGCGAGGTTGCCATCCTCTTGCTCGACTCTCACATAATAGCGGTTCTCGCCGGTCACGGGATGGGCGTCCACATAAGTGAACTGCGCCCGGCGCTCGCCGGCAGGCGTCACCTCGTAGGCGTACGATTCGTTATGTACCACAGCCACACGTCGGATCGGGCCGGTGCCGATGGCGTTGACCTTCAGCGTATACTCACTGGCCGAGGGAATCTCGTCCCCCTGCAGATACTCGCGCCCATCGGCATCCACGCGAAAATCGAGGACGATGTTATCCGTCGCGCCATAAGAGTGGCGCTGGCGCATGGCGTCCACCAAGTCCTGGCGGCCCGTGCCAGCCGCCAGAATGCAGGAATACGAGATGTGCGTGGAGCAGTGGTCCGAGGACGCCTCGAAGCCCATACGATAGCCCTTGGCCAGCGCGTTCCATACGTAGCCTGCCGGGCGGTAGCCGCTACGCTGGGTGTACAGCTTCTCAGCGGTGGGAGCTTTGGGTCCGCCCTCGTGCTCGTAAACCAAGCGGTGCCCCTGGTAGATCTCGACCATCGGTTCGAGCGTATTGTCGTGGTCCTGCCAGTCGGTGCCCTGGTCGGTCGCCGTGGTATGGCGAAAAGCGATTCCGTCATATTGGCGGAGGTAGGGAAGCACTGCCGCGGCGGAGCGCATGGTGCCCGGGTTGTCCGGACCGGTCTGCTCCGCGGGATCGATCGGCAGAATTGGAATCCCGCGCCGCGTGAAGACTATGTTGCGATGGCCGTTGGGGTACACCACACTACGCTCATAGGCGTAGAGCGTAGTCAGGCGCTTGGGAGTCAGGAACAAGTCACTCGACTTTTGTGCCTTCCACCAGTTGTAAGACGTTCCGCCGCCCTGATGATCGGTGACTGTGGAGAAGTCCAGGCTGGCAGCGTCGAGCGCATAGCGATAGAAATCCCAGAGAGAGCCGTCGCCCACGCCATCAGTCGATAGAGACGTGTGACGATGTAAGTCGCCGCGCAGAATGCGGTACTCTTTACCCTGCGAATGAATCCGGTAATCGCGTATGGCGCGCAGGTCGGCGGCTTCGGCTGGGTGAGTCGGCGCGGAAAGCTCGGGCCGTTCGACGAATTCTTTGAGGCGGATTTCGCCTGTGCAAACCGCCTGCGGCACGGTCGCGGCGAAAACGGTCTGCTGGCGCGGCCGGGCGACCTGGTAATCGCGGCCATCGGCGGCCCAGGCAGCCCACAGCGTGCCATCCGGCGCTGCGCCCAGCGCCACACGGGCATCGTTAGCGCCGGCGGATTGCGGGAGCGCCTGGTGGCGATGCCAACCCGCGCCATCCAGGGTGAAGACCACGTTTTCCCAAATGCCGTTGGCGCCCCACACCTCGATGACGCTGTTCGATTTGGTCAACTGCAAAGCCGCTATCGCGACTTTCCCGTCGGCAGTCACGGCGATCTGCGGGTTCTGCACGAAGCGCGGCAGGTACAGCGGGAAAGCATCCGCCAGGGATGCTTCGGGCTCTTCGAGCCGGTTGCCAGACAACCGCACAACCCGTATCTTGCGCGATGTGTAGAGCGGGTTGCCAGCGGTCTTAACCAGGTACCCGTAATCCTTCCCCCAGTTCGCCTCGGCCTCGTCGAACGCGATCCACAGGCGCCCTTCTTTATCGCAGGCCAGCGAGGCGTGTGCTTCAAATCGCGGCGAATGCGTGATAGCGCGGATAGATCCCGCTTGGCCATTCGTAAACGAACGCACGAAGACATCGTAATTGCCTTTGTCGTAACTATCCCATCCTACCCAGACCGTGCCGCTGCCATCCGCCGCCACGGCCGGCTCCCAGTCATTAGCCGCCGATTGGCTCACGCGTATCTCCGGAGTCCATACTCCGCCGTGATAGCTCTTCAGAAAAATATCCGATTGCCCATTGCGGAACGCCTGCCACACGAGCCACAGGTTGCCTTGGCTGTCAGTAGTAACGCGCTGGTGGAAATCCGAGCCATCCGCGGTGGTCAGCCGCTCGACGGAACTCCATGCCGAAGCGGTCTTACGCCGTTCGTATAAATCCCAATTCCCGTCCACCTGCGCGGCCCAGATGATGTGCAGCGCGCCCGCGCCGTCGTAAGCCGCCGACGGACGAAATACATCACGCGTCTCCGGCGCTTCCAAGAACTCGGCATCGCCCCATTTTGCGCCGTCCCACTCGCGAGAGGCCAGACGATCGCGCTCGCCCAGGAATTCCTGCCACACCATAGCGGCACGGCCCGCAGGCCCCATCGCCAGAGAAGGAAAGTCCGCCTCTCCGGCCGCGCTGGCGGCGAAAGGCTCGGCCACCAGCTCGACTTCGATGTTGCCGTTGTCAAAAGAGAGCAGCCTGCCGCCGTCCAGATCGCCGAGAGCGAAGGTGAAGTTGCCCGCGCCCAGAACATGAAAACGCGCCCCCGGGCCGCCGCTCACAATCGCATAGACGCCGTTGGGAAATACGGCGCGCGGACCGGGCAAGATGGGACTCAGGTCCACCTGCTGCACGTTCGGCGTCCAGGCGCGGGTAGTGAACGAGAACTCCACCGCGCCGCTGTCGGAAACAGTTACCACGTCTTCGTTCGAAAAATGATAGCCGTCGAGACCGAGGACTTTCGCATCGCCGGAGGCCGGCTCGATCCACCCGTGCCAGGTTCGCGTGGCGGTATCCTTCACTCCGTAGCGTAAGAGAATCTGGCGCGCCGCCGGATTCCACGGCGTGCGCCCGGCGGCAGGCGTCGATTGGGCTCGCAGACGCAGACCCGGCCGGGTCGCCAGAAAACCGAGAGCGCCCAGCGAGAGACACGTAACTATCAGGGCCTTCCGCACTATTTTCCAGTGTACGTAATCCACATAGGCGAGACCCACACGAGCTCGCCGTTCTCCTGCTCGCCGCGCACGTAGTAATAGCTGGTCTTGCCTTTCACCGGAGCGTTGTCACGCCACGAGAATTCGACCTTTTCCGAAGCCGGCTCGGTAGAATAGACATACTCATTGTCTTTCACGATGACTACCTTGGAGAACTTGGTAGTGCCGGCTAGCTTTACGTGCAGGCTGGGCGCTTCGGCGGTAGAGAAGATGTCCCCCATCAGATACGGCCCGCTGCGGACATCGGCGACGATCTGCTCGGTCGAGGCGTAGACGTGACGCTTGCGCAGGGCGTCCAGAATAGCCTCGCGAGTGTTTTCCGTGACCAGCACGTTGGCATAGCTCTGATGCGTGGAAATGTGGTCGGAGCTGGCCTGGAAACCGAGCTTATAGCCTTTCTCAAGCGCCAGGTTCACGAATCCCTTAGGGCGCCATCCGCCGATGGAGTCAGCCGCCGAATTGGAACGCGGCGCATCGGGCATCTCATAATTTTGCCGCATGCCCTGATAGATTTCTACCACAGGCTCGACGTCCGGATCGTTGTCGCGCCAGTCCGTGCCCATATCCGTGGCGCTCGTATGGGATGCCACCACACCGCCGAATTTTTTCAAATATGCGTAGAAAAGCTGCGTGTCGGGAGCGTGCCCGGGGGTCTTCTCGTCAACCTTGGGCAGCCGCGGCAGCGGACGCACACCGCGCTGCGCGAACACTACGTTGCGGTGCCCTTCCGGATAGGAAACGCTCCGCTCATAGTTGAACAGCGGGGCGAACTTCCCCGGCGTATAGAAGACATCGGTCAGCTTCTGAGTAGTCCACCAGCTATACTCGCGGCCACCGCCATTATCGTGGTCGCAGCATCCCACCCAATCGAGCGCCGCCGCATCGAGTATGTAGCGCCACTGATCGATCAACGTGCCATCCAGGCCGCCATCCATGGAAATCTCGCTGTGGCGATGGAACTCGCCGCGCACAATTTTGAGTGCCCCTGCCTGAGCGTTAATGCTATACCCGCGGACATTGGCCGTGCCACCGCGTTCTGCTTCGGAATCGGGGACCACGGCCGGGGCGGGCGGCGCGCCAATCTCGCGGCTGGCAAACAGGGAAGCCGCCGGGGGCAAGTTTATCATGCTGGCGTAGAGGTCATTATTGTATGGATCGGGAATGGCGGAGCCCAGCAGTTGACCCAAACTCCAACCTTGCTTGAGCATGTACTGCACCTCGCGGCGGGAGTCCGAAGATCCGATCACCATCAGGCCGCCTGCCTGCCGCGATACCAGCGCCGGGCGATTGTCCAGAATATTGTCACTGCGGAAAATGAAGACCGGTCCGGTCCAAGCTTTGCCATCGTAGGAAGCTACATACTCCGTCCAGGACGTGCCGATCGGCGTCCAGACCGCGGGATGCATACTGCGGTATGCCAGCCAGATTCTGCCCGAAGCGTCTATCAAAAGACGGGGCAGGCTGTTGCGCGGGTTGCTGCCCGGCCAGGGATGGGCGTTCGAAGCGCGCCTGGTAAAGAGCTGCGGGTCGGGCTGCTCCCAGCCCTGAATGTCTCCCTGCCGGCCGCCGCCGTCCTCGCGTATGTCGGCCAGCCCTTGCAGAACTTTGCCGGGACCGGCCGCAGGCAGCAGCAATTGTCCGTTACGATCGAGGCCCACCAGCCGAACGCCGCGCGCCTCGTAGATGGGGACGCCCGTGCTGCGATGCGCGCCGAAATCCTTCCCCCAACCCTCGGGTCCTTCTTCGTAGGCGATCCACAAGCGGCCCTGCGCGTCGTAGGCGATGGAAGGATACGCCTCATAGCGCGGGGTCGCCGCGACCGGGATTTCCGGACCCCACTCATCCGGAGCAGTGGCCGTCCTGGCGTACACATCGTAGCTGCCGTTGCGATAAGAATCCCAAGCCACGGTGACTCGCCCCGAAGAATCCGCGGCGATGGCCGGGTTCCACTCATTCGCCGATGAATTCGACACTGCCACAGGCGCGGAGAAGCCGCTCCCCTGCTCGACGGCGGAGAAGATTACACCCTTACCCTGCCGCCAGCCTTGCCAGGCGACCCAGACGCGTCCCTTGGCGTCGGTGGCAGCCGCCGGAAATACGTCCGAGCCGGGTTCCTTCGAGATCTGTACGGTGGCGCCCGGCGTGCCGTTTTCGATCACGCGGGCCCACAAATCGAAATTCCCCTTCTGATTCGCCGACCAGAATACCCACGGCCGCCCGGAGCCGTCTATGGCCACGGCCGGGCGGTAGAGATCTCCACCGGTAGGAGTGATGGCGATGGGGTCACTCCAGCGATCTTGAGAGAAATGCTTCACCAGGATCTGGTCGCCCTCCGCCGGCGCCACCAGCACGGACAGATCCTTGGGCGCCTCCTTGTAAGGCGCGCGCAGCTTGTCATGATCCGGGCGATGCTTAAACTCGATGTACGCGAGCCAGACATCGCCATTGGGAGCTACTGCCGCCGCCGGGTAATCCTGTTCGTCGGGTGAGTCGGTCAATCTCAACGAAGGCGGGATACGGTCGGCCGCCACGTTGCCATCGAGCGAATATTGGAATTTGCCATACGGCAGATCCCCAAGCCGAAAACTAAAGGAGCCCTTCGCGGTATTCAGCTTGATCTCAGTACTCTCATCTTCTCCGCTCAGCCAGAGAATGACTCCGTTAGCTCCCACCGGCGGCGTCTGGCGTTGGACCAGGTGCAGGAACGACAGGACCGGCGCGGTCGATATCTTCCACGAACCGTCCGGTTGAATGACATCGTCTTTTCCAAAGCGCCACGGATCGATCTTGGATATCTTGCCGCGATCCACGGTTGCCGAACCGTCCCACTTAGTGGCTTCCCGGTCCATCAGCCCAAGGAGCACGCGGACTCCCACTTCGGCGTGGCCGGGCAGACTCAATCCAAGCAAAAGTACTAGCAGATAGCGTGAAGACATGATTCCCCTTTTGACTTACTATTTTCCCGTGTAAGTGATCCACATCGGCGAGACCCACACGATCTCGCCGTTATCCTGCTCGCCGCGTATGTAATAGTAACTCATCTTTCCTTTTGACGGCGTATTGTCGCGCCAGGAAAATTCGACCTTGTCGGTACCCGGCTCGGTCGAGTAGACGTACTCGTTGTCCTTGACCACGACCACCTTGGCGAACTTGGAAGTGCCCGTCAGCTTTACATGCAGACTGGGCGCCTCGGTGGTCGAAAAGGCGTCGCCCATCAGATTCGGCCCGCTGCGGACATCGGCCAGTATGTTATCCGTCGAGCCATAGACGTGGCGCTTCTGAAAGCCTTCGAGCACCGCCTCGCGGGTCAGGTCCTTCGCCAGAATATTGCAGTAACTCATGTGGGTGGAGATGTGATCGGAACTCGCCTGGAAACCGAGTTTGTATCCCTTGGCCAGCGCTAGATTGACAAACCCCTTGGGACGCCAGTTGCCTATGGAGTCCTTCTCCGAATTCGAGCGCGGCGCATCAGGCATCTCGTAATTCTGGCGGTCGCCCTGATAGATCTCCACAACGGGCTCGGCCACCGGATCGTTGTCGCGCCAATCGGTGCCCATGCCGGTGGCGCTGGTGTGCGCGGCCGCGATGCCATTGAAGAACTTCAAGTATGAGTAAAGCATCAGCGTATCGGGCGCGTGGACCGTCTCATTTTCCTTGCTGAGCGGCATCCGAGGCCAGGTGCGCACGCCGCGCTGCGCGAAGATCACGTTGCGATGCCCTTCCGGATAGTTGACGCTGCGCTCGTAGCTGAACATGGGGACGAACTTACCCGGCGCGTAAAAGATGTCGGTAAGCTTCTGGCTGATCCACCAGGTGTACTCACGGCCCCCGCCGTTGTCGTGATCGCAGCAACCCACCCAGTCGAGCGACCCCGCGTCCAGAATGTAGCGGTACTGGTCGAGAATAGTTCCGTCGCCGCCGCCATCCATGGAAATCTCGCTGTGGCGATGAAACTCGCCGCGCACGATCCGCAGCTCCGGTTGCGAATTGGACCGGTAGTCTCGAATCTGCTTCACCAGGCCCAGATCGGTCTTGTCCGCGACCTCCGGACCCGCAATCTCGGCCGGCCGGGCTGCAGTCACTGCCGGCGGTTGCGATGCCGGGCCCAGATCGATCTCATTCGCGTAAAGATCGTTGTTGTAGGGATCGGTCTTGGAGTTCGCCACGATACCCAGCGGTGAGCTGATATTCTCGCCCAGATAGAACTGACGGCGGTTGTCGGACGATCCTAGTACGAGCAGTTGACCGCCGCGGCTCGAGACCAGGGCCGGGCGGTTATCGAGCAGATTATCCGAGTGATTCAAGTAAATCGGCTTGCTCCACTCTTTGCCGTCGAATGACACCAGGTGTTCGGTCCAGACCGTGCCCAATATGCTCCACCAGATAGGATGGGCACTGCGAAACGCCAGCCAGATACGCCCCGAGCCATCGACCAACAGGCGCGGCAGAGTGTTCCTGGCGGTCTGCATATTGCGCGCCCCGCGGTCGTTTCCGCGCGTCTGCGAATTCTTGGGGTCGGGATCGAGCGCCTGGAAATCGTTTTGAACGCCGCCCTTGTCGAGGTGTATGTTGGCCATGCCGGGGAGCACCGCGCCCAGGTCGCCGGCCACTTCGACTGCGCGCCCATCCGCCTCGAAGCCCCGCAAACGAATCACGCGGCCTTGATAGACGGCTACGCCGTTGGTGTTGTAAGCGCCGAAATCTTTGCCCCAGCCCTTGCCGCCTTCTTCATAAGCCACCCAGAGACGGCCCGAGCCGTCGTAAGCGATCGATGGATACGCCTCATAACGAGCGCTGGCCGCCACCGGCGTTTCCGGCCCCCAATTGCCGGAGGATGCCGTCCGCACATAGACGTCGTAGTTCTCGTTGCGATACGAATCCCACGCTACCGAGACACGGCCCCCGGCGTCAGCGGCGATGGCCGGATTCCATTCGTTCGCCGAAGACTGCGAAACCGCGGCGGGCGCGCTGAACTTGTCGCCAGTTTGGGATGCCGCGAAGATTGCGGCGACTCCATTGCGCCATCCTTGCCACGCTACCCAGACCTTGCCGTTCGAGTCGGTGGCCGCCACCGGATCGATGTCCGAACCTGGCGCATTGGAGATCTGCACGGTGGCTCCGGGCGTCTCGTTCACGATCGCGCGCGCGAAGATCTCGAAATTGGCGCGCCCGTTCGATGTGTGCGCGTTCTGCGCCCAGAACACCCACGGGCGCCCCTGCCCATCGATAGCGATCGCGGTCCGGTAGAGATCTCCGCCAGGCGCGGTGACGGCGATCGGTTGCGCCCAGGCGCCGCCGCTATACTTGCGGACGAAGATCTGATCGCCGCCCGTAGGACTCTTCCATTTCGAAAAATCTTTGGGCGCTGTGTCGAGAGCCGCGCGCAGGGCGTTGTGATCCGGGTTGTGACGGAACTGAACGTACGCCAGCCACACATCCCCGTTCTTGCCGGTGGCAGCCGACGGATAATCTTCTTCGTCAGGCGTGTTGGTAATCTGCACGCTGGCGGGAATCCGGTCTACCAGCACGCGGCCGTTCAGTTCGGGCAGCGGCTTTCCGTAAGTCAGTTGGTCCAGGCGGAAGGCGAAGTCCCCTTGCGCGGTGGTCACCTTGAGTTCCGCGCTGCCGTCCGGCGCCGTCAGGTTGACGATGATGCCATTCGCGACCACGTTGCTCACACCTCGCGAAGAGACCTGCGTTCCTCCGTTGAACAAGCGGATGGGGTGTGTATTGATATGCCAGGTCGCCCCTACAATGGCATCGGCGCCCTCGAAACGCCACGGCTCGATGGATGCGATCCTGGCGCCCTGCGCAGTGATGGTGCCATCCCATCGGACCGACTCGGTATCGTTGACTCCGAATAACACTCGAAGGCTGACCTGGGCCTTGGCGAACGAGGTCGACGTGAATGACATCAAGACGAGTGACGACAGTAACAAGATAGATTTGTGCATGCTTGTTTATCCGGCTTTCTCGTTGAAGCTTCCGTCGGTGATTGACCAACCGGAAGCTATATACTGTTCCAGCTTCGTGTGCAGCTCCGCGACTACCGATGAGTGCTGGCCCGCAACACTGACGAGCTCATCGGGACCTTTTTTGCGATCGTAGAGCTGCGGTTTGTATTGCCCGACGTATTTCTCGCGGTTCCAAATGGCTGAGTAGTTCCACTCGGGCGTCCGCACGGCGCCGATGTATCCATACGCGGTCACGATGTGGTCACGCCGGTTCGAGCGCTCACCAGTCACATAAGGCCAGAGATCCTCTCCAGTCGCGCGCGACGGCGGCTTCAGGTTCAGCCGGCTCAGGAGTGTCGGCATAACATCCACGGGCTGCGCGAAACCCGGGATGCGCTTGCCGTTGCTGCCGTCGCGAGGCGCACGAATCACCAGCGGAATATGCAGGACCTGTTTACGGAGTCTTTCAGGCCCTTTGACCCACTGGTTCTGCTCGTTCAACAGCGCCCCATGGTCCGAGAGAAAAGCGACCACCGTATTGCCGTCCAGGCCAAGGTCCCGGACTGTGTCCAGAATCTGGCCGAACCAGTGATCCACGTTGGATGCCTCGCCGGCATAGTTGGCGCGCAGGCGCTTGACTCCCTCCGGAGGCACTATGACATTGCCATAGGGAGGCTCCGGCCAACTATGTTCGGTTGGGTCTTTCAGGTACTTCTCCAGGAACTCCCGCGGCGGGTCCCACGGTTCGTGCGGGTCGAACGCTTCCACGTGCAGAAAGAACGGCCCCTGCTCGTGGTTCTCCTTTAGCCACCGAACGGCATTCCGGGAAGTCTGCTCGACAATCGAGTCACCGTGCTCTAAAGAGCGTTTGCGGTTGGCTGTGTATTGGTTGAGGAAGTCGAGGAAGGCCTGCTTGGCTTGCTGTCCGAACTGCCGGTCTAACTCCGGGCTATCGATATAGCTTGCCGGAAACAGGTCGCTGAAATCCGGCTTGTGTCTGGGTGCCTGGGCGTAGTAATCGATTTCCTGGCCGCGCACCCACTCATAATAACCAAAACCTTTATGGAAGTTGCGGCCGGGACGCTGCAGGTGCGGGAGGTCCGCGATCAGCGCCGTGAGGTAACCGGCCTGGGACAGCGTCTCGGAGAGAGTGACGTCTTCGTTATACAGATGGTGCCAGCCCGGTAGCTGCACCGGCTCGGGCTGACGGTAATAGCGGAAGGGAATAATGCGGCGGCCCGTATACAGGACGCGCCGCGTGGGAATAGTAGGGAGCCCTTCGGGATAGTAGTCTTCGAAAAGCACCGCCGTTTCGGCGAAACGGTTCAGGTTCGGACAATCCACCCACTGGCTTCCATACGCGGCCAGATTGTCGGCGCGGAACGTATCGGAAACCAGCAGGATCAGATTCAAGCCATTGCCTTGTTGCTTGGGCGGCTGCTCCCAGTGAGAGCCTCCGCCGGCGGCGGATTGCGGGGCCGCGGCGCCGGCGCCGGGAAGACCAGCCAACCCGGCCAGCGCCCCGGCGCCTTTCAGTAAGTCGCGTCTGGTCGAGTTACCCATAATTATGAGCTCCTACGGTCAGAACAACAGATGCAGGCCGAGTTGGAATTGCCGCTCCGGATTGACCACCGTAGTTATCTTTCCGGTGGTCGACACTCCGACAGTGTTGTTAGGCAATCCGAATTGCGGCGTGTTGAACACGTTGAATGCCTGCGCGGAGAACTGCAGCGTGACTCTCTCCTTAAACGTTCCGGAGCGCAGCAGGCCCACGTCGCTATTGAACTGATGCGGGCCGCGCAGAATGTCGCGCCCGGCATTGCCGTAGGTGTAGGCCGGCGGGGCCACGAACGCCGAGTTGTTGAACCAATCGGACGGACCCTGATTGGACGGATAGAACGCGGCGCCCGCAATCACATTGGGCCGCGCCGTGGTACCCGTATTGGTCGGATCGTAGCCCAGGATGGGTGTGAACGGCAGCCCGGTCTGGAAGGAGGTTACACCAGAAAGCTGCCATCCGCCGAGAATGGCGCGAGCCGCTCCAGGCTGAGTAACCCACGACTTACCGCGCCCGAAGGGCAGCTCGTAGATGTAGCTTGCCGATACGCGCTGGCGCACGTCGAAGTTGGAGGCGCCGTACTCGGCCGTAAGGTTGTACGGGTTCTGTGCAGTGACGTCGGTGTCGGAAGTCGTGCCACCGTAGTCGAAGGAGTGACTCCAGGTATAAGCGCCCAGAAAGCTAAACCCATTGTGAAAGCGCCGCTCGATCTGGAAGATCAGGGAATTGTAGTTGGAGCGGTCGAGGGGCAGGTAAGCATCGATAGCGCTGTATGCCTTGAAAAGCTCCCGCGAATTGACGCTGCCCGGCCCCGGCTGCGGCTGATTAAAATTTTCATCCACATACAGGTCGTGCGAGCCCGAACCCACATAGCCTAGCTGTGCCATAAACCCCGCCCCCAGTTGCCGTTGGATGTTGAAATTCCACTCGTAGATGTACGGCAGAGGCATATAGGTGGGCCAGTAGTTGACGTTGGCATTCACGATGTCGTTGGGATTCAGGATACCTGGCGGAATCCCTTCCGACAGCGTGATCAACGTATGGATTTGATCTCCCGTGTTGATCGAGCGAATGAAGTATGGCGGGTTGTTGGTGGGCCTCGCAGAAATGCCCAGGTTCTCGTCCGCTCTTCCGTAGAAGACTCCGAATCCGCTGCGGATGACGGTCTTCGGAGTCACCTGATAAGCCAGGCCCAC
>Ga0302325_10000586_pt1 | contig 100226 bp, 90 predicted proteins | sample Palsa_T0_2_FD_201948 | JGI IMG/M metagenome (GOLD analysis project Ga0302325, IMG submission 201948) | Peat permafrost microbial communities from Stordalen Mire near Abisko, Sweden - Palsa_T0_2 | ecosystem: Environmental > Terrestrial > Soil > Palsa > Peat permafrost | place: Sweden: Abisko...
GGTCTTGCCCGCACGCACCGCCTGGGTCAGGGCTTCCATGGTCTCCTCGAGCGGCGTGTCGGCGTCGTAGCGGTGGCATTGATACAGGTCGACGTAGTCGACCTGCAGACGTTCGAGGGAGGCATCGAGCTGTTTGTGCACTTGTGCGCGCGAGAGTCCGCGGTCGCTGTCGCTCATGGGGAAATACAGCTTGGTGGCCAGCACATAGCTGTCGCGCCGGATGCCGGACAGCGCCTCGCCCAAAACGCGCTCGGCCGTGCCCCGGCCGTAGACATTGGCGGTGTCCAGCAGCGTGATGCCGCGATCCAGAGCCCGATGCACGCAGGCTATCGCGGCGTCTTTTCGCTGCTTATCGGAGAAGGTCAGCCACGAGCCGAAGGCTATCTCCGATACCATCAGATCGCTGTTGCCGAGCCGGCGATACTTCATGCGACCTCCTACAGCTGCGCGGCCAGGGATCGTTTGATCTGCTTGATGCGGCGCTCGTCGCGCCGGTAGAACGTCCATTGCCTGATGCGCTTGGACTGCACCAATCCAGCCTGAGACAGCACCCGCATGTGTTCGCTCAGGGTCGGTTGTGAGACGCCGAGCTTTTCGGCGATCAGCGCCGCACAGACGCCGTCCTTGACCAGGTCGCCGTCGACCTGCGGGCGGAAATGGGCCCGCGGCTTCTTCAGCCATTCGAGTATCTGCAGCCGGCGCTCGCTGCCGAGCGCTTGCAACGCTGTCAAATCAATCATATAGTTAGTTTGCCAATTAACGATATATGTGTCAACACGCGCAAGCGGCCGCAGCAGGCGCCGTTGGCGGCACTGGAGCTTGATCGTGCTGGAGTCATTCGATCTCGAGCGCTTCCTGGGCGCGCAGGAGCCGGTCATGCAGCAGGTGCGCGATGAGCTCAGCCACGGCCGCAAGCGCAGTCACTGGATGTGGTTCGTGTTTCCGCAACTGCGCGGCCTTGGGCACAGTGACATGGCGCGCCGCTATGCCATCGGCTCGCTGGCCGAGGCCCAGGCGTATCTGCATCATCCGATTCTTGGGCCGCGACTGATTGCTTGCAGCGAACTGGTACAGGCCGTGCAGGGCAGGGCGATCGATCAGATCTTCGGCGCACCGGATGATCTGAAGTTTCATTCCAGCATGACGCTGTTTTCGCTGGTCGATGATGCGGCGCCGGTCTTCAAGGCGGCCTTGGCCAAGTATTTCGCTGGCGCGCCGGATCGGCTGACCATGGCGCAATTGGCGATGCCGGCCGCGGCAGCGATGAGCCGGACATGATCTCGGCCGAACAGATTCGATCCAGCTACGCACTGATCTCACCGCATGTGCGTCGCACGCCGGTGATCGAGCTCGACGCGGCGGATATCGGCGTCCAGGCGGCACGGCTGACTCTCAAGCTGGAATCGCTGCAGCATGCCGGTTCGTTCAAAGCCCGAGGTGCCTTTACCAGTCTGATGACCCGACAGGTTCCGGCTGCGGGCGTGGTCGCGGCCTCGGGCGGCAATCACGGCGCGGCGGTGGCTTTTGCCGCCATGAAACTCAAGCTGCCTGCCAGGATCTTCGTGCCGAGCGTCGCCTCAGCGACCAAGATCCAGCAGATCACCGACTACGGCGCGCAGCTCGTGATCGCCGGCGAGCGCTACGCCGATGCGCTGCGCGCCAGCGAGGCCTGGGTGGCGCAGTCCGGTGCCATGGCGGTACACGCCTTTGATCAGCTCGAGACGCTGTTGGGCCAGGCCACGGTCGGTCTGGAGCTGGAAGCGCAGGCGAGCGAGCTGGACACTTTGCTGGTATCGGTTGGCGGCGGCGGATTGATAGCCGGAATCGCCGCTTGGTACCAGGGCAGGATAAAAGTCATCGGTGTGGAACCGGAGCGGGCCCCGACGCTCACGCGTGCGCTCGAGGCCGGCCGTCCGGTCGAGGCTGAAGCGGGGGGCATCGCCGCGGACTCGCTGGCACCGAATCGGGTCGGTGAGTTGGTGTTTCCGATCGTGCGCCGTCACGTCAGTGCCACCGTGCTGGTCAGCGACGAGGCCATACGCGGCGCGCAGAAGCTGCTTTGGAAAACCCTGCGCGTCGTGGCCGAACCCGGCGGCGCGGCGGCGTTCGCGGCGTTGAGTTCGCAGCGCTATGTGCCGCATGCGCAAGAGCGGGTGGGCGTACTCATTTGCGGCGGCAATACTGTGGCGGTGGATTTTGATCGCTGACACAGGGCGCGCATGTCGCAGGCCGTCATACACGATAAGACCATCTATCTGGCCGGACAGGTCGCCACCGGCGCCCCGGGCGGCAGCGTGTCGCAGCAGACCAGGGATATTCTGGCGAAGATCGAGGCGCTGCTGTCACAGGCAAGATCCGACAAGACCCGACTGCTCAGCGCGACCATCTGGCTGGCGAACATGGCGGGCTTCCCGGAGATGAACAGCGTCTGGGATGCCTGGGTGGTGCCCGGATCGACCCCGGCACGCGCCACGGTCGAGAGCGCGCGGCTGGCATCGTCGGACTATCAGGTGGAGATCGCCGTCATTGCGGCCCAGGTGTAGCCGCCAGCAATCCGCGGATGCGCTCGTCGCTCACGGCCGCCATGAGCGCCGCGACATCGCCGATGCGCTTGCCCAGTAGCGCCGGCACGATCTCGCAGGCGGCCGCTGCCTGCGCCAGCGCCTCCTGCGCCACGACCTGCCGTGCGGTGCGCAGCACACGCTCTCCGAGCACCACCGCCAGCGTGCCCAGGACAATCAACTGCGGGTTGAGCGCATCGATCAATAGTGCCAGCCCCTGGCCCATTCTGCTGCCGGCCATTGCGGCGACCGCCAAAGCATCCGGGTCATCGCTCAGCATGGCATCGACCAGCTCGCGAATGGCGGTGTGCGGCTGCCAGCGTCGCGGATACATCCGGCCGGCGAGTTGCACCAGGCCCGCACCGGAGGCGAAGCCTTCCCAGGAGCCGCGTTTTCCATAGCCCTCGGGACCCTCCGGCGACAGCCGCCAATGCCCAATCTCCCCGGCGGTATCGCAGGCGCCGTGCACGATCCTGCCGTCGATGATGAATCCGGCGCCCAGCCCGGTGCCGAAGGTCAGAAAAATGAGATGACGGATTCCGGCTCGGACAGTTGCGGCTCCAAAGTGAAATTCCGCGAGCGCGCCGGCATTACCGTCATGTTCGATGTAGACCGGCAGTGTCGGAAATGCCTGGGCCAGGCGTGGCTTGAGTGCGACGTTGTGCCAGCCCGGCAGGTGCGGCGGGTTGTGCAGCACGCCTTGCTGAATGCGCAGCGGTCCCCCGACCGACACGCTCAGTGCGACGATCTCTCGGCCCGCATCCCTTGCCAGATCCTGCTGGCCTTTGATGGCCTCGAGCAGCGCCGGAAAAGTCTGCTCGAAGGGCCGGGAAGCCTCGGTCGGCATCTCGCTACGCTGCAGGATCTGTCCGGTACCCGTGCCCTCGACACAGGCGATCTTCGTGCCACCAATGTCCAGACCGATCAGCGAACGCACAGCGCCTGACATCGATTGAAGGTAACACCATAATGAGTGCATGAGTGCAGCGGCCGAAGCGGGCTTGGATGGCCGGAGCGACAGCGACTACATGCAGTGCGCGTTGCAGCGGGCGCGCGACGCGCGCGCAGCCGGCGAAGTACCGGTCGGAGCAGTGCTGGTGCGCGACAACCGGGTCATCGCCGCCGGCGCGAACCGTCCGATCGGCGGCTGTGATCCGACGGCACATGCCGAGATCGAGGCCTTGCGCGCCGGTGCGCAGCTGCTGGGCAACTACCGGCTCACCGGCTGCGTCCTGTACGTGACGCTCGAGCCGTGCCTGATGTGCGCGGCGGCATTGCTGCAGGCGCGGGTACGCCGACTGGTCTTCGGCGCCTGGGATCCGCAGTTCGGGGCGGCGGGAAGCATGATCGATGTGTTCCGGCTGCCCGGCCTGAATCACCGCGTCGACGTCTTCGGCGGCGTGCTGGCGGAGCAGTGCAACGCCCTGCTGCGCGGTTTTTTCGAGCAGCAGCGCTAGTCGAGGCTGCGCCCGCTGTCGTCGAAGTCGGCGATCGAGGCGGCGCGTGCGGGGGCAATGGGATTGCGTGCCGATTTGTCGGCACCGATCCATTCCAGCACCGCCAGGTATTGGCGCACCTGTTCGACGAACTTGGCCGGCTCCCAGCCGCGGGCGTAGCCGCGCTTGGCGCGCAGATACCACTTCTCCTGTGCCAGCAACGGCAGCTGCTGGCGCACGTCGGACCAGGAGTCCGGATTCTTGCCGTGCATCTGCGCGAGCACGCGCGCATCCTCGAGATGCCCGTAGCCGACGTTGTAGGCCGCCAGAGCCAGCCAGGTACGGTCGGGCTCGCCGATGCGCTTGGGGATGGTGTCGATCACCTGCGCCAGGTATTTCGCGCCGCCCATGATGTTTTGCCGCAGATTGCCGCGATCGTTGACGCCGACGGTGCTCGCCGCATCGTTGGTCAGCATCATGATGCCTTGCGCGCCATCGGCAGAGGCGGCCGCGCCTTGCCACTTCGATTCCTGATAGCCGACGGCTGCCAGCAACCGCCAGTCCAGGCCGGTGGCCTGTGCCGCCTCTTCAAACAATGCCTGCAGCGCCGGCAGCCGTGTGGCGATATCGGACTGGAACTGGTGCGCCGATTCGTAATCGAAATCCCCCGACTCGGCGCTGGCCTCGCCTTCGATGCGTGCCAGCTGGCCGGAAGCGCGCGCGCCCATCAGAAAACCATCTGCCGCCTGCAGCAGTTCGATTGCCCCGGCAGGCACCACCCATTGCATCAGCCGCGGTTGCGGCAATGCGAAGGCGACCACGGATTCAGGATACAGGTGCTGCGCGAACGCAAACTCGTTGGCATCGACGATCGTGTAGTCGGCGCTGCCGCTATGGATCAGATCCAGCGGGTCGGCTTGGTCTCGGGGCACGGCGCTCCAGCTCAGATCCGCCATGCCGTTGCTGCGCATGGATTGCAGCAGCGCCAGTTGCGGGCTGTCCTGGAGCACCACCAGCCTGCCGTTGCGCAGACCGGCGATGTCATGAAGCAGGGGCTTGCCGCGACTCTGCACCACCAGTTCGGGGACCTGCTCATATGTGGCCGTGGTCAGTCCCGCGCTCAGCCACGGTGTGTCGGGACTGATCTGGGCCGCGGCCAGATCAGCGTTGCCGCGCGACAGGGCGGCGCGCATGGCCGCCGCATCGGGCACCGCCTGCACCACGAGCGTGACCCCGAGCGTGCGGGCGAAGGCGTCGGCCAGGCGGTACTCCAATCCCTGCGGTCCGTGCGCCCCCAGGTAGTAGCAGGTCGGCGAATTCAGCGTCACCAGACGCAGCTGTCCGCGGGCGCGGATCTGCTCCAGATTGGATCGGGGCGCGCAGCCGGCCAGGAGCAGCACGGCCGCGGCCACTGTGACGCGCAGCACATTACGGCAGACGTTACGGGAGCGCGCTGCGCCGCGCCGCGCTCGCGCGGCGGCTTCGCTGTGTTCCCCCCGTTTCATGTTCGAACTCATGGCGTTGCTCACTCAGCTAGAATACCAGCCAACCCCCGGAGAGGTACCGAAGCGGTCATAACGGCGCCGACTCGAAATCGGATGGTCGGGTAATACCGGCACGTGGGTTCGAATCCCACCCTCTCCGCCATTGAGTTCAATGTCTGTCGGCAATTGGCGACAGTGCTCCTGGATTGTTCTGACCGCCAGTAGGCCCTGTGGAACAGACATTGCACGCGGCCATGCCTGTGGCCACGCGTGCCCAGCGCGCGCGTGGCCGCATAACGCCCAAATGCTGCGTCGCGCCGGCGTCGGAATGCGCTGTCGCAGCGACGGGATACCGCGCTCGGCGGTTGTCGCTAGACTTGAGTGGTTCAGGGCTGCCCCGGACAGTGTACGGGGTCTCAACCGCGGCTCTAAGAGGGTGATTTATGTCCTATGCTGCGCCTGGCCCGGATCGTACATTGGGAAACCTGCAAAGATCAGGTATGAGCGGCTACCCCTGCACGATATGGCTAGGATAGGCGGCGTATGCTGGATGGCGAAGCAGCACGCATGAGCGACCTGCTCGCGGACAATTCCGCGGCGCTGAGTCGTCTCGGCCTTCTGATCGAGACCGTGACCGCGAGCGTCGCCGGCATCAGCACGGCGCCGTCGGTGATCGCGGCGCTGCCGGAGGTCCTGGCGACGCTGGCGCGCGTGGTGCGCATCGATCGTGTGGTCATGGTCGAAAGCGTTGCCCACAGCGACGGGCAGTCCTCGCCGAGCCTGCTGTTCAACTGGACCGCGCCCGAGAGCGCGGCGCTGGCACTGAGCCCCGAGACACTGATTCCCCAGTCGCAAGTTGCCGCCTTGCAGGAGTGGACCCTGCCGCTCACGCACGGTCAACCCGTGGTCACGATGCGGGGCAGCGCCCCGCCGGCGGTGCGGGATTTCCTGGCCGAACTCGGTGTGCTGACTTCCCTGATGGTGCCCATCATGGTGGAGGGGCGCCATTGGGGACGCATCGGCTTCGACGATTGCGAGAGCGAGCACGACTGGGCCGACGAGGACATCAAGCTGCTGACCATGCTCGCCCAGGTCATCGGCGCGGCAATTACCCGCGAGCGCTTTCGACGCCAGGCGCAGCAGCGTGAACAGTTGTTGCAGGCCGTCACCACGTGCGCGGCGCAGATCGGGACCGCGCCGGACCTGCGCCAGGCGATCAGCAACTCTCTGGGCATCGTCGCACAGGCCGTGGATGTCGACCGCATGCTGTTGATGGAGGTGTTCGCGGGAATCGGCGATGCCGCGACGCCGCGCACGCTGCTGCGCAATTTCTGGCACGCGCCCGACAGTCCTTTACTCCTGGCGCAGATTTCGCAGACCACGGCGCTGGCAGTAGATGCCGATGTCGCCGCCTGGATGGCGCCACTGCAGCGCGGGGTTGCGGTCGAGGGTCAGCTGGCCAGCGCGCAAGGCGGGGTCAAGGAATTGTTCCTGAGGCTGCAGGCGGGTTCCGTGCTGCTCGTTCCCATCATGGTCGACGCCCGCTATTGGGGTCACATCGGGCTCGACGTGTGCCGCCGCGAGCGCATGTGGAGCGGCGCTGAAGTCGACGTGCTGCGCATCCTGGCCGATCTGATCGGCACGGCCATCACGCGCGAACGCTATCTGGCCGAACTGGCGCGAGCCGACACCATCATCCAGAGCAGCCCGACTATTCTGTATCGCCTGCGTGGCGAACCGGCGCTGCCGATGATCTACGTGTCGAAGAACATCGCCCGTCTGGGCCACGAGCCGGCGCGGCTGCTGAGCGCTCCGGCGCTGTATCGCGAATTGATCCATCCCGAAGACCGCGATCGGGTGCGCTGCGCCATGGAGCAGCTGCTGCAGCGAAACGCGCCCGCCGCCAGTGTGGAATTCCGCATGCTGACCAGCGACGGTGCCGTGCGCTGGTTCGAGAATTGCTACACCCCGGTGCGCGATGAGTCGCAGCGGCTGGTCGAGATCGAGGGCATTCTGATCGACATCAGCGAGCGCAAGGCGGCGGAGGCAAAGATCGCGCAGCTGGCGCGTACCGATGTGCTCACCGGGCTCGCCAACCGCATGACCTTCAGCGATCAGCTGCGCCAGGCATTCGCCACCGCGCAGCGCGGCGCGCGCGCGTTCGCCGTGCTGTATCTGGACCTGGATCGCTTCAAGGAGGTCAACGATACGCTCGGCCATCACGCCGGCGACCGGCTGCTGCAGCAGGTCTCGCACCGGCTGCGCGACGTGACACGCGAAATCGACATCGTCGCGCGCCTGGGCGGCGACGAGTTTGCGATCGTGCAGACCGGTATCGACGACTCCGCCGCCGCCGGCACCCTGGCCGAGAAGCTGATCGAGATCGTGTCCGCGCCCTACGTCATTGACGGCAACGATCTGCGTATCGGTGTGAGCATCGGCATTTCGATGTACGACATGGATGTCAGCAGCCCCGATGCGCTGCTGATGCAGGCTGACCAGGCGCTGTATCGCGCCAAGCATGCAGGCCGCGGACAGTATCGCTTCCACTCGGACGAGATCGACCTCGAGGTGCGCGCGCACATGATGCTGGCAGATGATCTGCGCAGCGCCCTGGCACGCAACGAACTCGAGATGCGCTACCAGCCGCAGGTCGAACTGGCCTCGGGCCGAATCGTCGGCATGGAGGCGCTGCTGCGCTGGAACCATCCCACGCGCGGCCTGTTGTTGCCGGAGGACTTCCTGCCGATCGCGGAGAAGTACGGCATCATGCAGCAGCTCGGCCGATGGGCCATGGACACCGCCTGCCGGCAGATGTCGCTGTGGCGCGCCGCGGGCATGCAGGTGCCGGTGGTGGCCATCAATATCGCGCTGGCGCAGATCAAGATGGGGCGCGAGTTCATACGCGACGTGGTCGATAGCATCGCGCGCTGGGGCCTGAAAGCTTCCGACATAGAGCTGGACGTGACCGAGCTGGTGCTGGCGCGCTCGACGCTGGCACAAAGCAATGTGCTCGATCAGCTGCGCCGCATGGGCGTGGGCATCGCGATCGATGATTTTGGCTCGCAATACTCCTCACTGGATTACCTGCGCAGCTATCGGGTCAATCGCCTCAAGATCGCGCGCGGCATGATCGCGGCGGCCGATGCCGAGCCGGGCGGCGTCGCCATGGTGCGTGCGATCCTCAGTCTGGCGGGCGAGCTCGGGGTGGCGGTGGTCGCCGAAGGCGTTGAGACCGACACACAGCGCAAACTGCTGGTGCAGGCGAGCCTGCAGGCGCAGGGCCAGGGCTTCTACTACAGCCGCGCCGTGGCTGCCGACGAAACCATACCCATGCTGCGGGCCGGCGTCGTGCAGCCCGAGGATCTCACCATAGACAGGTCCCTGCTCGAGGCAGCGGCCGACGTCGGCAGCGAACCCGATCAGCCGTGCGACAGCGCGCGAACCGGCACGAAACGCGTCGCCTCGAGCTGACTCGGCCAGCCGTTCAACCGCTGCCGCTGCTCCTGAACTCGGCGGCGAACACGCGCGCGAAGGCTTCGATGAACAGATGCGGCAGCTTGCCGCCGGACATTTCGGTAATGCTGCGGAAACGCTCGCTCAGTTCCAAACGCTCGGCATCGCCGGCCGTGCGCTGCGCGCCGCCGGGGGCCAGGGCCTTGGGATCCAGGCGCGAGAGGAATTCGGTGAGCGCGGCGCGCAGCGCACGTGAGTAGGCCAGATCGTGCCGCCGCGTGCTGGCGAGCGTCTCGCGCAACCACTGCACCGCATCGAGCTTGTGCGAGTCGTGCCCCTGCAGCAGCCGCAGCAGCAGATCCTCGACCGGTAATCCGGTCAGGCCGATCTGCTGCGGATCTTCGCGCCCGACTTCGATTTGGCTGTGATCGCGCATTTCACGCTGCGCCAGCGCCAGTCCTTTGAGCCCGACCAGCGCCTCGCGCATCATCAATCCGGCCAGATGCAGGATGCGTAACCGGGCTTCCTCGCTGAAGGCTTTGGCATCGACGCCGGCACCGCGGCAGAACGCCTCGATGCCGGCGGCGCTTTCAGCCACGCGCGCAGCAGATGGGCGCGCGCTCGCCGGCGGCCGGTCGTTGCGATCGAAAGCCAACAGCCCTGGATCCTCGGTCAGCGCCGATTGGCCAAAGGCGTCCAGGGTGCCGTTGGGGCTGCTCACGGCAGGATCCGGACGCAGCAGGTCTCCCATGCTGAAGTCGGCGCCGATGTCGCCGCCATCCGCGGCCGGCTCACCCGCGGCCGCCGGCGCGGGCTTGACCGGAAAGACCGAACTGGCCTCGGGCGCCTCGGCCGCATCGCTGTCGATGCTGACGGCGATCTGGTAGTCGCCCAACCGCAGTTGATCCCCATCGCGCAGCGTATAGCTGTCGCGGCGACCGAGCGCCTCGGTGCGCTGGTTGATGAACACGCCGTTGGTGCTGGTATCGAACAGGTGGTAGGCGCCATCGCGGAACTTCACGCGCGCGTGGTGGGCCGACAGGTAGCGCTCCGGATCGGGCAGCACCCAATCATTGTCATGGGCGCGGCCGATGCTGCCGCCACCTACGCCGATGACGATGCTGCCGCGCGCACCCAAGGGTGCGAGCTGGTGGCCGAGGATTGTGAGCTTCAGGGCCATCGGGCCACCTCCCACGCCTAGTCTACCCCGACATATAATACTTCGGCGGAGCAATTGTGCTCAGGCCGGGCGGCACCACAGTCAACGATGGCATCCAACCATATCTTCAAGGTCATCTTCGTCAACCAGGGCAAGGTTTACGAGATCTATGCACGCAAGGTCAGCCACGGCGCACTGTTCGGCTTCGTTGAGATCGAGGAGCTGGTGTTTGGCGAGCGCTCCTCGGTGGTCGTGGATCCGTCCGAGGAGCGCGTAAAGACCGAGTTTGCCGGCGTCACGCGCAGCTACCTGCCATTGCAGTCGGTGGTGCGCATCGACGAAGTACGCAAGCAGGGGGTCAGTAAGATCGTCGCGCTCGAAGGGGCCAATGTAGCGCAGTTTCCGATGCCGCTGCTGCCACCCTCGGCCAGTGACCCGGGGCCGAAGAAGACTTGAGACCGCTAACGCTCCCCGGCTCCCGGGCCCTGTCCGATTTTCGATTGCACCGACTGCTCGCGCGCCTGCAGGCACTCGAGCCGTCGGTCACGGCCGTGAGCGCGCAGTTTCTGCATTTCGTGCAGTGCGGCCGCGATCTCGATGGGCTCGAAGCGGCACGGCTCGCACAGCTGCTCGACGATGGCGGCCGGTCGCCGCCTGCCGCCGCTGCGCTCGAGTCGGGTCAGCTTTGGCAGCTGCTGGTGGTGCCGCGGCCGGGAACCATTTCACCCTGGTCCAGCAAGGCCACCGACATCGCGCACGTCTGTGGGCTTCAGGCCGTGCAACGCATCGAGCGTGGCATCCTGTATGCGCTGGTGCTGCCCGCGGACTTGGCGCCGGCGCGCCGCAGCGCGCTGGCGGGGCCGCTGCATGATCGCATGATCGAGGCCGTGTTCGAGGATCCGGCAAGCGCTGCGCTGCTGTTCGCGCAGCAGCCGCCACGGCCGCTGCGGTTGATCAAGCTGCGCGCCGGCAGCGCCGCGCTGATTGAGGCCAACGCCCGATTGGGCCTGGCCCTCAACCAGCAGGAGATCGACTACCTGTTCGACACCTTCACCCGGCTCGGGCGCGATCCCAGCGACGTGGAACTCATGATGTTCGCGCAGGCGAACTCCGAACACTGTCGCCACAAGATCTTCAATGCGCAATTCGTGATCGACGGGGTGGCGCGCGAGAAGTCGTTGTTTGCCATGATCCGCAACACCCATGCGCGCGCACCGGCAGGGGTGCTCTCGGCCTATCGCGATAACGCCGCAGTGATTGCCGGCGGCGCGGCAACCCGCTGGTTTCCCGATCCGCACAGCGGCATCTACCACGGCAGCCACGAGCCGGTGGATATCCTGATGAAGGTCGAGACCCACAATCATCCGACCGCGATCTCACCGTTTGCAGGCGCCGCCACCGGCGCGGGGGGCGAGATTCGTGATGAGGCGGCCACCGGCCGAGGCGCAAAACCGAAGGCGGGGTTGACCGGCTTTGCGGTCTCGCATCTGTGCATTCCCGGTTTCCGGCAGCCCTGGGAGCACACCATCGGCAAGCCCGCGCGCATTGCCTCGGCGCTGGACATCATGCTCGAGGGGCCGATCGGCGCGGCGGCGTTCAACAATGAATTCGGTCGACCCAACATCTGCGGCTACTTTCGCACGCTCGAGACTGCCCTGCCCGGGGATGCCCAGGGCTGCGCGCGCGGCTACCACAAGCCCATCATGCTGGCTGGCGGCCTCGGCAACGTGCGACGAGGCCACGTCGAGAAGAGCGAAGTGTCGGTGTCGGCGCCGTTGGTGCTGCTCGGCGGCCCGGCGATGCTGATCGGATTGGGCGGCGGCGCCGCCTCTTCGCTCGGCAGCGGCGCCTCGAGCGAGCAACTGGATTTCGCTTCGGTTCAGCGCGGCAACGCCGAGATGCAGCGCCGGGCGCAGGAAGTCATCGATCGCTGCTGGGCGCTCGGCGAGCACAATCCGATCGAGCTGATCCACGATGTCGGCGCCGGCGGCTTGTCCAACGCCGTGCCCGAGGCGGTCGCCCACAGCCAGCGCGGTGCCCGCATCGCGCTGCGGGCGATTCCCAATGCCGAGCCCGGCATGTCGCCGCTGGAGATCTGGTGCAACGAGGCGCAGGAGCGTTACGTGCTGGCGCTGGCGCCCGGCACTCTGGAGCGCTTCGGCGCGATTGCCCGGCGCGAACGCTGCCCCTACGCCGTCATCGGCCAGATCACCGACGATGGCGTGTTGATCGTCAATGATCGCCAGTTCGACAACCAGCCGGTGCACATGCCGATCCAGGCGCTGCTCGGCAAGCCGCCGCAGATGCGACGCGAAGTGCGCACCCGGCCGCGCTGGCAAGGCGCATCGGATTGCGAGACGGTTGATCTGCGCGAGGCGGTGTATCGCGTGCTGCGATTGCCTGCCGTGGCCGATAAGACCTTTCTGATCACGATCGGCGATCGCAGCGTCGGCGGTCAGATCAGTCGCGATCAACTGGTTGGCCCGTGGCAGGTACCGGTCAGCGACGTCGCGGTCACGCTCGCCGACTACTGCCACCTGCGCGGTGAGGCGATGGCGATCGGCGAGCGCACGCCGGCGGCGTTGCTGGATGCCGCCGCCGCAGCGCGCCTGGCGGTAGCCGAGGCGATCACCAATATTCTGGCCGCCGATGTCGCGGCGCTCAGCGATGTACGACTGTCGGCAAACTGGATGGCTGCCTGCGGCGTGGACGGCGAGGATGCCGCGCTGTACGAGGCAGTGCGCGCGGTGGCCGAGGAGTTGTGTCCGCAGCTGGGCATTGCCATCCCGGTGGGCAAGGACTCGCTGTCGATGCGCACCGCCTGGCAGGAGGCGGGCACGAGCAAATCGGTCATCGCCCCGGTGTCACTGATCGTCTCGGCATTCGCGCCGGTGCAGAACGTGCGCCGTACCTGGACGCCGGTGCTGCAATCGGATCGCGGCGAGAGCACGCTGCTGCTGGTGGATCTCGGACGCGGCCGCAACCGACTCGGCATGAGTGCGCTGGCCCAGGTCTTCAACGCGCTGGGGGGCGCGCCGGCCGACGCCTGCGAGGCGCAGCTGCTGCGCGCTTTCGCCGCGGCGATGATCGAATTGCGCGCCCGCGAGCTGGTGCTGGCCTATCACGATCGCTCCGACGGCGGCCTGCTGGTGACGCTCATCGAGATGGCTTTCGCCGGTCATTGCGGCCTGGAGATCGCGCTCGAGCACGGCGGCGGCTCGGCCCTGGCGCAGCTGTTCGCCGAGGAGCCGGGCGCGGTGCTGCAGATCGCGCGCCAGCGGGTCGCCGAAGTGCTCGCCTGTCTGTCGGCGCACGGGCTTGCCGATTGCGTGCACAGCATCGGTGCTCCGAGCGCAGCGCTGCGCGTGCGCATACGCATCGGTGAAGCGCTGCTCGATGAATCCTGGAGCGATCTGCGACGCGCCTGGTCGCAGACCTCCTACCACATGCGACGCCTGCGCGATGATCCGCAGTGCGCGGAGCAGGAGTTCGCCGCGCTGCTCGACGAGGGCGACCCCGGATTGTCACAGCAGTTGAGCTTCGATGCCCAGCAGGACGTCGCGGCGCCGATGATTGCGCGCGGGGCGCGCCCGCGTGTCGCCGTGCTGCGCGAGCAGGGCGTCAACAGTCAATGCGAAATGGCCGCGGCGCTCGATCGCGCCGGTTTCGAGGCGCACGATGTGCATATGACCGACCTGCTCAGCGGCGTGCGCACGCTGTCCGCCTTCTCCGGACTGGTCGCCTGCGGCGGCTTCTCCTATGGCGACGTGCTCGGCGCCGGTCGCGGTTGGGCGCGCTCGATTCTGCTGCATGAGCACGCGCGCCTGGAGTTCAGCCGATTCTTCCTGCGCAGCGACACCTTCTCGCTCGGCGTCTGCAATGGCTGTCAGATGTTCGCCGTGCTCAAGGAGCTGATCCCGGGGGCGCAACACTGGCCGCGGTTCCTGCGTAATCGCAGCGAGCAGTTCGAGGCGCGGCTGAGCCTGGTCGAAATCCTCGACTCGCCCTCGGTGTTGCTGGCGGGAATGCATGGCTCGCGCCTGCCGGTCGCGGTCGCCCACGGGGAGGGCCGGGCGCAGTTCGACAGTGATGAGGATATGCAGCACTGCCTGCAGGCCGGTCTGATGGCGTTTCGCTATGTGAGCAACCGCGGCGAGCCGGCGCAACGCTATCCGGCCAATCCCAACGGCGCGGCCCAGGCGCTGGCGGCACTGACGACGCCGGACGGCCGCGTGACCGTAACCATGCCGCATCCCGAGCGTGTGTATCGCACGGCGCAGAACTCCTGGCACCCGCGCGAGGCCGGCGAGGACAGCGGCTGGATGCGTCTGTTCCGCAATGCGCGGGTCTGGCTGGCTTAGCCGCCGGCGTGGCCGCCGAGCGAGTTGGCGCCTTTGCGCTCGGGTTGATCGGCGAACACGCGCCGCACGACGATCGCTTGTTGCAGGCGTGCCTTGCGCACGTAGCACTCGTACAGCAGATCCTTGATGATCTCGAGCAGCAGCCCGGCTTCATCGTCATCGATCAGCGGCAGGCTCGGGGCGGTATCGGCGTCGGTCCCGAACAGCACGCGCTTGATCGGCGTGAACACGCTGAGATCGATCTCGGCCATGTCGCGCACGTCATTGAGCTCATCGAACACGCGCAACTTGCCGGGCTCGCCAAGATCGGCGAATACCGCCTGCATGGTGCGCCGACACATGCCGGCGAAGGCGTTGAAGGTGCCGTGTGAATAGCACAGCAGCGTTTCGCGAAACAGGGTCTCGACGTCCGACGGCAGATAGCTGAAGTCAAACACTTCCCTCGGCCGCTCGACCTCGCTCAACTGCGATGACAGTTCGATGCGCTCATTGCTGTAGCTGCGCACGTTGGCGCGCAGAAAGATCGGCGCGTTGCAGGCATCGCAGCGGTAGACCAGTCCGATCTGCTTGGGCCGGCTGGCCGCCAGCTCGGCGAAACCGGGCACTGCCAGCGGCGTGATGTGGGCCAGAATCATGCAGTGCGGACAGGTCAGGGCGAGACTCGCCGCCTGTTCATTGTGCAGCCGATCGTTGCTATCGATGTAGACCGACATGGGGCTTTTATATTTCGACCTCGCCAGAGTGTAGCCCAATGGCGACATGACGACATGAACTTGCGCCGCGCGTTGACATAATCGTTCCCGCACCGCACCGCACCGCACCGCACCCTACCGTAGCGAACCACGGTGCATCCCCTGGCGCCGTGCGCGCCCCGCAGCGCGCTAACGGGTGAGCTTGCGGTATTTGAGCCGGTGCGGCTGCGTGGCGTCCTCGCCGCGCCGGCGGCGCAGGTCTTCGACGTAGTCCTGATAATTGCCCTCGAACCAGATCACTTCGGAATTACCCTCGAACGCCAGGATGTGGGTCGCGATGCGGTCGAGGAACCAGCGGTCGTGCGAGATCACGACCGCGCAGCCGGGAAAGTTCAGCAACGCCTCTTCGAGCGCGCGCAGCGTCTCGATGTCCAGATCATTGGTAGGCTCATCGAGCAGCAGCACGTTGCCGCCGGTACGCAGTACCTTGGCCAGATGCACGCGATTGCGTTCTCCGCCGGAGAGTTCGCCGATGTGCTGCTGCTGCTGCGTGCCCTTGAAGTTGAAGCGGCCGACATAGCCGCGCGATGGGGTCTCGTAGTTGTCGACCTTGATGATGTCCTGGCCGCCGGAGATCTCCTCCCATACGGTCTTCTTGTCGTCCAGTGTCTGGCGCGACTGGTCGACGTAGGCGAGCTTGACCGTCGGACCGATGCGAATCGCGCCGCCATCGGCCTGCTCGGTCCCGGTCAGCATGCGGAACAGCGTGGTCTTGCCGGCGCCGTTGGGTCCGATGATGCCGACGATGCAACCGGGCGGCATGTTGAAGTTCAGATTATCGATCAGCAGCCGATCGCCGAAGCCCTTGGACAGGCCTTTGACCTCGATGACCAGTTCGCCCAGCCGGGGTCCGGGCGGAATGTAGATCTCGTTGGTCTCGTTGCGCTCCTGGAATTCCTTCGAGGCCATCTCCTCGTAGCGCGCAAGCCGCGCCTTGCTCTTGGCCTGACGTGCCTTGGGATTGGTGCGCACCCACTCCAGCTCGCGCGCCAGCGTCTTGCGCAAGGCATCCTGGGTGCGCTCTTCGAGCGCCAGGCGTTTCTCCTTCTGCTCCAGCCACGAGGAGTAGTTGCCTTGCCAGGGAATGCCATGGCCGCGATCGAGCTCAAGGATCCACTTCGCGACGTTGTCGAGGAAATAGCGGTCGTGAGTCACGGCCACGACCGTGCTGGGATATTCCTCGAGATAGCGTTCCAGCCATGCGACCGATTCGGCATCCAGATGGTTGGTGGGCTCATCGAGCAGCAGCATGTCCGGCTGCGACAGCAGCAGCCGGCACAGGGCCACGCGCCGCTTCTCGCCGCCCGAGAGCTGTGCGATCTTGTCCTCCCAGGCGGGCAGGCGCAGCGCGTCGGCGGCGATCTCGAGTTTGCGCTCCAGTTCCCAGCCGCCGGCCGCGTCAATCGCATCCTGAAGTTTGGCCTGCTCCTCGAGCAGCTTGTTCATCTGCTGATCGTCCATGGGCTCGGCGAACAGCTCACTGATGCGATTGAAGCGCTCGAGCAGTGCAAACGTGCCGCCGACGCCTTCCATGACCACGCTGCGCACGTCCTGCTCGGGATTGAGCTCCGGCTCCTGCGGCAGAAAGCCGACGCGAATACCCGGCTGGGGCCGGGCCTCGCCGTCAATGTTGCGGTCCATGCCCGCCATGATTCGCAGCAGCGAGGATTTGCCCGAGCCGTTCAGACCCAGTACGCCGATCTTGGCTCCCGGGAAAAACGACAGGCTGATGTCGCGCAGGATGGTGCGCTTGGGCGGCACCACTTTGGACACGCGATTCATGGTGTAGATGTATTGCGCCATGGAAGATCGACCGGGGTGCTGGCAAAAGGGGCCGGCATTATCGATGAACGCGCCGCTGTGGTGCTACTGCCGTATGCTATCTTTGGCTACCTGCACCGTTCCGGGCTCAAGCTCAAAGTGAAGCGTTGAACGCCTCAGGCTCCGAGGTTGCTGTCGTGCTCGGCGAGCGGCTCGCCCGTTACGGGTTCGGCGATGGCCACCCGTTCGGCCCCGACCGTCATGGCGCGTTCCTGCGCGAGTTCCAGCAGCGCGGCCTGGACGCGAAAGTGCAGGTGCTCGAGCCGCGCGATGCGCTCATTGGCGAGCTGCAGCTGTTTCATACCCCGGAACACATTCGCTTCGTCATGGAGCGCTCGCAGGCGGGCGGCGGCTGGCTGGATGGCGGTGATACGCCGGCATTTCGCGGGGTATTCGAGGCCGCGGCCTGCGTGGTGGGAGCCAGCCTCACAGCCACCGATTGGATCCTGGCCGGTGTGCGCCGGCGCGCATTCGTGCCGATCGGGGGTCTGCACCACGCGTCGCGACAGCGCGCCGCCGGGTTCTGCGTGTTCAACGATTGCGGGGTCGTCATCGAACATCTGCGCCGTGACCGCGGCATGGCCCGCGTCGCCTATGTCGATGTCGATGCGCACCATGGCGACGGCGTGTTTTACGCCTTCGAGGATGACCCGGGGCTGATCTTCGCGGATCTGCACGAGAGCGGGCGCAGCCTCTATCCGGGCACGGGCGACGAAAGCGAGATTGGCAGCGGCGCGGCGGCCGGCACCAAGCTCAACGTGCCGCTGCCGGCCGGATCCGGCGATGCCGAATTCGATGCCGTGTGGCCGCAGATGCTGGCGCACGTGGCGCGATTCGAACCGGAGTTCTTCATTCTGCAATGCGGCGCCGACAGCATCGCCGGCGACCCGATCACCCACCTGCATCTGTCCAGCGCCTGCCATGCGCGCGCGGCAACCGATCTGTGCAAGCTGGCCGACGCCCTGGGTCATGGCCGCGTACTGGCGTTGGGCGGCGGCGGCTATGATCGCGGCAATCTCGCGCGCACCTGGAATGATGTCGTGCAGGCGCTGCTGACGGCCTGAGCCGCCGAGGCGAATCGCGGCGAGGCGCCGCTGGCGCCTGCGCGATCGGGTACAATTCCACGCGTTTTACTCACTGATCCCGACCAGAGGCGGCGGTGGCATGTTTTCCAGCCGAATGCGCATCAAGGATTTCGACCCCGAACTGCAACGTGCACTCGACGGCGAGCTCGCGCGCCAGGAAGATCACATCGAACTGATCGCCTCCGAGAACTACACCAGTCCGCGGGTGCTGGAGGCGCAGGGCTCGGTACTGACCAACAAATACGCGGAAGGCTATCCGGGCAAGCGTTATTACGGCGGCTGCGAGTTCGTCGACATCGCCGAGCAGCTGGCGATCGATCGAGCCAAGCAACTGTTCGGCGCCGACTTCGCCAACGTGCAGCCGCACTCGGGCTCGCAGGCGAACGCGGCGGTATATCTGGCGCTGCTCTCGCCCGGCGATGCCATTCTCGGCATGAGCCTGGATCACGGCGGCCATCTCACGCATGGCGCCAAGGTCAATTTCTCCGGCAAGCTGTTCCAGGCGCATCAGTACGGCGTGCACCCGCACAATGGCCTGGTCGACTACGAGCAGATCGAGTCGCTCGCGCGCGAGCATCGGCCGAAGATGATCGTGGCCGGCTTTTCCGCCTATTCGCGCGTGCTCGACTGGCAGCGCTTTCGCGCCATCGCCGACAGCGTCGGTGCGCTGCTGTTCGTCGACATGGCACATGTGGCCGGACTGGTGGCGACCGGACACTATCCGAGCCCATTGCCGTACGCCGATGTGGTGACGACCACCACGCACAAGACCTTGCGCGGGCCGCGCGGCGGCTTGATCCTGGCGCGCAGCAACGACACCATCACCAGGAAACTGAACTCGATGGTATTTCCCGGCACGCAGGGCGGACCGCTGATGCACGTGATTGCCGCCAAGGCGGTGGCGCTGCTCGAGGCGCTGCAGCCGGAATTCAAGGCGTATCAGGCGCAGGTGCTGGCCAATGCCCGGGCCATGAGCGCGGCGCTGGCGGCGCGCGGCTACAACATCGTTTCAGGTGGCACTGACAATCATCTTTTTCTGGTCAGCCTGGTGGGCCGGGACATCACCGGCAAGGATGCCGATGCCGCTCTGGGACGCGCGCATATCACGGTAAACAAGAACGCGGTGCCGAACGATCCTCGGCCACCCATGGTCACCAGCGGCCTGCGTCTGGGCACCCCGGCCTCGACCACACGCGGCTTTCGCGAACCGGAAGTGCGTCAGGTGGCCGATTGGATCGCCGAGGTGCTGGATGCCGGTGGCGCGGAGGGCGTCGTGGCGCGAGTGCGTGAACAGGTCACCACTCTATGCCGGCGTTTTCCGGTGTACGGCGACTGAACACGTATCGGGGCAGTCGGTGCATTGTCCCTTCTGCGGCCACATCGAGACCAAGGTGACCGACTCGCGGCTGGCGGCCGACGGCCGTCAGATCCGTCGCCGGCGCGAATGCCTGAGTTGCGGCGAGCGGTTCACGACCTTCGAAACCGCCGAGCTGTTGATGCCGCGAGTGGTCAAGAGAGATGGCAGCCGCGAGCCCTTCGATGAGCACAAGCTCTCGAGCGGCATGTCCAAGGCGTTGGAGAAAAGACCGGTCAGCTCGCAGGCGATCGATGAGGCCGTGGGCCGCGTGTGCCACAAGCTGCGCGTGCTCGGCGAACGCGAGGTGCCCGCGCGCATGGTCGGCGAGCTGGTCATGGAGGAGCTGCGTCACATGGACGAAGTCGCCTACGTGCGCTTCGCCTCGGTCTATCGCAGTTTTCAGGACGTCGAGGCGTTTCGCGAGGAGATCGAGCGGCTGCGCCACCATCGCCGCCGACGCGAGAACAAGCTGGAGCAGGATCAGCTGCCGTTGCTGCCGGGCTTCGATTCGGCGGCGCGAAAACCGAAGTGAGATCGTGCGATGGTCGTGATACGCGGGCTGCTGGATCGGATCGTGTTGCTGCTGGCGGTGGTGCTGGCCGGCTGCGTGCCAAGTTTCATTGCGCAATACCGTCAGCGCGCCGGCGGACGACTGGAGCAGGTGCTGGTGGATCTGGCGCCGTTTCAGCAGATCGCCGATCGCGAACACGGCGGCAGTCTGGCGGCGCTGGTCCAATACCACCTGCACAGCACCGATCCCACGTTCCATGGCGAGGGCGCCGCGCTGCAGGGCATGCTCGATGCGGCCGAGCATCTGCGCGCGCTGCTGCGCGGGCTGGATACGGATCTGTACCATCAGTGCGCTTATCTGCTGCTGCACGGGGATCTCGACCTGGCGCGCTCGACCTGGAGCCTGTATCAGCCCGGATTTGCGCTGACGCCGCAGAGCGTGCTGTTCGCGCTGCTCGCCGGGGTGTTGCTATGGCTGTTGTTTCTGGGCGCGTGGCACGCGATTGCGTGGCTGCTGCGTGCTCGCGCGGGCCGCGCCGGGCCGACCCCCGCCAGCGGCGGAGCCGCGACGGCGCGGCGATCCTAGCGGCGCAGGGGCTGCACTCTCATGCCGCGACACGTCTATGAGCGTCATTACGTCAACCGCGTCGGCTGGCTGCGCGCCGCCGTACTGGGGGCCAACGACGGCATCATTTCGGTCGCGAGCCTGCTGACCGGCGTGGCCGCGACACACCCCTCGAGCCGACAGATGCTGCAGATCGCGCTCGCCGGTGTGCTGGCCGGTGCCATGTCGATGGCGGCCGGAGAATACGTCTCGGTGAGCTCGCAGGCTGACAGCGAGCGCTCGGATCTGGAACGCGAGCGGCGCGAACTGGAGACCGATGAGGCGGCCGAGCGGGCGGAGCTGGCTGGCATCTACGTGCAACGCGGCCTCAAACCGGCGCTGGCACGTGAAGTGGCGGTGCAATTGATGGCGCACGATGCGCTTGGCGCGCACGCGCGCGACGAGCTCGGGCTCTCGAGCACGCGTCGCGCACGGCCGGTGCAGGCGGCCATGGCCTCCGCCGCGAGTTTTGCCGCGGGCGGCGCCTGGCCGCTGTCGCTGCTGCTGCTGGCGCCGTCCGGTAGCGCCGTGCCGGTGATCTTCCTCGGCTCGCTGCTGTCGCTGTCGATACTCGGTGCGCTGGCGGCGCGCGCCGGCGGTGCCGGCATTTTGCGCGGCGCACTGCGGGTAACGCTGTGGAGTGCGCTGGCGATGGCATTGACGACGGCGGTCGGCTCGGCCTTTGGCGCGCTATGAGCGGCCGCAGCGAGCATGGCACGGGCAGCCGCACGGTCGCGCGCAAGCTGGCTCTGCAGGCGCTGTACCGCTGGCAGCTCAATAGCTGCCCGTGGCAGGATCTGGTGCAGGAATTCGCCGACGATCCCGACATGCCGCGGGCCGATAACGAATACTTTCGCGCCCTGATCAGCGGCGTGTGCGAGCAGCGCGATGCGCTCGATACCGCGCTGGCGCCGCTGCTTGACCGCAAACCCGCCGAGCTCGATCCGGTCGAGCACGCCTTGCTGCTGATCGGCAGCTACGAGCTGCAGCACCGGCCCGATGTGCCCTATCGCGTGGTGATCAACGAAGCGGTCGGCCTGGCGCGCCGGTTCGGCGCCACCGACGGACACAAGTTCGTCAACGGCGTGCTCGATCGTGGCGCGCGCCTGTGGCGCGGCCAAGAGCATTGAGCGCGACTGCGCGGGCCGAAGCACTCGTGATCGCCTCGGAATCGGAGCTCATCGACCGCTTTTTTCGCGAACTCGGCGCCGCGCGCGCCGACGTGGTGCTCGGCATAGGCGATGACGCGGCGCTGCTGCGCGTGGCTGGCGATGCCGAGCTCGTGTTGACAACCGATGCGCTGGTCGAGGGCGTGCATTTTCTGCCCGGGGCGCCCGCGCAGTCACTGGGTCATCGCGCGCTGGCCGTGAACTTGAGCGACATCGCCGCCATGGGGGCTACGCCCAACTGGGCCTTGCTGGCGCTGAACCTGCCCGAAGCCGACGAGCGCTGGCTGCAGCCGTTCGCCGCCGGTTTTGGCGCTCTGGCGCGCGCACACGGGGTGGCACTGGTCGGTGGCAACGTCAGCCGCGGTCCGCTGTCGATCACCGTGCAGCTGGCCGGTGTGCTGCCGCGTGGCGAGGGGTTGCGCCGCGATGGCGCGCATCCTGGTGAGGCGCTTTATGTCAGCGGCAGCGTCGGGGATGCGGCGGCCGGCCTCAAGCGGTTGCGGGGCCAGCTTCGTGCCACGCCCGAGGCCGGTGCCTATCTGCAGCAGCGCTTCGAGTTTCCGCTTCCGCGCGTACAGCTCGGTGCCGGGCTGCGCGGGCTCGCCAGCGCGTGCATTGATGTTTCGGACGGTTTGTACGCCGATGCGCAGCGTCTGCTGCGCGCCTCGGGCTGCGGCGCGAGCATCGCTCTGGAATGCCTGCCCGTGTCCTGGGCGCTGCGCGAGACGCTCGGCGAGCTGGCCTGGCAGCAGGCACTGGCCGGCGGCGAGGACTACGAGTTGTGTTTCAGCGCGCCGCAGGCAAACGCTGCGGCGATCGCGGCGCTGGCCGAGCGTACCGCAACCGCAGTCAGCCGCATCGGCAGCCTCGAGGCCGGCGCTGGCGTCGAGCTCAAATTAAATAATGCGGTGATGCAGTTCTCGCCTTTGGGCTTCGAGCACTTCCGTCCCTGAGACAATCCGAAGCCCCCGGCGTGCCGCAGCGAGCATTGCGCGCCGGCGGCTGGCGGCTGACAGCGATCCGCGAGGCGGATCACAGATCGCGCGCAGCCGGCACGCTTATTCTGCACGCCAGCCCTCCGGAGTCATCGAGTCGATGGCAGCTTCCGTACCGAACACCGCAAACGCTCGCAACATTCCGGAACGCATCGGCAAGTACTTCATTATCAATGAAGTCGGCCGCGGCAGCACTGGCACGGTGTACCTGTCGCACGATCCGTACTACGGCCGCGACGTCGCCATCAAGGTCTACAACATAGACGCCGGCGGCGATGACGAGCACGCGCGCATCGCGCGCAAGATGTTCCTGTCTGAGGCCCACATGGTCGGGATGCTGCAGCATCCGAACATCCTGCCGATCTTCGATGCCGGTGAGGAAGGCGGCCATTGCTACATCGTTACCGAACACGTGCACGGCGCGCGCACGCTGGCCGCTTACTGCCGCCCGGACAATCTGCTGCGGCTCGACGATGTGGTCGAAATCATGTTCAAGTGCGCCAAGGCGCTGCACTACGCGCATACCCGCGGCGTGATCCATCGCGACATCAAGCCGTCGAACATCATGCTCACGACCGACAGCGACGTGCGCATCATCGATTTCGGCATCGCGCTCGTGGCCGGATCCGAGATCTCGCGCATCGAGGGTATTGCCGGCTCGCCCAGCTACATGTCGCCCGAGCAGGTGCAGAGCCTGGATCTGAGCAACCGCTCGGATCTGTATTCACTCGGCGCCGTCATGTATGAGCTGCTGACCGGCGTACGGCCGTTTCGGGCCGGCAATCTCGCCAAACTGCTGCATCAGATCGTCTATGCGACGCCCGTACCGATCCACACCTTGCGCGCCGACGTGCCGGAGGAGATCGAGAACGTGGTGGCCGTGGCGATGCAGAAAGAACCGGAGCGGCGCTATGCCACCGGCCTGGATTTCGCCGCCGAACTCACGCGTGTGCATCAGAAGCTGCGCCAGAAGTACTCGCGCATGGATCAGCAGGAGCAGTTTGGGCTGCTGCGGCGTCTGAAGTTCTTTCACGATTTCTCGCACGCCGAGATCTGGGAGGTCATGCGCGCGAGCCATTGGCAGGATTACGCCAGCGGCGATGAGATCGTGAAGGAAGGCGAGATGGACGACCGCTTCTACATCCTGGTATCGGGCAACTGTGCGGTCGAGCGCCATGGCCAGTCGATCGGCATTCTCTCCACCGGGGAGTGCTTCGGCGAGACCAGCTACGTGCAGGGCGCCAAACGCACCGCGACGATCCGCGCCGCCGACTCGGTCACCGTGCTCAAGGTCAGCTCGACGCTGCTCGAGCAGGTCTCCGCCTCCTGTCAGCTGCGCTTCAACCGCGTGTTTCTGCGCGCCCTGATCGGCCGCCTACAGGGCCCGGACACGCGGCGCCCCTAGCGCCGGGTCGTTCCGGGGGGCGCCGCGGCACCCCCCCGCGCACGCTCAGTGCTCGTGCTCTTCCTTCTCTGGAGGACCCTTCGGCGGGGCGCCTTTCTCGGGCGCTGCCGGCGGGTGGCCGGCACCGGGTGCTCCGGGGGCCGGGCCGCCCTGGGGAGGCGCCTTGTACTGGTGTGCGGCCGGCGGTGTCGTGACAGGCGGCGTGGCAGCAGGATGCAGCGGCGCCGCGGCGTGCGCCGGACCAGTCGGCGCTGCGCCTTTTGCTCCGACCACGCCCGGGCCGGTGAAGGCTCCGGCATGCGCGGTGGCGGCGATCGCCGGTGCGCCGTGATTGACCGAAGCGCGCAGCTGCGGGTTGGCGCGCGCGACCTGCTCGTGTTGCACCTGTTCGCCAACCGGCGGCAGGTGCCTCTCGTGGGCAGCGGCCATTTCCGCAGCCGACGGCTGTGCGGCGATGCCGCCGTTGCCGCCGTTGAAGCTCACGCGGCTGACCGCGACGTTGTTGACCACGGTGCGGTTGTAGACGTTGATCTGGAGGTTGCCCGGAATGTTGTTGACGCTGCGGTTGTAGAAGAACGCCCCGCCGCGCCATTCACCGCCCGCATAGCCGGTGCCGACGTAGCCGAAGCCATAGTTGACGCCGCCGTAGAAGCCCACGTGGGCGCCCCAGTAGCCGCCGTGCCAGAGATAGGCGCCGTCGCCCCAGCCCCAGTATCCAGGGGTCCAGAGGTAGCCGGGCTGCGGCGCCATTACCCAGGTGCCGGGCACCCAGTAGTAATCACTGTCACCCCAGGCCCAGTAGCCCGGTGCCCAAAGATAGCCGGGTCCGGGAACGGCCGGTTGCTCGTAGACCGGCAGCACCGGCGGCGCGAGGTTGACCGAGACACCGATGCCGATGTCGATGGCGGCACCTGCCGTGCCGCTCAACAGCACTCCAGAGGTCAGCGAGAGTGCCGCGAGGACGAGAGTTCGGCGAAAGTACATGGAAACCCCTTTGGCTGCAGCCTGCAGCCGTATCCTTATGAAAGGTCCACCCTATAGAACGGCTGCCATCGGCTGGCGTTGACCAGGAAATATTGCACTGCAAATTGCCATCAGCACGTGCCCGCTAGCGCTGGCGCAGATTGCTCAACAACCGCAGTATTTCCATGTACAGCCACACCAGCGTCACGAGCAACGCGAAGCCACCGTACCACTCCATGTAGCGCGGTGCACCCTGGCCGACACCCGATTCGATCAGATCGAAGTCGAGCACCAGATTCAGCGCCGCGAAGCCGATGATCACCAGCGAGATACCGATGCTCAATGGGCTGGAGGAGTACAAAAACGGCGTCGCAACATGGAACATCCCCAGCACCGCCGATACCAGGTACAGCAGCATGATCGCCCCCGTGCCGGCAATCACGATCGCCTTGAAGCGTTGCGTGACGCGGATCAGCCGCATCGAATAGGCCAGCAGCAGCGCGGCCAGCACGGCGAAGGTCAGGGCCGTGGCCTGGATCGCGATGCCGGGGTATTTCTTCTCCAGTACGGCAGAAATGCCGCCCAGTACCAGCCCTTCGAGCGCGGCGTAGGGCAGCGCCAGGTAGGGGGCGGTCATTGGCCGGAAGCTGATCACCAGGGCCAGCACCAGCCCGCCGATCAGGCCGACCATCACCGGCAGAGCGACCACGCCCGGATTGCCGGTCGCCAGATACTGCGACCAGGGCCAGAGCGCCGCCCCCAGCAGCACGATCAGCAGCAGGAAGGATTTATTGACCGTGCCCTGCAGCGTCATGCGCTCGCTGTCGAGCGCCGGGCGGGGCAAGCCATTGAACGTCCTGTCGTTGAGACCCGGATTGCCGGACTTGAAGTTGATCAGCGGGTTGGCCATGTCAAAACACTCCTTGGTGAGCTCAAAGCGGCTCGGCGTCGCTGTGCGCCGCGGCCGTATCGGGGTTGCGGTCCTTGTCGCGCTCGATCAGCGCGTAGGCCGAATGGTTATGAATCGACTCGAAATTCTCGCTCTCGACCACATAGGCTGCAATGCGTTGCTCGTTGTTGAGCCGCATGGCCACGTCGCGCACGATGTCCTCGACGAATTTCGGATTGTCGTAGGCGTGCTCGGTCACGTACTTCTCGTCCGGGCGCTTGAGAATGCCCCACAATTCGCACGACGCCTCGCTCTCGGCAATGTCGATGAGCTCCTCGATCCACATGTGTTCGCGCAGCCGCACCTGGATGCTCACATGCGAGCGCTGATTGTGGGCGCCGCGATCGGAGATCTTCTTCGAACAAGGGCACAGACTGGTCACCGGCACCACGACCTTGATGCACATGCAGGCCTTGCCATGGCTGATCTCGCCAATGAGCGAAGCCCGGTAGTCCATGAAACTCTCGACTCCGGAGACCGGGGCGCGCTTCATGACGAAATAGGGAAAGGACATCTCGATATGGCCGGCGTCGGCATTGAGCCGGGTGGTCATTTCGGTCAGCATCTGCTGGAACGAATCGACCGAGATCTCGCGTTCGCGATGCAGGATTTCGACGAAACGCGACATGTGCGTGCCCTTGAAGTTGTGCGGCAGGTTTACGTACATGTTGAAGGTCGCGACCGTGTGCTGCTCGCCAGCCGAGCGGTCCTTGACCTTGACCGGGTGGCGAATGTCCTTGATGCCGACCCGATTGATCGGAATGCGCCGGGTATCCGCCCGCGACTGGACGTCCTCGACGGAAATGACATTGGCGGCTCGTGTCTGGACGGCAGTGCTCATGGTTTCCCCGCTCCTGCGGCTAATTTGGTGGCGCTGCGGCTCAGGTTCAAGGCCGGTACCTCCAGGCGCCAGCGCTCGATCGCCGCGGCGATGCTGACGGGGTCGAGCCCCGCGGCGGCCAGGCAGTCATCGCGGCTGCCGTGTTCGGTGATGCGGTCCGGGATGCCGATGTGCAGGCGCGCGGCGGTCAGGCCGTGCGCATCGAGCGCCTCGCCGCAGGCACTGCCGGCCCCACCGGCCACGGCATTGTCCTCGAGCGTCACGATCCCCGCATGCGTGCTGGCGATCTCGCGTAGCAGCGCGAGGTCCAGCGGCTTGACGAAGCGCATGTTGACCACGGTGGCGTCGAATCGCTCGCCCAGCCACAGCGCCGGGGCGAGCATTGCACCAAAAGAAAGCAATGCCAGACCACTGTGGCCGCGACGCCGGAGTTCTGCACGACCGAGTTCCAGGGCGGACATTTGATCCACCACGGCTACCCCTGGGCCGCTGCCGCGCGGATAGCGTACTGCCGCCGGTGTCCCCAGCTGGGTTGCGGTGTAGAGCATCTGCCGGCATTCGTTCTCGTCCGCCGGAGCCATGACCACCATGTTCGGAATGCAGCGCAGAAAGCTCAGGTCGTAATTGCCGTGGTGGGTCGCGCCGTCGCTGCCGACGAAGCCGGCGCGGTCGATGGCAAACACCACCGGAAGATTCTGCAGGGCGACGTCGTGAATGAGCTGATCGTAGGCGCGCTGCAGGAACGTGGAATAGATGGCGACCACGGGCTTGAACCCTTCCGCGGCCAGGCCGGCGGCGAAGGTTACCGCGTGCTGTTCGGCGATCGCGACGTCGAAGTAGCGCTCGGGAAAGCGACGCGAGAATTGCATGAGCCCCGAGCCTTCGCGCATGGCGGGCGTGATGGCGATGAGGCGCGGGTCGCGCTCTGCCATATCGCACAGCCACTGGCCGAAGATCTCCGAATAGCTGGGCGTGCCGGCCTTTTCCTTGCGCAGGGTGCCGGTGGCCGGATCAAACGGACCGGGGCCGTGCCAGGTGATCGGGTCGGCCTCGGCCGGCGCGTAGCCTTTGCCCTTCTGGGTCACGACGTGCAGCAGCTGCGGACCGTGCGCGCCGTGCAGGTTACGCAGCGCACGCAGCAGCGCCTTGAGGTCGTGCCCGTCGATCGGGCCGACATAGTTGAAACCCATTTCCTCGAACAAAGTGCCCGGCAGCACCATGCCCTTGACGTGCTCCTCGGAGCGGCGCGCCAGCCTGCGCACGGCCGGCATCTGCCGCAGCGCCTTCTTGCCGCCCTCGCGCAGCTGCCCATACAGGCGACCGGAGATCACGCGCGCCAGATAGTTCGACAGGGCGCCGACATTTTCCGAGATCGACATATCGTTGTCGTTGAGCACGACCAGCAGGTCCACCGGCAGGCTGCCGGCGTGATTCAGCGCCTCGAAGGCCATGCCGGCGCTCATGGCGCCATCGCCGATGACCGCGACCGCGCGGCGGCCGCTGCCCTCGCGCGCAGCCGCGATGGCCATGCCTAGGGCGGCACTGATCGAGGTGCTCGAATGACCGACCCCAAAGGCATCGTAGCGACTCTCGCTGCGGCTCGGAAACGGCGCCAAGCCGGCACGCTGCTTGATGGTGGCCAGACGGTCGCGCCGCCCGGTCAGCACCTTGTGCGGGTAGGCCTGATGGCCGACGTCCCAGACCAGTCGGTCCTCGGGCGTGTTGAAGACATAATGCAGCGCGATCGTGAGCTCGACCGTGCCCAGACCGGCCGCAAAATGGCCGCCGCGCGTGCTGACGGTGTGGATCAGGAATTCCCGCAGCTCTGCCGCCAGCGCCGGTAGTTTCCCCTCGGGCAGGGCGCGCAGATCCGCAGGGGACTCGATCGCACCCAGCAGCGGGTACGTAGGGGTGCTCTCTGACATGCTGACCGCAGTTTACACGCTCAGGCGGCCTTCAGGCCGCGCTGCAGCGGAACGGCACGCCGGGCTCACTCCGGGGCGCCGGCTTCCCCTTCGCCCAGCGGTGCGAAGTCCTCGATGGCGATATGCTCGCCCCGTTGCAGCAACAGCTGTACCTTCTGCTGCGCGGCGCTCAGGGCGCTCTGGCATTCACGCGTGAGCCGTACCCCCTGCTCGAAGCTGGCCAGTGCCTGATCGAGCGGCAGGTCGCCCGACTCCAGGCGCGTGACCAGTGCTTCCAGCTGCGCCAGCGATTGCTCAAAGGCGGGCGGTGCATCGGACGGCGCATCGGGCGGTGAAACGGACGCTTCCGTCTTGGGTGCCATGACTTCACCCTAGCACAACCGATAAATGCTCCGAACCGTTGACGCTGTCGGCTCTTGCGCATAGATTGCGGGGCATTAGAATCAGTCTAAAGTTTTCTCACCCTTTGCGGAGGTAGCTGCCATGAAACTAAGCGGAACCAAGACCGAGAAGAATCTCAAGGACGCCTTCGCCGGCGAATCGCAGGCGAACCGTCGCTACCTGTACTTCGCTGCCAAGGCGGATGTCGAAGGCTTCAATGACGTCTCGGCCGTCTTCCGTTCGACCGCCGAAGGCGAAACCGGCCATGCCCATGGCCATCTGGAGTATCTGGAGCAGGTGGGGGATCCGGCCACGGGCCTGCCGATCGGCGAGACCAAGCTCAACCTCAAGGCCGCCATTGCCGGCGAGACCCACGAGTACTCGGACATGTACCCGGGTATGGCCAAGGCGGCGCGCGAGGAAGGCTTTGGAGAGATCGCCGACTGGTTCGAGACCCTGGCGAAGGCCGAGCGCTCGCACGCCAATCGCTTCCAGAAGGCGCTGGACAGCCTGTAACCGCGCTGCGTTTCCGCGGACACGTCCACCGTGGCCGGCGCATCGAAGGACGGGGGCCGAGAGGGTAGCGTCGAGGCCCCCATCCGTCATGCACTCAATTGGCGCGACCCGGCCTTTTACGACACGGCCGCGCTCGAGCACGAGCTGCATCGCGTGTTCGACATCTGCCACGGCTGTCGTCGCTGCTTCAGCCTGTGCCAGGCGTTTCCCACCCTGTTCGATGCGATCGATGCGGCGCCGACCATGGAGCTCGACAGCGTCGACAAGGCGGTGTTCGCTCGTGTGGTCGAGCACTGCTATCTGTGCGACATGTGCTACATGACCAAGTGTCCCTATGTGCCGCCGCATCCGTGGAATGTCGACTTTCCGCACCTGATGCTGAGGGCCAAGGCGGTCAGCGCCGCCAAGGGCAAGCTCAAACTGCGCGAGCGCGTGCTCAGTGCGACCGACGCGGTCGGACGCATCGCCGGCATTCCGGTGGTGGTCGACCTCGTCAACGCGGCCAATCGCAACGCCACCGCCCGCAAGCTGCTCGACAAGACCCTGGGCGTGGATGCGCGCGCGCCGCTGCCGGTGTTTCATTCGAGCACTGCCCGCTCGCGGCTCAAAGGCAGGTTGCGCACCGATCTGCCGGCGCAGGCCAGTGCCGACACCCGCGGCCAGGTCGTGCTGTTCACCACCTGCTATGGCAACCGCAATGAGCCCGAGCTGGCGCTGGATCTGGCGGCGGTGTTCGAACACAACGGCATTGGCGTGGTGCTGGCGGCCAAGGAGCGCTGCTGCGGCATGCCGAAGCTCGAGCTCGGCGATCTGAAATCGGTCGAGCAGTTCATGCAGAGCAATGTTCCGCAGCTGCTGCGCCTGATCGATGCCGGCTACGACGTGGTGGCGCCAATCCCCTCGTGCGTGTTGATGTTCAAGCAGGAATTGCCGCTGCTGTTCAGCGCCGATGCGCAGGTTCGGCGCGTCGCCGAGCACATTTTCGATCCGTTCGAATACCTCATGCTGCGGCATAAGGCGGGCCTGCTGCGCACCGACTTTAGCGGCCGGCTCGGCAAGGTCAGCTATCATGTGCCGTGCCACCTGCGGGTGCAGAACATCGGCCTCAAGACGCGCGACCTGCTCAGGCTGGTGCCCGATACCACGGTGGAAGTGATCGAGCGTTGCTCGGGCCACAACGGTACCTATGCGGTCAAGAGCGAATTTCGCGACGCGTCGATGAAGATCGGGCGGCCGGTGTTCGAACGCGTCGAAAACTCCGGCGCGGACTATTATTCGAGCGACTGTCCAATGGCCGGACACCAGATCGAAAGCGGCCTGTCGGCGCCGCGCACGCCGACGCACCCGCTCAAACTGCTGCGCATCGCCTACGGGATCTGAAGCGTGCAGAAACTCGCCGCCTCCGAGCTGATGTCGCTGGAGCAGTACGCACGCGAGCGGCCGGCGTTGCGTGCGCGCATGATCCAGCACCGCCACCAGCGCCAGCTGCGCATCGGCGAGCATTGCACCTGGAGCTTCGAGGATCGCCAGACGGTGCAGTACCAGGTGCAGGAGATGCTGCGCACCGAGCGCATCTTCGAGCCCGAGGGCATCGCCGAGGAACTCGCGGTCTACAATTCGCTGGTCCCCGACGGCAGCAATCTGAAGGCCACGCTGTTGATCGAGTTCGTGGATCCCGATGAGCGGGCACAGCAACTGACGCAACTGCGCGGCTTCGAGCGGCGCTGCTGGATGCGCGTGGCCGGTTTCGAGCCGGTGTTCGCGATCGCCGATGAGGACCTGCCGCGAGAGAATGCCACCAAGACTTCGGCGGTGCATTTCCTGCGCTTCGAATTCTCCCCGGCGATGATTACCGGGTTCAAGAGCGGCGCGGCGCTGGCCGCCGGCGTGGATCTGCCCAGCTATCACCACAGCGTCGAGCCGCTGCCGGAGCCGCTGCGGCGTGCGCTGCTGGAGGATTTTACTTAGCCTGCGGCGATGCCTGCGCGTCGCGATCGCTCAAGGTCTGCAGGAACGCGATGACATCCTCGATTTCCGCATCGCTCCAGACCGGCTGCGCGCCCGCGCTGAGCGTCAGCGGCAGATCGATGGTGTCGACGTTGCCACGCCGCTCCGGCGGCAGGTCGTCGAATTTGACTACGGCGCCCTGAGGGTCGAGTGGATACCAAAGGCGCGGATCGGTATCGCGCCGCACATAGAAGCGCAATGCATCGCGCAGCGTGTGGAATCGGCCGTTGTGGAAAAAAGCACCGCGCGTTGCCACGTTGCGCAGGCTCGGGGTCTTGAACATGCCGCAGTACTGGCGCTGCGCAGCCTGATCGCGCCGCAACGGTCCGCACAGCCCCTGATCGAAATAGCCGGGCTCGGCATTGGCCTGAATCTGCGGGTTGCGCGCTACCCCGAGTGCCTCGAACTGGTAGTCGGTAAACAGCGGGTGTGAGCCGTCGGCGCCCGTGCGATCCGGATGGCAGCTGGCGCAATTACCGCGCGTCGGATCCTCGAACAATGCCAGGCCGCGCCGTTCCGGCGCGCTCAGCGCCAGCCTGCCGTCCAGATAGTCGTCGAACCTGCTGCTGTAGGGATGAAAGCTCGCGTCATCGAGCTCGAAGCGCTCGAGGGCCCGCAATGCTGCGGCATAGGCGCGGCGCGGCGCAGCGAAGATGTGGCGGCCAAAAATGCGGCGGAACGCGCCCGCATAGCGCGCGCGTTTGAGCTTGGCCACGACCACGGCGGGCGAGGCATTGGCCATTTCATAGCGCGCCAACAGCGGAAACTGCGCCTGCGCTCGCAGGCTGTCAAAGCGGCCGTCCCAGCCGAAACCGCCGACCGGGGGCTCGTCGCCTTCGACGATTCGCTCGGCCGGATTGGCCACGAATTGCTTGGACCAGACCGGCGTGCGATTGAGCACATAGCGCAAGCCCAGGACCGCGCGCACGCCCTGCAGGTCGAGCTTCGCGCCGCCGCGCTGCACCGCCTCGGCATTGGGCGGACCGTAGGCGTGTGTCGGGCTGTGGCAGCTGGCGCAGGACAGGCGCCCGGAGGCCGATAAAGAGGCGTCGAAAAAAATCTGCCGGCCGATCGCAAGCAGCTGCGCCGCCGAGGCGTCGGGCTGGGCCGAGGCGTCGGGCTGGGATGCCGCCGCCGCTGTCGCCAGCGCGCTGATCAGCAACGCGCACAGCCACGATGAGCGGCTATGGGGTGACGAAAACGTTGCGATCCTCGCCGATGCCGGCCAGGTGATAACCGGTGCGGGGATTGTCGGCCGCGTAGCCCAGATGGCTGCCGAGCTGGAAGATGTCCTCGATACTCTTGAGCAGCGCATAGTGATTGTAGGGGATGTCCGAGCTGCTGCCCGGTTTGACGAATGGCGACAGCAGCAGCGCGCCGATGCGGTCGCCGCCGTAACCGTCGAAGCTGATCTTCACCACCTTGGTCGCGGTATTGACCAGCTTGATCTGACCGGGTCGATTGGCCGTGATATTCGGGCCAGGCGGCTGGGCGCAGCAGCTCTCGCCCGGAAAGGTGAGCTCGACGACGGTCTGTCCGGTGCTGGCGTTGCTGCTGATGCTTTCCGTGTAGTTGCTCTCGTCGAAGGTGATGATCAGCAGGCCGTCACGGCGATAGGCTGGCGACGCCAGAATCTTCGGCACCCAGGCGCGCAGGAAGGCATCGGCGGAAGTCAGGCCACCGGGCTTGCCGTTGGCACAGGTAGTGCCGGCAGCGCCGGTACCACTGCCATCGTGCGCGTCGTCGCACAGATTCGGGGTGATGAAGACGAAGTTCGGCGTGCGCTCGAGCGTACCGAGGTCGCCGGTCAACTGCTCGAGATTGACCACATCGGTGTCGCAGCTCGCGGAATCGATGATGGAATGGAAGTACATGAACGGGTTGTGCCGCGTGGCGTAGGCATCTCCCAGCGGCACGGCGCTGCTCGGGGCCTCGGCCGCGGAGGTGTTGTCGGTACCGATGCCGATGGGCGGATGCGCGCAGGTGGCGCGCTCGCGTGCCGGATCGTTACCCATGTCCTGCATGTACCCGCGCCAGCGAAAACCCGCGGCATTGAGTTGGTCGGGCAGCGTCTTGACGCTCACCGGATACACGCAGCCGCCGCTGGCAATGACTTGCCCATCAGGGGTGATGCCGGTCTGCACCACATCGTTGAAGTTCGTTGCTCCGGTCAAACCGGGCGAACAATCGTCCTCGGTATCGGCGGTCGGTGCCTGGCCGCTGATCATCGACAGGTAGTTGTCGAGGCTGAAGTGCCCGGTGCCGTAATAGCGGGTCAGCAGCGCGCCCAAGGGCACCAGCGTCGTGCGCAGATACGGGTCCTGGGTGCTGTTGCCGAACGTGTTGTCGAAGTTTTTGTTTTCCAGCACGATCACGAACACATGCCTGATCCGGGCTGCGGCCGTGGTGACGGGCGCGGGCGCGGCGGTGCCCCCGCGGCCGGCCAGCACACACAGGCCGCCCGCGACCATGAGCGCCAAACGCCTTGAGTTCGCTATCTTCTTGAACATCTGAGCCTTTCTGTTACGTCCGGTTCAAGCAGTAGCGCGCCGGCGCTCGCCTTGAAAGGCACGCGCTCGGCCCCATGCTGCAACCGATGAGCGAAGCATTGCATATTGTTTGCCCGCACTGCGATGCGATCAACCGCATTCCTGCGGCGCGCCTCGGACAGGCACCCCGGTGCGGCCAGTGCCATGCGGCACTGTTCAGCGCTCAGCCGGTGGAACTCACCGGTGCCCGTTTCGCAAAATACCTGCAGCACAACCAGATTGCCCTGCTGGTGGACTTCTGGGCGCCCTGGTGCGGCCCATGCAAGATCATGGCGCCGCAGTTTGCCGAGGCCGCGGCCGTGCTCGAACCGCGGGTGCGGCTGGCCAAGATCAATACCGATGTCGAGCAGGCTCTGGCTGCGCAGCTCGCCATCCGCAGCATCCCGACGCTGGCGCTGTTTCAAGGCGGCCGCGAACTCGCCCGCCAGAGCGGCACGCTCGGCACGGCAGACATCGTTCGCTGGGCGCAAACTCGAGTCTAGCGGCTCAGCCGCTCGCCAGCGCCGCGCTGAATATCACCGAGGCGGGTCGCTGCGTCAGCGGATGCAGGGGCTCGCGTAATTCCAATAGCCGCAGGCCATGGTGCGCGAATAATTCAATCCAGCTCGCCAAGGTCCGGAAGTACCACGGCGCCGGATCGATGAACGCTTCGTCAAAACCGGCCCAGGAACCTTCGCGCCAGCCGTCGCGGTATGCGCCTTCGCCGCAGGCGATCAGCGGGTGCAGCGTCTGAACGATGAGCAGGCCGTGCGGCGGCAGCAGAGACGACATCGATCTCATGAGGCCTTCGACCGAAGTCTTCCCCAGCAGCGCGAAATTGCACACCACGATATCCGCGCGCTCGGTAATCAGGCCCGCGGCAATCTGCTCGTACGAGCCGACGTGAAACTCCCCGCCACCGGCCCGGCGGGCCTGTTCGATCAGCGCCGCCACCACATCCACGCCGACTGCCGGGATGCCGTGGCCGGCCAGTGCGCGCGCCAGCCAGCCTTCGCCGCAGCCGATGTCGAGTACCGAGCGCGGCGTGCGGCCGACCACGGCCTCGACGATCGCCCGGTCGGTAACCAGCCGGCGAGTCTCGATCCGGCCCTGTCGCACGGCGCTCACCCAGGGTGCAGCGTTGGCGCACCAGCTGTCGATGATCTTGCCGTCATTGCGCTGGTCGATGTCCATCGGATGCCTCGCCGCGGCATTATCGTGGAAAAATCGAGCGCTTGGTGCTAAAGCTAGCGCGATCAGCCGAAGCCATCCCGCACCCATGCCATCATTCGATGTCGTCTCCAAGGTCGACCCGCACGAACTCACCAACGCCGTGGATCAGGCCAGGCGTGAGCTCGATAAGCGCTACGATCTGCGCGGTACCAACGCCCGATTCGAATTGGAGGGCTCGGTGGTCACGCAATTTGCGCCCAGCGAGTACCAGCTGGATCAGCTGCTGGACATCCTGCGCCTGCGGGCGGCCGCCCGCGGCATCGACCCGCGCTGCCTGGACCTGGGTGCCGTGGAAGTCAATCTGACCGGTGCGCGCCGTAGCATCACGATCAAGCAGGGCATTGAGCAGGCCCCGGCCAAGAAGCTCGTGGCAGCGCTCAAGGACGCCAAACTCAAGGTCGAGGCGCAGATCAACGGCGACAAGCTGCGCGTCAGCGGCAAGAAGCGCGATGACCTGCAGCTGGCCATGGCGGTGCTGCGCAGGGCACCGTTCGAACTGCCGTTGCAATTCGAGAACTTCCGCGATTAGGCTGGGTAAAATGGCGCCAGCACCGCCAACCGCGACGAGAGCGATTCATGAGCATGTCCTTGCGCGACCAGCTGATCCAGGCCGGGCTGGTTACTGAAAAACAGGCCAAGCTCGCCAGCCAGCAGCCGCGCCCGCCACAGGTTTCCCGGCACAAGCCACCGCCGGTTCCCGAGCAGCAGCTGGCCCTGCAGCGCGCGCAGGCACAGAAGGCCGCGCGTGACCAGGAGCTCAATCGCAAGCTCAAGGCGAAAGCGGAACGCACGGCGCGACTGGCGCAGATCCGGCAGCTGATCGAGCAGAACCGGCTGCCGCCGATCGAAAGCGACGATTATTACAACTTCATCGACGGCACCAAGATCAAGCGCATCGCCGTCAACGCGCTCGTGCGCGCGCAGCTCAATCGCGGCGAGCTGCGCGTCGTGCGCGCCGACAATCGCTACGCGCTGGTGAGCGCGGCCGCGGCGGCGCGCATTGGCGAGCGCGAGAGCTCCGCGGTGATCGAACCGGTGGCAGGGGCCGCCGCGAGCGCTGCCGGTGTCGGCGAGGAAGGTGCCTACGGCGCCTATGTCGTTCCCGATGATCTGACGTGGTGATTGAAGGAGATGGGGTGATGACGAAAACGAACAGATGGCGATGTGCGGTGGTCGGTGCCGGCGCCCTCGCGGGCCACGGCTGGAGCGCCGAGCCCACCATGGCCGATGTGGCAGCAGGGCCGCTCGGGTCGGGCATCGACATCCAGTATTTCGACGACAACGTGCGTGCGCAGGACGACTTCTATCGCCACGTCAACGGCATCTGGCTCAACAACACCGAGATCCCCGCGGACAAGGGACGCTACGGCTCGTTCGACAAGCTCAATGACGACTCACTCGAGCAACTGCGCGCCGTGATCGAGCGTCTGCAGCACTCGGCTGACGCGGCCGATCCGGACCAGCAGAAGATCGTCGACCTGTACGCCAGCTTCATGGACGAGGCGGCGCTGGAGCACTCGGATCTGCGACCGCTGGCGGGCGAGTTTGCCCGGATCTCGGCGCTCAAGCGCAAAGCGCAGATCCCGGGGCTCATTGCACACCTGGGCATGGTCGGCGTCGATGCGCCGTATCAGCCGCAGGTTCACCAGGATGCCAAGGACGCCACCAAGTACATCTTCGACCTGGGGCAGGCCGGCTTGGGGCTGCCCGATCGCGACTACTACCTCCAGGATGACGAGCGCCTCAAGCAGGTGCGCGCGAAATATCTGCAGCATGTCGAGAGCATGTTGCGGCTGGCTGGCGATCCCGCCGCTGCCCAGGAGGCCCAGCAGATAGTTGCACTCGAGACGGCGCTGGCGAAGGCGCAATGGACCAAGGTCGAGAACCGCGATCCGGTCAAGACCTATAACCGGGTCGAACTGTCGCAACTCGCGGAGCTGGCTCCCGGCTACAACTGGAAGGCCTATCTGACAGACGCGGGCGTCGCCGGCAAGCTCGACTATCTGGTCATCAGTCAACCCAGCTACATCACCGCCTTCAACGAACTGCTGCAGCGCACGCCGCTGGCGGTGTGGAAGTCCTATTTTCGCTGGCGATTGCTCAGTGCGTTCGCGCCGTTCGCGAGCAAACGGTTCGTCGATGAGAATTTCGCCTTCTACGGCACGGCACTGCGCGGCATAGCGCAGAACCGGCCGCGCTGGAAGCGCGGCGTCGGGCTGGTCGATGGCGCAATCGGTGAGGGTCTGGGCAGGATCTACGTGGCCAGCTATTTTCCGCCGCAATCCAAGACGCGCATGGACCAGCTGGTCAAGAATCTGCTGGCGGCCTACCAGGCCGACATCGACACGCTGGATTGGATGGGGCCGCAGACCAAGCAGAAAGCGCACGAGAAGCTCGCCCACTTCACCACCAAGATCGGCTATCCCGATCAATGGCGCGATTACGGCGCGCTGCGGATCGTGCGCGGTGATCTGCTTGGCAACGTGATGCGCGCCAATGCCTTCGAGTACCAGCGCAACGTCAACAAGCTGGGAAAGCCGATTGATCGCAGCGAGTGGGGCATGACGCCGCAAACGGTCAATGCCTACTACAATCCCGAGATGAACGAGATCGTGTTCCCCGCGGCGATCCTGCAGCCGCCGTTCTTCAACGCCCAGGCGGACGACGCGGTCAATTACGGCGGCATCGGCGCCGTGATCGGCCACGAGATCAGCCACGGTTTCGACGACCAGGGCAGTCAGTACGACGGGTTCGGTAATCTGCTGGCTGCGCCGGGCTGGTTCACGCAGACCGATCTGGATCACTTCAAAGCCAGGACCCATGCCCTGGTGCAGCAGTACGCGGCGTTCTCCCCGGTGCCGGGCTTCCCGATCAATGGCGAGCTGACGCTGGGCGAGAACATCGCCGACAACTCCGGCCTCGCCATCGCCTACAAGGCCTACCGGCTGTCGCTGCAGGGCCAGCCGGCGCCGATCATCGATGGCATGACCGGCGATCAGCGCTTCTTCGTCGGTTGGGCGCAGGTGTGGCGCGCCAAGACGCGCGACAACGAGGCGATCGTGCGCATCAAGAGCGATCCGCATTCGCCGGCGCAATTTCGCGGTACCGTGCCGGAGATGAACCAGACGCCGTTCTACGAGGCGTTCGGGGTCAAGGAGGGCGACAAGATGTACCTGCCGCCGGAGCAGCGCGTCAGCCTCTGGTGAGAGCGGTGCGCTGTTAGAATAGGGGATGGCTGAATCGTACACCGCTTCCGATATCGAAGTTCTCAGTGGTCTGGATCCCGTGCGCCGTCGCCCGGGCATGTACACCGACACCACGCGGCCCAATCATCTCGCACACGAGGTCATCGACAACAGCGTCGACGAGGCGATTGCCGGTTACTGCAAGTCGATCCGCGTGACGCTGTACAAGGATCAGTCGCTCGAGGTCATCGATGACGGCCGCGGCATGCCGGTCGACATTCACCCGAAGGAAAAGGTCAGCGGTGTCGAGCTCATCCTGACGCGGCTGCACGCCGGCGGCAAATTCACCGAGGGCAGCTACAAGTTCTCCGGCGGCTTGCATGGCGTGGGTGTTTCGGTGGTCAATGCCCTGTCCAGGCACCTGGAATGCTGGGTGCGGCGCGGCGGCCGCGAGTACAACATCAGCTTTCGCGACGGACGCGTGCACTCCAAGCTCGAGGCCATCGGCAGCGTCGGCGCGCGCAATACCGGCACCACCGTGCGTTTCTGGCCCGATCCGAAGTTTTTCGACACCGACCGCTTCTCGGTGCCTGAACTCAAGCGCGTGCTCAAGGCCAAAGCGGTGCTGTGTGCCGGCTTGCGCGTGAGTTTCTTCAACGAACAGAGCGGTGAGAAGGACGAGTGGTTCTATACCGGGGACCTCGGTGCCTACCTGATCGAGCAATTGGGATCGGCGGAACGCTTGCCGCCCGAGCCGATCACCGGCCGCAACGCGAGCGAGCAGGATGCGGTCGACTGGGCGCTGGTGTGGTCGAGCGATGCCGAACATCTGATCGCCGAGAGCTACGTGAACCTGATCCCCACCAGTGACGGCGGCACGCACGTCAACGGGCTGCGTGCCGGCGTGGTCGCTGCGGTGCGCGAGTTCTGCGAGTTTCGCAATCTGCTGCCGCGAGGCATCAAGCTGACCGCCGAGGATGTCTGGGATCGGGCCTGCTTCGTGCTGTCGATCAAGATCCGCGATCCGCAGTTCGCCGGGCAATTGAAGGAAAAGCTCAGCTCGCGCGAAGCCGCGGCCCTGGTCGAAACGCATGCGCGTGATGCCGCGGCGCTGTGGCTCAACCAGCACTCGGAAGCCGGCGAGCGCATTGCGCAGTTTGCGATCAGCAATGCACAGGAGCGGCTGCGCGCGGCCGCGCGCGTGGTGCGCAAGCGCGCCGTGAACGGCCCGGCGCTGCCCGGCAAGCTCGCCGATTGCAGCTGCCAGGACCCGGCGCGCTCGGAGCTGTTCCTGGTCGAGGGCGATTCCGCCGGCGGCTCGGCCAAGCAAGCGCGCGACCGGGAGTTTCAGGCCATCATGCCCCTGCGCGGCAAGATCCTGAATACCTGGGAACTCGAGCCCGGGGAGATCGGCTCCTCGCAGGAGGTGCACGACATCAGCATCGCGCTCGGAGTCGATCCGGGCGTCGCCGATCTCAAGGATCTGCGCTACCACAAGGTGTGCATCCTGGCGGACGCGGATTCGGACGGGCAGCACATCGCGACGTTGCTGTGCGCGCTGTTCCTGCGGCATTTTCGGCCGCTGGTGGCCGGCGGCCACGTGCACGTGGCGATGCCGCCGCTGTATCGCATCGATGCCGGCAAGCAGGTGCTGTATGCGCTCGACGATGCCGAGCGCGATGCCACGCTTGCCCGGCTGCAGGCCGAGCATGCCCGCGTCAAGCCCGTGGTCACGCGTTTCAAGGGACTGGGGGAGATGAATCCCTCGCAGTTGCGGGTCACCACGATCGATCCGCGCACGCGCCGGCTCGTGCAGCTCACGCTGGCAGCCAAGGACCAGACCGATAAGCTCATGGACATGCTGCTGGCCAAGAAGCGCGCCGGCGACCGGCGTGACTGGCTCGAGCGCAACGGCAACCTGGCAGAGGTTGTGGGTTGATGGCCGAGCAGGAGCTTAATTTCGAGGGCGTGGAACGGCGGCCACTGGGTACTTTCACCGAGAAGGCGTACCTCGATTACTCGATGTACGTCATTCTGGACCGCGCCCTGCCGGCACTGGGCGACGGCCTCAAGCCGGTGCAGCGGCGCATCACCTACGCTATGAGCGAGCTGGGCCTGTCCGCGGCGTCCAAGCACAAGAAATCCGCCCGCACGGTCGGCGATGTGATCGGCAAATTCCATCCGCACGGCGATTCGGCCTGCTACGAAGCCATGGTGCACATGGCCCAGGACTTCTCCTATCGCTATCCGATCGTGGACGGTCAGGGCAACTGGGGATCCACCGACGATCCCAAATCCTTCGCCGCCATGCGCTATACCGAGGCGCGGCTGACCCGCTACGCCGATGTACTGCTCGGAGAGCTCGAGCACGGTACGGTCGACTGGGCGCCGAACTTCGACGGCACCATGGATGAGCCGCTGATGCTGCCGGCGCGCTTGCCGAATCTGCTGCTCAACGGCGCCTCGGGCATTGCGGTAGGCATGGCGACCGACATACCGCCGCACAACCTGCGCGAGATCGCGGCGGCCTGCGTTCACCTGCTCGAGGATCCCGAAGCCAGCACGCGGGCGCTGCTCAAGCACGTCAAGGGACCGGATCTGCCCACCGGCGGGGAGATCATTTCCCCGCGCGCCGATCTGATCGCGTTCTACGAAGGCGGCGCCGGCAGCTTCAAGGCGCGTGCGACCTGGGAGATCGAGGCCGACACCGCCCACATCATCATCACGCAGCTGCCCTATCAGGTCTCGGGCAGCCGCGTGCAGGAGCAGATCGCGCAGCAGATCCGCGACAAGAAACTGCCGATGGTGGACGACGTTCGCGACGAGTCGGACCACGAGAACCCGACCCGCATCGTGATCGAGCCGCGCTCCAACCGCGTCGATGTCGTGCAGCTCATGGCGCATTTGTTCGCGACCACGGATCTGGAGCGCAGTTACCGCGTCAACCTGAACGTGATCGGCATCGACGGCCGCCCGCGCGTCATGGGACTCAAGGCGCTGCTGGCCGAATGGCTCGAGTTCCGGCAGAAGACCGTGCGCCGCCGGCTGCAGCATCGGCTCGACAAGGTGGCGCGCCGGCTGCACATTCTTGACGGCTTGCTGATCGCCTATCTGAATCTCGATGAGGTCATTCGCATCATCCGGCGCGAAGAGGAACCCAAACCGGCACTGATCAAGCGCTTCAAGCTCTCGGACGAGCAGGCCGAAGCGATCCTCGAGACCAAGCTGCGTCACCTGGCCCGGCTCGAGGAGATGAAGATTCGCGAGGAGCAGCAGGAACTGGCGGATGAGCGCGGCAAGCTCGAGACGATTCTGGGCAGCAAAGCCAAGCTTCGGGCATTGGTGCGCGAGGAGATCCAGGCCGATGCGCTCGAGTTCGGCGATGAGCGGCGCACGCGGATCGTTGAACGCGCCGCGGCGCAGGCGATCGAGGAGAGCGAGCTGCTGGCGAACGAGCCGGTCACCGTGGTGTTGTCCACCGGCGGCTGGGTTCGCTCGGCCAAGGGTCATGATATCGACCCGGGCAGTCTGTCGTACAAAACCGGCGATGCCTTCCTGGCCGCGGCGAAGGGCCGCAGCACGCAGCTGGCGGTGTTCATCGACAGCACCGGTCGCGCCTACAGCCTGCCGGCGCATTCCCTGCCGTCAGCGCGCGGGCAGGGCGAGCCGCTCTCCGGCCGGCTCGATCCGCCCGACGGGGCTCGCTTCGCCGGCGTTCTGATCGGTGAGCCCGAGGATCTGTGGCTGCTTGCCAGCGATGCCGGTTACGGCTTCACGGTGCGGCTCAAGGAGCTGCACTCGCGCAACCGCGCCGGCAAGGCGCTGATGAAACTCGGCGAAGCTGCCTCGGTGCTGCCGCCGGCGCCGCTGCCGCAGAGCGAGGGGCAGCTCAGCACCGATGCCCGCGTCGCCCTGGTCAACTCCGAGGGCCGCCTGCTGCTGTTTGCGGCCAGCGAAGTGCCGGAGCTGCCGCGCGGCAAGGGCAACAAGCTGTTCGCGATCCCCGGCAAGAAGGCGCAGGCGCGCGAAGAGCTGCTGGTGGCCATGACCGTGCTCACGGGTGCACAGTCGCTGGCGGTGTTCTCGGGCGAGCGGCAGATGACGCTGACGCCATCGGATCTCAAGGATTATCTGGGCGCACGGGCGCAGCGTGGCGCGATGCTGCCGCGCGGTTGGCGCACGGTCGAGCGTATCGCAGGGATCTAGAGCTCCTCGGCACGGTGGCAGGCCACCTCGCTGTCGCCGACGCGGCGCAAGGCCGGCACCTCCTGCGCGCAACGCTCGAGTGCATGCGGACAGCGGCTGCGAAAGACGCAGCCGCTGGGTGGTGACAGGCTGGAGGGCATGTCGCCGAACAGCGGCGCGAGCAGGCGCGCACGCGCGCGCCGCGGGTCGGGTATAGGCACCGACTGCAGCAGCGCGCGGGTGTAGGGGTGGCGCGGGGTACGAAACAGCGCCTCGCGCGCGGCGATCTCCATAACGCGGCCGAGGTAGAGCACCAGCACGCGATCGCACAGCAGCTGCACGGCCGGCAGATCATGCGCTATGAACAGCAGCGACAGGCGCAGCTCGCGCTGCAGCTGCTGCAGCAGATCGGTGATCTGCGCCTTGATCGAGACGTCCAGCGAGGACAGCGGCTCGTCGCACACGACCAGCTCCGGCTCGAGGATCAGGGCCCGCGCGATGCCGATGCGCTGCGCCTGGCCGCCGGAGAATTCGTGCGGATAGCGCCCGAGGTGCATGGCCTCGAGACCCACCCGTTCGAGCATCGCCAGCACGCGCTCGCGACGTTGCGATTCGGTCAGCTGCGGGCGGAAGATCCGCAGCGGCTCGGCCAGGATACTGCCGATGCGCTGGCGCGGATCGAGCGCCGAGATGCCGTCCTGAAAGACCATCTGCAGGTGCGCGCGCATGCCGTGCAAGGCTGCGCCGCGCAGGCGCAGCAAATCCCTGCCATGGAAACTGATGCTGCCGTGCTCGGCGTCCGTGAGGCGCAGCAGCGCGCGCGCCAGGGTCGATTTGCCGCTGCCGGATTCGCCCACCACGCCGAGCGTCTGGGCGCGATCCAGATCAAAGCCCAGATTCCAGAGCGCCTGCAGCCGCAGCCGGCGGCCGTGGTGGCGCACGGGATAGCTGACACACAGCTCGCGCACCTGCAGTAGCGCCGATTGGGCCGAAGGATTCACGGCGCGCTCTGCAGGCGCGGCACCAGCCGCAGCAGCGCCTGGCTGTAGGGATGCTGGGGCTGCGAGAACAGTTGCTCGCATTCGGCCAGCTCGACCAGGCGGCCGCCACGCATGACGCCGACGCGGTCGGCCAGCTGCGCGACGACACCCAGATCATGGGTCACCAGCACCAGCGCTGCGCCGGTGCGCGCCCGCATTTCCTGCAGCAGGGCGAGGATCTGCGCCTGCACGGTGACGTCGAGCGCGGTGGTGGGCTCATCGGCCAGCACGATCTCGGGCTCGCCGATCAGCGCCATGGCGATCATGACGCGCTGGCGCATGCCGCCGGAGAGCTCGTGCGGATATTGTCTGGCGCGGCGTTCCGGGTCACCGATGTGCACGGCTTCGATCATCTCGAGCGCGCGCTGCTCGGCGGCGTGGCGCGACATGCCGGCGTGCACGCGCGGGACTTCACTGAGTTGATCGATCACACGCATGTAGGGATTGAGCGCCGACATCGGCTCCTGAAACACCATGGCGATGCGCGCCCCGCGAATCTGGTTCAGAGCCGCTGCCGGAAGCCCGAGCAGCTCGGCGCCGCGGTAGCGGATGCTGCCGCGCAGGCGCGCATTGCGCGGCAGCAGGCCCAGGATCGCCAGCAGCAGCGCGCTCTTGCCCGAGCCCGACTCGCCCACCAGGCCGAGGCATTCGCCGGCGCTGACCTCCAGGCTCAGCCCGCTCAGTGCCGCGAAATGACCCTGAGCGCTCGGAAAGTCCAGGCTCAAGTCGCGAACCTGCAGTAGTGCCGGCTCGCTCATGAATGCTCGCGCGGATCGAGCGCGTCGCGCAGGCCGTCACCGATGAAGTTGAAGCAATAGACAATAGTGGCCAGCACGACTGCCGGCACCAGCAGCAGGTGCGGGTGCGCCTGCATGTCCGAGGCGCCGTCGGCGATCAGCGATCCGAGCGAGGCCAGCGGCACGCGCACCCCGAGCCCGAGGAAGCTCATGAAGGCCTCGAACAGGATGACCGTCGGAACCGTCAGGGTGGCATAGATGATCACGATGCCGAGCAGATTGGGCACGATATGGCGGCCGATCATGCCCGCGGCGCGCACACCGGAGACGCGCGCGGCGTCGATGAATTCGCGGCGCTTGAGCGAGAGGGCCTCGCCGCGCACGATGCGCGCGATATCGAGCCAGGAGACCGCGCCGATCGCGACGAACATCAGCCACAGTTCGCGTCCGAACAGCACCGTCAACACGATCACGAACGGTACGAACGGCACCGAATACAGCACGTCGACCGCGCGCATCATCAAGGCGTCGGTGGCGCCGCCGAGGTAACCGGCGACGGCGCCCCAGAGCACGCCGACCACGATGCTGATGCAACTGGCGGCAAGCCCGATCAGCAGCGAAATGCGGCAGCCCCACAGCACGCGGATCAGCAGGTCGCGGCCGAGCGGGTCGGTACCGAGCAGGTGCCCGCCATGCAGGCTCGGCGGCTGCGAAATCAGATCCAGCTGCGGGGTGTAGTAATCGTAAGCCGACAGCGCCGGCACGATCAGGCTGCTCAAGGCCAGCAGCAGCAGCACGCCGCCGGCGATCAGCGCGCCGCGGTGGCGGCGCAGGCGCTGCCACCGGCTCGGTGCCTCAGGACTCAAGGCGCACTCGCGGGTCGATCCACGCGTAGCACAGATCCGCCAGAAGATTGAACAGGATGATCAGTGTGCCGTAGAGGATGGTGATGCCCAGCACCAGGGTGTAATCGCGGTTGAGCGCGCCGGTGACGAAGAAGCGGCCAATGCCCGGCAGGCCAAACACCGTCTCCACCACGATTGAGATGGTGATGACGCCGGCCGTGGTGGGGCCCAGAAACGACACCACGGGCGCCAGGCACGGGCGCAACGTGTGATGCAGCAGAATGCGCCGAGTCGGCAATCCCTTGGCGCGCGCGGTGCGGATGTAGGCGCTGGCGAGCACCTCCAGGGCGCTGCCGCGCACGATGCGGGCGACGTAGGCGATGTAGGGCAGCGACAGCGCCAGCACCGGCAGCACCAGGTGTGAGGGGGAGCCGTGCACCCAGTCCGCGGCCGGTAACCAGTGCAGCCGCACGGCGAACACCAGCACCAGCAGCGGCGCGATCACGAATACCGGCAGCGAGATTCCCGCGACCGCCAGCGCCATAGGTATGCGGTCCCAGAGGCTGTTGCGCCGCCAGGCGGCGTTCAGGCCTATGGGTATGCCAAGCAGCAGCGCCACGGCGATCGCGCTCAGACCGACGCTGACATCGACCGGAAATCCGGCGGCGATGATCTGATTGACCGAGGTGTTGCGGTACTGGAATGACGGGCCGAGATCCCCGTGCAGCACATCTGCGAGGTAGCGCAGGTATTGGCGCCACAGCGGCTCCTCGAGGTGATAGCGCGCCTCGATGCTGCGCCGGATCTCCGGCAGCATCGGCTTGTCGGCCGCGAACGGGCCGCCCGGGGCGGCGTGCAGCAGCACGAATGCCAGCGTCACGATCAGCAGCAGCGTCGGAACGCTCTCGAGCACGCGGCGCAGAATGTATCGCAACATGCGTTAGCTTCCCTGATGCTCGAGAATATACAGGTAGCGTGACAGGTTGCGATCCACGAGGTTGGAGTGCCAGCCCTGCACGTAGGGCTTGATCAGGTGGCGCGTGGCGTAATAGTAGAGCGGCAGGTAGGCGGCATCATCGTTGAGCTGCTGCTCGGCCTGTTCGAGCAGACGGTAGCGGACGGCATTGTCGGGCTCCTGCGCAGCCGCGTCGAGCAAGGCGTCGAAATGGGCGTTGGAGTACAGGCCGTAGTTGAGCGCATTGCCGCTGTAGAACAGCTGCAGGAAATTCACCGGATCGGGGAAGTCGCCGATCCATGCCGCCTGATACAGCGGCAGCAGGTGCAGCTCGCGATTCTGCACCAGCACCCTGAATTCCGATTCGTCCAGGCTCACGTCGGCCCCGAGTACCGCGTGCCACATGGCGGCCACCGCCTCGAAATAATGCCGCTCGTCGGCACCCTGCACCGGGGTGCTGATGTTGACGCGCAGCGGATGCTCCCGCGAATAGCCGGCCTCGCGGTACAGGCGTTGCGCCAGGGCATTGCGTTCGAGCTGGCTCGATGCCGCCCAGGGCGGGTGTTGCGGCTGGTAGCCGCTCAGCGGCGGCATCAGGGTATCGGCCGGCTGGTACATGTCGTACTTGAGCGCGCGCGTGAGCGCGGCGCGGTCGACCGCCAGATTCAGCGCTCGACGCAGCGGCGCATTGTCGCGAAACGGCGGCAGCTTGAAGTTGAAGCCGAGCATGTAGATGCCGAGCCAGGGTGAATTGACCACCTGCTCGCCGAGCGTTCTCTTGAGCCAGGGCCGCTGGCTGGCCGCGAACGAGTCGGTGAACTGCACGTCGCCGGCCAGGTAACGCAGCACCGCCTGTGCGCGATCGGGTATCGAGTAGTAGACCACCGACTGCAGGTGCACGCGCGCGGCGTCCCAATAATAGGGATTGGCGCTCAGGGTGATGCGATTGCCGATGGTCTCCTCGTGCAGCGCGAAGGCGCCGTTGCTGACGATGTGCTCGGGACGAACCCAGTCATCGCCGTAGCGCTCGATCGCCGGACGGTACACCGGATACAGGTAGACCTGGTCCAGCAGTTCCAGCAGATACGGCGTCGGCGCCACCAGATGCACGGTCAGCGTGTGCGCATCATTGGCCTCGACCCCGAGGGTCTCGGCAGGCTTGCGGCCCAGCGCGATGTCCATCGCATTGACGATCGGCGAGAGCGCCTGCGCGTAGCCGGCGCCGGTCTTCGGGTCGACCTCGCGCCGCCAGGAGTACAGGAAATCCTCGGCGGTCACCGGCGCGCCGTTGGACCAGCGCGCGCCCTCGCGCAGATGGAAAATCCAGGTCTTGCCGTCGGCGCTGAGCTGCCAGGAGGTGGCCGCGCCCGGGATGGGCCGGCCGTCGATGTCGAGCGTGACCAGGCCCTCGAACAGGTCATCGAGCACCCGCTGCGCCGGGATATCGGTGGTCAGCTGCGGATCGAGCGAGCGTGGGAAGTCCTCGATCATGCGGGCAACGGTCTGTACGCCCGCCAGCGCGCTGCCGACACTGATCGCCGGGGCGGTGATCCTGGCCTGCGGGTCATCGTGGTGGCTGCAGGCCCCGAGCAGGGCGGTGACGGCGAGCGCCAGGCGTCGCGGGGCCGCGAGGCTCACGACTTGAGCACCACCTCTTCGGGCGCGTGCACGAAGTAGCCCTGTATGTATTGCACGCCAAGCTGCCAGACCACGGCCATGGTGTTGGCGTCCTCGATTCTCTCGGCCACGGTCTGCACGTTGCGCTGCGCGGCGGCCATGGCGATCTCCTTCACGCGCTGCTGCAGCTGCGGATTGGCGGCCAGGCCCTGCATCAGAGAACCGTCAATCTTGACGAAATCGAGCGGCAAGGTGGCGATCAGGCGCTGCGAATCACGGCCGGCGCCGAAATGCTCGAGCGCGAATTTCACGCCGATAGCGCGCACCGCGGTGATCAGCTGCGTGGTCTGCTGCACGTGCGTGCTGGCCACCTCCTCGGTGAGCTCCAGGCACAGCCTGTGGGGCTCAGCCAGCGTCGAGCGCAGCTGCAGCTCGAGCCATGACAGCAGCGAAGGATCGAAGGCGCTGTCGCGCGCCAGACGCACGAACAGCAGATCGGGTTTGCGCTTGGCGATGAAGGACAGCGAGGCGCCGAGCACCCAGCGATCGATGTTCTTCATAAGGTCGTTGCGCTCCGCCGCCGGCAGGAATTCCGACGGCAGCACTTCCTTGCCCTGGCCGTCGAGCATGCGGATCGCGACATCGAACATCTTCTGTGCCCCGCCGGTCAGCGCCGCGATCGGCTGCTGTACCAGGCGGAAGCGATCTTCCATCAGCGCCGCCTTGATATGCTTGACCCACACCTGGTCGTAACCTTGGACACGGCTGTCGTTATCGGCGCGATCCACGGTCACGATCTGCGAGCCGCCACGCTCGCGTCCGCGTCGCAGCGCATTGAGTGCGTCCATCACCGCCGCGTTCAGATCCGGGGCATCGTGCGGTACCACGCTCAGGCCGATGCTGCAGGTGGCATGCAGGCCGTCGCCGCCGACCTGAAACTGGAACAGGTGCTTGCCGACGCGCTCGATCAGATTCTCACACCAGGCCTCGACGTCGCGCGGATTGCCGCGTTCGAGCAGCAGCAGCAAGGTCGTGCCGCCGAAATGCCCGGCAATGTCGTGCGGTCCGAGCAGTGAGCGCGCGATATGGGCGAAAGCGATCAGAAACTGCTCGCACGAGAGCACGCCGAGGTCGCGTTCGATGTCGACGAAGCGGTCCGGGCGCACGCAGGCGAAATAGCGCACCCCGCCGGCCACCGGCGTGCGCAGCCGCTCCTGCAGAGCGGTCAGCAGATGGCGGCGCATCAGCAGGCCCGTGCCCTGGTCGCAGTGCACCGCGCTCTCCAGCTCGTGCACCAGGGCGCGGTCATCGCGCTTCTGCGCCGGCACGATCAGGCGCACGCTCGGCTCACCGTCGAACTCGCCCAGCGCCAGCACCAATTCGAGCGGCGCCACCGAGCCGTCGCCCAGCACAGCCTCGGCCTTGAGCGTGTGATTGCTCCAGCGTCCCTGCAGGCAGGCGGTCAGGGCGGCCTTGAGCGCCGCGTGCGTGGAGTCCTCGAACAGGTCCATGACCGGTTGACCGATCAGGCCGCTGGCTTCGGCAAAGCCGAACAGCTCGAGCCAGGCCGCGTTGGCATCGACCAGGATGCCCTCCTGGATCTGAGCGATGGCGTCGTTGGAGCGCTGCAGCACCACCTCGAGCTGGCTGCGATAGTCCTGCGAGGCGCGCAGCGTGCTAGTCAGGGCGCGCTCGAGTCGGAAAGCGCGCAATTCGCGCGCGATCACCGCCTGCAACCGGCTCGGCTGCTGCAGCGAGACCGTGTCGCGGGCGCCGTGAGCCATGTCGGCGCTGATGATGTCCTCATCGATGCGCTCGCGCACCGCGATCAGCGGCACCATGGCGGCCACCTGGTCGCGCATCGCCGCGAGCTCGGCCAGTCCGCTGCCGGCTGCCGGACAGCAGATCAACAGCTCCGGGTTGAGTTGGTGGAGCGCATCGGGCAGATCCTGGGGCGCGGAGATCCAGGTGCAGTGAGCGGCCATGCCGGAACGGCGCAACAGGCTGTTGAGTGCCTCGACCGGATCGCGCGTGGCACTGTGTACGATCAGTGGAACCGCCGTCGTGTCGTTCAAAAGCGCTGCGCTCCCGTGAGCGGGAATTCTAACACTCGACCTGCCGCGGACTGTGAAGCGCATCCCACTGAGCACTCGCCAACACTGTCTTTGCCGGTGCGCCCGCGCTCTCGCGCGCCAGGCGCGGCAGCAGGTAGCCCGGAAGGCGCGCGGCCAGGCCGGCCATCAGCGCGCGCGCCCGCGGCTCGGCAACCTCGAAATGTGCGGTAGCGCGCACACGATCGAGCAAATGCAGGTAATAGGGCAGCACCTGTGCCGACCAGAGCGCCTCGGACAGCGCCTGCAGCGCATCGACCGAATCGTTGATGCCCGCCAGCAGCACCGACTGATTCAGCAGCGTCGCGCCGGTGGCGCGCAAGCGCAATGCGGCAGCGCGCACCGCGCCGTCGATTTCGTTGGCATGATTGGCGTGCAGCACGATCACGGTGGGCCAGGGCAAGCCGGCGAGCCAGTGGCTCAAGCCCGCATCGACGCGCTCGGGCAGCACGATCGGCGTGCGCGTATGGATGCGCAGGCGCCGCAGATGCGGCACCGCCTGCAGCGAGCGCGTCAACTGCGTGAGCCGCGCATCACTCAGTGACAGCGGATCGCCGCCCGAGAGAATGATCTCCTCGATCGATGAGTCGGCCGCGATCGCCTCGAGCGCGGCCTGCCAGCGGCCGCCTTCGCCGCCGGCGGCCTGGTAGGGAAATTCACGACGGAAGCAGTAGCGGCAATGTACCGCACAGGCCCCGGTGCTGATCAGCAGCGCCCGGCCTTGGTACTTGTGCAGCAGGCCCGGCGCGCGCATCGCCGCCCGTTCGCCCAGCGGATCGGCGCTGAAGCCGGGTTGATCGATGAGCTCGCGCGCGCCCGGCAGCACCTGCAGCAGCAAGGGATCATTCGGATCCCCTCGGCGCATGCGCTGCACGAAGCCGCGCGGCACGCGCAGACGGAACGCCGCGGCGCCCGCCGCGGAGGCGGCGTGCGCAGGCAGTGCCAGTTGCGGGTCCAGGTCCAGCAGCTGCAGCAATTCGATCGGGTCGGTGATGGCCTGTGCCAGCAGCGACTGCCAGCACTCGGTGCGTGCCGAGCCGTCCGGCTGGCGGGTCAAGGTTGATGCCGTTATCATACGCGCCCTTTTGCGGGCCGCCATTGTGCGGGCTTATCGGGCAGAAAAGAAATGGCCAGCTACACGACCAATGAATTCAAATCGGGTCTGCGCATCCTGATCGACGGCGATCCGTTTTCGATCGTAGAGAACGAGATGGTCAAGCCCGGCAAGGGGCAGGCCTTCAATCGCGTGAAGATCCGCAACCTCAAGACCGGCCGCACGATCGAACGCACCTTCAAGTCCGGCGACAGCGTCGAGGCCGCCGACGTGATCGACGTCGACATGCAATACCTCTACAGCGACGGCGATTTCTTTCACTTCATGATCCAGGACAACTTCGAGCAGCTTGCCGCGACCAAGGCCGTGGTCGGGGATGGCGCCCAATGGCTCAAGGACGGCACGGTCTGCATCGTCACGCTGTGGAACAACGTGCCCATCGTCGTGACGCCGCCGCCCCATATCGAGCTCAAGGTGGTCGAGACCGATCCGGGACTGCGGGGCGATACCGCCACCGGCGGCCAGAAGTCGGCGAAGCTCGAGACGGGCGCCGTGGTTCGAGTGCCGCTGTTCATCAACGAAGGCGAGATCGTCAAGGTCGACACGCGCACCTCCGCTTACATCTCGCGCGCCAAGCAGTAGCGCGCCAAGCGGTTGCGCTCCAGGGGCGCTAGGCGCGCTCGAGGGGGAACGCCAGCACCTGCTCGATGTGCGCGGCGCCCAGGCGCAACATCAGCACTCTGTCGAAGCCGAGCGCCACGCCGCTGACCGCCGGCAACCCCGCAGCCAGTGCCGACAGCAATGCCTCATCCAGAGCCGGCGCGCTCAGTCCGGCGCGCTCGCGCTGCCGCCGGTCGAGCTCAAAGCGCGCGCGCTGCTGTGCCTGATCGCCCAGTTCCTCGAAGCCGTTGGCGAGCTCGACGCCGCGGCAATACAGTTCAAAGCGCAGCGCCACGCTCGGATCGGCCGGATCCAGGCGCGCGAGTGCGGCCTGGCTGGCCGGGTAGTGGTGCACGAAGCTCAGCCCGGCGGCTCCCAGCCGCGGCCCGACCGCACTGCCCATGAGCCAGTCGAGCAGTTCGTCGCGGCTGCAGGTTTCGGCGACGCGGCGGTCGAGCCGGTGCTCGATGGCCAGCGAGCGCAATGCGCCATCGTGCGCGCTCAGCGGGTCGATCCCCAGTTCGCGTTCGAAGGCCTGCGAGTAGCGCAGGGACTCGACCGGTGTGCCGTCCGGCAGCCCGAGCAGGTCCTGGGTCAGCTGCGCGAGCTCGGCCATGAGTTCGCCCATCGAGTAACCACAGCGGTACCACTCGATCAGCGTGAATTCGGCGTTGTGCCAGCGGCTCTCCTCGTTGCCGCGGAATACATGCGCGATCTGGAAGATGTCACCGCTGCCGGCCGCAAGCAGGCGTTTCATCGCGTATTCGGGCGAGGAGTGCAGGTACAGCGACGCGCCGTGACCGGGCAGTTCGACGCGCGCGCAGTGAATATGCCGGTCGGTGACGGCATGACGCACCAGCGCCGGGGTGTCGACTTCGAGCACGCCGCGCTGGCTAAAGAAACTGCGCGTCGCGGCCAGCAGTTCGGCACGCAGGCGCAAGGCCGGCAGCGACGCCGTCGGGCGCCATGGCTCACTGGCGCTCATGGGGCGGCAGGCCCCGGGCACAGCGCGCCCAGGCCTGCGCCCACACGCAGCCGCACGCCGGGCTGCAGCGCCGGGTCCCAGCGCGCCGCGCCAGGCGGCAGCAGCAGGATCACGGTCGAGCCCATGTTGAACATCCCGAGCTCGGCGCCGCGCGGCTGCCACGGCTCGGCACCGGTGCTGAGCTGCAGGCGGCGCGGGCCGGCAGCGGCGCGCGCGGGGGTCACTTGCCCGTGCCAGAGCGTGCTCATGCTGCCGACAAACAGGGCGCCGACCAGTACCAGCACGAACGGCCCGTGCGTGCCCTCGAAAGCGCAGACCAGGCGCTCATTGCGCGCAAACAGGCCCGGTACGCGCGCGACCGTGCTGGCGTTGACCGAGAACAGCCGGCCAGGCACGTGCCAGGCCGCAGTGAGCCGACCCGCCAGCGGCATGTGCACGCGATGATAGTTGTAAGGTGCCAGATAGAAGGTCGCGTACGCTGCGCCCGCCAGGCGTGCGGCGCAAGCGTCGTCGCCGGCCAGCAGCGCCTGGATCGAATAGCGATGTGACTTGGCCTGCAGCAGCTCATCGCCGCGGGCGATGCCGGCGATGCTCAATGTGCCGTCGCAGGGCGAGACGATGCGCTGCGGATCGGGGTCGGCAGGCCTCGCCTCGGCGCGCAGCGCGCGCGTGAAAAAAGCGTTGAAACTGCGGTAATGCAGCGGTTCGCGCTCGATCGCATCGGTCATATCGGGTGCGTAAGCGCGCACGAAGGCGCGGATCAGCAGATTCTTGAGCCAGCGCGTCTGGCTGCGGGTCAGGGCGTACACCACCCGGCACAGCAGGTGATGCGGCAGCAGGTACTGCAGCGCGACAAATGCGCCTGTCATGCCTGGCGCGGGTCAGAGCCGCTGCGCTGCGGCGACCTGGTGCAGATCGGCCGCCAACCTTGCGGCCGAGAACGGCGGTGAGAATACCGCCACGAGCCGTCCGCGAGTGTCGAGCAGATACAGCGTCGCGGAATGATCCATGGTGTAGCTGCCGTCGGGCCGGCTGTCCCGTACCGCGATGGCGCTGAGGCTTTTGAGCAATGGCGCGAGCCCGGCCTGATCGCCGCGCACGCCGATGAAGTTTTGGCTGAACGCATCGAGGTAGACTTTGAGCGTGGCAGCGCTATCGCGTTCGGGATCTATGCTCACGAATACCACCTGGCTGCCGGGCAGCGGCGGCTGGCGCTGCATCTGTGCCAGTGTCGCCAGCGTCGTCGGGCACACATCCGGACAGTTGGTGAAGCCGAAGAACAGCAGCGTCGCATGACCGCGTAGATTGTCCGGGCTGAAATCGCGCCCCGACAGATCCTGCAGATGAAACTCGGCCAGGGTTCGCGGACGCGGCAACCAGGTACCGCTGGCGAGCGGTACGCTGGCGCTGAGGACGCGTGCGAGCAGGGCGCCGGCCACGATGGCGATCGCCCCCAACGACAGCAACACGAGCACTGGGCGGCGATTCATGCCTCGATTATCTCACAGCACAGCGGCGCGGCAGCGCGCTTCGCAAGCCGCGCCGCTGACGCTGGCGGCGGTGCTGGGGCGCAGTGCACGCCGGCTCGCGCGCGCCGGGCTGCACTTCGGGCACGGCACGGACAACGCGCGCGATGAGGCGGCGGCGCTGATCTGGCATGTCCTGCGCCTGCCGAACCCGGTGCGCCCCGCGGCCTACGCGCGGCCGGTATCGCAGCGCGAGCGCTCGCAGATCGACGCGCTGCTCGATCGGCGCATCCGTGAGCGCATCCCGGCGGTGTATCTGACGCGGCGCTGCTGGTTCGCCGGCCTGTCGATGTACGTCGATCAGCGTGTACTGATCCCGCGCTCGCCGATCGCCGAGCTGATCGAGCATCGTTTTGCGCCCTGGATCGAGTCGAGGCGCGTGCGCCGCATATTGGACCTGGGTACCGGTTCGGGCTGCATCGCCATAGCCTGCGCGCGCGCATTCCCGGCGGCACGGGTCGATGCGCTCGACATCTCGAGCGATGCGCTCGCGGTCGCGCGACGCAATGTCCGCCGTCATCGGCTGCAAGCGCGCGTGCGCACGCTGCAATCGGATCATTTCGCCGCTCTCAAGGGTGCCGGCTACGATATTATTGTCAGCAATCCGCCGTACGTGGGCCGGCGCGAGCTGCGGGGGCTGCCGGCGGAATACCGGCACGAGCCGCGGCTGGCCCTTGCGGCCGGGGCGGATGGCCTGGACTCGGTCAGAACCATCGTGGACGGGGCGGCAGCGCATCTGCGACCCAGCGGAATCCTGATCGTCGAGGTTGGCAACTCGGAGGCAGCGGTGCGTCGCGCGTTTCCGCGCCTGCCCTTTGTCTGGCTGAGCTTTGAGCGGGGCGGCGGCGGCGTGTTCGCACTGCGGCGCGAGCAGCTTGCGCACGCTCTGCCGGCGCGGAACATTAAGGTACCACGGGTCTAAGACAGGCAGGCGATGTCGGGCAACACCCTAGGCAGATTGTTCGCGGTCACGACGTTTGGCGAAAGCCACGGCGCGGCGCTGGGCTGCATCGTCGATGGCTGCCCGCCGGGACTGGCGCTGGCCGAAGCGGAGCTGCAGCGCGACATCGACAGACGCCGCACGGGCACCTCGCAATTCGTCAGTCAGCGTCGCGAGAGCGACGCCGTGCGCATCCTGTCCGGCATGTTCGAAGGCCGCACCACCGGCGCGCCGATCGGACTGCTGATCGAAAACAGTGACGCCCGCTCGCGCGACTACGATCGGCTCAAGGACCGCTTTCGCCCGGGCCACGCGGACTACACCTACCAGCACAAATACGGGCTACGCGACCATCGCGGCGGTGGCCGCTCCTCGGCGCGCGAGACCGTCATGCGCGTGGCGGCCGGAGCGATCGCGCGCAAGTACCTGGCCGAGCGGCTGGGCGTGCGCATCTATGGCTACCTGAGTCAGATCGGCCCCCTGACGCTCGAGGCGCGTGATCCGCCGGCGGCGTATGAGAATCCATTTTTCTGCCCGGACCCGCAGCGCCTGCCCGAGCTCGAGCAGCTGCTGTGGAACACGCGCGGTCAGGGCGACTCGATCGGCGCGCGCGTCACGGTCATCGCCGAGGGTGTGCCGCCGGGCCTGGGCGAGCCGGTGTTCGATAAGCTCGATGCCGATATCGCGCATGCCATGATGGGCATCAACGCGGTCAAGGCGGTGGAGATTGGTGACGGGGTCGGGGTCGCATCGCAACGCGGCAGCACCCATCGCGATGAGCTCACACCGACCGGATTTACCGCCAACCACGCCGGCGGCGTGCTCGGTGGCATATCCTCCGGGGCACCGATTCTCGTGCACCTGAGCCTGAAGCCCACCTCGAGCATCCAGGTGCCGGGGCGGACCATCGATATTGCCGGCAATGCGGTCGAGGTCGTGACCACAGGGCGCCACGATCCGTGTGTGGGCTTGCGCGCGACGCCGATCGCCGAGGCCATGCTGGCGATCGTGCTCATGGATCATTACCTGCGCCAGCGCGCGCAGAATGGCGATGTCAGCTGCCCGACGCCCGATATCACGCGGCGCTGAGGAAAAACAGGAGTTCAGGCGGACGATGAGCAGGTCTTTTCGCGTGGCGGTGGTCGGGGCAACGGGGCTCGTGGGGGAAACCCTGGTCAGCGTGCTCGAGCAGCGCAAGTTCCCGATCTCCGAGCTGATTGCGCTGGCCAGTACCCGCTCGCTGGGCAAGTCGGTCGAGTACCACGGCCGCTCGCTGCCGGTCGAGGATCTGGCGAGCTTCGATTTCGCGCGTGCCGACATCGGCCTGTTCTCCGCCGGCAGCGCGGTGTCGGCCGAATACGCGCCCAAGGCCGCGCTGGCCGGCTGTATCGTGATCGACAATACGGCGCAGTTTCGCTACGAGGACGACATTCCGCTGGTCGTGCCCGAGGTCAACCGCCACGCCATCGCCCAGTATCGCAACCGCGGTATCATCGCCAACCCGAACTGCTCGACCATCCAGATGGTCGTGGCCCTGAAACCGATTCAGGACGCCGTCGGTATCGAGCGCATCAATGTCGCGACCTACCAGTCGGTTTCGGGTGCCGGCAAGGAGGCGGTCGAGGAGTTGGCGACGCAGACCGCGGCGTTGCTCAGCGGCCGGTCCATAGACCCGCCGCAGCAGATTGCCAAGCAGATTGCCTTCAATTGTGTGCCGCAGATCGACCTGTTCCAGGACAACGGCTACACGAAGGAGGAGATGAAGATGTTCTGGGAGACACGCAAGATCTTCGAAGACCCCTCGATACGGGTCAACGCCACGGCCGTGCGGGTGCCGGTGTTCTATGGCCATTCCGAGGCGGTACATATTGAGACGCGGCGCAAGATTTCGGCCCTCGAGGCCCGGGCGCTGCTGAAACGGGCCCCCGGCGTGACCGTCCTGGACGAGCGTATTGCGGGTGGATACCCGACTGCGGTTACCGAAGCAGCGAACCACGACACGGTTTACGTGGGCCGGATTCGCGAAGATATGTCGCATGAGCGTGGCCTCAATCTCTGGATTGTCTCGGACAACATCCGCAAGGGCGCTGCCACCAACAGTGTCCAAATCGCAGAGATTTTGGTCTCCGAGTATTTATAAGTTATATTGCGCCCCAAATCAGCGCCGGGCTTGGATGCTGCGCTAATTATTTATTTTACAAGGATTATTTAGCAGCCTGGTCCGCTGGGAGACACGATGTTGACGCGTAATTGTTACCGGGTTCTGCTGCTGGCATTGCTCCTGCCCTCCGCCTCGCTGGCGCTCGGCCTGGGCGACATACACCTCAAGTCTGCCCTGAACGCCCCGCTGGACGCCGATATCGACGTCGTGGGAGCCAGCGCGGACGAGCTGTCGGTCCTCAAGGCCGCCTTGGCCTCCCGTGACACCTTCGGGCACTACGGACTGGAATATCCGGCGTTTCTGGGCGGTGTCACGCTCGAGCCGCAGAAAACCGCCGATGGCCGCACCGTGATTCATATGCACTCCGCGGATGCCGTCAACGAGCCGATCGCGACCTTCCTGGTCGAGGTCAACTGGGCGCGGGGTCATCTGGTGCGCGAGTACACCGTACTGCTCGATCCACCGGTGTTCGCAGGCGAGGCGGCCAGCGCGGCGGGCGTTTCGGCCCCGGTCACGGGTGATTTGGCGCGCAGCGGCAGCGTCGAGCGGCGTGCCCCAAGTGCCAACTCGAGCAATGTGAGCGCGCCCTCGGTTGCGGCCCCTGCCGCGGCCACGTCTGGCGCGGCCACGTCTGCCTCGCCCGCGGCGGCCGGCGGCGGTTCGCGAGGCACGGCCGGCGGCGGCAGCTATACCGTGCGCGGCGGCGACACGCTGTCCGCGATCACGGCCCAGAGCTATGGACCCGGGGACCGGATTGCGCGTCAGCGCGAGCTGGTTGCCGTGTATCGGGCCAATCCGGCGGCCTTCGACGGCAACATGAATATATTGCGCGCCGGCAGTCGGCTGACGCTGCCGGGCGATGCCGAACTCATGGCCATCAGCCCGGGAGAGGCCTCGGCCGAAGTACACCGGCAATTTTCGAGCTGGAACAGCGCACACGGTGCCCCGGCTGCCGCGGGCGCGGGCGCCGGCTCCGGCTCCGGTCAGCTGCGCCTGGTGCCCCCACAGGAGTCGACGCCCAATCCGAGCGCGGCGACGAACGCCGGCGCCGGCAGCGCTGCTGGCGCGGCGGGCAGCGCCGCGGCTTCCGGAGCGTTGCAGCAGCGGGTCACTCAACTCGAGGCGCAGCTGGCCGAGTCCCAGCGTCTGCTGCAGGTCAAGAATGCCGAGCTTTCCGCGTTGCAGGCTCGAGCGGGACAGCCCGCCGCTGCGGCGCCCCCCGCACCACCGGCCGCTGCGCCCGCCGCACCCACGGCACCGGCCACCCCGGCGGCACCTTCGGCCGCGGCACCCTCGCCCGCGGCGGCACCGCCGGCCGCGCCCACGCCCGCCAAACCGCATGCTGCACCGACCCCGGTCGTGAGCGCGCCGGGCAACTCGTTCCTGGATCTGCTGGAAGAATACTGGTATCTGCCTGCCGGTCTGGTGGCGGTGCTGGTCATACTGTTGGTGGTGCGCGCGGTGCGCTCACGGCAGGAGGATGCTTTCGATCGCTCCCTGGGCCGACTCTCCCAGCCGGGATTCGAGTCACGCACGCCGAGCGAGCCGGTGCGCACCAACGATACCGTTCCGGTGCGTGCGCTGGCTCCGGCGCGCGAGGAGCAGGGTTATCGGGTCGAGGAATCCGGCGCGCATGAGCGACCGGCGGATGCGGCCGGGCTGGCGGACACCTCGGCAAGCGGTCGGCACGTCGCCATTGACGACAATGTCCCGAGCGAGGCGCCCGTGGCGCTCGATCAGGGCGATCCGCTCGCGGAAGCCGATTTTCACATGGCCTACGGCCTGTACGATCAGGCTGCAGACCTGGTGCAGATCGCGATCTCGCGCGAGCCGGAGCGGCGCGACCTGCGCCTCAAGCTGCTGGAAGTATTCTTCGTCTGGGGCAACAAGGATCGCTTCCTCGCCAGCGCGCGCGAGCTGGCCGCTACGCGCGAGAAGGCTCTGCCCGGCGAGTGGGAAAAGATCGTCATCATGGGCCGGCAGATTGCCCCGGAGGACGGGCTGTTCGCCAGTTCGGGCGCGCTTCCGGGTGCCGCCAGCGGCGGCGTCGACCTGAACCTGGAGGGCGGACAGAACCGCATCGACTTTGACCTCATGGGCGAACCGACGGTCGGCGCGCCTGGCGGCGCGGGCTCGGTTGATCTGGATCTGGGCGCAGCTCTCGGCGATCCCGATGCCACCGGTGAGGCTCGTCCGACCAGCGAATCGGGCGTGGATTTCGTATTCGACGATGCCGAGCGCGGCAATGAGCAGACCGGCTCGACGCGAGAGATGCCGGTGCGCGGCAGCGGCGCCGCCACCACGGTAACCGTGCAGGTGGCCGGCGCACCCGGGACGGACCCGGACGCCCCCACCGTCGAGCAACCGCAATTGCCGGGCGGGGATCACCCCACCATCCGGCAGAAGATCGATGCCGCGACCCGCTCCGGCATGGTCTCCTCGGAGCAGACCGCGGAACTGGAGCTTCACGACCTCGGCCTGGATCTGGGCGCCATGGACTCGGTCGGCGATGACAGCGATCTGACCAGTGCGGCCGATGCGCCGACCCGCATCGCCGGGCTGGAGGACGAGACCCGACAGCTGCTGCAACATACCGACTCCGAGCGCGGCAAGGACGAGGCGTCCAAGCCGGGTGTCGGGGAGCCCACGGATTCGGGCACCTGGCTGTTCACCGACACGGACTTTGCCGATGTGGTGGCCAAGAGCCCTGGTGCACAGAACGTGGGCACCGACGCGCCAACCGAGGTGGTGACGCAGCTGTCACAGCGGCCGGAATTGCAGCCCGAAAGCGACAGCGGCTCCACGGCGCGCCTGGCGGCGCTGGAAACCGATGGCCTGGACCTGGATCTGGGCGATCTGAACAAAGCCGACAGCGGCCATGACAGCAACGGCGTAGACCTCGATGTGGGTACGCCCTCGAGCAGCGGCGAAGGCACTTTCGTGCAGACGCAGCGGATCATGGCGGAAGACATCCCACTGCCGGATCTGGAGCCGGCGACCATGAGCGAGGTCGGCACCAAGCTTGATCTGGCCCGTGCCTACATGGATATGGGCGATCCGGAGGGCGCGCGCAGCATCCTGTCCGAGGTGCTCAGCGAAGGCTCGGTCTCGCAGAAACAGGAAGCCCGCCGCCTGATCGATACGCTGCCCGGCTGATACGCCAGGCCATGCGCCGCCGCATTGCCGTCGGCATCGAATACGAGGGCAGCGCCTACTGCGGCTGGCAGATTCAGAGCGGCGCCGCCAGCGTGCAGGGGGCGCTCGAGACGGCGCTGAGCCGGGTCGCCGATGCGCCGATCGGGCTGATCTGCGCCGGGCGGACCGATGCCGGCGTGCACGCACGCGCACAGGTGGCACATTTCGACACCACGGCCGAGCGCGCTGCGCATGCCTGGCTGCTCGGCGCCAACACCTATCTGCCGCGCGACATCAGCTTGTGCTGGGTGCGGGCCGTGCCCGATCATTTCCATGCCCGCTACAGCGCCCTGGCGCGCACCTACCGCTACCTGATCCTCAATCGCAGCGCGCGCTCGGCGCTCGCGGCGGGCCGGGCGCTGCTGGTGCATCAGCCGCTGGAGCTCGCGGCCATGGAGCAGGGTGCCAGCTGGCTCATCGGTGAGCACGATTTCAGCGCCTTCCGCTCCTCGGAATGCCAGGCGCACTCGCCCGTGCGGCAGCTGCGCGCCGTGCGGCTGCAGCGTTCGGGCGACTGGATCAGCATCGACGTCACCGCCAATGCCTTCCTGCACCACATGGTGCGCAATATCGTTGGCCTGCTGCTGGCCATCGGCCAGGGTCGTGTGCCGCCGGAGCGCGCCCGCGTCCAGCTCGAGTCGCGCTCGCGCGGGCAGGGCGAGGCCACCGCCGCGGCGCTCGGGCTGTATCTCTGGCGGGTCGAGTATCCGCCCGGGTTCGGGCTGCCCGCGGATTCGGCTATGATCGATGCTGCGGTGGGTTGCGGCGACGGCGATTGAGGTTCCGCGTCGATGTCATGGTTTGAGAAAATCGTTCCTTCGCGCATCAAAACCGAGCGGCGTTCGCGCTCTGTCCCGGAAGGACTGTGGATCAAATGCCCGGCCTGTGATGCGGTGCTGTATCGCGCCGAACTCGAGCGCAATCTCAACGTCTGCCCCAAGTGCAGCCACCACATGCGCATCGGCGCCCGCGAGCGCCTGCGCGCCTTTCTCGATCCCGAGCCGATCAGCGAAATCGGCGAGCGGGTACGGCCCGAAGATCCGTTGAAATTCAAGGACAGCAAGCGTTATCGCGACCGACTGCTGCAGGCGCAGAAGACCACGCGCGAACACGACGCGCTGATCGCGCTGGCCGGCGCGCTGCACGGCGAGGCGGTGGTGGCCTGCGCCTTCGAATTCCAGTTTCTCGGCGGCTCGATGGGATCGGTGGTCGGTGAGCGCTTCAAGCGCGCGGTCGACCACAGCATCGATCAGGGCTGCGGGCTGGTGTGCTTCGCGGCCACCGGCGGGGCGCGCATGCAGGAGGGGCTGCTGTCGCTGATGCAGATGGCGAAGACCAGCGCGGCGCTGGTGCGGCTGGCACGGGCCGGTCTGCCGTTCGTTTCAGTCATGACTGATCCGACCACCGGCGGCGTATCGGCCAGTCTGGCCATGCTCGGGGATCTGAACATCGCCGAGCCGCGGGCCCTGATCGGATTCGCCGGTCCGCGCGTGATCCAGCAGACCGTGCGCGAGACGCTGCCGGAAGGCTTTCAACGCAGCGAGTTTCTGCTCGAACACGGCGGACTGGATCTGATCCTGGATCGGCGGGAAATGCGCGATCGCATCGCGCAGCTGCTGCGCCTGCTGCAAAAGCGCCCGCCATTGCAAGCCGCTTGAGCGCCCAGCACGCCACGCTGGCCGAGGCGCTGGCTTATCAACAAAGCGCGCACGGCGCGACTATCGAGCTCGGGCTCGAGCGAGTGCGTGAGGTGGCCTCGAGGCTATCGCTGCTCGACAAGCGCTGTCCGGTAGCGATCGTGGGCGGCACCAACGGCAAGGGTTCGACCGCCTGCTGTCTGGCGGCGCTGCTGGCGGCCTGCGGTCATCGCGTCGGGCTATTCACCTCCCCGCATCTGGTGCGCTACAACGAGCGCGTGCAGATCAACGGCGTGCCGGTGGACGATGCCGCGCTGCTGCGTGCGTTCGAGCGCATCGAGGCGGTGCGCGGCGCGGTCACGCTGACTTTTTTCGAGTACAACACGCTCGCGGCACTGGAGGTGTTTCGCGTCGCCGGCGTCACGGCCATGGTGCTGGAGGTGGGGCTGGGGGGGCGTCTCGATGCCACCAATATCATCGATGCCGATGTCGCGGTGTTGTGCTCGGTCGGCTTGGATCATCGTGAATGGCTCGGCGACACGTTGGAGCAGATCGGCGCCGAGAAGGCCGGCATCTTTCGCGCCGGGCAGCCGGTGGTGCTGGGCAGCCCGGACATGCCCGCCAGTGTCTGGCACAGCGCAGAGGTTCTGAACTGCCGACTCTTTACCGCACAGTGCGACTTCAGCATCTACGTCGACGGCGATGAGTCTGATGCCTCGGCCTGGGACTACCAGTCGGCGGGATGCAGTCTGCAGGAGCTGCCGCCGCCGGCGCTGGCCGGAGATATTCAATACCATAACGCCGCCAGCGCGCTGACCGCGCTGAATCTGCTGGGCGTGCCCGGCGCCTGTGTGCGCGAGCGCATCGCGCAGGGATTGCGGGCCATGCGCCTGCCCGGGCGCTTTCAGATCGTGCCGGGCGAGGTCGAATGGATCCTCGACGTGGCCCACAACCAGCCGGCTGCCGCCGTGCTGGCGCGGGCGCTGCGCGCGCGACGCACCGCCGGCAGGACCATCGCCGTCGCCGGCATGCTGTCGGATAAGGATGCTGCGGCGGTCGCGAGTACGCTCGACGGCGTGGTGGATCATTGGCTGCTGGCCGGCATCACGGATGAGCCGCGTGGCCTGAGCGCTGCGGCGCTGCAGGCGCGCCTGCCGCCCTTGCGTGGACCGATTGAATTGACCGATACCGTTGCCGGCGCCTGCGCTCGGGCGCGTGCGCTCGCGCGAGCCCGTGATCGCGTGCTCGTGCTGGGCTCGTTCCACGTGGTCGGGCCGGCGCTGATCTGGCTTGGGCTATACTGATTCGACTGCTATGGAAACCCGCCTCAAAGAGCGCTTGACGGGCGCGGCGATATTGGTGGCGCTGATCGTGCTGTTGGTGCCGGAAATGTTTCATGGCCAACGCGGCGACGTCGCTGCCACCGCCGGCAGCAGCGGTGAGGGTCCGCCGGTACGCTCCTACACGATCGATCTGAGCAATGGGCCCACGCGCACGGCGCCGTTGCAATCGACGCCTGCCACGAACCAGGCCAGCGCCAATGGCGGCCCTGCCAGCGCGGCCGACAGCAGCTCGGAGCCCGCGCCGCCCGCGCCCGCCGCAACGTCTGCGACGCCCGCGCCGCCGGCGACGCCCACCCCGTCAGCACCGAGTGCCGCGGCTACGGTCACGGCCCCGGCGACGGCGAGTGCGGTGACACCGAAGCTCGCGCAAACAGCGAGCGCTGCGCACGCGAGCGCTGGCGGCTGGAGCGTGCAACTTGGGCTGTTCGCCCAGCGCGACAACGCCGAACGGCTGGCGCACTCGGCGCAGAACAAGGGCCTCGCGGTCAACGTATCCGATCGCGATGCCAAGGGGCTCTATCACGTGCACATGGCCGGCCTGGCCGATCGTGCCGCCGCGCAGGCATTGCTGCAGCGCCTGCGTGATCAGGGCTTTGCCGGCACGGTCGTGGCGCCGCCGCCCGGCGCTGGCAAAATACAGCCCTAGCAGGCTGCAATTGTGACTTGAACCGCCAGTTTCAAGGCCCAGCAACGCTAGAATCCCTCCCAATGCCAAGGCACCGAACACCATGAATTGGATGGATTACCTGCTGATCGCGCTGATCGCGTTCTCCTGCATCGCCGGTCTGATGCGCGGACTGTTGCGCGAAGTCATAGCGCTGGTGACGTGGATCGCGGCCGTCTGGCTCGCCTGGAGCTACGCCAGCCTGGTCGAATCGCATCTGGGCGGAGCGCTGGCCAACGAGGGCGTACGCACCTGGGTGGCACGCGCAGTGATCTTCTTCGTGGTGCTGCTGATCGGCAGCACCATCGGTCTGATCGTCACGCATTTCGTGCGCCTGTCACTGTTCAGTGGGCTCGATCGCGCCTTCGGTGCCTTGTTCGGCTTGTTGCGTGGCTTCATCATGATCGGATTGATTGTCATGCTGTGTCATGCCGTGCGCCTGGACGGTGAGCCGTGGTGGCGCCACTCGGTGCTAGTGCCTTATGCCGAGCATGCTGCGAATGTGCTGCGTGGGCTGGTGGGCGAGCGTAAAATACTCATTGGAGATTCAGTCACGGCATCGCGCTAAGGGCGCGAAGGAAACAGGCGCAAGCATGTGCGGTATCGTCGGCGTGGTCGGCACCGGCCCGGTCAATCAACGTCTGTACGATGCGCTGACGGTTCTGCAGCACCGTGGCCAGGATGCCGCCGGTATCATGACCGCGTTCGAAGGCCGGCTGTGTTCGCGCAAAGGTGCCGGACTGGTGCGCGATGTGTTCGAGCAGCAGCACATGCTCGAACTCGCCGGCAACGCCGGCATCGGCCATGTGCGCTATCCGACCGCTGGCTGTGACAGCGCCTCCGAGGCGCAGCCGTTCTACGTCAACGCGCCGTACGGCATCTGTCTGGCGCACAACGGCAATCTGACCAATGCCTCGGAGCTTGCCGAGGTGCTGATCCGAGAGGATCGGCGGCACCTGAACACCGAATCCGATTCCGAAGTGCTGCTGAACGTGTTCGCCTCCGAACTGCAGCGTGTGGGCACCCCACGTGTGACGCCGGCGGATATCTTCGCCGCCGCGAGCGCGGTGTATCGACGCTGCCGCGGCGGCTACGCGGTGGTGGCGATGGTGATCGGGCACGGCGTGCTGGGATTTCGCGACCCCAACGGCATTCGGCCGCTGGTGCTGGGGCAGCGCCGCACGCCGCGCGGCACCGAATACATGCTGGCCTCGGAGAATGTGGCACTCGACATGCTGTCGTTCGAACTGGTGCGCGATGTGGCGCCGGGCGAGGCGGTATTCATCGACGAGCAGGGGCGGCTGCATTCCCAGCAGTGTGTGGCCACCGTGCGCCATACGCCGTGCATCTTCGAATACGTTTATTTCGCCCGACCGGATTCGATCATCGACAACATCTCGGTGTATCGCGCCCGCATGCGCATGGGCGAGAAGCTCGCCGCCAAGATCCTGCGCGAGCATCCGGATCACGACGTCGACGTCATCATCCCGATCCCCGACACCAGCCGCACCAGCGCGCTGCAGATGGCGCAGATCCTGGGCATCAAGTATCGCGAAGGGTTCAACAAGAATCGCTACATCGGCCGTACCTTCATCATGCCCGGACAGGAGCAGCGCGAGCGCCAGGTGCGGCGCAAGCTCAACGCCATCGATCTGGAGTTCCGCGGCAAGAACGTGCTGCTGGTCGACGACTCGATCGTGCGCGGTACCACTTCGGCGCAGATCATCGACCTGGCGCGCGAAGCCGGAGCCAAGAAGGTCTATTTTGCCTCCGCCGCCCCACCGGTGCGCTTTCCCAACGTCTATGGCATCGACATGCCGGCCACCAGCGAACTGGTCGCCGCCGGTCGCAGCGTCCAGGAAGTCGCGCAGGTCATCGGCGCCGACTGGCTGGTGTACCAGGATCTAGAGGATCTGGTGGCCGCGTGCCAGCATGACAATGCGAAGATCGAAGAGTTCGACACCTCGTGCTTTTCCGGCGAGTACGTGACCGGCGATGTGACCTTCGAATATCTCGATCGGTTGCAGCGAGCGCGCTCCGAGGAGGCCCGGAGCCGGCGGCGGCTGGCGCGCAGCGGCCTGAAGGCCGTCGGCACGCCCTGATTCGCCCGGCACCGGTACCGGTCTCGCGCATGCGACTGTTGCTGGTCGAGGAAGATCCAAAAGTACGGGCGTTGCTGCGGCACCATTTGAGCTGCAAATGGCCCGAAGTGCAGATCAGCTCGCATCCACCGCTGCAGCGCGGACCGCTGCCGCCGGAATTCCTGGCACAAGGCTATGATGCGGTTCTGCTGTCGGCGCCAACGGATGAGGATGACGGCATCGCGGCGCTGCATGATCTGAGATCCCGACCGGGCTTCGCCCCGGTGATATTCATGCTCGGACGCGACCAGCCGTCATTGCGCGAGCGCGCGATGGAGGCCGGCGCCTACGGCGTGGTGGTCAAGAGCCGCATCGATCACGAGCGCTTCCTGTCACTGCTGGAAACGGCCGGGCGCGACCACCGGCGCGAACTTGCCGACTGGCGCATCTCCCCGGAGGCGCTCGAGTCACGGCGCTTCGGCGAGGCGCGCATTCCGGAGTACCGGCGCGCGCGGCTGCTCGCGCGCGGCTCGGTCTCGCAGCTCTATGTCGCCGAGAGCGAGAAGGCCGGAACCCTGGTGGTGCTCAAGGTCACGCCCTCGCGGCGTGACGAATCCGGCATCGACCAGGTGTTCGCCCGCTTCCTGCAGGAGTACGAGATCGCGCAGCGCGTGCGCCACCCGAACATCGTGCGGCTGTACGAGCTGGGCGTGGCCGACGACCATGCCTACCTGGCAATGGAGTATTTCCAGCGCGGGGATCTGCGTCGGCGCATGCGCGGGGGCATCTCGCCGTCTGAAGCGCTGGGCTATGCCTCGCAGATCGCGCGCGCGCTCGGAGCTCTGCACGCCGCGGGCATCCTGCATCGCGATCTGAAGCCCGGCAACGTCATGCTGCGCGGGGATGGGCAGCTGGCGCTGATCGACTTCGGCCTGGCCAAGCACGAGGCCCTGGACTACGACATCACCGACACCGGCATGATCTTCGGCACTCCGCACTACATGAGTCCGGAGCAGGGCCACGGCCAGGATCTGGATCCGCGCAGCGACCTCTACAGCCTCGGGGTCATGCTGTTCGAGATGCTCACCGGGCACAAGCCCTACACGGCCGACAACCCGATGGCCATCATCTACATGCACCGCAACGCACCGACCCCGCGACTGCCGGAAGCGTTCGCCGATCTGCAGCCGCTGCTCGATCGGCTGCTCGGCAAGCAGGCGCATGAGCGCTTCCAGAACGCCGGCGACGCCATGCGCGCCATCGATGCCGCGCGCGCCGCCTGGCTCACCAAGGGCGCCATGGCGTGAGCCAGGGCTCGAGCATTCTGGCCGCGGCAACCGGTGCCGACTGGGTCGAGGCGGCCTGCGTGCACTGGCGAGCGCTGCTGGTCGATCACGCCAATTGCGAAAAGAAGGCCGCATCGAGCGCGTTGGCGCTGATCTTCGCCTATCCCGAGGATGCTGCGCTGGGCATGGCCCTGTCGCGCCTGGCGCGCGAGGAACTGCGGCATTTTGAGCAGGTCTCGCAGCTCATGCGGCAGCTGCAGGTGCCATTCGAGCGCCAGAAACCCTCGCGCTATGCGGCCGGGCTGCGCTCGGCGCTGCGCTCGCACGAGCCGCTGCGCAAGCTTGATCTTCTGCTCTGCGGCGCCTTGATCGAGGCACGCTCCTGTGAGCGCTTCGCGCTGCTCGCCCCGCGGCTGGCGCAGCCGCTCGGCGGCTTCTACGGCGCGCTGCAGCGCTCCGAGGCGCGTCATTTCGAGCTGTATCTGCGCCTGGCGCGCACGCTCAGCGGCGGCGAAGCACTCTGGCAGCGGCGTCTGCAGGAACTCGCGGCGGTCGAGGCTGAATTGATCACGGCGCCGGATGAGCTGCTGCGCTTTCATTCCGGGCCGCTGGCCGCGGCAGCTGTTCCAGCCTGAAGCCCTCGGGTCCCCAGGACAGGCAACTGCCCTGATCATGCCAGGCGCCGAGCACGATGCGCCGCGCCGGCACGCCATCGATGGCGAACTCATGCACCGCGGGCCGATGGGTATGACCGTGGATCAGCAGCTGCACGGCGCAGGCGCGCATGGCCGCGCTGACCGCGCCGGCATCGACATCCATGATTTCCCCGGCAGTGCTGCGGGTGTGACGCCGGCTGCCATCGCGGGCCTGCTGCGCGAGGCTGCGCCGCAGGCTCAAGGGCAGGCGCAGGAAGCGCTGTTGCCAGCGCGCCTCGCGCACCACGCCACGCAGCAGTTGGTAGGGACGATCGGCCGTGCACAGCGCATCGCCATGCGTGAGCAGCGCACGCTGTCCGTACAGATCGATGATGACCGGATCGGCGAGCAGGCGCGTGCCGCTGCGCTGCTCGAATCCCCGCTGCAGCAGAAAATCGCGATTGCCGTGCATCACATAGCAGGGCACGCCTTGCGCCGCCAGGGCACGCAGCGCCTCGCAGATCAGGGCGCTATGCGCATCCTGCTCATCATCGCCGACCCATGATTCGAACAGATCTCCGAGGATGTAGAGTGCCTCGGCGTTCGCGGCCCGCAGCCGCAGGAAGTCGATGAACTGCGCGCCAGCGGCGGGCTCGAGCGCATCCAGATGCAGATCGGAGACGAACAGCGTAGTCACGGCGTATCGCTCGGCCCTCGGGATTTAGGCTACATTGTACTTATGTCCTCCAGCTTCGTCGTAACGCGCTTCGCCCCCAGCCCCAGCGGCGAGCTGCACCTGGGTAATGCGCGCACGGCACTGTTCAATTTCCTGCTGGCACGGGCCCATGGCGGCAGGTTCGTGCTGCGCATCGAGGACACCGACGCCGAGCGTACACAGGAGCGCTATGTCGAGGCGCTGTGTATGGATCTGTCCTGGTTGGGACTGCATTGGGACGAGGGACCCTACCGGCAGTCGCGGCGCGAGGAAGTCTACGCGCGCTACTTCCAGCAGCTCGAGCAGTCGCAGCGCGTCTATGCCTGCTTCTGCACGCCGTTGGAGCTGGACCTGTCGCGACGCAGCCAGCTCGCCGCCGGCCGGCCGCCGCGTTATGCCGGGACCTGCCGCGAATTGAGCGCGGCCGAGATTGCCGCACGCTGGGCGCAGGGACGCCACCCCAGCCTGCGCTTTCGCGTGCCGCTCGGGCAGCGCATGGAATTTCTGGATCTGGTGCACGGCCCGCAGAATTTCCTTTCCGATGACATCGGCGATTTCATCGTTCGGCGCGAAGACGGGACCGCGGCTTTTTTCTTCAGCAATGCCGTGGACGATGCGCTGATGCAGGTCAGTCACGTGCTGCGCGGTGAGGACCATCTGTCCAACACCCCGCGCCAGCGGCTGCTGCTCGAGGCCCTGGGGCTGCCGGTACCGCAATATGGCCACGTGTCGCTGCTGATCGGCGCCGATGGCGCGCCGCTGTCCAAGCGCCACGGCGCCACCAGCGTGCGCGAGTTGCGCCAGGCCGGCTATGCGGCCAGCGCGGTGTGCAATCATCTATTTCGCCTCGGCCACTCCACGCCGCTGAATGAATCGTTGACGCTCGCGCAGATGGCGCAGGGCTTCGACATCTCGCATCTGCAGCGTGCGCCGGCGCATTTTGAGATCGCGCAACTGCGCCATTGGCAGCGCGAATGGGTGCACGCGCTCTCGCCGGCGCAGGCGCGCGAGTGGCTCGCGCCGCTGCTGCCAACACAGCTCGATGAGTCGCGGGCCGCTGCCTTCATCACCGCGGTACTGCCCAATGTGGTGCTGGCGGAGGATGCGCGGCTGTGGCAGCAGATCATCTTCGGCGAGGCGCTGGCCTTCGAGGAGCCGGCGCTGCGCGCAGCGCAGGAGGCCGGGCCGGAATTCTTCTCCGCCGCGGCCGGTGCCGTGCAGGAGCCGGCCGATCTCGGCGTCCTGCGCGGCGCCACCGGCCGCAAGGGCGCGGCGTTCTTCATGCCGTTGCGCGCCGCACTGACCGGACGGCTGCACGGTCCGGAGCTTGCGCCGTTGCTCGCGGCCATGCCTGCCGAGCGGGTGCGCGAGCGGCTGCTGCAGTTCGCTCGCGTGCGCCCCTGAGCGGCGCCCTGGTCCGTCCCGTGCTGCAGATTCACAACAGCTTGAGCGGCCGCAAGGAGCAGTTCCGGCCGATCCATCCCGGCCGGGCCGGGCTGTATGTCTGCGGCGTGACCGTCTACGACTACTGCCACGTGGGTCATGCGCGCTGCTACGTAGTGTTCGACGTGATTCGACGCTGGCTGCGCCATCGCGGCTTCGCCGTGAGCTACGTGCGCAACATCACCGACATTGACGACAAGATCATCCGCCGCGCGGCGGAGAATGGCGAGTCGGTCGATGCGCTGACCCAGCGCTTCATCCAGGCGATGCACCAGGACTTCGCGGCGCTGGCCATCGAGCCGCCCGACCACGAGCCGCGTGCCACCGAGTACATTGCCGCCATCATCGAGCTGATCGAGCGGCTGATCGCGCGCGGTTTTGCCTACCTGAGCCAGCAGGGCGATGTGCTGTACGCGGTGGCGAAGTACCCAGCCTATGGCCGACTGTCGGGCAAAGTCCTTGCCGACCTGCGCGCCGGCGCCCGTGTCGAGGTCGATCTGAGCAAGCGCGATCCGCTGGATTTCGTGCTGTGGAAGGCGGCCAAGCCTGGCGAGCCCTCCTGGCCCTCGCCCTGGGGCGCTGGACGGCCGGGTTGGCACATCGAGTGCTCCGCCATGTCCATGGCGCTGCTCGGAACACATTTCGATCTGCACGGCGGCGGCATGGATCTGAAGTTTCCGCACCATGAAAACGAGATTGCGCAGTCGTGCGCGGCCAATCAAACGCCGTTCGTCAATGTCTGGATACACAATGGCTTCGTCAACATCGACGACGAAAAGATGTCCAAGTCGCTCGGCAATTTCTTCACCGTGCGCGAGCTGTTGCCGCGCCTGCGCCATCCCGAGGTGCTGCGGGCATTTCTGCTGTCGAGCCACTATCGCGGGCCGATCCAGTACAGCGCGGTGCAGCTCGAGCAGGCCGACGCCGCGCTGAGCCGCCTGTACACCTCGCTGCGGGGCCTGCAGGTCTCGCCTGGGGCCACGACTGCCGCAGGCAGTGAGCCCAGCGAGCATCGCGAGCGCTTCGGCGCGGCGCTGGATGATGATTTCAATACCGCCGAGGCCTTCGCCGTGCTGCAGGGCGTGGCCCGTGAGCTCAATGTCGCCCGCGCGCAAGGCCGCAGCGCGCTCGCGGCTGCGCTGGCAGCGCAACTGCTTGAGCTGGGCGGCCTGCTGGGGCTGCTGGCGGTGGCGCCGGAGCAATGGTTCAAACTTAGTTCGCCGACATCTCTGGCGGGCGAGGCGCAGCAGGCAGCGGCGGGCGAGCTCGATGAAACGGCGATCGAGAGCCTGATTGCCGCGCGGCTGGCCGCGCGCCAGGCGCGGGATTTTGCCGCAGCGGATCGCATTCGCGAGCAGCTCGCGCGCGAGGGTGTAGTGCTCGAGGATCAGCCCGGTGGCCGCACCTTGTGGAAGCGGGCCTGAATGACCTTTTCATAGGCCTGCAGCGTCTCGCGGGCCACGACGTCGATGTGATAGGCGCTCAGCTCGTGGTGCGTGTGGGGCGTGCGCGCCGCGTAATGCCGGCGCAGGCGCTCGGCCAGTGCCGCGACGTCACCGACCGGCACCAGATCGCCGCCGTAGCGGCCCAGCAGTTCCGCCGGTCCTGCCGTGGCCGTGGCCACGATCGGCACGCCGGCGTCGAGCGCCTCGAGCACCACGCGTCCCAGCGGCTCGCGACGCGACGGGCTCACGAACAGGTCAAATGCCTGGTAGTAGTCCTTCACCTCGCCGCGAAACCCGGGCAGGCTCACCCTCGGGCCGGCCAGTCGCGACAGCCGCCGTCGCTCGCGTCCGGCTCCCAATATCGCCAGACGCGCATTGGGCAGTGCCGCGCGCTCGAAGGCTTCGATCAGCAGGTCGAAGCCTTTGCTGTAGGCCAGCCGTCCGACCGCGCCAATCAGGTACTCGGGTCCTGAGACGCCGAGCTCGGCACGGCGCGCGGCGATCTCGGCGGCGTTCAGGCGGCGGGCAGGAATCATCGATTCGTTGATCAGGAATACTTGACCGGCATAGTCGCGAGGAATATCACGCTGCTGCCAGGCGGCGATGCAGATCAGAGCGTCCATGGCCGCGAAGTGCGGCCCGTTGACGGTCAGGTGCAGGGTGGCGATCGTGGCCGCATCGGGCCGGATGCGAGCCAGCAGGCGCGTGGAGCGGCGCAGGTGGGCGTGTACCACGTCCGGGGCAAAGCGCTCGAGCGCCGCGCGCACCGCGGCGCGCGGCCACCAGCGGCTGACCTCGACGACCTGGACCGCAGGCTCGAGCCGGTCGCGGATACTCGCTGCGCCCGCGCCGCGATGGTCGCGCCTGATGATCAGCAGCACCGCATGGTCGCGGCCATGGGCATTGCACATCTCGGCGGTGGCGCGTTCGGTACCCGCGAATCCGCGCGAGAGAAGCATATGAGCGATGCGCATGCAACTATGATAGCGGCATGGAGCAGGCACCATTGAGGGTTCGACTCATCGGCAAGGCCAACGGGGTGGGCTTATCGCGTGACTTCGATCTGCTCGCCGGGGCGCTGCGCGCCTGCGGCTGCGAGGTCACGCTGCGCGCCTGCGAGCGGCGCGATCGCAAGCGCCGGCGCGGGCTATTCACGCGGCTGGCCGCGCGCGCGCGAGCGCTGCGCGCACCGGCAAGCGCCACGCGCGCGGCCGGCTACGATCTCAATGTCATGCTCGAACATGTCTGGCCGCAGTTCCTGCACGAGGCCGGCTGCAACGTGATAGTGCCCAACCCGGAGTGGTTCGACCGGCGTGACGTGGCTTTTCTCGGCGCCGCGCATCGCATCTGGGCGAAGACGCTGCTTGCTGAGCGGCTGTTTGCGGCACGCGGCTGCCGCGCGGTGCATATCGGTTTCGACAGTGTCGATCGACAGCACGGCGGGATCGCGCCTCGAGTACAGTTCCTGCACCTTGCCGGTCGCAGTCCGCTCAAGGGCACCTCGCGCCTGCGCTCGCTGTGGCAGCGCCATTCCGAGTGGCCACAGCTCACGATCGTGCAGGATGTCGAACTGCCGGCCGACGCTGCCGGCGCCGCGGCCAACATCGTGCATCACCACGGCTTCCTGGATGATGAGAGCCTGCGCACGCTGCAGAACACGCACCGCTTTCACCTATGCACCTCCGAGGCCGAAGGCTGGGGGCACTACATCGTCGAGGCCATGAGCGTCGGGGCGGTCACCTTCACCTGCGATGCGCCGCCGATGAATGAGCTCATCGACGGCGAGCGCGGCGTGCTGGTCGCGGGCCGCGCCGGCGAGCGCCACAATCTGGCGACGCTGTATCATTTCGATGAGTCGGCGCTGGAAGCGGAGATCGCGCGCGTGCTGGCTTTGGCGCCGGCGCAATGGGATCTCACCGGGGCCGCCGGGCGCCGCTGGTTCCTGGACAACAAGCAGGGCTTCGTCGGCCGCGTGCAGCGCGCGCTCAGCGATATCCGCACGAGCCTGCACGTCGGCAGGACACCATCATGAACAGCGAGGCAACGCTGCCGATCAGCCTGCTGGTGCTGACCTACAACGAGGCTGCGAACATTGCGCGCTGTCTGGACAGCGTGGGCTTCGCGCAGGAGAAGCTGGTCATGGACTGCGGCAGTACCGATGCCACCGTGGCGATTGCGCGCGCTCATGGCGCGCGGGTCGTGCAGCAGCCGTGGCTCGGGTTCGGATTGCAGCGCCGGGCCGCGAGCGCGCTCGCGCGTCATCCCTGGATCCTGTTTCTCGATGCCGATGAATGGCTCTCGAGCGAGCTGGCGAGCGAGATGGCACTGCGCTTGCCCGCGCTGCTCGAGTCGGCCTATGCGGGCGCGTATCTGCGGCGCTCGGCATGGTTCATGGGCGCGCGCATGCGCTGGTATCGACCGTTGGCGCGCGAGCGCATCGAGCGCCTGTATCATCGCGAGCGAGCGCAATGGACCGATGCGAGCGTGCACGAGGCACTGCGTTTCAAGGGAGCTGCCATTGAGCTGCGCGCGCCGCTGCTGCACGCCTATACCCCGAGCCTGGCGCAGCGCATGCTCAAGGATCTGTACTACGCCGAACTGCGTGCTCGCGAATGGAATGCGCGCGGCCGGCGCAGCCGGCTGTGGTTCGCGCCGATCGTGTTTCTGGCGACGTTTTTCAAGGACTATGTGCTGCGATTGGGCGCGCTGGACGGGGCACGCGGCTACATCGCCGCGCACCTGGCAGCCAGTTACGCGGTCTACAAGCGCCTGCGTTGCTACGAGATGGCCGTTTACCCGGAGTCGATCGAACTGGCGCGCGCCGCACTGGCACGCCATGAGCTCGAGCGTCGCAATTCAGGCGATTGAAGGCATCGGTGGCGGCCCGGCTCATCGGCTATAATTTTGAGATCATGCAGCAAGCGATCGCACAGCCGGAGCATTTCCCCCCAGCGTGGCAGGCACTCTGGCACCGACCGTTCGGTCAGCACGCGTGAGGCGCTGCGCTCGCGGACATCGTGCCGCTGCGGTCGCGGCCTGCGCCGCGGGCATCGCCTGCTGGATCCTGAGCCGCGGCGCGCTGGCCAGTGGCGCCACGCCGTACCTGCCACTGAATCTCTCGCCCGAGATCGAACGCCAGGTCGAGCGCGTGCTGGTGCTGGGCGGCCGGACGGTCATGACGCGCCCGGTGCCGATCGCGACCGTGCTCGAGGCGCTGCCCAAGGCCTGCAAGCGCGACGCTGATTTGTGCCGGCAGGTCCGCGCCTATCTGGATCGATACTTCGGTAGGGCCGGTGTGACGCACGCCAGTGCCGAAGTCGCAGCCGCGACGCATTCGACCATGACCCTGCCGAACGAGCGCGGCGAAAGGGTGGACTCGCCCTGGGATGCCTCGGCGGTCGCCTTCTACCGCCCCTACGATCATGTGCTGCTCACCGCCGGTGCAGTGGCCTACGGCGGTAGCGATGGCCGCTTCAACCCGGACGGAACCCTGCTCAGCGCGGGGGACGAGTACCTGCAGATCGATGCCGGTTATCGCAGCCAGTGGCTCTCGCCGCTGACCGACAGCAGCATGCTGATCAGCACCGAGGCACCGACGATGCCCTCGCTGACCATATCCAATCAGCAGCCGATTGGCGCCCTGGGGCTGCAATACGAGCTGTTCCTCGCCGAGATGAGCTATTCGGACCATATTCTGTGGGACGGCGTCGACACGGCGGGCCATCCGCGAATGGCCGGGATGCATCTGGGTATCGAGCCCGTGGACGGTTGGGCGATCTCGGGCAACAGCGTATGGCAGTTCGGCGGCGGCGGCCGGCCGGGCTCGTTTACGGAGTTTCTCGATCACCTGTTCCAATCCACCGATTTCAGCGGCAGCAGCAGCCCGAATCTGGATAGCCGCTTCAGCAATCGCGCGGTGTCGATCACGAGCGCCTATACCTTTCCGACCCGCTCACCGTTCGAGGCCTACGTCGAATACGCCGGCCGGGACACCTTCCATGGCGAGTTCTACCGCTTCCGCGAGACCGACCTGTCGGTCGGCCTGCACTTTCCCGAGTTTCTGAACCGCTTCGACCTGACTCTCGAGGCCTCGGAATGGCAGAACGCCTGGTACACGGACTACGTCTGGCTGGACGGGATGACTGTGGACGGCTACGTCACCGGCAATTGGGGTGCCGATTGGCGCACCTTCAGCAACGATGTCGGTGCGCAGTCGGAGATGGCATCGCTAGGCTGGCCGCTGCAGTCGGGCGACAGCATCTATCTGCGCTATCGCACGCTGCAGAATCAGCACTACGAGGGCGAGTCCTACTATCGCGCCGACATGCTGACGCTCGAGTACGCGCAGCCGCGTAACGGCTACACCCGCGGCCTGCAGCTCGATGCCGGTCGCGACGTCACGGGCAGCAACTACGCCCGGCTGGCGGCCTTTGTGCGCTTCGACGGCGGCAACCCTGCCGCCGGCAGCCCTTACGAGAACAGTGACGACGAAACGACCACCGAGGAGGATGAGGATGTGCCTCACCCCGGCCTGGAGCGTTTCGTAGACCTTGGCGTCAGCGGCGGGCGGCTGGGGCTGGATCTGGGCGGCTTCACCGCCGCGGAGGAGACCGCGCCGGACACCTACCGAAACGTCATTTCCCCGCACCTGGGGGTGGGTGTGCGCCGCGCCGTGACCGAAAACGGCGATCTTGGGGTGCGGGCCGAGATCGATGACTTCGACGGCGCCATGCTCGGGCTGCGCATACTCGATTACCGCTATCGGCTCGATCGGCACCTGGCGGTGGGCGGGTTTTTCGGCTTTGCGCGCTATTCCGGGCCCACGCCCGCGCAGGGCTACTATTACGGCGCCGGCCTGGAGTGGCGGGACCTGTTTCCTCATTGGGACCTGTCGCTGGATGCCCGATTCTTTGACCATGTGCAGCGCAACAAACTGCTGCCCTCGGACCCGCAGAACGGCGATCCGGTCGAGTGGTATACGATGCAGGCGCCGAGCCTTTATCTGAGCCGCCGGTTCTGAGGTTCCGCGGCTGGCGCCGATGCGAACGGTTCCGTATGATGCGCGCCCCGCTATGTTGTAAGCGGTGGGGGCGCCCTCGGACGGTTTGAGAGCGGGGCATGGCGCAGTCTGGTAGCGCATCTGCTTTGGGAGCAGAGGGTCGCAGGTTCAAATCCTGCTGCCCCGACCAGCTCAAACGGCTTTGCGCCCGTAGCTCAGCTGGATAGAGCACCGGCCTTCTAAGCCGGTGGTCGCAGGTTCGAGTCCTGCCGGGCGCGCCAACGATCGACGGTGGACGTAGCTCAGTTGGTAGAGTCCCGGATTGTGATTCCGGCTGTCGCGGGTTCGAGTCCCGTCGTCCACCCCATCCTCTCACCTTATACCCGTCTGTTACGATAACTCTTTGTTAATGAATAACATGTAGCATTTGATGTATTACCTTGGTGCAATTATAGTGCACTAAGTTAATACTCTTATGGCGCCCAAAACACTACAGCTGGTTCAAGCCCGCTTTTTGCGCGAGTTATTCCGTGCGAGTAAGGGTGGCTTTGTCCTGAAGGGAGGCATGGCCATCGCCGCCCTTTTTGGCAATTCGCGCCTTACCAGGGATGTCGACCTCGATTTTCCACCGCTCGATAAGCGCAGCGCCGGAAGTCTTCATAACCAGATTCGACGAGCTCTTGATCAAGCTCTGCGTGGGTACGTCTTTGACATCAAGATCAATTCTCCGGGCAGGGGTGAGATCTCGCCCAAGTGGAAAGTAAGCGGACAAAGTGCCGATGGAGCTCCTTTTCACCTCAAGGTGGAAGTGTCACGACGTCCGCCCCCGCCCGGCTCGGTGCGCCAAGTCGCAGTGGCGAGGATTGCGGCCCTTGGCATCGGGGTTTTCTACGTCGATCTGTACAGTGAGCCAACTTTAGCTGCAATGAAGATTGCCGCGCTGCTGTCGCCCGATCGCTGCGCGCCCCGGGATGTCTACGACTTAGATTTGCTTCTGCCGGCCCACCTACCCGGTCGGAAACTGCTCGAATGGGCACTCGAAGTAGCGGAGGTCGCACCGATTGATGCCTCGCAGACACTGCGAAGCAAGCTTGAGGCGATGCCATGGGAGCTCTTTCAGACGCAAGCATTGTCTTCGATCGAACCCGACACCGCAGCACGATACAGCGCTGAAACATGGGAGGCGATGAAAAATCGAGTTGCCTTCGTCCTCATCCCGCTGCTTGAACAGCATGCCGTAGAGAGTATCGACGAGCAGTCATGACTAGTTGGAAGCAAATACTAGAACGTCGCTTGAGCGAGTCGGGAGCACCCCCGGTGCTGACGCTGGGAGAACTCTCGCGCGCCGCAGGGCTGGCCCGTGAAACACGAATGCCCGATGAGACTCTGCACGCATGGATTCGCGACGCGATCGCGCGTAAGCGTCTGGAGGCTGTGACTCGCGGCGTCTATCTGAACCGATTCGTGAGCCCGGAGGGGCGCCTGGCGGATGCCGCAGCGCATGTGCGCCGAGATGCGATCGTCTCATTGCAAACCGCTCTTGACGAAGTAGGCCTTCTCAATAATCCGCCCGTGAGCGTCACGGCGGTCGTGCCGCTTGATAGTGGTTCTATGCGGCCCAGAGTAGGCCGGGTTCAAACCGCTGCGGGAACGCTACAGTTCCACGCAATGCCCCGCGCTCTGCTGGAGGCCGGAGAGATTGAAGATCGACTGGATCTCGCACAGGCGGGCGCACATCCTCGGGCATCGCCTGAAAAAGCGTTGCTAGATTGGCTCTATCTGGCCAGGAGCCCGCGAAGCCCAGTTTCGCCGCCGGCTCTACATGACGTCGATCATGACTCTCTGGACAAGAAGCGTCTTATGCGGCTCGCTAACGCCATGAAACTGAAGAGCGCTCTTGCCCTATGGCTTAGCGGCCAGTTCACTCGGAAATTGGCTCGCACTCGTCCCATTTTGCAGAATCAAATATGAATCGGCGGTGACGTCCCGGGAAGGTGTCTAGCCCCTCCTGCATAGATTTCGCCGACGACGCACTCAAGTTCGTGCGCGCAGCTGGATCGATATCTTCATAATCAATTGGGACCTATGGAGTTCACAGTGCCAATAGCGAATGCATCCGATGCCTTGGCCGGCACCTTTCTGCATTGATGCTTTCATCGGCCAAATAGGCGCCTGATATGATGCCGACATGTACACGCATCAGGCAGGAATCTTCGCGCTTGGAACTTCCTCGCATGCCTACTTGGAGTTTGGGCTGATCCCAGTTTCGTTGACACCTGGTTTAGAGCGATGATGCCAAACGAGGTGAGTCATGACGAGACGGGTATTCAACAAAGAGTTCAAGCGCGAAGCAGTCAAGCTGGTCACTGAGCGGGGTGTTTCCTGCACCCAGGCGGCCCGGGATTTGGGGATTGGCTCGAACGTAGTGAGCCGCTGGGTGCGCGAAGCCAAGGCGGACAAGACGCATGCCTTTCCAGGCCGTGGCCAGATGAAGCCGGATGATGCGGAAGTGGCACGACTGAAGCGCGAGTTGGCCAAGACAAAGGCCGAGCGGGATATATTAAAAAAAACCATCGGCTACTTCGCCAAGGAGCCGACGTGAGATTTGCGGCGATCGCCCGGCATCGCGGGATCTGGCCGCTGCGCTGGATGTGCGAGACCCTGGAGGTCACGACAGCAGGCTTCTACGCCTGGCTGCAGCGACCAGAGAGCGAACGAGCTCGCGTGGATCGGCAGCTCACTGCAGCGATTCGCAGTTGGTCGGCGTGACTGATCCACGAACCCGGGGATTCACGAGTGGGGTGCGTTTTTGAGTCCAGTTTCGGTGAAAAAACTGATAACGGATGCGCGTCGGTGTTCGATCTTTCAAATCATAGCTGCCACCGGAATTTTGATCGGCGCTGTCTCGAGTAGCGTGCTTGCTCAGTCGTCGCCCGGAGCGTCGGGGGCGCCGGGTGGATTGCCAGGCCCCGGACCCGGCATGGGCTTCGGTCCGCCCAATCGCGCGCCTGACTTGAATCTCAAGGGCGAAGCGATGGTCTTACTGGCCAACGGTGTTCGGGAATACCGGGATTTGACCTATGGGATGCTGCCTGGCTACCGACCGTTGACGCTGGACCTTTACCTGCCGCCCGCGCGATCAGGCTCAGCGAAATTCCCAGCTGTGGTGTGGGTCCATGGGGGCGCGTGGTTGTTCGGAGCACCTCGCATGAATTTCCCATCGTTCGGCTCCTCTGAAAAGATGCTCGCTGATCTCTCGGCACACGGCTACGTGGTCGCCGCCGTCGCCTATCGACTGAGCGGTGAGGCGAGGTTTCCGGCTCAAATTGAAGACGTCAAGGCGGCCATACGCTGGCTGCGGCTCAATGCTGACAAGGTCGATACGGATTCTCAGCATCTGGGGATCTGGGGCGAGTCCGCTGGCGCCCAGCTTGCAGCACTGGCGGGCACCTCCTGTGAGGCTAGAAACCTGGATGGGCCGCTCAATTCACCCGGCGCTACGTCCAGCTGCGTTCAGGCGGTCGTTGATTGGTATGGTCCGACGGACTTCAGCCAAATGGACGCCCAAAATCCTCCAGGAGGCATGAAGCACAATGCAGCCGACTCCGCCGAGTCAAAATATCTCGGCTGCGCGCTCTCAGATTGCCCGCCCGCCGTGATCAGTGCAGCCAATCCGATCTCGTACATCCATTCGGATGCGCCCCCGTTCCTGATCATGCACGGAGATTCGGATGTGGCGGTGCCCACGAAGCAAAGTCAGCTGCTTTACGACGCCCTCAGAGCGAAGGGTGTTCCCGTCGAGCTCAAGCTTGTGCCTCATGCAAATCACATTTTTATGGGGGCATCAGCTGCCGACATAGCGAAGCTATTGCCCACGGTCGAACAGTTTTTCGACCACACTTTGAGGGGCGACAGGGCGCAATAAATGCGCACCACTCAGAGCAAAACAGTCATCAACCTCAACGCCAGTGGGGGCCACTCGGCAGCGTGGACGCTCGGACTTTGCTATCTGATTGCTCTGTTCGAAGGAATTGATCTGCAGGCGGCTGGTGTTGCCGCTCCGAGGCTCGGCCCCGCTCTCGGGCTGGGTCCGGAGCAGTTGGGTTGGTTTTTTGCCAGCTCCACGTTTGGTCTCATTCTCGGTGCACTCCTCGGTGGCCGCCTCTCGGACCGCGTCGGCCGCAAGCGCGTGCTCATCGTCTCAGTCGTCGTATTCGGATTGATGTCCGTTGCGACTGCGCTCGCATCGGGCTTGCACGGTTTACTTATGTCGCGGTTCCTGACCGGGTTTGGGATCGGTGGCGCTTTGCCCAATCTGGTCGCACTGACTTCGGAAAACGCGCCAGCAGGCCGCAAGAGCGCGCATCTGGGGCTGCTGTATGCAGGCCTGCCGAGTGGCGGGGCTCTGGCCAGCCTCATTTCTACGTTCGGTAGCGCACACGACTGGCGGACCATTTTTCTAGTGGGCGGTTTGGCGCCGTTGCTGACGGTTCCGCTGCTGATCTGGCTGCTCCCGGAATCGTCGCAGCTGAAAGCTCTGCGCCGCTCTGAGCCGCTCGCCGCTGGCGGCACTGGATTTCTATTCGCGCTCTTCTCGGAACGCCGGGCGCTGCTCACGGTATGGCTGGCCGTTGGCTTCTTCCTCGCGCTGCTGACGATGTATCTGCTGCTCAACTGGCTGCCGACCTTGCTCGTCAGCAAGGGCCTGAGCCGTCCTGACGCCTCGTGGGTTCAGTTGTCGTTCAATGTGTTCGGTGCCCTGGCGAGTGTTGCTACCGGAGCGCTGATGCAACGACTGTCTTTTTCTTTGGTCGTGGCCGTGGCGTTTCTATTGTCGGCTCTGAGCCTGCTGCTATTGGCGTACGCTCCGCCTGCTCTGTCGGCCTCCATCATCGCCGGCGGGCTCGTGGGAGCGACCTTATCGGCGACCCAGACGTTGATCTATGCGGTCGCAAGCGTCACTTATCCTACCGCTGTGCGCGGGACGGGCGTCGGCACAGCGGTTTGCATCGGGCGCCTTGGCTCGGCAGCCGGACCACTGCTCGCAGCGTCGCTTATTCGCTCCGGGCAGGCGCCACAGCAGGTGCTGGCGTTGCTGGCCCCGTTAATCGTGCTCTCTGGGCTCGCTATATTTGCACTTGTACGCCGGCTTGGTGCCAATGATGCGATCACGGCACTTGGCCGCCCGCCGTTGCGCCCTGGCGGGGACGCCATAACTCTACGAAAACCCGGCAACGCGGCGAATCGCAGTCGAGGGGAGCCCTGATGCCACGAAGAGATTGCTTGAGCAGCGCTGCTTCTCCGGGATGAAGCCCCGTTGTCGATAGGTCGCCAAGAAAAGCGACTGTGAGTCATGAACGTGACTCTCTCGGGGCGATCCGGTAGGGTAAATACCTCCATAGTCAGAGGTATTTTTCTTTCGTGGCAGCGAGCGAGTCTGACCGACCGGCTCGCTATCAATGCCCTGTTTTACTCGGAGCTCTCCATAGCCTTCGAACGCATCGAGGAGCTGGATGCGGTGATCAGCGAGGCCTCGCTAACGGTTGAGTCGATTCCGCGCGAAGCGTTGTTTTTGGCGGGGAAGGTGTTTCTGAACTACCGCCGACGGCACGGGAGCTACTTCCCGACGGTACGGCTCATCGCCCCTTAGGTGCCTGGTGCTCCATGAACCGACGTACATTCATCCAAGCGGCCGGCGCGACCGGCGTCGGGTTGACCGGTGAGCTCGGCTTGACCGATGCGGATGCAACCGGGACGGCGCTGCTCAAATTGCTGGAGGATTCGACGCGCGAGCGTCTTCCGCGCGATCTCGTCCAGAGGATTCGCGGGGGTCTGCGTTACGAGGAGTTGCTCGAGGCCTTGACCTGGGCGGCCGTGCGCAACGTCCAGCCCTACCCGGTGGTGGGCTACAAGTACCACTCGGTCATGGTGCTGCGATCCATCGATGCCACCACGCAGCACCTTTCATCGCCGGAGCGCTGGCTGCCGATTATTTGGGCGGTGGATTACTTCAAGAGTGCGCAAGCCGAGGAACGAGACAGCTCTGCCTGGCGCCAGCCGCAGCGGGTTGCCACCGCAACAGCGGGCGACGCGGCGGCACGGCGACAACTGATCGCGGCACTGGAGCATTGGGATCGCGATGCGGCCGATGCAGCGATGGTCAATTACGCATCGACGGCGCCGATGGAGGAGATCTTCTCGCTCCTCTTTGCCTATGGCGCGCGCGATCTTCGAGATATCGGCCACAAGGCCATCGCTGTGGCCAACGCGCACAGCCTTGCTATGCGGTTGGTTAAACCCCAGAGCGAAGCCCTGCTGCGCTCCACGGTCGCGGCGCTGCAGAACAGCGATGCGGATCCCAATCCTGCCGATCACGCTCTGGAGCCTGATCGGCCCTGGCGGCTGAATCAGGCGCGATTGCGCGAGATTCCGGTGTCCTGGAAGCAGGGACGCGACGATCCGGCCGCACGCTCAGAACTGCGATCGGCACTCTATCGGCTATCGCCAGAAGAGGCGGGTGGCGTGATCGTGACGATGCTGCGAGCTGGCATCTCCCGGGACGCACTTTGGCAGGTTCTCTTCAATACGGCGGCCGAATTCGTCATGGCGCAGCCGGGCATTGTGTCCGTGCACGCCCAGACCACGGCCAATGCTTTGCACTACGCCTACCGCATCTGCGTGGATGCCGCCACCCAGCAGTTGTTGCTGCTGCAATGCGCGGCCTTCATCGCGATGTTTCGCCGCTTCACCGGAGTCAGCGCGTCGGATTTCAATCTCGAATCCCTGCAGCCTGTTCCGATTCATGACCCGAGCCACGAGGCCATCGATGAGATCTATGCGGAGGTCTCAGCCGGGCATCGCTTGCAGGCCGCTGGCAAAGCGCTCAGCTACCTGGAGAGTGGCGGTGACCCCAAGACATTGATGGCCCGCACTCGTCATCAGGTTGTCTATTACGCCGATGAGCCCCACGACTATAAATTTCCGGAGGCGGTGTTCGAAAACTGTGCACAGTTTCCGGATGCTCAATGGCGACGCCGCTTTTTGAGCGCTGGGATGGCGTACTTCAAAGCCCCAGCCCCGCAACCCGGTCCCCTCATTCAGGAGACGCTCGAGATGTTTGTAGCCTGAAGGCCTCCTGTCCGGCCAACTCGCATGAGCCAAAAGTGCTGAATTGTTAATGAATCGGCTTCTAATCACTCTAGGGACGGTTCTGGTCATTGCCGGATTGCTCTGGCCATGGCTCAAGAGGGTGCCCGTGTTTCATCTTCCCGGCGACATCATCATCGATCGCCCGGGATTCAAGTTCATTTTCCCAGTCACGACGATGTTGATCGCGAGCGCGATTCTGTCGCTCATTTTCTGGCTGATGCGGCGCTAAGCGTATATTGCGGTCGAGCGGTCGATCCGTGCGCCGGCGCAGGCATCCGGGCCCTTCTATGTGACGCGAGTAGGATCCAGCAGCTTCAGGCCGCGAAACCGCCGGAAGTCACTGTCGGTCGAGCACAGTGTTGCTCCGTGCTCGAACGCGAGGGCCGCAAGAGCCGCGTCCGTCACAAGCGGCCCGCTCACCTGCGCATCGGCTACATGCCCCTGAAAGATCTCCCAGAACCGATCTCCCGGTCCAACGACCGCCACGCCAAGGCGCTCGAGCCAGGAGTTGATGATTGTGCAGGCTTCCGGACCAGACAAGGGCTGGCGTACGGCTCGAGAGTTCGTTGCGATGCGCACAAAGGCGAGCAGTGTCTGCCACGGAAGGACGACCGTCTCTTCGGAGTTGAGCGCGGCATCGAGCCAAAGGCGGCAAACCGCATGGTGCGGCGAGTCGCTATCGTAGGCGTACAGCAAAACATTCGCGTCGAGCAGTATCACCGCCGCCGGGCATCCTCGACTTCCTCGAGCAGCGCACCGACGTTGTCATAGGACAGCCCCGGCAGCGGACCACCCAATTTGCGCGGTTCTACCCGAAACGGCGGCAGCGCTTTGACGGCTCTGCGTTGTGCGAGTGCTGCGCGCAAATGCTCGTTCACGACGGTCTTGAAGGGCCGACCGCTTCGCCGCGCCTCGGCTTGCAGCCGCGCAGCGACATCGTCATCAAGCGTCAGCGTCGTCCTCATGTCATGATGCTACGGTACTAGCATCATGATGTCTAGGCTAGGCATCGCGAGCGGCAGCGGTCCTGAATTCGTAATCGTCCCGTTGCAGCCCGAGCGATATCGGAGGCTAATGCTGCTCAGTCAAATAGCGCGGAGCGGGGCGGGACCAATAGATAGCACGATGAAACTGGTGCATCGCAATGCGAATTTCCTCTGATACACTGCCTGCCACACAAACCAAGTCGACAGACGCAAAAAGCCTTATAGAATAAGTAGTTAGACAGTGGCCGATGGAGTCCCGTCGTCCACCCCATTCGCGGGGCCGTTAGCTCAGCTGGTAGAGCAGGAGACTCTTAATCTCTTGGTCGTAGGTTCGATCCCTACACGGCCCACCAACTTTAATCACTTGCGCATTGTGTCGATCGTCTCGCGATCCACACGTCGACCTGCAGGAAAGGGACTTCGAATCCATCTACGCCGACGCGGATAAATGAGGCGGACTAAAGGTACAGCTGATACTTGCCTTGGTATTTGCTGAAGTACTTCCTGATATGGATCAGAGCGTCTTCCGGGCCGAGGTTCAGCACGCTATCCATGTCGGCGTTCCATGAGAACAGAGTCGTCCTATCGGGCTTGTCTGCGTAACCCAAGCGGTAGGCTTGCTCGGGCGTCAGAGCCGGCATTTGGCATATTTCCGCAGGCACGAGAAAGGCATTGTTGTAATGAAGTTGCGTCAACGAGTAATTGAACCGAATGCATAACTCGTGCAGCTTCGCGATGCTTTGGCCGTAGAAATGATCTCCCGCCCATACGAACTTCGGATCCCATTGAACGGTAAATTTCACCGGCGGAGGAATCTTCTCATTGACCTCCGCGCATATCAGCGCCGGACGATAGCGCTCTAAGACACGCTCCAAAACAAAGTAGTCGTAGCTGTCGATGTCCAAGTTCAGGAACCCGAACTCCACAGGAGTCCCGTTAGCCTCCAGCAGCGCAATGACATTCTGTGGCGTAACCATGCACTTCGCCAAATTGACGGTAGAGAACAGCGAGTACGCGCGAGCCAGCTCGGCGAACATTGAAGGATTGCCTTCCACGGCAAGACCCGACCATCCGCCCTTGAACAGTGCGAATGTATTGGACATCCTGACACCTCCACTGGCGGCAATGTCGACGCAGAACCTGTGCTCGACCGGCATTTTGTCGAGGTGATCTCTGATCACGAGTTGCTCGCCCAGATTGGAATAATCGCCGTTCGCAGGGCGCGGAATCGCCGTCGGCAGCCGTAACAGCTCGAAGCCACTGTGTCGGAACAGATTCTTTACGAGCTTTGCTATCTCGAACACGTCGGCTGAGTCCTCAATATTCACACCAATCGACTGAAGTATAGTCCACGATCTCGCAGAGATCCTCGGAAGTCGCATCGTGTCCCGTGCGTTCACACGGCCCCTACTCCACCCATGGTACGCATGCGCAGTACCATGTCGCAACGTTGCACAATCGATCCGGATGAGAAGATTCGGGCAGGTGAAATGCTATTCGACGGTCACGATACCCAAGTTCGCACTCACCAAGGAACTTTCCGGCCCAAGTAATCCAGATAGTGGAGGCCCGTCTTTCCGGCCTGAGCATCCACGGTATTCGCGAGATTCGGTATGCTTTCCTCGATGCTCAGACGCGCTTGGGGGCCGCCCATATCCGTCCGCACCCAGCCCGGCGCCATGAGTAGTAGAGTCCGCGGATCATCGGCGTGGCGGGCGGCGAAGCTGCGCATGAACATGTTAAGTGCCGCCTTGCTTCCCCGATAGACCTCATAGTGTCCGCTCTCATTGTTGCCAATGCTACCCTGTCCGGAGGACATGATCCCAATCGTGCCACTCGGGAGTACGAGATCCTGCAAAGTCTCGATGACGCGCATGGGACTTAGGGCGTTGGTTATCATCACACGTATGAATTCGTCGGTCGAAACGTCAGCGATCGTTTCACGATCGTCGTTCTTGACGCCGGCATTGACGAACAGCAGGTCGAACCTTTTCGATGCCAGACGCGCTCGCAGCGCGGCAACTTGGTCCGGATAGTCGATGTCGACGCTCTCGATTTCGAGTCGGCCGTCGGAAGCCCCCAAGAGATGGTGTAGCGGTGATGCGGTACTGGCCCGCTCCGTGGCCACAACGTGCCAGCCGCGTTTGAGGTACTCCTCGGCCAGGGCCAAACCGAGGCCGCGGGAAGCGCCAATGAGAAGGAGCTTTTTATTAGACGATGGAGGTGGCACTTACAATGTCCCTGGCATCAGATCGCAACCTCTCAGAATAAACTAGAGATCTCCGCCAGAAGATCGACACTTCGGCGACTGCGACTGCCGATTGTGTTCGCCCGACTCATCCTGTCTCCAATTCGCCGCGAGCGCGAGCGCGTGCGCCAGCCTGGCTCATCGTTTTTAGAAGACGATAGCTGAACTCGGCGCCTTGATAGAAGCTGTCGATCTGGATGCGCTCATCATCACCGTGAGCGCGATCGTCATCCAGGTCGTAGAAGATAGAGCAAAGGCCATAGGTGGGGATTCCCGCTGCCCTCGTGTAAACGGAGTCCGAGGCGCCGATATTCAACGAAGGAACGACCGGTACCCCGGGCCACATGGAATGGACCGTGCCTTCGATGCGAGCCATCATCTGTGGACTCAGCGCCGATGCGGGATTGGCTTCGCCTGGCTCGGTTACGCCGAGATTGATTTCAGGATCGGCGATTACCCGGATCAGAGTCTCGCGCACGAAGTCCGGACTGTCTTGCGGTAATACGCGGCACTGAATAGTGGCTTGGGCGCTGTCGGCGAGCGCATTCTCCACGGTGCCGGCCTTGAGCAGGGTTGCCACGCAGGTGGTGCGTAGATTCGCATTGCGTTCGGGATTCACGGCTAAGCGCTCGGCTGCGCCTAAGTCGAGTGGAACACGCGAGACCGCGATCATATCCGCGCGGGTCTGACCGGTCTGCGTGCTGGCGGTAAGTGCGAAGTACGCCCGAGTGGTGTCGTCGAGTTCGATGGGGAATTGGAATTCGCCGAGGCGTGTAAGACCGGCAGCCAGCTTGTAGATCGCATTGTCTCGCTGCGGGATAGCCGTGTGTCCGCTCTTGCCTGTGCTCTCCAGTCGGTAGGTGATGTAGCGTTTGGTGCTGGTTTGGATGCCGTAATAAATGCGCTGGCCTGCTCGCAGGCCGGCAGCGCCTTCGTCTGGATTGATCGCAAGGCCGGCCATGATGAGTTCAGGGTGTGCCTTCAGCAGCCACTGCACGCCGTTCGCCGTTCCGGCTTCCTCATCGGCGGTAAAGGCGACAATGATGTCGCGGTCCGGCCTGAATCCCTCGCGTTTCAGACGCACCAACGCCGTCAAGAGGGCGGTATCCTCGCCTTTGAGATCCAAAACGCCACGGCCGTAGAAGAATCCATCTTTCTCGGTCAACCTGAATGGATCGACTGACCAGGTTTCGCGCGGCGCTTCGACAACGTCGATGTGGCCGATAATCAGCAGCGGCTCGGCGCGCCGTGAACCGCGCAGCCGCACCACCACATTGGCCCGGCTGGGTTGATCCTCCGGAGCAAGCACTTGCACGTCGTTCGCCGAAAAGCCCGATTGGGTCAGGCGATGGGCGATCGACTGGGCGGCCAGCTGAGTTCCATGGGCCGCCGTGGTGTCGATCTCAATGAGTTCGCGCAACACATCATGAGCAAAGGCGCGATCGGCGGGCGACGGCATCGGGGGTGGGGCGGCAAACAAGGTCGCGGAGCTTGCGCCGAGGGCCGCGATCGTTATCACTGTGAGACAACATCGACGCGCTTTAGCCGCCAATGCGTTTGCGACCACCCTCAAGGTTCCAAGGTTCCTGGACATGTGAATCGCAGTATAAATGGAGCCGCAGAAGCCCTGTTTGCGTATTGGAATTCCAAGATGGGCCGGTACCCACCCCCACCGCTTTCCACGAATTCGCGTCGTTGTTCAAACCTATTCCGCCGCTCGAGTCACTCACTTTACTACGTTGACCGCACTGGATGGCGTGAAGCTGGATTGAATGCCAGCAGCCCGGCATCGGCGGGGCCGGGACATCCGGCTGATCCACGAACCCTGGGGGGATGCCTTCCACGATGAAGCTCGGCAGTGAAAAGTATCCGGCCTTGACGGGCGTCAGAGCGGTTGGAGCCAGCGTCGTCTTCTTCGATCATTTTCCCATCCTGGCCGGCTCGCATATCACCATAAACGTGATGGCCTTCTTTTTCACATTGAGCGGTTTCCTGATCGTACGCATCTACTATGAGCGGGCTGAACTCACGTTCAAGTGGCTGGCGAAATATTTCGTGAACCGGTTTGCACGCATCTATCCGGTTTATTTTCTGTTGCTGACCGTCGCGGTCTGTCTGCAGCATGACGCGCAACCCTGGTTGCTGGTGACAAATTACACGCTGACACATGCCCTGTTCGATAACGTAAGGTTTGTCATACAACCCAGTTGGACGCTGACGGTGGAGGAATGCTTCTATGTCCTGGCACCCGTTTTCATGATCCTCACCAGGATCTACAATGTTCTCGCGCCGCTCGCTCTGGGATGCCTGCTGCTGCTGTCGGCGCTGATTGTTTCGAAGCTGGGATTTGCGTTCCTCGGGTCACCCGGATTCGTGCTGTCAACCACGTACTTCGGTCATTTTTTCGAGTTCTTTGCCGGCATTTATCTGGCGCTCGCCCTGATGCGGTTGGAAAAGAAGGGCGACAGTGAGGCGCCGGGAAACAAGCGCAGCCTGGCCGGCCTTGCGGGAGTGACGTTGCTGGTCTTCGCCATGCTCGTGGTCTACCGTCATGCGCCGTTGAACACACACGCGATCATTCTGATCAATAACTTCCTGATCCCTGTTCCAATAGCCCTGCTGTACTGGGGGCTGATCCGGGAAAACACCTTGCTGTCGCGACTGCTGTCCGGAAAGTTCTGCGGGCTGCTGGGCAGAAGCTCCTATTCCTTCTATCTGCTGCACACGCTGGTCATCGACTACATCACGGTGCCTGTGCTGCTCTCGGTTACCGGTTCCAGGCCCCTGTCTGCCGTGCTGTCCTTCACCATCACCTGGCTGCTCGCAATCGCTTTATTCGCATTCTATGAAGAGCCGGTGAATATGCTCATACGGGGAAGATCGCGTTCGAAGGGCAGGCCGGTAGGCATGCCGGCAACGCTTTTCAGGTAATAGACGGCGAGCTTGCGCCGAGCGGGCGGCGAGGGGCGACGAGGGGCGACGAGCAATACCTGACCGCCAATTCAAACCCGATAGCCCGATTTCAGCACTGACCAGGTATGCATATGACGGCTCCCGACCCACTGTTGCCGGCGCCGTCGATCCTGCAGGCGACGCTGCGCAAGATCACGGAGCGCCTGGCAGGGGAACTGGCATGCCCAGGCACTGCCGCCCCCGACTGGTCCGAGCTGGAATGGACGATCGCGCGCGCGGTGGCGGCCATGCACGGCGTCTCGCCCCTGCTGGCGCGCATCTTGCGATGGCAGGGACCTGCCGATTGGGTGCGATTTCTCTACGACCAGAGATCACATACTGCGAAGCGGCATGCGCGCCTCGCGGAGTTGCTGCAGCTCATCGATCGGGGGGCGCGCGAAAGGGGCGTGGCGGCAGTCGCCTTAAAAGGGGTGGCGCTGCATGCGCTCGGCCTGTACCAGGCCGGTGACAGGCCGATGGCCGACATTGATCTGCTGGTGCGCCCGGCGGATGCCGCGCGCACGGCCCAGATGCTGGAATCCCTGGGTTTGTTCGAAACCCTCAGCACCTGGAGAGAACGTGTGTTCACGCCGATCAGCGATCACATAGCCGGCGGCCTGGGCGAGAATTCGCATAACCATCTCAAGGTCGAACTGCATGTACGGATCGGTGAGCGACTGCCGTGGCGCATCACCGAGACTACCGAGCTCGTTTTTCCTCGAAATGCGCAGCCGGGATTGAACCCCTACCACTCGCGAGCCTCCCTCATGATGCATCTGCTGCTGCATGCGGCCGGAGCGATGTCCATAAAGTCCCTGCGCCTCATGCACCTGCATGATCTGGCGCTGCTGTCATCGCTGATGAGGCAGCAGGATTGGGACGAGATCAGAGACCGAGGCCTGTGGTGGGCCTATCCGCCACTGAGTTTGACGTCGCGTTATTATCCCGCGAGCATTCCGCCGCGCGTACTGGCAGCGTTGGCCGACGGATGCTCGCGTCTTCTGCGAACATTGTCGGCGCGCAGAACTCTGTACGAGGTCTCGCATTCATACCTGTGGGTGGACGCATTCCCCGGCCTGGAGTGGTCGCAGTCACTTCGGGAAGTGTTCGAATTCGCCGCTAATCGTCTGCGGCCCAGCGCGGAGCATATCGCCGCGCGCGAGCATGCCGCCAGGACGCGGGAAGTGCCTGATCACACCGGGTGGTCGCGTCTGTCGCAAGGTCGGCGAATTCTGCGCTGGATCACATCTCGTCCGACGCGGCCACTGATCATTCAGGCGATTTCCGCGGCCGTCGCTCAAGCTCAACACCCGCACTGAACATGAGCGATCTGCTGCTCACTCACGGCTATTTCCTTTACGAAGACGAAAAGGAAATTCAAATCATGCGGCCGTATCCAACCCTGGGGTTGCTGTACGTGTCGGCGTTCCTGCGTCGCGCAGGTTTCGACGTCGAGATCTTCGATAGCACATTCGCGCAGCGTCAACAGCTGTTGGCTCGCCTGGCCCAAGGCCGCGGCATCATCGGCATCTACACCAATCTGATTACGCGCCGGCCGGTGTTGGATATCGCGACAGCGGCCAAGCGTCACGGCTGGACGGTGGTCCTGGGGGGTCCCGAATCGGCCAACTATCCCGCAGAATATCTGGTCTCGGGCGCCGACGTCATCGTCACCGGCGAGGGCGAGACAACCATGGCGGAACTGTTGCCGGCGCTGGCGGCGCGCGGTCCGCATGATCTGCACGGCGTGGCCGGTACGGTATTTCGTGACCACTATGGCGTGGTGGTGACCAATCCGGAGCGGGCGAAAATTTCGGACCTGGATACCATTCCCTGGCCGGACCGCGCGCAGATCGATCAGGCGCGCTATGTCGAGGTCTGGCGAAAAAATCATGGCATGGGCAGCGTCAATCTGATCACGGCACGCGGTTGCCCGTACAGGTGCAATTGGTGTTCTCACGCGGTATTCGGCTACACGCATCGACGGCGCAGTTACCTCGACAGTGCAGCCGAGCTGGAACACATCATGCAGACGTATCGGCCGGATCAGGTCTGGTATGCGGACGATGTGTTCACGATCAATCACCCCTGGCTGTTCGGTTATGCCAAGGAACTGAAGCGGCGCAATTTGCGCGTGCCGTTCGAAACCATCTCGCGCGCCGACCGCATGATGAAGGATGAAGTGCTTCAGACCCTCGCCGATATGGGTTGCTATCGGATCTGGATCGGCTCGGAGAGCGGCAGCCAGCGCGTTCTCGATGCGATGGAGCGCGGCGTCAAGGTAGATCAGGTCCTCTGGGCTGCCAAGGCCGCGCGGCGCCACGGGATTCAGGTCGGTATGTTTCTGATGTGGGGATATCCGGGCGAGCAACTCGAGGACATCGCGGCGACGGTCGATCTGGTCAGGCGGTGCCAGCCTGACGTTCACCTGACGACGGTCGCGTATCCAATCAAGAACACAGGTTTCTTCCGCAAGGTCGCCGACTCGCTGGTCAGCGATAAGCCTTGGGCGGAAGCGACCGACCGCAGCTATCGAATCAAGGATCGCCTTTCGCGCAGCTACTATAAGCAGGCCGATTCGTGGCTGAACAACGAGGTCGCGGCCGCGCGCCTCGAAGGCCACGCGCCCGACGAGGCGGCACTGCGGCGTCTGGCGGCCGTGCGGGCCCGCGAATCGATGCTGGGCGTGGCATGGGATAAGGAGGCTTAGGCTGCTGACTCCAGCGTCCGCATTCGAGGCGAAGGCCGGGAACTACGACAGCGAGTTCACCGCGACGCTCATCGGCTCGATCATGCGCAGAGCGGTGTGGGCCCGCTGTGCCGAGCGCTTTGCGGCCGGATCGCGGCTGCTCGAAATGAACTGCGGCACGGGCGAAGATGCCCTCTGGCTCGTGCAGCGCGGAGTGCAGGTGCTGGCCACCGATGTCTCGCCCGGCATGCTGCGAGTGGCGCGGGATAAGCTGGCGGCCTACCCGGCGGGGGCGCGCGCGCGATTTCAGCGGCTCGCCTGGGAAGATCTCGAGAGCTTCGAAGCGGCACCGTTCGACGGGGCACTGTCCAACTTCGGAGGACTCAACTGCGTGCCCGACCTGCGTATTGCCGCGCGTGGGCTCGGCGCCAGGCTGCGGCCCGGCGCGACGGCGATCCTGTGCATCATGGGGCCGGTGGTGCCCTGGGAGTGGGCCTGGTTTCTCGCGCAAGGCAAGCCAGCGAAAGCGTTTCGGCGTCTGCGGCGCGGTGCGGCGCAGTGGTCGGGCATCCAGATCCATTACCACTCGATAGCCAATGCGCGCCGCGCGTTCGCGCCCGAGTTTCGCGTCCTGCGCGAATCTGCCATTGGTGCCGTGCTGCCGCCGCCTTACACAGAACAGCGGCTGGGCCGTTATCCTCAGGTCATCGCCGCGCTGGATCGCGTGGAACGGCGTTTCGAGACACTATGGCCGTTGCCCAGACTCGCTGATCACTACCTCATGGAGCTCGAGCGCCTTTGACGCTGCGCGCGGCGCCGCCACACGTTGCCGGAAACGCTGGTCAAGCGTGCGTAGAGCTCGTTGAAACACTGGGCGGTGTGATCGGCGTCCTCCTTGACCGCCCGTGCCAGGGCCTCGTGCGCAATGCGCAGGCGCAGCGGCTCATTCGCGAGCACATGAGCGATCGTAGCCGCCAGAGCGGCCCAGTCACCCAGCGGCACCGACAGCGCTGCATCGGGCGCCCATTCGAGGATGTGACCCACGGCCGTGCCCACAGTGGGAACCCCGGCGATTGCCGCCTCCAGCACGACCAAGGGGCCGGCTTCGTGCCGCGAGGACAGGACCATCAGATCGGCGGCCTCGAGCAGTGGGCGCAGTGCCTTCTGGGTCAGAAATCCCCTGAAGCGAATTCTCTGGGTCAGTCCGAGCTGCCGCGCCAGCTTCTGTATCTCGCCATGCAAGGTATCCTCACCGACCAGGTCAAGCTCGAATTGCACGCCGGTCTGCATGAGCCGGTGCAGGGCACGCAGCAGCGTGGATTGATCCTTGACGGCGTTGAGGCTCGCGACGTGAATCAATCGCGCCGGCCGATGAGGATCGCGAGGGACGGGATGGCGCACCGGCCAGGATTTCAAATCCACACCCAGCGCCACTCGCTGAGCTGCAATGTGCAACCGGTCCAGGGATTGGATGATCGGCGCGCTGGCGGCGGTGACCGCCGAAGCAGTGCGCAACACCAGTCGTTCGCGCATGCGGCCTCGCCAGCTCTGTGCTCCGCCATAAGCGATGTCGGCAAGTGCTACCAGCTCCCCGCCGGCCACGTGCACGAGACTCGGAATGCCCAGAGTCTTGCCCGCGAGCGCCGCGACCAAGCCCGCGCTGCCCGAAAAGAAGGCATGTATCACATCCACAGGACGGGCGCGGTGCAGCGCATAAACCCGGTGCAGGGCGCGCAGACGCGTGCGGGGCACACCAATGTTGTGAATGTATGCCCCGGCCAATGGCCACCGATCCGGGCGCTCCTCCTGTCGCAGCGCGATGACCTGCACATCATGCCGGCGGGACAAGCGTTCAATCAGTGCCAGCAGCGCCGGTATGACCTTGACTTCACCGGTTCGGTCGACGCCGCCAGGTACCACCAGGACGAGCCGCATTTAGTGGCTCCGCCGCCGGCGATAGGCGCGAATCATGTTCAGGGCCGCGGTCGGCGCCAGGACTCGGGCGGTCGAGGCCAGAACGGCGAGCCACCAGTTCGGATAGCGCCACGAGAATGGCAGGTCATGCAGCACGGTACCCAGGACGCCAAACGGCCTGCCGCATAGGGCGTGTCTTCGCGCCAGACTGGCCGAGACGCCCACGCGCCGTCGCTGCAGAACGTGCTGCAGATCCGGAGCAAGCTTCGTGCGTTGCACCTTCCTGAGGGTCAAAGCCAGATCCTCCAGAGCAGCGACATCATCGGCATAGTGCTCGCCATGACGGCGGACATGCACGAGGGATTGCCCGACACAGGCGATCTCGCTCTCGTGCGCCAGCCGCATCCACAGTTCGTAGTCGCCACACACGGGTAGGCCGACGTCATAGCCGCCGACCATCTCGAGCAGGCTGCGACGCACCATGACGCTCGATTGCACCAGCACGGCCTGCCCGTGTACCAGTGGTTCGAAAATGCGGCCTTCGATGGCCTGACTGGAAATAGCTCGATTGCCCGGGAGGGGTTTGCCCCCGTCGTCAACCAATGTGAAGCCGGTGTAACTCCAGTCTCGTGTCGTCGGGTATCGCAGAGATCGCATCTGCAGTTCCAGCTTGCGGGGCAGCCAGACATCGTCGGAATCCACAAATGCCACGTAGTCGCCTTTGGCTTCGCGCAAGGCGGCGTTGCGAACGGCGGGTGGATTGCCGGTGTGCGCCAGCCAGAGCACCCTGATTCGCGGCGGATCGTCGAGCTCGTGCAGTACCGCGCGCAGCTCCGGTCCAGAGCCATCGTCGGCAATCAGCAGTTCCCAGTCGGTGAAGCTCTGCCGGCGTATCGATTCGATCGTCGCCGCGAGAAATTTCAGCCGATTGAAAGTCGGCAGGATGATCGACACACAAGGCGCGCGCGGCCGCCGTTGATCAGCTGAGTCGAGCATGCCGACCTGCCAGGATGTCCTGGTACGCCCACGCCAGTTTTCGACCCACTGCTTCAAAGGACAATTCGGCTTCGAAGTGCGCGCGCACCTGGGCCCGCAGGCGGGGCTGGGATTGAGCGGCCAGCCTCTTGAGGCACTCGGACAATTTTCGGGCGTTGCCTGCGGGCCATAGGGCGCCGATATGGCCAGAACCGGTCAGTGCTCGAAAAGAAGGGATGTCGCTCACGACCGGTGGCAAGCCGCAGGCGATGGCTTCGATCAGCGCGTAGCCGCTGCCTTCGCGATGACTTCCCAGCACGAAGATATCGGCCGCCTGCATGAGCAGTTCGATGTCATCGTGCGGCACGGCTGCGAGCAGGTGGACTCTGTCCCTCAAATTGGGATCGGCCGTGATTCGACGTTGCACGTCGCGCAGCAACGGCGAGGATCCGTAGCAACAGCACAGCCTCAGAGACGACAGGTCTCTTGCGGCCTCGCTGATACCCTCAAGGACCGTCAATGGATCCTTGTTGGGATTCAAGTGTCCAACCCAGAGCACCAGCGGATCGCCGGTGAGACCGCAGCGGCGCCGCGCCCGCTCTCGATCTCCCGGTGCAAACCGACTGCTGGACTCGGGAATCGCATAAACCTTGGCGCCGGGGGAAATGAGGCCCGCGCTCGCAAAGGGTCGCGCTTGCTCGAGCGCACAGAATGCAAGCGCGCTCGCGAGCGAGCAGCCGCGGCGCCACAACGACCGCCGCCACGGTCGCCACGATCGCGGCGGCCGATCGGCATGATCCTGCAGGACAATGGGCACATTCGGTGCGAGGGCGGCCAACGCTATCACCTCACGGGCAAAATCCAGGCCGTGCACATGCAGCACATCGGGAGCGAGTCCTCGCAGCAACTCGGCCAGCGAATCGCCGAGCACTGCCGATGCTGCGCCTGCAAGCGGCATGAAGTGGTAGGCAACACCGTGCCTGATGATTTGCCTGCTGTGGCGGCAGGCCTGTATGACCGAGACGCGAGCCCCGGCCCCATGCACGCAATCGGCGACATCGCCCAGACTCGGCCAGTCCTGAAGCAATTGCTCGGGTTGCCGTCCGCGGGGGTCATCGAAAAAACTGATCTGCGCAACGTGCACTGTCGGACCCCTGCATCTAGAGGCCGGAGACGCGTGGGTCCCACAAGCGGATGAAGCGCTTGGAGAAATTGAGTTCCCACGGGCTCTGGTAGCGTCGGTAGCGATAACGCCAGGAGGCCAGCGTACGCAGCGCCGATTTTCCCCAGTACGGGGATCGGATATCGGTGGCCGTTGGGAAGCGGCAGCCCAGCACGGTCGTGAAGTCGCGGATTCGGCGGCGCAACCTGGGAGTCAGCCAGGGTGTGTCCGTGTGGCACCAGTAGGCGAGCCAGTGCGGCTCGGCCCATTCATCGGCGGTCGAGGGAAAGACAATGCAGCCGCCGTCGACGGCGCGAAGTTCGCCAATGGCGCGTTCGACCTGGGGAATCTGGCGGCCGGGGCCAGCGGGAAGCGGCGCGTACACATACAGCATGATCTCGGTGCCAGGATGCACGCGCTTGATATGCCGAATGAAATCGAAGGTCTTTTCGGTTTCGCCCTCGGGATCCTGGGGCGGCGCCAACATGAAGGACAGCTCCGGAATGACGCCGTTGCTGCGGCACTTTTCCACCGCCGCCAGGGTTTGATCGGTGCTGGTTCCCTTGCGAATGTCGTGCAGCAACCAATCGCTGGGGGATTCGGCGCCAATGTACGCCATGCGAAGCCGACTGCTGCGCACCAGTGACCAGGAGCGGTCCGAGAGATTCAGCAGCGCATCCGATCGCGCAAAACACCACCATGGCAGCTGGAACTTCGCCAGTACTTCGAGCAACGGTGCGGTGTCCTGCTCGCGGTCGAAGAAGTTATGATCGAAGAACTGAATGGCGTCGGCACCGAAGTGTTTGCTTAGGAACAGAAGATCGTGCTCCAGCTGCTGCGCGGCCGGCAGCGCGGTCTTGCCGCGAAACATCGCTGCCACGCCACAGAAGGTGCAGCGGAATCGGCAGCCCAACGCTGCCTGATAGCCGGTGGTGCGTCGACCGAGAAATGTTCTGCTTAGATATTGCTGTGGGTTTCCCAGGCGCTCGTACGGCAGGGTTCTGGACACACCAGCCGCTGAGAAAGCTCGATTCCTGTTGTGTACGATCACACCGTGCGCGCGCCACGACAGGCCGTCGATGTCGGCGAGGTCCTTGCCGCCGGTGTCAAAGAGTGCATCGAGCAGTTCGCACAGCGTCTGCTCGCCCTGACCCCTGATGGCATAGTCGACATACGGCGTCTGCAGACTCGGCTGCGCGCAAATGGTGGGGAAATGACCGCCCCAAATGATCGGTGTGCTCGGAAACTGCGCGCGAATGGCCCGCGACACGGCGATCGCGCTGGGTAGCTGGGGGCCGCCCATGACGCTCACGCCCACCGCATCGATGCGTTCGCGCGCGAGTGTGCGTACGGCCGTGGCGACGAAGTCCCGATCCACGTTGCCGTCGATGATGCTGGAGACATACTTGCCGTCCAGCGCGGCGGACAGATTGAGAACCGCCAGAGGGAAGCGCGCACTGCGCCTGGAGGTGATCGTCGGGTTGATCAGCAAGACATGTCTTTGAGCGCTCACGACAGGGCCTGCGTGGAAACCAGCCAGCGCGTGAAGAGCATTTCAACGGGCCAGCGGTAGTTATCCTTTTGGCAGCGATAGCGCGCGAGTCGCTGCAGCATGCGTCGGCCGCGCGAGGCATGCTTCCAGGCCAATTCGTGGAAAAACTTGAATCGTTCAATCAGTTGGTACTTCTCGGGCGAGACCCAGGGACCAGGCTCTCCGGCCACGTAGTCGAATTTGGCCCACGCTTGCAGTGTCGAGGGCAGGCGGAAGCCATTTGCAACCGCTTCGGTGACCAGCGCGCTTCCCGGGTAGGGTTTGAAATAGAAGATCGGCGTCAGAAAATCCGGGCTCATGGAGCGCAGGCGCTTGGCACAATCCAGCGTCGCCCGGATATGGGCATCGGTCTCGTCCGGGAAGCCGACGATGAACGGAAAGTGACCCGCAATGCCGAACTTGAGCATTTGCTCTGCAGTCTGGTACACCTGCTCGATCCTGATGTCCTTGCGGATTCGCTTCAGCACCTCGTTGGATCCAGACTCAACACCCACCAGCAGTCGCCGCAGCCCCGATTGCTTGCAGCGCGCCCACACCTCCTCGGGAAGCCGCACGCCCTGGTCGGCGCGCATCGTCGCCGCCCAGGTGATCCTCATCCTCGACTCCACAATCCGATCGGCCAGCGAGCGCACGCGATCGGCCTTGGTGAAGAAGGTCTCGTCCTGAAAATTCACGTCGTCGAAGTGGTAGCGGTCCCAGAGCTGCTCGAGCCGCAGCGCCATGCGAACCGGCTCGAGTCCCACCCACTTGCGTCCATAGACGAATGGATCCGAGCAGAACGCACAGCGAAAATTGCAGCCTTGCGATGATATGAAGTCCAGTTGCCGCTTGCCCTTGAGCTCGAAGTAGCGCTCGACCGCAATGAGGCCATAGTCGTGGGCGCGGAATGCGTCCAGCTGCGCCAGCGGCCGTGCGGGGTTCTCGTGAATGCTGCCGTCGGCAAGTCGGACCGTGCAGCCCGCGCAACCCTCCAGCGATCGGCCCGCGGCGAGCCGGCTCAGGATCTCCGCGAAGGTCTGTTCGCCCTGGCCGCGAACCGTGACGTCGACCGAGGGTTCCAGCAAGCATTCGCTCGCGAACATGGACGGGTGCCAGCCGCCCCAGATGACCGGTATGCTCGGGCGCGCCCGTTTCGCCGCCCGCGAAATGCGCAGCGCATCGGAAATCGGTGCGCCCGTGAGCACGGTGATACCCAGGCACAAGGCATCGTGCATGTGCGATAAGACCGTGCGCTCGGCGTCCGGATCGATTCGGGCGTCGACAGTCACCACCTGGTATACGTCCGGATCGAGTTCGGAGCCGATGGCGAGCAAGGCCAGCGGCATGGTGAAGAACACCGCGCGCGGATTGTAAAGGACCACCTTGAGTCGCCGGTCTTGGCTCATGCCGCGCTCCGGCTCATGGTCGGCAACTCGAGCCCGACTTCCTGTGCGTCGGATCTGGCAAGCAGCGCGGCAATGTGGCGATCCAGTATCTTTGCTCTGCCATCGACCCGAACCTCTGCCCAGCGCGAGGCCGGCGCAACGCGCTGGGCACAATCCCTGTCCCCATAGCGCACGACTCCATCGATCAGCACGAGCCGCACATCCGCGCGCCTCGCCTCTGCCAGGCCGGTCCGGGCGGGAAGAGTCAGGATGTCGGCGCGAGCATCGGCCCG
>Ga0302325_10000588_pt1 | contig 100009 bp, 96 predicted proteins | sample Palsa_T0_2_FD_201948 | JGI IMG/M metagenome (GOLD analysis project Ga0302325, IMG submission 201948) | Peat permafrost microbial communities from Stordalen Mire near Abisko, Sweden - Palsa_T0_2 | ecosystem: Environmental > Terrestrial > Soil > Palsa > Peat permafrost | place: Sweden: Abisko...
CTGCCGGTCACGCTTGCCAAGCTCCTCTTTCAAAATCTGAAGTTGCTCCTGCTGCGTTTCCAGTTTTTCCGCTTGGGCCTGCATGGTTTGACGGAGCTCTTCGAGCTCTGCTGCAAAATTTGCGGTACTTTCCCCGGCCTTTCGTGTCGCTTTGGACTTGGCCGGCCCAGATTTCGCGGGTTGCGGGTCGGCGTCCTTGGGGCTGTCGGCCAAAGCCGTTCCGGACGTCAGGAATACAGACAGTATCAATGCCGCAAATCTTCTCATTGCCTCTCCTTAGCGAACGTCATTTAGAAACGGACAAAACGTGCGAACCGTCCCGCAGAGAACGGACATGAAGCCGCCGCGCCAGCACGCCGGTTGCAACTTTTTCAAGGCACCTAGACGGGGTTGTAGCTACTGAATCAAAAATTGTTGCCGAATCTTCGTCTGGGATAGCGAGCGGGGCAATAGTGCAAAAACATTACGAGACGGATCTGGAACGCAACCGGAACGAAATATTTACGGAGAAAGTGAGTCGGCAAGGCGAATGCGAAAGACCGACCCGCCAACGGTGGCCAAGGATGGTCTGGTTGCCTTCCGTTTCGCTGGATGATATTGTCTTTCGCGCGACCGATTGACTCAATGTCAAATTCCTTCCCAATCCGCCGCTGTCCGAGCCGTCTTCGCTGTTGTCGAAGCTAGCCCGGTTTCGTAAAACCAAACCAATCAACTAGTTACAATTCAACTCAACCCTTTGTTACGGGATATTCACAATGGGTTGACGTACCCGTAAGAAGGTCCCTTTACCGTTTGCCCGGGGTGGTTCGTACACACATAGGTTCTGCTTCGAATTTCGAATCAAAGAGAGAGGCAATGAAAAAACTAGCAGCACTCACACTATCGGTATTTCTGACGGCGGGCACTGCGCTCGCCGACACGCCAAAGGATGCTGACGCACCGCAGCCCTCGAAGTCTGCCGCGCCGGCAAAGCCTAAGCCGGCGGCCAAGAAAGCGGACAGCAAAGATGCCGCTATCGCCGCCGAGTTGGAAGAGCTACGGCAGACATTGCAGTCCCAACAGGAACAGCTGCAAATGTTGAAGGAGGAATTGGCCAAGCGCGACCGGCAGATCGACGAGGCTCGCGACGCAGCTGCCGCGGCCAGTTCTCGTGCGGCCGAAGCAACCGTCAAGGCCACGGAAGCGGCTTCCACCTCTGCTGAAGTGAAGAGCAGCGAAGTGGCGCTTACTTCCACGGTGGGCGATTTGAAAGCCAGTACTGCAGCGCTGACCTCCAGCGTTGCCACCGTGGCTGCCAAATCGGATGCCGATAATGGTCAAGGTGGACCTGGAGACGAAGGTCCGGCGTCGATCCGGTTCAAGGGTATTAGCTTCACGCCCGGCGGATTCCTAGCAGCAGAAACGATCTCCCGCACCCACGCAACCTCGGGCGATATTGCCACTCCCTTTACCGCTATTCCCTTCCAAGCCTCCGACCTGTCTCACGTCAGCGAGAACAACTTCACCAGCCGCCAGAGCCGCATTTCGCTGTTGGCCGAAAGCAAATTCGACTGGGGCACCACCAGCGGTTACTACGAAGGTGATTTCCTGGGTGCCGGAACGACTTCCAATAATCGCCAGACCAACAGCTACGTCTTCCGCCAACGCCAAGCGTTCGCGCAGGCCGCTCTTAACAGCGGTACGATCGTCACCGCCGGTCAGATGTGGAGCTTGGTAACCGAAACCAAGAAGGGGATGTTTAATCGTCAGGAAGACTTGCCGATGATGGTTGATCCGAACTACGTGGTCGGCTTCACGTGGGCCCGTCAATACGGCTTCCGCGTGGTGCAGAACTTCGGCAACAAGTTCGCACTAGGCTTCTCCGTGGAAGGTCCACAGGCGACCATCGGCGGCCGCGGCTTTTCCAGCGTCACCACCATTAATTCCGCCGCTGCCCCGGCGACGATCGTCACTTCAGGCGCTACCACAGCCGCCACCGGCAATTTCTTCCTCAACGCTCCGGGCGCTAGCGCCGGTCTCTACAACGCTTTCGATGCGACCGGATACACCGTCAACAAGGCTCCCGACCTGATCTTCAAGGCCGCTGCCGATCCGGGCTTCGGTCACTACGAACTCTTCGGAATCGTCAGCTTCTTCCGCGATCGCATTTATCCTTGCGGTGTGGTCGGAAGCAACGCCGGCGATACCGCTCCTCCAGCCACGCCAACCATCCTGACCGGAACCTGCGCATCCGCGACTCCCACGGTGGTAAGCAGCTTCGGCGCCACCAATAGCAGCACCACCGGCGGTGGTATGGGTGCCAGCGCATTGTGGTCTCTGCACAAGTTTGCGGACTTCGGCATCAAAGCGGTTGCTGGCGATGGTATCGGACGATATGGCGCAGCTCAGCTTGCCGACGCCACCGCGCGTCCGGACGGTACGCTTTCGCTCATCCGCACGGCTCATGGGTTGGCAAGGCTGGAATTGCATCCTGCTCCCAAACTGGACATCTACGGCTACTATGGCTTGGAGTACGCTTGGCGCTCGGGTTACTCGGGGTACGACGCCGTCACTGTCACCAAAACCGCCGCGATTCCTGCGACGGCCACGAGTGGTGCCATTCCAGAAACGACCACTACCAAAATCACCACCGATGGTATTGGTGGATACGGTAATGTGGCCGCCAACAATTCCGGCTGCGCCACCGAAGGCACGCCGATCAATGACTTCAATCCGTCGGCCGGAGCCGCTTGCGCCGGCGACATCCGCATCATCCAAGAAGCCACTCTCGGATTCTGGTATCGGTTCTACCAGGGGTCAAAGGGTCGCTTTCAGTTTGGCGCGGCATATTCCTATATCATTAAGAATGCCTATTCCGGCACCGGTGATGTGCCGGCGGGCGGCACCGCCATCTCCCCGAAGGGCATCGACAACATGATCTGGACCTCACTCCGCTATTACATCCCATAAATTGGCGGAGAGGTTATCTGTTGGGAGCGAGGCGATCTCAAAAGGATCGCCTCGCTTCTTTTTTCGGGATCCCGGAATGTCAAGAGAAGCCGAATGGCCTGTAACAATGCTGTAACACGAAAGAGCGAAGATACGGTTCACTGACCTACGCTAGGAATCGACGGAGAAAATTGAATGAAGCGATTCGCGGGAGTGCTGTTGGCCGCCCTTGCCCTGACTACGGTCCTTTGGGCGCAGGGAAATTTTCTCATTAACGGTGCGGGAGCTACGTTCCCCTACCCGATCTATTCCAAGTGGTTTGACGAATACCACAAACTACATAGCAACGCGCAGTTTAACTACCAGTCGGTAGGATCGGGAGCCGGAATCAAGCAGGTCACCGAGGGCACCGTAGATTTTGGCGCCTCCGACGGCCCGATGAACGACGAGCAGATGAAGGCTTATCAGGACAAACATGGTTCCGCGATTTTGCACTTTCCCGCGGTTCTCGGGGCGGCGGTCCCGACCTACAACATTCCAGGCGTTAACTCCGCCCTGAATTTCACCCCCGAAGCTCTCGCAGGAATCTTCATGGGCCGCATCTCGAAATGGAATGATCCAGCGATCGCCTCAGCCAATAGTGGAGCAAAACTTCCTGCTACCGATATCGTCGTGGTGCACCGCTCGGATGGCAGCGGTACCACGTATATCTGGACCGATTACTTGTCAAAGGTCAGCGGAGACTGGAAGAACAAGGTTGGCAAAGGCACCTCTGTGAATTGGCCGGTGGGTCTTGGCGGGAAGGGCAACGAAGGGGTGACCGGGTTGATCAAGCAGACTCCCAATTCGGTCGGCTACGTCGAGCTGATTTACGCAGTACAAAACAAGATCGAATACGGCACCGTTAAGAATTCTTCGGGCGTTTTTATCAAAGCCGACCTCGCGGGTGTAAGCGCCGCGGCTGCCGGGGCGGCCAAGACTATGCCGGACGACTTCCGCGTCTCCATCACCGATGCCCCCGGCAAAACTGCCTATCCTATCTCCAGCTTTACTTGGTTGCTGATTCCCGCTAAGTTCAGCGATGCCAACAAGCGGGAAGCAGTTAAAGACTTCCTGAAATGGATGCTGACAGAAGGGCAGAACTACGCCGAGCCATTGTCCTATGCGAAGCTTCCCAAGGAAGTAATCGTGAAGGAGACCAAGGCAATCGGCAGCATCCAGTAGTTTCTTTCGCTCAGAATGGCTACGTCCAGCGCTACCGTTCCCGCCGCGAGCCCGGTTTCGGGCTCGCGCTCATTTATTAGCCGGTTGCTCAGCGGAGACGAAATCGTCCGCCTCGTTACGCTGCTGTTCGCGGTGTGCGTCGTGGGCGTCACTCTGCTGCTGGTATTCGAATTGTGGGTAGGTTCAGCGCTTCCTCGTCACAAGTTCGGGTTTAGCTTCTTCATCACCAAGGTGTGGGACCCCATTTTCGACCAGTTTGGAGCTTTGCCGTTTATTTACGGCACGCTGGTCACCGCTGGGGTAGCACTGGTAATCGCGGTGCCCTTGGGCATTGGCGCCGCCATTTTTCTGGCCGAACTAGCCCCCGCGCGTGTTTCCGACACTCTCGAGTTTTTCATTGATTTGCTCGCCGCGGTACCGAGTGTTATTTATGGTTTGCTCGGAGTGTTCATCGTCATACCGTTGATGCGCGATTACATTCAGCCCGCTCTGAAGAGCACCTTGGGCTTTCTTCCACTTTTTAGCGGTCCCGCCTATGGGGTTGGGTTTTTCACCGCCGGCCTGGTCCTGGCCATCATGGTAATTCCGTACATCATTTCGGTCTCACGAGAGGTGCTGTTGTCGGTGCCCCGAGATCAGCGAGAAGCTGCGCTAGCGATCGGCTCGACGCGTTGGGAGTCCACCTGGAAAGTAGTGATTCCTTTCGCGCGCACCGGCATTATGGGATCGATTTTTCTGGCGCTCGCTCGGGCCTTGGGTGAAACCATGGCGGTGACCATGGTCATCGGGAACACTCCCACCATTAGCGCTTCCCTTTTTTCCCCGGGATATTCCATCGCCGCGGTCATCGCCAACGAGTTCACTGAAGCTACCGGTGATCTGTATCTTCAGTCGCTGATTGAATTGGGACTTGTGTTGTTTCTGCTAACCTTCGTCTTAAATGGTCTGGCACGGCTTTTGATCATAGCCACCTCGCAACGCGGCAGCGGACCGAGCCACGCATGAACGCCCGCTTGCGATGGCGCAAGTTTGTAAGCGGCTTCATGCTGACGATGACCGGGGTCTGCGCCTTCATTGCCGTGGCGGTGCTATTCTTCATTCTGGGTTATTTGGTCTATCACGGCGGCACTTCCATCAGTTGGAGCTTTTTCACCAAGCTACCGACTCCGGTTGGAGAATCCGGCGGCGGCATGGCCAACGCCATCGTGGGCAGTGCCAAACTGCTGCTGCTGGCCACGCTGATCGGCGTCCCCGTCGGATTTTTCGGCGCTATCTATCTTGCCGAGTTCAGCGGTAATACCCTCGCATTTATCGTCCGATATGCAGCCGACTTGCTGAACGGCGTCCCCTCCATTGTGATCGGGATTTTCGCCTACAGTCTGGTGGTGCTGCCTTTCAAACACTTTTCTACTTTGGCTGGGGGCTGCGCTCTGGGTCTGATGATGATCCCCATCACCTTGCGTAGTACCGAACAATTTCTGTTGGCGGTTCCCGGCACCCTTCGCGAGGGAGCGATGGCCTTGGGCGCAAGTAAATGGAAAACCATCGCGACCGTAGTCGTTCCCGCTGCGTATCGCGGAATTCTCACCGCCATTTTGCTGGCCTTCGCGCGAGTCGCCGGCGAGACCGCGCCGCTTCTCTTTACCGCGTTTGGGAATCGTTTCTGGAGCCCTGGGTGGAATCAGCCGACCTCTTCGCTCCCGGTAATGATCTTTACCTATGCCATCGCTCCCTACGACGATTGGCATCGTCAGGCGTGGGCAGCGGGCTTGGTTTTGTTGGGATTGATTCTTATCATTAACATTGTGGCGCGGGCTATCCTGGCTCGAGGCATTGCGGTTCCAAGGACTTAAAACATGCACGCTTCTGTGAGGTCGGCTGTGTCGGTAAATATCACTCCTAGCGGGACCGGATCTGCAAGCCGCGAAGCGGCCGCGCCTCTCCCCATGCGCATGTCCGTCAACCACGTCAACTTTTTCTACGGTACCAAACAGACGCTATTCGACATCAGCGTGGGTATTGCCAGCAGCAAGGTGACCGCGCTCATCGGACCTTCTGGCTGCGGTAAATCAACGCTGCTTCGCACCATGAATCGCATGCACGAAACGGTGCGGAACGCCCGGTTGGAAGGTGAAATCCTGCTGGATCAACAGAATATTCTTTCGCAGGACGTCACCATGTTGCGGCGTCGCGTGGGAATGGTCTTTCAGCGGCCCAATCCGTTTCCCAAATCCATTTTTGACAATGTTGCCTATGGGTTGCGGATCAACGGCTCGAAGGTGCCGATTGCCGAGGCGGTTGAGAAGAGTTTGCGTCACGCCGCTCTTTGGGATGAAGTGAAGGACCAGCTGCACAAGTCCGCATACGATTTGTCGGGCGGCCAGCAACAGCGGCTGTGCATCGCCCGCGCACTCGCGGTCGAGCCCGAAGTACTCCTATTGGATGAGCCCTGCTCGGCTCTTGATCCCATCAGCACCGCGAAAATTGAGGAGTTGCTGGTGCAATTAAAAGATCTTTGCACCATTACGATCGTCACCCATAACATGCAGCAGGCCGCCCGCGTCAGCGATTTCACGGCATTCCTGCTGACCGGTCAGCTGATCGAATTCAGTCCGACGCCGCACCTGTTCACCACACCGAGCGATCCGCGCACAGAAGCCTATATCACCGGCCGGTTTGGCTGATCCAACCGTTGGTACTGATTTTATGTAAGTTTGAGCCGTAATGGCGCTGAGGGGAAGAATTTCATGGAACGCCACTTTGAAAAAGATTTGAACGAGCTCAAAGAGCGCCTGCTCTGGATGGGCAGCCTCGCGGAACGTGCCGTCCATCAAGGCGTCCATTCCGTCCTGGATTCCGATGAACAGCTGGCCAAGCGGGTTCTCGACGAAGAAAATGCCATCAACGAACTGCAACTTGAAATTGATGATCGCGTGGTACAACTACTTGCGCTGCACCAACTGATGGCCGCTGATCTGCGTTTAGTGCTGGCCGTTTCGCGGATTAACAACGACCTCGAACGCATCGGCGATCAGGCGGTGAATATTGCGCAGGCTTCGGTACGCATCCTGCGCCATCCGCGCGTGAAGCCCTACGTCGATCTTCCCAGAATGAGTGAAGTTGCCGAGGAAATGGTTCGCGATGCCTTGAACGCCGTGGTGCGGCGCGATGTGGAACTCGCCCAGCGCGTTCTGGCCATGGACGATCAGGTCGATCACTACCGCGATCAAATTTTTCGCGAGTTGCTTACCTATATGATGGGTGATTCCAGCGTGGTGTTTCCTGCCTTCGAATTGATTCTGGTCGCCAAGAACCTGGAACGCATCGGCGATCACGCTACCAACATCGCCGAGGATGTGATTTACATCGTGCAAGGACAAGACATCCGTCATCCGACGGTGGACCGGCGTTAAGCGGCGAGTTTGGTGTTTCGATTGATGGGCCAAAGAGCTAGGGACATGGCCACGAGCACACTCCCTAAGCTGACCATCCAGCCCACCATGCGGTCTGGGGTGGCAGCGAATTGAACCTGCACTTGGGAGTTTCCCGCAGGCAAATCCAAAATCATCCGATTGATTTCCTCTTGGCGGCCCGGTTGAATGGTTTTGCCGTTCACGGTGATATGCCACGCCGGATAGTTCAGTAAACGCAGGCCAAGTTTCAGTGGTTCTGGCGACGAAATTTCGATCTCCTTGTGAGTTGCCGTCCACACCTTCAGGTTCATATTCACATTCTTGGGCACAACCGAAGCTTGGTCACCAGGAATGATCTGAACTGGTGGGGCTTGGTCTGGCAGATCGTAGTGATCGTCGCCTACCGGGTCGTACTCATCGGTTCCCTCAAATCCGTTGCCTTGGGTGATCGAAGCTTGCAGCGTCGGGATGTCATCGGAGTCCCACCAAGCCTGCTTTACGAAAAACCAGCCAGTGGCCACCAGCAAGGTTGTAACTGCGGAAACCCACAGCCAGCCAAAGCGTCGATTCGCGGTTGCCGCCGCCACAAAACAGGAAAAGGCCGTCGCGAGTATCGACATCCAGCGCCAAGGAAATTGTACAAAGCGAAGTTTTGGCAGCCATTGCCAAACAACAGCGGTGCCTCGCAGCATCAGCAGACTGGAAATCACCGCCACGACCAGCATCGCTCGCCACCAGGCCTCCATGGTCCGCTCCACCGACGCAATTTTGGTCTGCGCGCTCGCGCGGTGCGCGGCGATGGCCGCCACGCCGGTAGTAACCATGAGCACCATGGCTGCGGTCGAGGCGATCCAATTGAAAAGCGTATGCTCTGGATCATTGATCGCTGTGTACAAAAAATTCTGCGTTGGCAGCAGACCGGAAGAAAGCGCTTGCGCGATGTTCACCCAGCGCTGCTCGTAGGCTGCTGGTACCAAATAAAATCCGGCTAAACCAAAGCCCAGCCCGATTCCCGAAGCGCCGTACATCACCGGCGCCCAAGATTTAGCGGCGCAGGCTGCATATGCAAACAGTGCGGCTGCGCTGTACGTGATCATTACCCCTGCCGGGGCGTTCGAAAGCCATACGGCCGCGAAAAGCAACGCAAACCGTACCAGCCGGTGCCACCGCGAACCTACCGGACAGTCCAGAATACCGGCAACCTCTAGCCCGGCCAGAAACAGCAGCGGAAAGAAAGCGCAAGCCAGCAATTCCGCATAGTCACTCCGCAGATAGACGATCAACAGGGCATTCGGATTTGCCGCGTAACACAGCGCGCCAAACAATGCCGCCCGCCCTATTCCCAAGCTCCGCGCGAGCGCGAATGCGCTCAATCCGGCGAACGTCTGTGTCAATACAATGAAGGCAACGGGCACATCAACCCAGCGAACCACAAAACTGAGCGCCGGCGCGATTAGCCAGGAGAGCGGCGGATAAAACAAAAACCTCGGTTCGCCGAATCCGTGGTTGGCCCATTCCATCCACCGTGGCAGCAGAATGCCTTCGCGCCATTGGCCCGCAACATCCATCCACGAAGCGAGGTGAAATTCGAAGTCGTGGCCGGACGCACTTCCCAGCCAGAAAAAGGGAAGCACGATGACGAGCGACGTTCCCAAGCTGACGAAAGTGGCAAGTAGCCAAACGCGCGGGAGCGGCGCTGGTTTAGGGACCCAGTCTGGGGAGGATGTCATGCGCAGCTCATCGCCGGGTCAGCATTGGCCGTAAAACTAACAGAGCGCCCAGCGCAAAGATCTCGGAATCATACACGCACGCAAGCTAACGAGTCGATTAAGGGCAGAATTAGGTGCTCGTCGATAGCTAACCGTTGTGCTAATGTTAACCGGTTACTAAGTTTCTCCGTCCCAGTTCGGAGTTGCCCATGCCCGAGGCCGATTCTAGCGTTGTTCTCCTTGGTGGTCGTCTCGCCGTCGATTTTGCAAACGCCCCCTCGTATCCCGCTGCTCCCTTTGGGGGACTATCCTGGGAAGACCTGGTCACGTTTCTTCGGAAATCTCGGGTTGTCTCAGACCAACGCGGCGTAGCCCTGCTGGAACTCTCGCAGACCGAACCTCAAACGGCTCAAGCGGTCCTTTCGCGTGCTATTCGACTTCGCGATGCACTCCGCGATGTGTTTGGAGCGTTGGTTCGTCGGGAGCGCATCGCCGGCAAAGACATCGTGCCGGTGAACGAAATTCTTCGAATCACCGAAGGTCACGACGAGCTGGTCGCTTCGGAAGGAACCTGGAAGCTGGAGTTCATTGCCCGGGAAGGTAGCCTCGATTGGCTGCTCGCCGCGGTGGCTCGCTCTGCGGCCGAAATTATTGTGGAAGAACGCCTGGCGCGTCTCCGGGTTTGCGCAAATCCCGAATGCGGCATGTTCTTCTGCGATTTGTCCCGCACCCACCGGCGCCGTTGGTGCTCCATGGCGGTCTGTGGCAATCGCAACAAGGTAGCTAGTTTTGCGCGTCGGCACGTCTCCTGACGTTCCACAGTCATTCTCCGCCATCACCGGTGGTCGGAACGTACTTCGGCGATTCACCTTTGGACCACGGATCGTAGGTGTGCGCGAAGACCAAACGATCCGCCAATGGCGGGTGCGAATAGAGCCAAATAGTGATCAGCGGCGGAGGGTTCGGATCCGCCAAATCAATTTCGCCCAAGACTTGAAACGCATGCGCCGCGACCTCCGGCGAATCCGGGACCAAGCCGTGGATGACCTCGAGCCCGAATACATCCGCGGCGTGCTCCTGCATTCGACTAAAGCCGCTGGTGATGGGCATCGACACAAATGTCATTATGTTCAAGAGCAGAAGCAGAACCGCGAGCGAAGCCCAATCCTCCGGGCCGTAGAGCTTCCATTCTTTTCCCCACCGGCCCAGGCTCCAATGCAAGGCCCGAAAGCCCACATAGAGTGCCACGAAGAAAATGGCGGCGAAAAATAGAATTCCGTTACGCATGTGATGCAGCACATAGTGGCCGGCCTCATGGCCGAACACAAAAAGGGTTTCGTCGGTAGACAGCTTCTGAATGGTGGTATCCCAGACCACCACGCGCTTGGAGGCTCCCAAGCCGGTCACGTACGCATTGATCTGGTTGGTCTTCTCGCTGGCGTGCATCAGGAACATTCGCTGCGGTGGAATGTTCAGTCGGGTCCGTTGCACCACCGCTTCGATCGCCGCCACCAGATTCGGATGCTGGTTCTGAAGCGGCTCAAATTTGTTGAACAGCGGATCGACGAACCACGGCTGGATCAAAATCAGGAAAAGTACCATCGGCAACGTCGCGAACCAGAAACACAACCACCAGCGGCGCGGGCTCCAGCGCATCAGTGCATATAAAAGTAAGACCAGGCAGATCGCCAGTCCCACCGTCAGCATTTCGCCTTTGCACCAATCCCAAATCCACGAACCCCACCGCTGCACCGACTGTTCATATCGCAACGAAAGCATGTGTTTGTAGACGTGCACCGGGAGATCGAACAGATCGAGCGTGAGTATCAGCAGCGGCACGAAGATCAATCCCTGCACCGCTCGCCGCCCGCTGGCGCGTTCCGCAACATCCCGAAACTTAGCTGCCAGACCGGCGCGCAGCAGGATCCACAAAACGGCAATACTCAAGATGGCAGAGACGAAGTACAGAACGTATTCGGCGCGGGAAAACGCCACGGCTTTGTCGTAGCGCTCCTGCGAAAGGGTGTACTGCTCGGTACGAGCCACCGTTCGCGACGATGGATCCTTGGCTGCGGGGCCGGGAGTGGCGGCTTGGGAAGGGGTGGCACGCTGCGGATAGCTTTGCGCAACGAGGATGGTTGGCGCCGCTGTGGTCTTAGCCATCGCGACGGCAGGCCAAAAGGCTGCAACCGCGATCGCAAGGGTCATGCCAGGGCTTAGAAACTGGCTCACAACGACATCCCGCATTCGATTGAATCTAGACGGCGTCAAGTTTGAATTTAGCCATTCTCAATTGGAAGTATGAGCGCAAGCTTGCCATGCGGCAACTTCGGCGCCGATCCGCCTTGGTTTGACGCGAGCGTCGATGAACTCTCCTTTATTGGACGGCAGGCAAGCTGACTCGACAGCAGCATCTCGGGCACTGCGCGCCGGGTTTGGGCGAACGCCAACGGAAGGTTTCCAGCTAGCAAGCCACTCCAGGAGTTCGGGATGCGGTCGATCGAATTCGCGGTCTTCGATCCCGCGCCGCAACAAGTTACCTCCGGTTTCGACGCCGGCATCCGCTTTACGGCCCCGGACATTTTCTTTCCGCGACGTTGCGGTATCCTGGCAAGCTAACTCCGCGAGGTGAGCGATTTCGCAACCCAAATCCTGAGCTCCAGTTCTGATCGCCAATACCAGCTGAAGCCTCATCGTGCATTGCTTGATTCGCACCGTGCCGTCAACCCGGATTTGAAGGCCAGCCATCCCGGGGGTATCCTACCTTTGAACCCGGCTCAGTTTCTGTGGGGATGATCATATGCGGTTTGGCCGTTCCATTCGTGTTGTCCTGGCCCTCGCGTTCGCTGGTATTTTCCCATCCCTTGGCAGGTCGACGCTACAGGACCCGCAACAAACTCAACCCGATTCCGTCGCGGACGCAGCGCGGCGCGCGCGCGAGCAAAAAGGCGCGGCCACCAAAGCGTCCAAAGTCATTACCGACGACGATCTCGACAACAAGCATCCCAAGCCCGGCGCGGAAGGATTGGACGTCGGGGCGCCGCCTGCGCTCGATTCGCAACCACCTTCGCAAGCCGCCGTCGCCGCTGCGGTGGCTTCTGACGCGGCATCCGCTGCGGCCGCCACCGATGCCACTCCTAAAGCTGGTGAGAGTCCCGAGGTCGCCGATCTCCAAGAGGCCCTGGCGCAGCTGCAGAAAGAAAACGATCTGATGCAGCGGGAACTTTCTCTGGATCAGGATGCCTACTATTCCAAGCCCGACTATGCTAGCGACAAAGCTGGCCTGGCTAAACTAACCTTAGAAAAGCAGCAGAGCGTGGACAAGCAACAGGAAGTCGACGCCATGAAGGCTCGCTTGGCTGCCGCCCTGGACCGCGAAAGCCACAAGAAGGCGGACTCATCCGGCAGCTCTATCCAACCCCAGTAACTCCGAAAAATTTTGCGCTTCGACCCGCCCAATCCGCGTACCTGCTTCCCTTTCTGCGTGACCGGGCCGCTACGCAGCTCATCCTGTCCGCCGGTGGCCTGATTTCGATCGATGCTCAGGGCTGGAAGTTGTACCCTGCTTAGCAGCGCATTTTCTACCATGACCCCGCTGCGCATCAACTCATCCTCGACTATCAACAGCTGCCCGGCAAAAACCGGTTTTCCTCAGCGGTCAACGTCACCCCCATAGGTAGTAGCGTTTCTTCTTGACACCACAGGTGGGCCGCGCCACAATTTGCGCCAACAACCACCAATCACGCGTTTCGAAAAGAGCGCTGGAGACCAAGGCGATTAGGGTTCCGCTTGACGTTTTCTGGGGGGAACGGTCATGCAATATCTGCCCGGCTTTACGGTGCAATGCATCAATCCGCTATGCGATGCTCGCGGTCACTGGCTACGCGCCGACGCCAGCGGTCAGATCAGCGCTGATGGGCGCTGCCCATGCTGCGGCGACATGCTGCGCAACGTGCCTCCACCGCTGGGCCCGCGCTTCCGAATGCGTGCCCGAGCGCTTACTTCCTACCGTCCGCGGCTTCGACCGCGCTAGTGCGCCATTTCGAACTTTCTCGGTCCTCGCTCCTCGCGCGGTCCTAACGAAAAGGGCCAGAGGCAAACGCCACTGGCCTTCTTCATGTACACGATTTCTTTGTTGGTTCTTCATTGCAAAGCTATGGCACCGGTGCGGGAGCAACGGCAACCGACCAATGAGCGTTTCGGAATTGCCAGCGGCCGTCTCGATATTCTGCGGTTCCGGAAAAGAACCCTGTCTGCTTTACGCTGTTGCCCGCTGCGTCCACCAGCACCTCGTGCCAGGAAGTAGCCACGACGGCCAGCTCGGGTGTGAGTGGATCTACGCGTAAGTCGTCGCCCCAGCGGAGCTCGATGTGCTTGATGGTGCGCGCGACATTCTGAATACCCGCCATCGCCGCAGCGCCATTCGGATATACCAAGCGTCGATCAACAGCCATAAAGAACCAGGGGCTGTCGACAAAGTATTGGCGCCACGCGGTAGGACCTTCTTCGGTGATGTCATGAGCTACCGCCCGAGTGAAACTCGCACGCCGGCGTCCACCGCGGCAGCACGCTCTGGCGTGAGGGAACGCGACTGTGCCACCCCCATTTCGGGAGTGTAACCAGCTGCCGATATCGCGGTTCCTAGGAGAAGAGCGCGGTGCAATGTACGCATGACCACTCCTTACCCTAAGACGCCTCGATATTCTGGCCGCTCACCCACATGTCCGGAATGTTCGCCGATCCGAAGCGCAGAACGTCGGACAGTGCCCCGCGCACTTCGCCGAGTCCCAAGTCGACGCCGATGCGTTCCAGCAGCTCGATCAGCGATTGTGGATTCTGCGCCACCACCGGCAGCGGAATCGTTCTAGGTTGGTTGCGATCGATTCTTTGGTCCAGGCGGTGATAGGTGATCGTGTACATCGCCGCCGGACCCTTTCCGTGCCGGGCGATGTGCAGAAACCCGCTGGTAGTGGGCTTCCTCGCGACAAATCCGGCGCCCATCGGGGGACGTGGTGTAAGCGCGCTCATCTCCTGGGTGTCCTGGTAGCGAGCGTCCCGCTTCAGCTACAGCCCGAAGTGCTGCCGCAGTTTTCGCACTTGTAGCACGCACCGTTTGGCACCATCAGCATGCCGCATTCGGAGCAAGCTGGGGCTCCTTCATGCGCGTCTCGCGGCTTCGATGAGGTCATCGCGCTGCTGCTGTTGGAGATGGAAGCCAACACCGACTCCAGTGCCGCCGAGTTAGGCGATCCTGGGGCCGCAGCCACCTGCTCTGCGCTCAATTTCAGGTAATCGGTGGAGATGAACCTTCCGCCCAGCCAACGCGCGATGTAATCCAGCACCGAAGAAACGAATCGGATGTTCGGATTGGAAGTGATGCCCGATGGTTCGAATCGAGTGTTCAGCAGTTTGTCCACGAACACTTTCAACGGCACGCCGTACTGCAGACCAAGCGATACCGTCAGCGCCAAACCGTCCATCACCCCGGACAGTGTTGAGCCTTCCTTGGACATCTTGATGAAGATTTCCCCGGGTCGGCCGTCTTCATACATGCCCACGGTAATGTAGCCTTCGTGTCCGCCTACCCCGAATTTGTGCGTGACCGAGGCCCGCTCGCTGGGCATTTTTTCCCGTTCTTTTCGGTTAAACAGGTCCCGCTGTGCCGGCACCGCCGGCCCAGCCACTGGCGTAGCTACCGGAGCCGCGGCCGGAAGAGCTGCCGGAACCTCCGCCTTCTTGTCGTCTTTTTTGTCGCCCGCTGCCGAGAGCGGTTGCGAACGCTTCGAATTGTCTCGGTAAATGGCCACCGCCTTCAATCCCATGCGCCAGGACTCGATGTACGCATCGGAAATATCCTCAACGGTGGATTCTTCCGGCATATTGATGGTCTTGGAGATCGCCCCTGACAAGAACGGTTGCGCCGCAGCCATCATCCGGACGTGTCCGGTCCAGTGAATGGAACGCCCGCCGCCAATCGGAGTGAAAGAGCAATCGAACACCGCCAGGTGCTCGTCCTTGATGTAGGGCGCGCCTTCGATTTTGGAGTTCTTATCGATGTACGCCACGATTTCGCTGGTCTGCTCCGGTGTGTATCCCAACCTCATCAGTGCTTGCGGCACGGTATTGTTCACGATCTTGATCAGCCCGCCGCCTACCAGCTTCTTGTGCTTCACCAGCGCCAAGTCCGGCTCGATGCCGGTGGTATCGCAATCCATCATGAACCCGATGGTCCCGGTCGGAGCTAGCACCGTCACTTGCGCGTTCTTGAAGCCGAAGTTTTCTCCGTGCTCCACCGCCGTATCCCACGAATCCTGCGCCGCCATGAACAGTTCCGGCTGCACATGATCTGGTTTGATTCCACGGATGGCATCGCGGTGCATTCGAATGACGTCCATCATCGGCTCGCGATTCGCGTCATATCCGGGAAACGGACCCATGCGCTCGGCAATCCGCGAAGACTGCGCGTAGGCTTCCCCGCACATCAGCGCGGTGATGGCTCCGGCCACGTCCCGGCCTTCATCGGAATCGTAGGGGAGCGCCAGGGACATCAGCAGCGCGCCCAGGTTTGCGTAGCCCAGGCCCAGCGGCCGGAAAGCGTGGGAGTTATCGGCGATCTTCTGGGTCGGATAACTGGCGTTGTCTACCAGGATTTCCTGCGCCGTGATGGTGATGTCCGCCGCATGCTTGAACGCGGTGACGTCAAACTGTCCGTTGGGGCCCAGGTATTTCATCAGGTTGAGTGACGCCAGGTTGCACGCGGTGTCGTCCAGAAACATGTACTCCGAGCAAGGATTGGATGCATTGATCCGCGCGCTGTTTTTCGAGGTATGCCAGCGGTTGATGGTCGTGTCGTATTGCATTCCCGGGTCGCCGCAGCGCCAGGTGGAATCGGCAATCTTGAAGAGCAGATCACGCGCCCGCAGTTTTTCGGCGGGCTGCCCGTCGGTCACGTTCCTGGTCCACCAGTCGCGGTCCTGGTCGGCCGCCTGCATGAAGTCGTCGGTGACCCGTACGGAGTGATTGGCATTCTGAAAGAAAATCGAGGTATATGCATCGCCGTCTATGGCCGAATCGTATCCCTGCTCGATCAGCACATGGGCCTTGCGCTCTTCCTTCACCTTGCATTCGATGAATTCAACGATGTCGGGGTGATCGATATTCAGAATCACCATCTTGGCGGCACGCCGCGTCTTGCCCCCACTCTTGATGACTCCGGCAAACGCATCGAAACCTTTCATGAAGCTGACCGGACCCGAGGCGATGCCCCCGCCTGAAAGGGTTTCCCGGCTTCCGCGCAGCGTGGAGAAATTGGTCCCGGTCCCCGAGCCCCACTTGAACAGCATGCCCTCGGTGCGCGTCAAAGCCATGATCGATTCCATGCTGTCTTGCACCGAATTGATAAAGCACGCAGAGCATTGCGGCTTCGATTGCACCCCGACGTTGAACCACACCGGCGAGTTGAAGCTCATCTTCTGCTCCACCAGTAGGTGGGTCAGTTCGTCCCGGAACGCATCCTTCGATTGGATATCGGCGAAGTAGCCGCCCTCATGGCCCCAACGAACAATGGTATTAACTACCCGGCTGATCAGTTGCCGAACCGAATTCTCGCGCTCTTTGGTGCCCGGTTTCCCGTGGAAGTACTTGCTGCACACGATGTTGGTGGCGGTCTGCGACCAATTCTTGGGAACTTCAATACCTTCCTGGCGGAAGATGGTGACGCCCTTTTCGTTGCCAATCAGCGCCGTCCGCTTATCCCATTCCACCACATCGAAAGGCGAATTCTTGCCGTCGGTGAAGTACCGTTCGAACACCAATCCGGTGTTCTCTGTCGCGGAATTCTCTGGGCGAACCCCGCTCTGTAACGACTTTCCATTTAGTACCGATTTCACTGTTGCCATCCGCGCCTCCGCGCTCCGGGGTTCCCCCATGAGCTGGAGGTTACCCTTCAATTATACTCCTCCGCTTTGGCAGAGGCGCTGCCAGCATCCCAATGCTGCGGGCAACTCGTTTCGGCTGAAAGCCAGGGATACAAAGCAAAAATTCGACCGGCCATCACGGTCGAATGTGAAACAAAGGCTGTGCAACGCAATGCTTAGCTCAAGACCGTAACTCCCCACGGTCTGAACTGCCGCGTTTCAGCCCTTTAGGCGCGCGAGTTGGCTCACGCACGGTTTTTTTTGCTTAGACCCCGGCTGGTGTCGTGGTTCCTGCAGACGCTTATGAAACCCTCGACCGCGTCTACTTGGCGCTGCCACGTTCCCCCGAATCTGGATTCGCAGTATCATCGGGTGTACTTTTCCTGTCAAGAGGAAATCGCAAAATGTCGTTGAGGTTTTTCCATCGTGTCTATTTGTAGTGGTGTCCTTTCGGCCTACTACTCCCGCTCGCACTCGATCCAACGCTACAATTTCTGCTTCTGAGGATTTCCTGCGGAAAAAATTAGAATCCTCTTTGTTGCCCCGGCCCGTATTTGGTCGGGTTAGAATCACTTCACTCGAAAAAATGAAATTCAACTACCGTTCCCGGGTTTTGGTCTTGCTGACGACTGCCGCCCTGTTGAGTTCTGCCGGTTTTATTTTGTACAACGCTCACCCGCAATGCGGTGAACTCTTCGTTCGCGCGCTTTCTTCCCGAAAGTGCCGAAAAACTCGCCATTCCCGAAATTCGCAACGCCGGTAAAAGTTAGCGAATTTCTATATCGCGGTTCGCAGCCCGCTGTAGGGGCTATCGAGAGCTGCACAACCTCGGGATTTCCATCGTCGTGGATCTCCGCAACACCGGCAAGAACCACGCGGAGCAAAAAGCCGTCGCGGCTTTCGGCATGCGAAGCGTTAGATTCCCACCAGCGCAGTCTTTGGTCCCACCGACAACCAGGTCGCTGCCTTCCTGCAACTCCTGCGCGATAATCCCAGCAAGAAAGTTTTCATACACTGTTATTTTGGCGACGACCGCACCGGGGTAATGATTGCCTGCTACCGCATCGCCGAAGACCACTGGACCGGCAGTCAGGCTTACAACCAGATGCGCTGTTTCCACTTCCATCGCTATCTCCTTTTGATGGGCCACTAGGTCAAGTTTTTCCCCGCCAATGTCGCGATCAGTCCGGCCTTCCTAGGGCTCGCAAAAGCACCGGTCGCCACACCATAAGAGATTGTTAATAAAGTACTTTAGTACCTCTTCGGTGGGACTACCGATGCATATCGCCAAAACTGCAGATCCAGTTAGCATGGGTCTTCGAGCAAGAGTTTTCCGCCAGAGGTTTATATATCCGTGCAAGTGGGCCGCTACGAAGTTCTCGACATTATCGGCACCGGCGCTTACAGCCGCGTCGCCCGCGCGTTCGATCCCATGATTGGGCGGACCGTGGCTGTGAAACTCTTCTCGCCGGAACTGGCTTCTGAACAGGGCCGCGATCGATTCATGAAGGAAGCCCGCGTGGTCGGCCAACTTTCCCATCCCTCCATTGTTGCGCTGCACGACATGGGCATCGATGAGGCTTCCTCCACACCGTACTTGATCATGGAATGTATCGAAGGTCAGTCGCTGGAGCGTATTCTGGAAAAAGGCAGCGTACCCCCTGCTCGAGCCTGCGCCTGGGCTGCAGAAGCAGCTGTGGCTCTCAGCATCGCCCACCGCAAAGGCGTGATCCACGGCGACGTGAAGCCCGCCAACATTTTGATCACCGAAGAAGGGCGCGTAAAGCTGACCGACTTCGGCATGGCTCGGCTGGCCAGCAACGACACCAAAGACACCTCACTGCTGGGCACGCCGGCCTATTGGTGTCCGGAGCAAATCCTGGGTAAGCCTCAGGATGCGCGTTCCGACATTTTTTCCCTGGGCGTGGTGATCTACCAGATGCTCACAGGTCATTTGCCCTTCGATTCCGATTCGCTGCAAGGCATTTGCAGCAAGATCATGTCCTCGACGCCGTTGCCGCTTTCGCAATACAATTCATCGCTGCCGGCGGGCCTGGATGGTTTAGTCGCTCACACCATGGCTAAAGACCCGGCGCAGCGCTGTAATTCGGCCGAGGATTTGGCGCAGGATTTGTATCCGTTCGCCCGGCGAAAAGTGGTCGCCGAGGTCGCCGCTCCCCAGCCTTCCGTCTCCTTCCGCCAGCGCGCCGCTCGCCTGCTGCGTTCTGCCTGACGTGGGGATCGAACCGATGCTCCGGGTTCCAACGAACAGCCGTCATTTGCCGCTTTTTGGAACCGCTCGCCGGTTTCTACAGTGTTCGCCGTAGTACTGGCGGTTAAGCAACACTGTACCTTTGGCCCATTCCAGTACTCCACTCTTTTCGCCACCATATCCCAGCACGAGAAATTATTTGAATTAGGTCACGTCCCCGACCATGCCTAAGAATCGTTACGAAGTAATCTCAACGATTGGATGCGGCGCCACCAGCCGCGTCGATAAAGCCAGAGATACAATTCTGGGCCGCACCGTCGCGCTCAAGACTCTGGTGCACGCCTTTGGTGCGCCCACCGAACAGAAGCAATTCCTCCGCGAAGCCCAGATCGTTAGCCAGTTGTCACATCCCGCCATCATCAGCTTGTACGACGTCGGCATCGAGCAGGAAAACGTAGCCTACCTGGTTATGGAATATGTCGCCGGCAAGACGCTCCAGCACGTCCTTGCGGAATCGACGGTGCCACTGCCGCGCGCCTGTGCCTGGGCTGCGGATCTGGCCGGAGCGCTTGGTCGCGCCCATAAAGCCGGAATCATTCACGGCGATCTCAAGCCCGCCAACATTCTCATCACCGAAGAAGGTAACGTAAAACTCGGCGATTTCGGCATCGCCCGGTTCGCCACACAGGTTTCTGGTTCCGGCTCCATGATGGGAACCCCGGCGTATTTGTCCCCCGAGCAAATTCTGGGGCAGCCGCAGAATTCCCGTTCCGACCTCTTCTCGCTCGGAGTCGTGATCTACCAAATGATGACCGGAGCCGCGCCTTTCGAGGGCAGTTCGGTGAGCGCCGTGTGTGCCCAGATTCTTTCCGCCGAGCCGATTCCGCCGTCGCAGCGCAATCCCGCGCTTCCGGAAGGACTTGACCACGTAGTCATGCGTTGCCTGGCGAAGAATCCCGCGGATCGCTACCCGAATGCCGAAGCGTTTGCGGCGTCGTTATATCCTTTTGCGCGCGCCGTCGGCGAACCGGTCGCGGTCACAGTTCAGCCCGCCGATACCACAGACCCTGTCGGTACCGCCGAGTTAGTTGCTGTAGTCGAGGCCACGCCAAAGCGAAATATCCTTCGCATTCCGCGCGTAGCCGGCTGGTTTGCGCGGCCCATCCAATCCGGTGACGTTTGGGTTGCTGCGGGCTTGGCTTTCTTGCTCACTTTGAGCATTCCAGTGTCACGCGCCATGAGCAAGCGTTTCAGCGTTCCGCAGCCACCAGTTTGCGCGGTGGCCGCCCCGAAAGCTCCAGGGGATCTCCAAGGATATTCGAACGATTACACCATCCCGGACATCGATGATGACGACGATGTTTCGAAACCCGCGCGGGCACCAAAGACACCTTCGCAGCACCTGGGCGCTGCCTTCGCCACCGCGCGTCTCAAGCGCGGCGTCGTCCCTGACTTGAAAGTTCCGCTGGTCAGCTCGACTCCGGCTGTCGCCATTCTGCCGTTACTGCCTTCCAGCGCCATGTCCAAGACCATGGAAAGCGCTTCTTTGCAAGTCGAAATTGACTCTACGGTCCCCGACGGCGCCATCGCCGTTTTCGCTGACCAGACTTTGCTATTTACCACCGAGCTTCACGCCGGAAGCGCCACCGACCCGATTCGATTCTCACACGCGTTGCCCAGCGGGCCTCATCAACTCCGCGTGGCTCTGTATCGCGCCGATAAAAGCTTGCAAGTCGCAAAGGAGGGCCTGGGTCAGATTCGCGGAGACATGTCCAACATGCTAAAGATTCACATAACCCGCAAATCCAAGCTGTTGGTCCGCAAGGAAACTTCTCTGGACGTTTCTTGGCCCAGCGCAATCACCCCCACGCCTCCGGGCAGCGCTTCCAGCTATGCCGCGGTTGTGAAGTAATCGCAAGAGAATAGAAGATCACCGGCTTTCGCTACTCACTCGTGCCGCAACGCTTCCACTGGGTCGAGTTTTGCGGCTTTGGTCGCCGGCCACACACCGAAGACTAGCCCCACGCCAATACTCACCGTTACTCCGGCCACCGCTGCCCACAATGGGATGCTTCCGTGCCACTCCAGCGTGAGCCGCAACAGCAAAACCAGCAGGTTGACTAAGATCAGCGCAATCAATCCCCCGGCGCCGGTCAACGTCATGGCCTCCAGCAAGAATTGCCAGGTAATGTCGCGCCCCTTGGCGCCCACCGCTTTGCGTAATCCGATTTCGCGGGTGCGCTCGGTCACGCTCACCAGCATGATATTCATCACTCCCACGCCGCCAATCAACAGTCCGATGGAACTTAGCACCACCGTGGCAATCGCCACCATCCCGATAATATTGTGAAACTCCTGCACTTCCATTTCCGCCGTCTGGATCGAAAAGCTGTTCTTGGCGGTGTACGCTACATTGCGCCGCCGGCGTAGAACTTCGGTGGCCTGATCCACCGCCTGATCCAGCATGTTCGGATAAGCTTGGACGCGCATTTGATTCTCGTATGCGCCGGGATAAACCTTGCGAAACGTGTTGTACGGGATCAGCACCCGGCGATCCTCGTCCCCCATGCCAAATCCGCCTTTCGGCTTCTGCACCACGCCGATGACCAGGAAATCCGAGCCGTCGATCATCACGTCTTTCCCGACCGCCGAGCCTTCCGGGAACAACACCGGCGCGACATTCTCTCCCAGCATCACCACCTTTTCCCGGTGCAGGTCGTCGCCTTCGCTAATAAACCTGCCGGAAAGTGTGGCCGCGTTCGCATACACCTCTCCAAAATTGGGCTGCACCCCGCGAAAATCGATGGCGGTGACCTCTCCTGCCTTGGTCCGCACGGTGTGCGGCTTTTCCCACCAATCGATGAAGGTAGTGACATTCTTGACCGCCGGAGCGGATTCTTTGATGGCTTGCGCGTCTTCCAGCGTCAATGGCTTGCGCAGGCGTTCCTCCAGAGGCCGGGTCTGGCCGTGGGGGCCCTGATCCCATCGCGAAATAAACGCCGTATCGGCACCGAATTGCTTGATGTTTTCCTGGATTTGCTGGTCGAAGCCGGTAATCAACGCCGCCACCAGCATGATTACGCTCACGCCCAGCACCACTCCGAACACCGTCAGCCCGCTGCGCAGTTTGTGCGCCCGGAGCGTGTCCATGGCCTGCTTTAGATTTTCGCCGTGAGTCTGTGCCATGTCTTCCTTATTCCGACCGCAGTGCTTCAATTGGGTCGAGTTTCGCGGCACGCATCGCCGGATAGATTCCAAAGAAAAGTCCGACCCCGGTGGATACCGCCAGAGAAATGATGACCGCGCTGATCGGGGTGCGCATCGGGATCGCCGTCACCGACCTCCCTAACGCCACAATGCCGTACGCCAACAGAATGCCGATGATTCCACCGATGGCCGCCAGCAGTGCCGACTCGGTCATGAATTGCAGCATGATGTGCTTCTTCCTGGCGCCCAGCGATCTGCGGATCCCTACCTCTCTGGTCCGCTCGGTTACGCTGGCCAGCATAATGTTCATGATCACGATGCCTCCGACCACCAGAAACACCGCCGTCAGCGCTACGGCGACACCAAATAGATTGCCGGTCAGCTGATTCCACAGCGCCATGATCGAGTCCGAGCCCAGAATTGCAAAGTTGTCAGGCGCGTCCCAATCCAGGTGACGCTGCGCTCGCATCAGCATTCGCGCTTCATCTCGCGAAGCCGCGATCATCTCGGTATTCCGCGCTTGGATGAAGATGGCCAGCCAATCCTTTTGGGTGTGCCACTCTTTGTAATACGTCACCAGCGGGATCAGCATGTAGTTGTCTTGCGATTGTCCAAACGCGCTGCCGATGGGTTCCGCCACGCCGATGACCTCATAGGTATGGGTGCCGGCGCGAATCGTCTTCCCAAGGGGATCGACGTTGGGAAAAAATTTGTTGGCCACATCCGTTCCGATGAAACAGATCGGCGAGTGGTGCAAGTCATCCGCCTCGGTGATGTACCGGCCCGAAGCCAGGCCGATGTTGCGCAACTCCGCGTAATCCGCGGTTGCTCCGGTCACCTGGGTGTTCTCCAACAGAATGCGTCCGGAGCGAATGTCAATGTTCACGTATCCCATACCCGCTACGCGGTTGGCGGTCTTCATGTTGTCGCGCACAAATTCGTATTCTTCCAACGTCAACAGCGGCCGCTTTTGCGCCTTCACCCACGCGTCTTCGCTGGTGATAATTCCAAACCGATCCACCAGGAACACGTTGGCCCCCAGGTTGGCCACCCGGTCGGCCACGTAGAAATTCAGACCAGCCACCACGCTCATTACCGTTACCAGTGTGGTTACCGCCAGGATCACGCCCAGCAGGGTTAGGAAGCTCCGCAACTTGTTGGCTCGCAACGCGTCCAAAGCCAGCCGCAGCGTCTCCTTCACCGTCACCAGGCCGCTACGCATACCAGCTTTCAAGGGCGGACGTAATTTGGGCACACCCGCCGCCGCCGGTTCACCCTGAGGGCTCTGCCCGAAGGGCACCCCGGTCAGTCCGTCGTAAGAAGCACCGCCCAAACTAGCCCTCGCTTCACCCAGCTTTGAATACCCGTCCATTGGCCTGCCCTTGTAATACGGACCAGGCCCAGCAAGTGTTGCAGGCTGCCGCTCTTTATCGGACGATGAATCCGGACTCCTTCGCTTTGCCCGGACCGCCGTTCTCAAGCCGGCTGGGGGCGTCTCCCTCAGAAACCAGGAAGACTCCGCCTTTTCGCAACCAAGCCAAGCGTGTCAACGCATACATTTTCTCATACTTATCTGGCCAGTACGCGACGCGACACCTCCCGCACGTTAAGCTCCCTGGCAACGCCGCAAGATGCAACAATCCGGCTGAGGTAGGAATCCAACCTCATTCCACAAGGGAGCCGTCCACTCGATCATGGCGTTCCGCATTCTTTTCGTTTTTGCCGCGCTCTTGACCGGTGCGAATGCTTTCCCGGTGCAGGACCCTGGGCCCGTGAGTTCACCGCAGACCGGCGACCAAAAGCGAGTTCTATTCGACCGCGTCATCGACAATCAGAAAAAAAACGAGGCTGCGCTGAACCTATTCGAACGCCTCGAACGCGTCGAGAGCCGTAAGACTGGCACTGAGACTCCCGATGTCAAAGTCAGCCGTGTGATCCCCGCTGGAGCCGGCACGGACAAGATTGCTATGAAACCCGACGGCCAGCCTATCGATCCTGCCGCTTACCGCGCCGAACTGGAAAAGCTGGAGGGCGCTCTGGTGTGGTCCATTGAAGAGGGCAGGGCTCAGCACGACGCTTACGATAAGCTGGCCAAGAAACAGAAAGAACGCGCCGACCTGATCGAGGCCACCCGCACTGCGTTTCTCTACACCTTTGCTTCCACCGAGCTGCGCGGGGACCACAAACTACTGAAGTACCGCATGGAGCCCAACCCTGCTTATAAACCAACCTCGCGCATGACCGCTATTTTTTCCAAGGTCCGCGGCTTTGTGTGGATTGACGAACCCGCTGCCGAGCTGGCCCGCGTCGAAGTCGAAGTCATCGATGACTTCTCCGTGGGTGGATTCCTCGCCAAAGTCTACAAAGGCAGCCATCTGATGCAGGAGCGCTACGAGATGGCCCCCGGCCTTTGGTTTCCGTCCTACGCCCAATATGATTTCGATGGCCGCAAGCTGTTCATGAGCTTTGCCATTCATGACCGGACGTTTTACTCGCAATACAAACGTGTCGGGCCTCCCAAAGAGGCCCTTTCGGCGATCCGTGCTGAATTAGGCAAGCCCGACTCCGCGCAAGCCGACCGGTAAGCCCTTGGGCGTAAGCTGAGAGTGCTGGTAACCCCCAGCGATGCGCGCTGTTTCGACCGGCGCAATGGGAGGCTTCGCAATGCTCGCTTCCTTGGTATTCACTACGCTTCTTTTGGTTACCTCGTCGACATTGGGCCAGCCTCAGGGAACCAGCCAGAATCCGCAGACCCAGGACACATCGCCCGCCGCTCCACAGCCTCCACCAGGCAAACCGGCCGCAACGAAACCAGCTGTTCGGGTGAAGGTGTGGACCAACGACGATCTGCCAACGACCACCGAAAATGCATCGCGATCGAACGGTCAGAAGAAAGGTTCGAAACCAGATTCCGCGGGAGGCCCGAATTCCAGCTACACCGCCGGGGTAAAAAAGCAACTTGATAAGCTTCAGGATCAGCTTGCTGACACCGAAAAGCAGCTCGCCGGCCTGAAAAGCTTCCAAAACGGCGAAAGTGGTGGCTCCTCAGGCGTCGATTTACACCAGGGCATCAACCGAACCCCCGTGAATCAGCAAATCGCGTCGCTGGAGACCAAGAAAAAACAGTTGGAGGACAAAATTGACGATCTTCTCGACGAGGCCCGCAAAAAAGGCGTCGAACCAGGGCAACTTCGCTAAACCAACACGTCCGGTGCCTCCAGGACGCCAACATGCGCACACCGGCGCTTGAAAAGTGCTTCTAAAATCGGCCTTCAGAGTGCCAAAGGGCCCGCTCACACTGGCGTGGGCCTGTCAACCCCGGCTCTTTTTTCCACTTTTGGGTCGTATTGACAGGGCCGCATCGAAGCACTACCGTTCATACAACAGTATGGCAGTATAGGCGATTTCTGGACGGTCTTGACGATGTGTCCCGCCGACGACAAAGGTGCTATATGAAACGTTTAACTCCAGTCCCGATCGAATGGGCAGAGTATCTCCGCCGGCACGGCCAAACCGGGCCGGGATATCAGGTAGTGTCGGTCACGCTGAAAGATGGCAGGATTTTTGATCAAGTAGTTGCCAGCGAAGGCTGTGTAATTCAGGTGCGTGGTCATAAAGAAGTGCCATTTACGCCCGATCAGGTCGCCTCGATCGCCGTGAACCACCGCCGCTGGAACTTCCGTCAGGAAGATACCGTTCCACCGATGGTTGCCAAGGCCCACGCCTAAAGCAGGCCCCCCTGCTTACTTCTTTCTTAACCTTCGGCATCGCTAGCGACCTGCGGCGTACAGCGGTTACCCCCAAGGCCCAAAGGATTGGTCACGTATAGCGGAGACGCTGCGCCATCGGAGCCGCGACGTAATTCCTCTTAGATCGATCCGGCGAGCCAGCGCTCACTCCTCTTTTCTCATCGCCGACCTTGCCGAGGGGAGTTTTATCAACCTGGTCGTTTCCACACCGCTGTTTCTCATGGTTCACACGTTTCTCACCTGCGGGTAATCAATCCGGGAGCACTGTACCCAATGCAGCCGGAGTTAAATCGCAAGGAGGACCTATGTCCAAGCAGGCAGCAGAGCATCATTCCAAGGCAGCCGAACACCACGAACACGCCGCCCGACATCATCGCGAAGCCGCCAAGCACCACGAATCCGATGATCACCAGTCGGCCGCGCACCACGCCCACACCGCCCAGGGGCATCTTCATCACGCAACGCATCACGCCGCGGAAGCGGCCAAGTCTCACGCCGAGCATCACGGGCAGAACACCCGCGCTGCCGGCGGCCGATAATTGCCGCTTAGGGGGCCTTCCTCGCGCGAAGGATCGGCGGCCTAGGCCGCCAATAGGGGTGTTAGGTACGCCGTGAAGCGGACCCGAAGTAAAGCCATGTTCAGCCAGGGATGATTGCCTTCGCGCATAGAGGTAGGCCGGGCTCATTCCTGGCACCTGTATTTTTCTGGTTCGAAAGTTCGGAGAGCCGCTTGTGTACCCTCGCCGGTCCCTATTTCTCCGAGGTAATTAGCACCCATGGGTAAGCCTTCATGTCCCGGAGTTCTGGCTCCTCCCAGCTGAAACCGGGATGTTCTTTCAAGTGTTTTGCCGCCAGGAAGTCCGTGCCACAAGCGTGTCCCGCTGCGGCCTCAAATTCCATCCTGGCTGCCAGGTCGGAGTCGGTGACTTTATTCTGCGCCGCGCCTTCGGTGGCGAACGGCGGCTCGCTCGCGGAGCCTCGTGGTGAAACCTCGCGATGGCCGCACAGGGTCCGTTCACTGGGCTCATTCTTCCCTGTGAAGCTATCGACGTGGTCGGCCATGAATCGCTCAGCGGATGGAATGTCGATCTTCCCTTTATTCTTGGCCATCAGTTGGTCCCATCGCCGGTGCCGCGAATTAGGGCTGTTGCTCTTATCGTCGACTGCAAAATCGGTCTCCTCGGCAATAAGCTTCCGGTCGATTGGAAAGTTTGAGCCCACGAAGTATCCGTCGGTCTTGCGCTCCAAGGTGACGTTCTTCAGCCCCAACTCCAGGCTGGCGATCTCACCTTTTCGGGTATCCGCAATCAGCCAATCATTTGCGTAGCCGCCGTTGTTTCCATCCTCAAAGATTCGCGCTACATCATCGATGGAAGCCGCATATTGCATCGCCTTGCGGGCCCGCACAAATTCCGGCACCTGCGTAGCGTCGTAACCGTGAAAGGCGCTAATGGTGGTTTCGGTGATAACCATCCCAGCCGAGTTCATCCCGAAGTCGTCACCGCTGTGGATAAATCCCGGCAGGCCATCCATCCGTAAATGGTAGCCGCGCGTCGGTACCACATCGAACACATAGGTCCACCGCGAGCCGTCCAGGTAATTGGTCCAATTGTTGTGCGCGATCACCACTTTTCCGTCTTTGGTGTAGCTTCCGACCGCTACAAACGCGCTGCAATGCTCTGGCGCCGCCACCGTAGCCAGCGATGCGAGGTTGTGGGCCTGATCATAGTGTTCCACGTAATAGCTCCACTCCTGCGAAGCGTTGATTGCCACGATGTCCCACACATCCAGCTTCACGCCTCGCGCGTTTACTCCCGCAACAATGCCCTGCAGCTCCTCACGATATTCCTGCTCGATATGCGGCCACAAAATCGTCTGGGAAGCATCGCGCAAGAACGCCCACTTCTTGCCGATGTCATGTTCCAACTCCAGCTCGAATACCTTTTGCAAATCGGCGATCTCCAGCGCCAACAAATAACCGTGCTGGTAGCCAATCTCCGCTGGCGAGCCTTCCAGATGCACATAGGTCCAACCACTCACCGCCGGCTTCCGGAACCCTCCCTTCATGCGCGGATCCGCCGACGGAGCCCGGGAAGCCGCGAGCCCCACCATGACCAACGCAACGCAGACCCCCGCCATCGCTACCATCGGTCGCATGCGCTTCTCCCGCCCGCCGACTTTTTTTCCGGCAGATATCACCCAGAAACAGTAGCACAGGCTTCGGGGACATACGCCGTCCACCACGCATCTGGCCCTTCGCCGAGATCCAACTTACTTCCAGGAGGCCACCACTCGTGATTTTTCGTTCCGAATCCTGGTTGGTGCTGGCTCACGGCCCACGGCGTTGCCACCGCGCGGCGGAGGCGCCCCAGGCTTGAGGCAGACCAAACCAGTGGCTGAGCACTCTACGGACCACGGCCCCACCAAGAACCCCGGAGTTGAACTCGAGAAGGCTCCGGCGACCACCAAATTTCAATCAGTCCGCGGTGAACAACTTCCCATCCTGCGCATGGGTCTCCCATTCGATGCGCACCACCCAGTCGAAATGCATTCTCTCGTTGGCCAGCCACGCTTCCAGGGCCTCGCGAGTGTCGGCGTGAAACTCTGCGAAGAGCTTGCCTTCCATCATGTTCACCAGCACGCGCTCGGCCCGGGCTGCGTTTCCAGACTGCATGCGTTTGGCTAGCACCTCGGCACCTTGCCGCGTCAGGCAAGCCAGGCTGTGCTGCGTCAGATAGCGGGGCATAAGCTCTCCATCCCAATCCACTTGTCAAAGATAATTATTCCACAGGGCGACCAAAGGTATTCCGAAGGTGTCCAGACGGTAGCCAGGGTGGTTCGCACTTGCGACCACGCGAAATACTGCGGCATCAAACCAGATTTTTCTCCCGGTACAACGCAAAACCCTTGCCGGTGAGTTTGCCAAGTTCGCGAAATAACGCCGGGTCCGGCGAGGTAAAGTTGAAGCAGCTCTTGCCTTGCATCCGTTTTTTCAACTGCGGCGATATGTTCTCAATCAAGCTTGGATCCCAATAGAGCGGCATCAAGTGAAAACTCACATACGCTCTTCCCGATATCACCGCGCCGAAAAACATGGGTCGCCCGCGATAATGCGATCGCGTCTCCAGATAATATCGGCCGCGAGTATCGGCATTGATCTGCAACCGCCGGACAAACGGTGCAAAAACTCGTTTTAACTGTAAAAACGTAGTCGGGAAATCGGCTGCGCGATGCACTGGCTTGGCCGCTGAGGCTCGCGCGGTTACCTGCTTCTTCTTTTTCATCAAGCATCGCTCCAGCCGTTAGGCCGCCGGTTATTCGATTAGGTTTCTTTGCCGGCCACCACTTGTGCGTGCCCTAAGAATGCCACCAGAGACACTCCGCCGACAATATTCCCAATCAGCGTCGGCAGAAAGAAGTGGGTTATGAACCAGCCCCACGATTCGGCTCCGCTTGCCACCAGGTAAAACATCTTATTGGAGCCGGCAATGATGTGATTGAATCCCCCCAGCCCGATCAGATAGGTAATGATGATAATGATGCTGACTCGCGCGGTTTCCGCCCCGGGCAGTAGCCAAACCATCAGAGCGATCAGCCAACCCGCGAAAATGGCCCGGATCATAACCACGCCAAAACTGGCCCCGGCTCCCTCGCGACTTACCTGATCCAGTGCCTGCTGAACCCCCGGGGTAAAAATCGCCAGTTTCGCAACGCACAATGCGAACAGAAATGTTCCCACGAGGTTGCTGGCGAGCACCACGCCCCACAAGCGTAAGACGCTCAGCAGCGTCTTTATGTCCTTGAGCGAAAAAAGCGGCAGGATCACCGTGAGCGTGGTCTCGGTGAACAGCTGCTGCCGCCCCAGCACCACGATCAAGAATCCCACGCTGTACCCTAGCTTGGTGATCAACGGCTTCCAACCGGTGTCCGGCAGATGTGCCGCCAGCAGCGCCTCCGCTACCAGCGAGAACCCCATCGACAACCCGGCAGCCAATCCCGACCATCCCAGCGCCCAGGACGATCTGTTGAGCTCATCCTCTCCCTCGCGGCGAATAGTCTCGTGCACCACGTGCGCGCCGATCTGGGTGCGCTCTTCAATCTGCTCTTCTTCAATGCGTTTGACGGCAGTTGGGGACGGATTGGTTTTTGCTGCTTCCTGGTGTTTCCCGGCGGTCGGCATAGTCGAGTGTGCGCTGGGTACTTGAGGATCGATCGAACCCTGAGCCAGTCCTCGCCGGCGATGCCCTAGAGCATCGTGGCAAACCCGGCAGATGAGTGTAGTCCATCGGCCAAGCCTTGGCGCGGTACTTGTCAATATATAGTGCGACACAAGTACCATTCGCGCTGTACCCCTACATTGTTACTTTCCGTGCAGGGGTTCCGGGGCAATCGTTCAGGGGATTCCGCAGGCACCTCATCGCCGGTGCCAACACTCGCGTCTGGTTCGCAGCTGCTTGGGGGAACTTTGAGATTTTTTCGTCGCACCGCGTTTTTCTGCGTGTTCTTTGCCGCGTGGCTGTTGCTTCCGGCCACGGCGCGCGGTACCGTGCGCACTCGCTTGGTTGTCGGCGCCGATCCCACCCAATGCCCGCAAGCTCAATTCACCAAAATTCAAGACGCCATCAACGCCGCTGAGCCTGGCGACCAGATTTTCATTTGCAAGGGCATCTACCAGGAGCAATTGAAGATCACTAAGTCCTTGGACATCGATGCCGATCGCGGAGCGTTCCTGGTTCCCGCCTTGATGAAGCCTAATACCACTACCCTGGCCACCGGAGATCCAGTTGCCGCCGCCGTGCTCATTACCGATGCAACCAATGTCTGGATCGCCGGCCTCACCGTAGACGGCAGCGGCAATGGAATTGCCGCCTGCTCGCCTCGACTCATCGGGGTTTATTTCCAGAACGCTTCCGGCAACCTGCAACATGTTGCGGTTCGCGACTTCCAGTTAGGCCCAGGCCTGACCGCCTGCCAGAGCGGTACCGGCGTGTTCGTCGAGAGCGGAGGAGGCGCCAGCTCGGAGGTCGAGATCGCCGAGTGCTCCATTCACGATTTTCAGAAGAATGGCATCACCGCCAACGAAGCTGGTACTGAGGTGCGCGTTCACAACAATATCATCACCGGAGCGGGCCCAACTGAAGGCGCCACGCAAAATGGTGTGCAAATCGGATTTGCAGCCACCGGAACCATTCGCAAAAATATCGTAACCAACAATGTCTGGTCCCCGTGCACCGATGCCGCCACTTGCCAATCCATCGCCACCAATATTCTGGTGATGCAGTCGGATGGCGTGCGCGTTTTGGATAACACCGTAGGGGTCAGCCAGGTGGGAATTTTTGTGGTTGGAAATCACTCGGTGGTCACTCGCAACACCGCCTACGGTACCGCCGTCTTCCAGAACGTCCGTATCGAAGGAGACGACAACCGCGTGGAAGAAAATCGCGTCTTCAACGGCAGCGGGTCGGATGTCTTTCTCGGCGGCAACAACAATTCTGTCGAACGCAATGTCATTGCCGAAGCGCCCGTTGGCATCTTGAAGGCCCAAGGATCGACTGGCAATCACCTGGTCGCCAATGAATATTTCAACGTCGGCATCGCCACCCAGGATCCCCCAGCCGATGACACCAGAAAAAAGATAGTGCCAGAACACTAGAATCTTGAAGAACATTCAAGCCGCAAAAATTCTGCATATTTGGAGCGGTCTTTTGACGTTGACACCCCTGGGGGCAGGTGTTAAAAAAACTGCACAACGCCCTCTGGTGGTAAGTTCCTTACCACGTTACGGCTAGTTTCACGCAGAGTGGAGCAGTGGACCGGCCTGGCAGGGTTGGTTCGCGAAGTCGTAGAGGGTTTGCCTGCACCACCCCACCACCCCGGGAGGTGAAAACCCTGTTTTCGCCTCCCTTTTTATTTCCGCTGGCTTATTCCACTGCTGGTTCTGTAAACGGACTCAGCGCATGAAGTTGGGTCGCCACCGCAGCGATAACTCCCTCCACCAGGTCCGATAAGATGGAGTCTGGAACAACCCTTCTGAGGAAGCACAAACCATGTTGGTCGCGAAAAGCATGCCCGCCTTACTGGAAATGAATCGCATCACGGTCATGCGTGGCGATCGGGCCGCTCTCAACGACCTGACTCTGCGCATCGATGCCGGCGAACACGTTTGCATTCTCGGTCCCAATGGCTGTGGCAAATCCACGCTCATCAAAACCATCACGCGCGAATGCTATCCCCTCAGGAAAGAGGATTCATCGATTCTGATCCTGGGACGCGAACGGTGGAACGTCTCCGAACTGAGATCGCTACTGGGCATCGTGTCGCCCGATTTGTTAGCCTCTTGCACCACCGAGGTCTGCGGCCGCGATGTGGTGCTCTCCGGCTTCTTCAGCAGTACCCGAATCTTTCCCCACCACCGGCCAACTGAGGAATTGCTGCGTCGCAGCGAAGCTGCACTGCAGCGCGTCGGCGTCGCGCATCTCGCCGATCGCCCGGTAGCCCACATGTCGTCCGGAGAGGCCAAACGCACGCTGATTGCCCGCGCGCTCGTGCATGAACCGCCCTCCTTACTCTTCGACGAGCCCAGCAACGCTTTGGACATTGCCGCTCAGGTGCAGCTGCGAGACACCATGCGGGAACTGGCGCAGTCCGGTCTGGGACTCCTGCTGATTACCCATCACGTTGCGGAGATCATTCCAGAGATTGAGCGCGTGGTGCTGATGCGTGAAGGCCGCATCCTGGCGGATGCGCCGAAAGAAAATTTGCTGACCAGCGAAAAATTAAGCGACGTGTTCGGCGTAGAAATTCAGGTAGCCCAGCACGACGGCTACTTTCATTTGTACTGAAGTCAAAGACCCCAAAAGTTGTGCCCTCCGTGCGAGCATGACCTCCCGGTTCCCCGGCAACATGAAACAAATCATTGGAGGGAAATAGAACTACTTCTCACGGAGACGCTCGGCCGAACGCGCTTCCGGATGCTTGGAGGTCCAATCTTCGGGAGGGAATGCCACTCGCCAGAAACTCGGCCGAGGCGAAGAAAACTCCAGTCCGACCTCCGCCTTGCCCGAACGCACCGGGCCCAGGAACACTACCTGGCATTCCTGCTCTTCCAGTGTTTTCTTGTGAAAAAGCAGCACTCGGCTGCCGCTGACCAGCCGGGTCTGTAATAGCACCAGCGCGCCATGCGCGTTGATCGCCAGCGTTTCGGTCTCTTCGTCCACGGTTTGTCCCTGGGCGTCGGTACTCCGGATGCGCACTGGAACTTGCATCAGAACCCGCTGGCTGCGCCGCCGCGGGCCTGAAGAATTTGAAACTTGAGCCATTCCTACCCTCGCTGAATAACTATACCTGTGGTCACGACAAAGTCGAGCAGCCGGGGGAAAGGGTTAGGTCGAGAGGTCAACAGTCGGTCAGTTACTTATCATTGGCGTCAGCCGCGCTGTTCCATCGGCAGGTAATGCCGGGTGTCTTCGCCTAAATAGATTTGCCGCGGGCGTGCAATCTTCTGCTCCGGGTCGAGCAGCATCTCTTCCCACTGTGCGATCCATCCGCAGGTGCGTGGTATCGCGAACAGCACCGGGAACATCGATGTCGGAAAGCCCATCGATTGATAAATCAGGCCGGTATAGAAGTCTACGTTCGGATACAACTTGCGCTTGACGAAATAATCGTCTTCCAGCGCGATGCGCTCGCACTCCAGCGCGATCTCCAGCAACGGGTTTTTGCCCATCAGATCAAATACGTCGTAGGCCACCTTCTTGATAATCCGCGCGCGAGGATCGTAATTCTTATAGACCCGATGTCCAAATCCCATCAGCTTGGTCTCGCCGGATTTCACCCGTTTGATGAATTCCGGAACCTTATGCACCGAGCCGATGTCCATCAGCATCCGCACCACTTCTTCATTGGCGCCGCCATGCAACGGACCGTACAGCGCTGCGATCGCCGCGGCCGTCGCCGAGTATGGATCGACATGCGAGCTTCCCACCCCGCGTATGGTGTTGGCAGAGCAATTCTGCTCGTGATCCGCGTGCAGGATGAACAGCACGTCCAGCGCGTGCTCCAGCGTGGGATTCGCGCGATACCGAGATTCCGTGGTCCGGAACAGCATGTTCAGGAAATTTCCCGGATAGCTGAGCTCATTGTCCGGATACACAAATGGCATACCTAGCGAATGGCGGTAGGAGAACGCCGCAATCGTGGGCATTTTGCCGATCAACCGATAGGTTTGCTTCTTGCGCGATTCCGCGCTGAAAATATCCTTGGCGTCGTGGTAAAAAGTGGAGAGTCCCGCGATCGTCGAAATCAGCATGCCCATCGGGTGGGCGTCGTAATGAAATCCGTCCAAAAACTTCTTGATGCTCTCGTGAATAAAAGTGTGATGGCTTACGTGGTAGCTCCAGCTTTTTAACTGCTCGCTGGTCGGAAGCTCTCCGTACAACAGCAGATACGCCGTCTCTAGGTACGTGCTCTTTTCCGCTAAATCCTCGATGGGATAGCCGCGGTACCTCAGAATACCCGCGTCGCCGTCGATGTAGGTGATCCGGCTGATGCACGAAGCGGTGTTATTGAACGCCGGGTCGTAGCTCATCACCCCGAAATCGTTCGAGTCCACCTTGATTTGCCGCAGGTCCGCCGCCCGAATGGTGCCGTAGGCGATCGGCAGTTCGTAGCTCTTGCCGGTGCGATTGTCGGTGACGCTGAGACTCTCCGCAGCCTTGGTCGATGCCCCCTGCCCGGATTTAGCCGAGCCTTCGAGCTTCTTCGACCCCGTTTCGAACTCTTTAGACCCAACCGTAGGTCCCTTGGTTGCACTTGTGGAAGGAGCCGAATCCATGACGATCCTCGAGAAAATCGAAACGCGTTTGACTCCCCCACTTTAACACCAAAGCCCCAACCGCGTGAGCGCCGCCAAGCCACACCCCGGGGCCTCGCCGGGAACCTGGGGCTCATGGGTCAGTTTCCGATAGCCCGCATTAATCACCCAAGCCGATCGCGAATGGCCGAACTACGGAAACGATCCGGGCGGAATGCGGTACTCGCCACTGATGGAAGCAAGTGACCAGCAGCCCGAGCAAGCTGAGCGAGTAATAAGCGCAAGGGCATGAATCGGTTCGGAGGGCGCCTAAGTCCCGTCCCTGGCGTGAGTCCTGGATGCCGCCCCCTAGGTCGCCACATCCAAGCTGCCTAGGATATTGGGGCAAGTGTTGGCCCGCAGCAACGGACCCTGTTCGCAGTCCACCTCTTGACAATAGTCGTTATAACGAGTACTATCGGTTCCGGTCCGATCACGGTTCCGGCAAGACCTATCCACTAGCTCGCGGGAACTGGCGATCGACCGGAGGCTCAATATGATTGCTATTCGCAAAAGCCAGGATCGCGGACATGCAGACCACGGCTGGCTCCATACCCGTTTCACATTTTCTTTCGCCGACTACTACGACCCCAGACATGAGCAATTTCGCACCTTGCGGGTCCTGAACGACGACCGCGTCGCAGGTGGCGCCGGTTTTCCACTCCACCCGCATCGCGATATGGAAATCGTCACTTACGTTCTGGAAGGCGGGTTGCAACACCAGGACAGCATGGGCAACGGCTCGGTCATCAAGCCCGGCGATATCCAGTATATGAGCGCCGGCACCGGTGTAACTCATAGCGAGTTCAACGCCTCCAAGACGAAACCGGTGCACCTGTACCAAATCTGGATGTTTCCGGAGGCACCAGGTCTGCAGCCAGCATACGACCAGAAGAATTTCACCGAGACAGAAAAGCGCGGCAAGTTGCGGTTGCTGGCTTCATCCGATGGTCGCGATGGATCGATAAAAATCCGGCAGAAAAACGATCTGTACGCCACGGTGCTAGCTGAAGGTGACTCCGTCCGCCACGAGCTAAAACCCGAACGCCACGCCTATGTGCAAGTGGCACGCGGCAGCATCAAACTCAACGGCACGGAACTCACCGAAGGCGACGGAGCCGCCATCTCAGCGGAGAAATCGCTGGAGCTGACCGGCGTGAAAGATGCCGAAGTCCTGATCTTCGACTTGGCGTAAAAATACACGTTGGGGATTGCTTCTAACCCGATGAAGCGGGCTTCCTGGTCAACAGTCAGGAACCCGCTTTTTTTTGGAGAAACGAGCATAGCTCGCGATATTCTCTGGGCACTCACCAGCTGCGACATCCATCACCGCTTGGTGGTCAAGCGAAAGTGGAGCGCCGACCGCTCTTTGGCAGAAAAGCGATCTCGACTAACCGTTGGTGCGCTGGAATTCGCGCATGAAGCTGACCAGCGCTTGCACCGCTTCCAGCGTTACGGCGTTGTACAGCGAGATGCGCATGCCGCCGACCGAGCGATGTCCGGGCGTGCCCGCGATTCCGGCTGCCGCCGCTTCTGCCGCAAACTTTTTTTCGATGGCTTCGTCGCCGTCAGCGACGCGGAAGACCACGTTCATCAGCGAACGAGAAGATTTTTCCACCGGGCACGTGTAGTAGCCATTACTCGAATCAATGGTCTCGTACAGCAGCTTTGCCTTGGCTTGATTGGTTTTTTCGACGGCGGTGACGCCGCCTTCGGATTCGATCCATTCCATCATCAGCCCGATGATGTAAATCGCGAAGGTCGGCGGGGTGTGATACAGCGACTTTTCTTTAATGTGGGTGCGGTATTGCAGCAGCGTTGGAAGATTTTTGTCGGCGCGCTCCGCAAGATCCTTGCGAACAATTACCACCGTCGCCCCGCTGGGTCCCAGATTTTTCTGCGCCCCGGCAAAGATCAAACCGAACTTTTTCACGTCGATGGGCCGCGATGCAATGTCCGAGGACATATCCGCAATCAGCGGAGCATTCCCCGCGTCCGGCATGGTATGCCACTGGGTGCCTTCGATAGTGTTGTTGGTGCACATATGCACGTAAGAAGCTTCCGGCGAAAACTTGATCTCGTCCTGACGCGGCACCCGGCGGAATTTCTCGGCTTCCAGAGACGCTGCCACGTGGTGAAGAATGCCTTTTTTCAGTTCGCCCAAAGCCTTGGCGGTCCACATGCCGGTGTGAATCAGGTCCACCGGCTTCCCCGGCAGGCACAAGTTCATAGGCGCCATGGTGAACTGCATGCTGCCGCCGCCCTGCAGAAATAGCACCGCATACTCCTCAGGAATGGCCAGGTGTTTACGCAAACCCTGCTCGGCGCGGGCGGCGATGCCCTCGAATTCCGGGGAGCGGTGACTCATCTCCATCACCGACATGCCGCTCCCGCGCCAGTCCAGCAATTCCCCGCGAATGCGCTCAAGCACCGTAAGCGGCAGAGCGCCCGGCCCAGCGTTGAAGTTGTAAGCGCGCTTAGCGCTGCGTTCCGTAATGCTGGAAGTGCTCACGATGGGTAATTCCTCTCTGTTGTATGTCGTGCGGGCGAAGGGCTGAGCCGGTCACCAGCTATTTGCTGAAACTCCACAATAACAGAATTTGCCAATCGAGCTGCCGCGCAACAGCCTAGCGCCGTATCGCTTCGACTGATCTTCGATTCGCGCGGCGCTTGCGCAGAGCTCGATAACCCATGTTGAAACAAGACGAACAGCGTCAAAAGGCAAAGTAGAAAATCAAGAGACCTAACCAGGCGATGAAATCGACTGGGAAATTCGGAATCCGCATGCCGCTAGTACGAAAGCCAGTATGAGAGCGATGCCACCGCACGCTGCAACTCGGTTTCCCCGATTGCTCTTGAAGGTCGCCAAAAACCAAGGATGTAGATCAACGCAAATCAACACGATTCTGATAGCTGCTTTCATAGACAAAGAACATCTGGAGAGAGTTAGGCCCCCGCGAGACGGAATTCCACTCGACGGCCCAGGGGTTGATACGGAGCGGTTGGCGGAAAGGGGCCGGGCCTAGGAAGAAATTTGCGTTCTGTTTTGGTGGCCAATCAGCGTTGCGACAGACTTCTCAGCTGACGCTATTCACCAGCGCAAACTCGACTCGACGCCGCATAGGGTCGATGCGATCCGCCCGCACGCGCACACGGTCGCCGTGTTGCCACGTCAATGGTTTCGAAGCAGCGGCTCCGCGGCCGCGACCCGGTCCGCGTCCACCGCGCCGCCCTTCGTAGCTTTGCATCGCAACGATGGCGTGGTCGCGCTCGCGGTAGGTGCAGCGCGCACCGGTGGCTTGTTCCAGAGCATTGATCGGCAACAAGCCTTCGACGAAAACTTCGAACAGCTCCACGAAGCACCCGTATTTCTGAACGGAAATAATCAGCCCGTCGTATTCCTCGCCAAGGTGTTCCTCCATGAATTGCGCGGTCTTCCAATCGGTGAGCTCCCGCTCCGCACCGTTCGCGCGGCGTTCCGCTTCCGAGGATTCCGCGGCAATCTCCTCGAGCAAGCCATGCGAATACACCGCAGCCTCCGAGGCTACTGCGGGCCGCGCGTCGGCAGCCGGCGTGGCCCCCGGTTGATCCAACGCCCACTTCAAAATCCGATGAATGATCAGGTCGGGATAACGCCGAATCGGCGAAGTGAAGTGAGTATATTCCTCGAAGCCCAGCGCAAAATGTCCCAGTGGATCGGCGGCGTAGCGCGCTTGCTTCAGTGATCGCAGCATCAAATACGAGATGATGCGCTCCTCCGGCTTTCCCGCGATCTTCTTCACCAGCCGCTGATAATGCTGCGGTGTGATGCGCACCTCCGCACCCGGTAGCGTCACTCGCATGCCGCGCTCTCGTCCGTGACCGTACGAATCCGGCCTCCCAGCTTTCGCCGGAGCCGGCACCCGGCCGTGACGCACCGCAACTTCACGCTGATGCAAGCCTTCGACGCCCAGGGAGTAGCCAAACGCTTGCGCCAGTTCTTCGAACTCCAGCACCTTCCGAGCGTCCGGCTTTTCGTGCACACGATGCAACGCCGGAATCGCGCGCTTCAGCAAAAACGAATCCACCGCGCGATTTGCGGCTAGCATGAATTCCTCGATCAGGCGATGCGCAATATTTCGCTCGCTACGAGTGATGTTGACCATGCGTTGTTTTTCATCGAACTCAATTACCGGCTCGGGCAAATCGAAATCGATGGAACCGTGCTCGGCGCGCCGGGCGTTCAGCAGCAATGCAAGGGTTTTCATATCTCGGAAACGTTCAGCGAGCATGGAGTATCGCGCCAAGGCTGCCGGATCGCCTTCCAGGACTTTGTTCACGTTGGTGTAGGTCATGCGCTCGGCAGAGCGAATCAACCCGGAAACCAGGCGCGCGCTACGCACTCGGCCGGCGGAGTCAAAGTCCATGAGCGCGCTCATCACCAGCCGCTCTTCGCGCGGCCGCAGCGAGCACATGCCATTAGAGAGTTCTTCTGGAAGCATGGGAACGGCACGATCCGGAAAATACACAGAAGTTCCGCGCAATCGAGCCTCGCGGTCCAGGGGCATAGCGGTTCGCACGTAATGCGCCACGTCGGCAATGTGGACTTGCAGATGCCAACCGTCAGAGCGCCGCTCGACGTATACCGCATCGTCGAAATCCCGCGCGGTTTCGCCGTCGATGGTCACAATTGGCAGATGCCGAAAATCCTCCCGTCCGCGGCGATCCTCGTCCGCCACCGGCAAAGCTCTGGCTTCCGCTTCCTCCAGGACTTCGGTGGGGAACACGTGCGGCAGGTGATGCTTTCGGATAATGATTTCGGTATCGACGCCGAGCTCGCCGGGCCGGCCCAGAATCTCGATCACCCTTCCGGTTGGCGCCATTCCGCCACGCGGATAGCGAACCAGTTCCACGTTGACGACCGCACCGTCGAGCTCATCCAGGCGTGGTGCGCGTCTCGGCCGACCCGCTCGGTCGGAGGCCGCGTGCTCGATACCAAGCCGTTGGCGCAGCAATGGCGTGAGTTCGTCGCCGGGGGGAATCTCGACCTGATGTTGCATCCGAACGTCGTAGGGCAGGACCATGTTGATTCGCGGACCGTACTGAAACAAGCCGACAATGGTTGGGTGCGCGCGCCCCAGCACCCGCACGATGCGTCCTTCCGCGCGCTGCCCGCTAGCGCCTCCGCCCAGACGCTGGATCCGGGCCACTACGCGATCGCCGTGCATGGCATCCTCGATGCAGTCGCGCGGCACGAAGACGTCGCCATCAAGCCGCGGCACCGGCGTATCCGGCACCACGAAACCGTAGCCGTCATGGTGCAGCACCAGGCGGCCCTTAATTTCGTCGCGGGAGCTCAGCCCTGCGCCAGCGTTCGACGGCTTCGCTGAACCCGGGCCACCCCGAGCCCCGTCCTGCGGCTTGGATTGGCCTGCCGTCGAGCTGCGATCACCGTCCGGCTGCTTACGTCCTGCCAAGGCCCACTTACCGCCGGGAATTTCCACGATGGCCCGGCGTTTCTTGAGCGTTGACAGCATTTTGTTTAGTGGGCGGCGGTCCGATGGCCTCAGGTTCAAGCCCCGAGCAATCTGCTCAGTCGACCCAGGTTCTCCGCTAACTTCTAGGAAACGCAGTATGTTATCGGGGCTGAGCTGGGATGGGCGCGCCATAGAACGGGGGACCGCCGAGGGTCCGGATGGTTCGACCGGATTCTACTGAATTTTTTTCCAGATTCGCGAAACTTTTTTTAAGAACGTGGGTTTTCACGCACAGGCCAACACACGACCGGTCAGCCGCCCTCCGTCAGGCTGACCGATCTTTCCCCGAAAGGGGAAACAAAAGGAGGCGGGAAGACCTGGCCCGCCTCCTTTATTTTTTTCCCCTCGAAGCATCAACCGTGTAACTGCATAGAAACCTACGCAAAATTGAGGGTCATAAATCGAAGGCCCCAAACTCCAGAGGCATCCGCCAGTATTTAAACGTTGAAGTGTTCCATCCTCTTGGGTCATGTTCCTCGGGGGAGGGGAAGCTCATGGCCATGGTTTGGTTGGCGGCGCTAATGCTAGGTTCGGGGTTTGCCATCGCCGGTGGACAGGGATGGGAAAGAAAACTTCTCAATCTGGTCATCATTCTGGGGTGCATCGGTTTAGGACTTGGTATCGGGTATGCGGCTGGTCTAGGGAGTGAGAATATGGGAAGGGTCCGGAACGTGGCCGTGCCTGTCGGAATGGTATTTGGGATTGTGGGAGCCATCGGATGTATCCAGGGGAATAAGAGGCTGTAGTGTTTTTCGATACATCACCGGCGGCGAGTAGCGGTTCGGGGTTGGACTTGGTCCGGCTACTTTCTCTCGGAAACCGGTCGTTGCCAGACAGACGAGATTCTTCGAGGACGCAGGCCCGGCCTTCGCACTGAACCATTCAGCGTAAACCGTCGCGCCGGGCTGATGGCAAGAAAGCGTCAGCCTGTTCCGATCGAAACAGGGCGACAATTCACCCCGCGGGCGGTTCTACGGTTTGGGTTGCGCCGGGCTTTGCTGCGGGAGTGGCTTTGGCCCTGCCTGGCAGTAGTGCGAATAACAGCAAGGAGCGGGCCGTCACTCCATAGACGGACCCGGTCTTGAAAGTTTTGTTGGCCTGCACTTGCTCGAGATTGGTGTCGATAAGCAGCAGCCAATTATTGCCGCCTACGGTCTGGGGCAAAGTGAACTGTACCAAATCGTGGTGAACGTTGATGACCATCAGCAATGTCGCGTTATGGCCGAGCTGCCGAACTCCGGTCGGTTGTGCGCGCCCATCCATCAGCATGCCGAAGCAACGCATCAGGGAATCGGACCATTGCGCGGCCTCCATCTCTTTTCCGTTGGCGTTGATCCAGGTGAGGTCTTTGACGCCAAGTTCCTCGACAAACTCTCCAGTCAGGAAGCGATTGCGACGCAGTACCGGATATTTGTGGCGCAGGCCGGTGAGCTGCTGCACAAAAGTAATGAGCGATTTATTTTTCTCCTGCAAGGTCCAATCCACCCAACTGATGTCGTTATCTTGGCAGTACGCGTTGTTGTTGCCCTTCTGGGTGCGACGCATTTCATCACCGGCCAGCATCATCGGGGTACCCTGAGAGAGCAACAGGGTTGCCAGCATGTTGCGGACCTGGCGGGTGCGCAAAGTGTTGATCGCGGCGTCGTCGGTGGGTCCTTCGGCGCCGCAATTCCAGGAGCGATTGTCGGAGGTGCCGTCCTTGTTGTCTTCGCCGTTGGCTTCGTTGTGCTTTTCGTTGTAGGACACCACGTCGTTGAGCGTGAAGCCGTCGTGCGCGGTGACGAAATTTACGCAGGCCCACGGCCGGCGGCCCTGATGATTGAAATAGTCACCGGAAGCGCAGAGCCGAGGTGTGATTTCAGACGCAGGAGTGTCCCCTTTCCAAAACGCGCGAACGGAATCGCGAAACTTGTCATTCCATTCGCCCCATCCTGGCGGAAATGCACCGACCTGGTAGCCGCCCGGCCCGCAATCCCAGGGCTCGGCGATTAACTTCACGGTACCCAGGACCGGATCCTGGCTGCACGCTTTGAGAAAGCCACTCTGATTGTCGAAACCATTCGGCTCGCGCGCGAGAATGGTACCCAAGTCGAATCGGAAACCGTCCACGTGGGTCTGCTCGACCCAGTAGCGCAGGCTGTCGGTGACCATATGAATCACGCGAGCGTGGCTGAGGTTGAGAGTGTTGCCGGTGCCGGTGTCGTTAATGTAATAGCGTTTTTTGTCGGGAAGCAGTCGATAATAGCTGGCGTTATCGAGACCCTTGAACGAAAGAGTAGGCCCCAGTTCGTTTCCCTCCGCGGTGTGGTTGTACACCACGTCGAGAATTACTTCGATACTCTGTTCGTGAAAACGGCTAACCATTTCTTTGAATTCGGCGAGTGCCGCGGTGCGTTTCGCGGCGTAGCGCGGGTCCGGGGCAAAGAATCCAATGCTGTTGTAGCCCCAATAATTAGTCAGGCCTTTTTCAAGAAGATGGCTGTCGTTGATGAAGGTATGAATGGGCAGAAGCTCGATCGAAGTGACCCCCAGAGCTTTGATGTAATCGATAACTTCCTTGGTGGCAAGTCCGGCGTAGGTTCCGCGCAAACGCTCCGGAACCCCCGGATGACATTTGGTGAAACCCTTCACGTGCATTTCGTAAACGATGGTGTCGTCCCAGGGCACCTGGCGCTGGCGGGGCTGGCCGCGCCAATCGAAGCCGGGATCGACCACGATACATTTGGGCATAAACGGGGCGGAGTCGCGCTCGTCGAAGGTGGAGTCGTCAGTCGACTCCATTTTGTAGCCGAACACCGCGGGATTCCACTTCAGTTCGCCGACATGCGCGCAAGCGTAGGGATCGAGCAAAAGTTTATTGGGATTGAAACGATGTCCGGCGTCGGGCTCATAAGGGCCATGGACCCGGTAGCCGTAAAGAGTATTCGGATTTAGACCTTCCAGGTAGCCATGCCAGATTTGGTCCGTGAATTCTGGCAACTCGATGCGCTGAAGTTCTTTCTCGCCTTGGTCATCGAAAATGCACACTTCCACTTTGCTGGCGTTGGCGGAGAAGACCGCGAAATTCGTGCCCTTCCCGTCCCAGGTTCCGCCGCGTGGGTAAGGTAATCCTTCTTTAATCTTGCTCTTGGTTGTCTTGGGCATGGGCTCAGCCGGTGAGAATGTAGGTTTCCGGCCGAATGGTCAATACCCGTTCCCCTCTATTGACTCGCAGAATCGCTCACGCACGCTCCCTTTTGTGGTGTTTGTATCGGGTAGCTGGAGAAAACTTGCTGGAATCCGGCCGCGGCGCTTATGATTTGGGCGCCGCGTTCGGGCCTAAGGGTTGTCGATACTGCGGGTCGTGGAGGCTGTTAACGTGAAGAAAATTCTAATCTATTTTGCTGTGCTGGCGAGTCTCGGCGTTTCTTCGAGCGTTTCAGCGCAGGATTGGGCTAAAGCGAAACTGGCGAAGTCGCCACGACACAGCGAGTGGGTCACCGTGAAACACGATGGCCGATCGCTCGAGACATTTGTGGTGTACCCGGAATCGAAGGACAAGCGGCCGGTGGTCCTGGTGATTCATGAAATTTTTGGCATGACCGATTGGGTGGAAGACTTGGCCGATCAGGTGGCGCAGGCTGGATACATCGCGGTCGCGCCCGATCTGCTGTCGGGCATGGGCCCGAACGGCGGACGAAGCTCGTCTTTTGCTCCGGACAAAACCATGGAGGCCGTGAGCCACTTGAATCCGGATCAGGTGGCCGCAGATTTAAGCGCGGCGGCCGATTATGGAGTAAAGTTGCCGGCTTCCAGCGGGAAACTTTTTGTGGCCGGATTTTGCTGGGGTGGGGGGCAAACCTTCCGCTTCGCCACCAATCGCGGTGATTTGGCCGCCGCGTTCGTGTTTTACGGTACGCCACCGGAGCAGGCCGCGATGGCTCGCATCCAAGCACCCGTGTATGGATTTTACGCCGGCGAGGATGCCCGCATCGGGGCCACCGTGCCGGACACCATCAAACAGATGAAAGAGGCGGGCAAAACGTATGAGCCGGTCACCTACGATGGCGCCGGGCACGGATTCATGCGCGCCGGAGAAGCGCCCGACGCGAGCGCAGCGAATAGCAAAGCCCGAAGTGATTCGTGGACCCGGTGGAAAAGTTTGATGAGCAGCAAATAGTTTCGGCGCCCGCGGAATTTGGCGGCTATTCGCCGCTGCCGCGATCCTTCGTGGTACGGTCATGGTGACGTGTGGGGCAGGTCTACGCTGGGACGTCGGGTTGGGCGTACGCGAGTTGGAAGCCGGATTTTTACCCGGCAAAGCTTCCTTCCGCAAAATTTTTGGCGCATTACTCCGGACGGCTGAACACCGTGGAAGTGAACTACACCTTCCGGCGATTTCCCACCGAGAAGTTGCTGCGTGGATGGATTGAAGCGACCCCCTCCGACTTTAAGTTTGCCATCAAGGCCCATCAGAAAATCACTCATGTAAAACGGTTGCGCGAAGTGTTGGATTTTACCGGGGAGTTTGTGAATGCGCTGCAACCGTTGGATGTCGAGCAGAAGCTGGGCCCGGTGCTGTTCCAATTGCCGCCGTTCCTCAAAGCGGACCCCGGCTTGTTGCAAGAGTTCTTGACAGGCTTGCCGCGGCAGATCCGAGTTGCAATGGAATTTCGCCACCCGTCGTGGTTCGTGGAAGAAATTTACCGAGTGATGCGCGGACACAACGTCGCGCTGTGCCGAGCAGAAAGCGAAAAGTTGGAAACTCCCGCGGTGCAAACCGCCGGCTTTTCTTATTTGCGATTGCGGAAAGAAAATTACTCCGCGCAGGAGCGCGAGGCCGTTGTGCGGGAAGCTACCGAGCTGGCCAGACACGGTGATGTTTTTGTGTATTTCAAGCACGAAGAGACGCCTGCCGGCGCGCTGAACGCGGAAACCTTGGGTACGGCCTTCAAGACGAGCTGAAATGTTCTTGCCAGCGCTATCTGCGCCCGTGCAGGATTGCGAGAACTTTCTCGGCGGCGCGGACTCCGTGGTACTGCGCTTCTTCGAAGATGGAAATCCCGCTGAGATCGGAATTGGCGAATAGCATGCGACCGGAAGACCGCGATAGCCGCTGGCGATCTTCGGCGAAGATCGAGCCAACAGCGGGGCGGATCATGGCGTGGCCCATGCGCATGATGTCAATGCGCGAAACGCAGTCGCGAATGTCGCGGTGTACGCGTTCCAGGTCGTGAAGAATGGCTTCCTTCCAGTACCACCAATCTTTTTCCAGAAGCAGTTGGCGATTTTGCGATGCCGGGCCGTCCGCCAGCGCCCAGTAAAACGTCCAGACCGTTTTGTCGATGTGGCTGCGCAGGCTTTGGTGAGTGGCATCGACGTAGCCGAGCGTTGGCGAATCGTAGAAGACTGTGTCCCAGGCGGGTTCAGCGCCCCGCGAATCAGGTAGGCGGTCCAAGGTGAGGTTTGCGGTGAGCCATGGCGAGTAAACGAAGTCGTGGATCGGCGGGGAATTTTCGACGAGGTACGGGGCGAGGAGTGTGGGTGCGGCGAAGATGACGAACTCGGCCTGAAATTCCGTGTCACCGGAATAAACTTTCACGCCCCGAGCGCTAGCCGCGACGCGATGCACCATCTGGTTGGTTCGCACATTGGAACCCACCATCTCCAGAAGTCGCCGCGTGATCCAGCCATTTCCTTCTGGCCAAGTCAGCGGCCCTTTTTCTTCTTGTTCGCGCGAACAAAAATAGTGAAGGCCCGCCCAGGCGGAAGTATCGGCGGCGAGTGCGCCGTAATCATCGCGGCAGGCATAGTTGATATACCAATGGAGCGGAGCTGAATCGAAGCCTTGTTGGCGGAGCCAGGTGTCGAAGGAGATTCGATCGAGATTGCGAAAGCGCTGAGTGCGGCCGAGTTCGAGCGGGATGGTAAATTCGTTCGTAGCGCGATGTTTCGCGAATGCTTCTTCAAGCCGCTGAAACTGCTCGCGGTCCGCTGGCCTTAGACCGATAGACGGCTGCAGTCCATCCTGCCATTTTCCGTACAGAAACAGCCGCTCCTGCGGCGAAAAACAAAGATACCGGTCCTCCCACTGTCCATTCCTCAGTACGCCCAAATCCTCAAACAATTCGCGAGCGTAAATTGCTTGTGGCCCGGGCACAGGAACGTAGTGCGCCGCCCAGGGGTACGCCGATACTTGGTTTTGTCCCCAGCGGGCGTTGCCGCCTGCGGCGTCATTCATCTCCAGCAGGACGTAATCGTGGAAGCCGCGCTTGTGAAGACGCCACGCCGCGCTCAAACCGGCGATGCCACCGCCTATAATTACGACTGGAATTTTCTCGGTGCGGCGAGCAGCGGGAAAAACGGCGCGATCGCGCAGCAAGTGCCCAGTTTGCACGGATTCGTTGACGAACGATCCCGCTATCAGGCGATCGGATTTAAGCGAAAGACCAACCAGGGCTGTGCTACCGAGTCCCAGAAATCCGCGGCGGTCCACCCTCAATGACTGATGTCCTTCCAGTCCTGATCATAGAGGCGAACCAGCACCTGGTCATTGAGCTGGTTCGCGGGCATCGGCAGTGGCGCCATGTCCGGCGGAAACTGAAACAAGGCTGGGAGGCCGGTGACATCGAGAAATCGCAAGCCAGTCGGGAGAGCAGACGGCGGCGAGTATTCGTGGAATGAGGCGATCACAAATCCCCACTCGCCGAATGAAGGAACGTAGACGTGGTAAGGATAGGTGCGCAGGCCAGCCTGCTTCAGGGTATCGGCGATGCACCAGAAAGAATCGCGCGCGAACATCGGCGAGGTGCTCTGCACCACCATCACTCCCTGCGTGCTGAGGTGCCGGGCTGCGGCGCGATAGAATGCGGTGGTATACAGTTTGCCGAGCGAATAGTTGGTGGGGTCGGGAAAATCGATCACGATGAAGTCGAAGCTGTCGGTGTTGGAGTCGACCCAGGGGAAAGCATCGGCGGTGACCAGATGCAGCCGCGGCGATTGCAGCGATTTTTGATTCAACTGAGTAAGCAAAGCGTGGGTAGAGAATAATTTGGTCATCTCGGAATCGAGATCGACCAGTGTGATGCTCTCGACTTGCCGGTATTTGAGAATTTCGCGCACCGCCAGGCCGTCGCCCCCGCCGAGCACCAGCACCCGGCGCGGGGCCGGAACGCTGGCGAGCCCAGGATAAATCAGCGCTTCGTGGTAACGATATTCGTCGCGCGAACTGAATTGCAGGTGACCGTTCAAGAACAGCCGCAAGTCATCTTTGAAGCGGGTCAGGACTAAGTGCTGGTAGCGAGTGTCGCGTGCAAAGATAATTTCGTCGGCATAGATATTGTCCTCGGCGGTGGAAGTAATGTGCCTGGCCTGAGCCATGCCGGCTGCCAGCCCGCACAAAACGAAGACACACAACATCCGCAGGCCGCGCGTCGCGGATAGTTGGCTTGCGAATAAGTAGGTGGTCCACAGCGCCACACCGGCGTTGATGATGCCGAACAGCATCGCCGAGCGCACCAGTCCCAGATGGGGTACCAACAAAATCGGAAACAGCAAGGAAGCGCCCAGCGCCCCAAGGTAGTCAAAGGTAAGCACGTGCGCGATCACGTCCCGGAAGTCGTAGCGGTCGCGAACGATGCGCATCAGCAGCGGTATTTCCAGGCCGACCAGCACGCCCATCACCGTGACCAGCGCGTAGAGAATAATCCCGAAACCTTGGGTGAAAGCGAACGCGAACAGCAGCAGCGCAGAAGAGAATCCGCCCACGATCGCCAGGGTCAGTTCGATCCACACGAAGCGATACACCAGACCGCGGTTCAGATAACGGGAGAGGGCGCTGCCCACGCCCATGGCGAACAGATACGTGCCGATGACCGTGGAGAATTGCAGCACGCTATCGCCGAGCAGATAACTGGCCAGCGTTCCCGCGATCAATTCATAGATGAGTCCGCAGGCCGCCACCAGCAAGACGGAGATGAACAGCAGGATTCCCATGCGACTAGTGGATCGCGGCAGCGATGATGATGCAAATGCCGATGGACATGGCCCCGATCAAAATCGCCAACGCTATGTTGTGTTCCTGCACGATCTCTTTCCACAGGTGATAAGGCGTGGCCTTATCGATGATCACGAAAGACAGAACGAAAATCACAATGCCGATAAACGCGAACGCCAGGGCGTTGACGATGTTACCGAGCGGAACGAAATTCATGTCACTTGCCTCCTGTGTAATGGTGATAGCTGCTGTAGATTCCTCGATAGGAACCCGGATTGTCGCGAATCGAGCGCGGAACATTCTTCACTTCGTTCATTCGGTCCATGCTCCAGCCGCGATATTGTGCGAATCCGGTCATGCCCAGGATGATCAAGCCGTACGCCAGATACAGTGTGCGAAACATTAGTTGCTCCCGGTTTGCAGAATGGAGTGATCGCTTTCCGCCCAGCGGGTGCGTTCAAAACTGATGGAGCGCCAGGTAATCGCTAGCACCGGCAGAAAAAGCGCCAGCAGCGCGAGGCCGAAGAATCCAAATACCGGCACATCGCGTTTCACACTGACCGAATAGTTGATACGCGGATGGCGCGCTTCGACTTCTGGCTCGATACGCAAAAAGTAGCGGCCCGGCGGCACACTGGGAACGATCACCGTGTCGCTACGACCGCCTTCGGTCCAGTTACCGTCGCTATCGCGGCCCGAGTAATAGCTGACCTCCCGCCCGAAATCCCAAGCTTGGCCCGAGTCCGCATTGATAAGTGCGTAATTCACATAAATCCAGCTATTTGAAACATCGGCGGAAGTCTCGACCTGCACGTCAGAGGTGCGGCCCTTCAGGGTGAATACGTCGGTGACGAAGGAAGCTTCGCCCTTGGGCTCGCCGGGATTCAGCACATAGGTCGATGTGAAAACGGGATCCTTACCGGAGAAAAGATCGAACGCCGCCATCAATCCAAGTAAAGAGATCGCCAGCACAAGGAAGGTGAGCCAGGCACTTTTCACGCTTACATTGGAAGCCGCCGGCTGATTTTCATAGACGCCAATGGGTGTAGGAGGCTGCCCCTTCAGGTTGAAAGCTTTCCAGACGTCCGCACCGTAGGTGTACTCGCCGATGGACCAGTTCACTTCGTTGCCGGTCTGTTCGCTGGAGAGCACCCGCGGTGGGCGAACATAATCAGTGACGATGGCGGCCTCACCGACGCGAACTTGCCAGGGAAATTCGCCGATCACGTAATTGGTGGTGGCTTCAGCGGTCTGAAAGTGGGTATACGCCTCACCGAGATAATTGGCTCGAGGAAGAACGACGGTTTGCACCGTCGGTAAATCCTTACAAATGCTGATGTCGTTCCAGTGGCCCTGATATTCGGTCAGATATCGAAAACCTTTGTAAGGATTGAACAACAAATATTCGTGCCAATCGTAGCGAACTCCTTCTGAAACAATGCTGCGGCGCATGAAGCCGATCACTTCGAAATCGGTGCCGCGCAGTTTTCCGCGCGCACCCAAAGGAATCAGTGGCGGAACTTCCCCGACGGTCCCCTGGAAGCGCTGCAAAATTTGCAGATTGGGATCTTTCGCGTCCAGAATGGAGTGACAACTGTCGCAAACCACAGTCACCGCCTGCTGAAAGGACCGCAGCGAAATGGAAGCGCCGCAACTGGGACATTTGAGCGCCGCAACCTGCGGCTTGGGAGGGCCGGCAAGCGGCGGACCGGCGGAGCTCATGACCACCCCTCAAATTGGCGCAAATTTTTCAGTTTGAGGTCATCGAAATCCATGAGCTCACCAAGATACAAACCGGGCAGCTCGTCGCTGTAGTCCAGGGTCGCGAACGTACGCCCGGGGCCACGCAGATCCGCAAACAGCACATTTGTTTTGTCCCAGAATTGAAAGGGTAGTTCGCCCTCGACCCCGCGATAGTGCGCCGGAGTGATGACCATCAGATTGTAGATCTGGTTGTTCCAGGTGTATCGCTGGCTCACCTGCAGTTGCGACGCGGCTGGAAGCGCTTGCGCAGTTGCGGCGGAGGAAACCGCGTACTCGTCCTGCGCGTCCGAAAGCCACGCGCTCTTGCCGTCATTCATTACGATGTGCCACTCGTTCCAGCCGCCTTGTTCATACTCGTAAACAATCCGTCCGCCCACCACGAAGGCCTGATTGCGGTAGATACCCTCGGTATTGATCTGGATCGGTGAACTGTCCGCAGCCAAGTCGGCCACCTGGCCGACTTTGGTCAGGTCCACATCGGTACGCACCAGAATGCTTTTGCAATATTCGCAGACGGTTTGCACGCTGCTCGACCATTTGAAGACAATTTTTGCGCCGCAATTGGGGCAATTGGAAACTGGTTGAGTCATGGCCGAAGGTCCAGCAAGCGCACTGCGAAAAGTTTGATGGCGATCACTTTATCTCGCCAGCGTGCGCGCGAAGCATGGTATACGAGCGGGTAAGCCGCCGGACAGAAACTTTTTTCGCGGAAACGATCTCCCGCAACGCCGACTCAAAATTCCACTCCGGCCGCGGCGCGCAGCAAAAAACATTCAGGCACAGTGAGCCATATTCCGGAAAGGTGTGGCAAGCCAGATGTGATTCCGCAAGGAGGCACAGTCCGGTCAACCCATTCGTTCCGGGAAACTGGTGCCACTGCGCGGTGGCCACGGGATACAACTTCATTTCGCGGATGATGGTATCGAACAGGCCATGCAAGACCGTGGTGTCCCGCAGTAACTCCGGCGAGCAGTCAAACGCCTCCACCACCCATTCGACGCCGCTCATAGGCTCCGGTCAGGCCTGAGGCTTTCCGCACTCCGGGCAAAACCTGCTGTTACGAGGAATCGGTTTGCCGCATTCCTGGCAGAACTTAGTTTGCACGCTCGTAGTAACTGCTGCTCCAGCCGGTGCCGGGCCGCTCGTTGGTGGTGTTCCGCCAGGCGTTGCTCCGCCGGTCGCTGCCGCCGGAAGGGGAGGGCCGGGCGACGCCGCAGTGGCCTGCCTGACTGCATCCATCATTGCCTGACCCATGGCCACACCCGCCCCCAGGCCCGCGCCTACCCCCACCGCGCCGCCTCCTTCGTTTCCGGCGGCGATGGGAATCGAGGTGGCCACCTGATACTGGGTAAACTTGCCCATGTCGCCCAGCACATTCATGCTGATGCGCTGATCGAGCACTTTCTGCAGTTCGTCAGGCAGTGAAAGATTTTCCACCACGAAGGTGTCCAGAGTAAGGCCATATTCTCCAAAGGCCGGTTTCATTTGCTCGGTGATTTTTTCCCCCAGCGCCGCCTGGTTCGCGGCCATGTCCAGGAAGGGAACCTGGCTGGAGGCGAATGCATCGGTCATTTTCGCGACGATGGTATTGCGAAGCTGTCCTTCCAGGTCCGCCACGTAGTAAATGTCGCGGGTTCCGCTAATCTTGCTGTAGAAAGTCTTGGCTTCGGTCAGGTGGTAGGAGTAAATCCCGAAAGCGCGTAGGCGGATGGCGCCGAATTCCTTGTCGCGGATGGTGATGGGGTTGGGAGTGCCCCAATGCTGATCGGTCTGCCTGCGCGTAGAGAAAAAATAGACGTCGGACTTGAAGGGGGACTGGAACGCTTTGTCCCAGTTCTTGAGATACGTGAGGATCGGCAGGGTTTGGGTGTTCAGGGTATACAGGCCCGGACCGAAAGCATCCGCTGCCTTGCCCTCGTTCACAAATACGGCCGATTGCGAATCGCGCACCGTCAGCTTGCCGCCATTCTGGATCTCGCGGTCCTGCATGGGGTACCGGTAAGACAGGATGCCGTCCTCCGGCTCAACCCAATCGATGACGTCGATAAACTGCTTGGAAAGGAAGTCGCGAAGACTCATGGAGTTCCCCCGTATTACAGCTCAGTAAAATGCCTGAAGGTGTCGGGAGAATGCTAGGGCGGGAAGGGTTGAGTGTCAATGGTGGTGAATCGCGGAGTGAAATCCGCCTGCTTCTACATCCTCTCAGGTATTGGAAAAACGCCTGGTTCTTGTATAAGTACAACCCGAACCAAGCCGATGGTATTGGTGACCAAGAAGCCGGCTAAACAGCAGTTGTATCGTGCACCCCGGCGCGGTAGCGTGCGCAAGAGAACGGTGGAGGAGGCATTATGCGATTCGGGCCATTTCTGGGTTTAGCGGTGCTGCTGGCGATTTTATGGGCGAGTAGCTTTCTGGTGTTTCACGTGGTGGGTTTCTTCATCCACATTCTGCTGATTCTGGCAGTGATCTCGTTGTTAGTGCACCTTTTCACTGGTAGCTCCAGGGCTGCGTAGTCGGAGCAGTTTGTCAATGCCTGAGACCCCGGGCCGCATTGCCGGTTGGATCTTTTACGATACAATGCTCTTCGTGCCCGAATGGCGGAATTGGCAGACGCGCTGCGTTCAGGTCGCAGTTCTCGCAAGGGAGTGGAGGTTCGAGTCCTCTTTCGGGCACCAATTCTTCAAAGATTGAGAATCGTTCCACTAACAGTTCTGCTGTTTGGCGGTGACGAAGCCGAAGCGATTCCCAGCTGCCGTCGGCGGTCCAGCCTCCATCCACGGTCAGCGCGTGACCATGCCGGCATGATTCACCAGCACTTCGACGCGGCCGCGAAACTTGTGCACTTCGCCAGCGAAACACAAGACCGTTGGTTCGTCGGAGATGTCGCCGGAGAATTCCATGGCGTCAGCGCCGAAACTGCGTGCCGCTTCTAGAGTATTCGCGGTGGAACGTAAATCGATCAGCGCCAATTCGTAACCCCGTTCGGCCAGCAATTCGGCAATGCGCCTACCGATGCCTTGTGCGGCTCCGGTAATCACCGCAATACGCTTGGATTCGCCCATTGGTACTCCCCTGGTCCCATCTGTTTTCCTGATAGCGGTCAGTTGAAATTCAAATGCTTGCTGCTATACTGCCCCCAGCGTAGTGCTTTACCCGTTGCCGGCCTCGGACGGTTCGAGGACCTGCACGGCGGTTCGGGTCCAACGGGAGGTTTCGATGGAAACGACGCTCACGGGGCCACTTTCCTATTTAATGATCGCCTGGATTATCGTTACCGCTGTGTTTGTCGTGCTGCTGATCTGGCGAAGTCTGCTCGCTTCGCACGAAGATGATCAGATTTTCCTGGACGCGGCAGGTGAACACCTGGCCAGAGAACAGCGCGAGTTGGTCGCCAAGATTCGCAAGTTGGCGAGGCCAATCGCCACCAGCGGGATCGCCGCGGCGGCAATTCTTTTGGTCATGGTCGGGATGTGGCTGTACCAGGGACTGAAAAGCTTCTAAGGACCGCCGCCTTACACGAGCTTGACCAGCCTCTTACTGCGGCGGTATGCCAGTAGGGGGCTGCGGCTGAGTTCCGGGTGGGGACCCGGAAGTCGGCGGTGGTGCGGGCTGCTTTGGCGTTACCGACTGCACGATCGAGGTGTGATTGAGCACGATCAACCAGGTGGTATCGCGTTTTTCCGCGATCAGCGTAGTTTGCCCGCGGGATGCGGAAGGTTGCTCGTCCAAAGTTGCCGAAAATTCCCACTGATAGCAGGCCCAGGCAATATTTCCTTTCACTTTGATCAAAGTATTGTCGCGATCCATGCGCACGTGCTGCATGCGCGCTCGCTGCTGTTGATATAGCGGCATGAAATTGGCCCAGCCGATGATCGGAGGCCCCCATCCGCCATTCACCACGGTGACATCGTCGGCATAAAACTGGTGCAGTTTCTCGACGTCGCCGAGCTGCCAGGCTCCCAGCATGGCCGAAATCATGTAATCGATCTGCTGCTCATCGGTCATGGCGAGGATCGGTTTGCCGTCGGACACCGGCGGGGTGTCCTTGTTTTTCTTTTTGTCTTTTTGCTGCGCATGGATTGAAACGGTGAAGCTCAAACATACGGCGGCGCACAGCAACGCGCTCAGGACCGCGCGGTGGAACCATGCGGAATACGGCCGCAGCGTTGAATTCATCGAGCGCTCCTCTTATTTTGGAAAGCCGCTGTGGGAAGAATAGCATCGACGGAAGTGCCACGTTGGTCCGATAGCACCGGGAGTAGCGGTAAGAATCAACTGCGGTTGAGCCGCGGTCAGTTCGCGTTTTTACTGCCGCGACGCGCTAAGCAGATTCACGAACAAGCGATACGCACCAGGAACGCCTTCCGGAAGCTGCCGAAAAAATGCGATGCCGGTGTAGATGTAGGTTCCTTTGCGGTAGCGTGTGTACACCAGACCGCCATTTTGTTGCGGCTCGCCGGGATCCCGCATGCCCAGCACCGCCGTGTACTTAGAATCAAAATCGGTCCAGAAGTACAGGCCGCGTTCCTGAACCCAGCCGTCGAAATCTCGCTCGGTGATTTTATTCGGGCGATTCAGCAAGGGGTCTTCGGGTTTGAGAAAAGTGACCGGCGAGGTCTCATCGGTGATGCGCGGCAAAATGGCTGAGCTGCCGCCGATTTTGGCAGGATGGGGAGCATACGACGCACGGTCCCACGCGAAGTCGCGCTCATATTGGACCACCAGAGTGCCGCCGTTCGAGACGTAGTCGAGTAACCGCTGGTTGGCTCCGGCCAGGTCGCTGCGCAATTCATAGGCGCGCACGCCGATGACAATGGAATCGAATCGGGACAGATCGCCGAAAGCGAGCGCCGCAGGGTCCAGCATTTCGACGCGAATACCCAAACGTTCCAGGGCCTCCGGAACCGGCTCGTTTTCAGCGGTTACGTACCCGACGCGCAAGTTCTTGGGCACTTCGATTTCGAAGGCATGTACGATGCACTGCGCAGGCTCGGACCAGAATCGCGTGGGAAGAGTGGGGAGCGGCTCGAGGGACATCAAGAAACTTTCGTCCCCGCGCTTTACGTAGGGCACCACCGTAAAATTTCCAGCGGCGAGCTTTGCAGAAGGCGTAACCGTGAGCCGCACGTATTGATCCCCGGACCCGGAAAATGCGAGAGAAATCTCAGACTGGCTCTGCCAGCTCGGAACCACGGTGAGGCCCACACTGACCTTGGCGGGCTGGGTAGCGTAGGAATGAACGCGGAGCAAGATATCGAAGGGCTTCGCGGGCCTCGCCAGCGGCTCGATGACTTGCTTGGGCTCGACCATCATTGTGTAGGCCGGCACCAGGCGGAGGGGCACCTGATCTACGCGCGTAGAGCTGGCCTGGACATGGGTTACCGGCTGGTCGTAACGCAGCGGGTACCCATCGATGGAAATTCGCTGATCGACACTCACTAGCGGGCGCCGCTCTGGAAGAAGGTCGTCGATGTCGTCATTCGCCTCGCGCGGCGCTGCCCCTGGCGAGAAGGTTTGGGACCGGACGCCGGACTTGGGTGTCGCCGCGGCAGACTGGGGCAACACGCGAACCGTCAGCTCCAGGCCTTTCGTAGGGTCCCCGCCGCGTTTGGTTTCTTCAAAATTTCCGCGGAAGACCAGTTTGGAATCGCCGGGCGCGCAGCCGACGTCTGCGCGGCAGCTCACCTTGGTGCTCATGGTGAAGCTTTCTCCGGCTACGAGTTCCGAACGATCGGCCTCGGCGGTCACCTGTAAGCCCACGGCCAGCGCTAAAGCCTGTTCGATGCGGACCGCCGGGAGATTCATGTCCTGAACGATGAATTGCTGCGCGAGAGAATCGGTCCGATACCTGGGACACTGGGTCATCCAGTGAGACGCTTTGTCCGCTGCGCTGGCAAGAGCTTTGGCGGCGGCGGCCCAATCCAAGCGTAATGCGGCGGCGCGCGCTGAAACCAAATCGTCCTCGGCTTGTTCGAACGCGTCGCAGCCGGGAAAAATCGATCGCAACGGCAGCGCTAAAGTGGCCGGATCGAATTTACCGCCCGATTCGGGGACCAGCGCCATCGGACGGCGCAGAAACGGCGATCCTAGAAAAGCGGAAATACCTTGGGTGCGGTGATTGGCGAAAGCGTCCAGACCGATCTGGCGATAGGTCTTGCCCCACAGCGGCGAGTAGTCATCGAGGGGTAGCAGGTATCCCGCGGCGCTGGTCCCGCCGCTACGATCCAAATCCAGTATCTGCACGGCACGCTGGTCTCCGCCATTCCAGGGGGGCAGCGCGGCGTCGAGTTTTCCACCGAAAGCATTATGGTCCGCGGCCAGCTGCACTGCCATTGGTGTCAGCAATCCGGTAGCCTGGTGATGCCCGTGGCCGGAATGAACCCCGCCCCAATTGTTGATCACGATGTCAGGACGAAAAGTGCGGATCACCCGGACCATGTCTTGCAAGACTTGCTCGCCCCAGATTTTCTCGGTTTCTTCGGGCGTCTTGGAGAACCCAAAATCCGGCGAACGAGTAAAAAAAAGTTTCACGCCATACCCGCGGGTTGCCGCCAAAAGTTCCTGGGTGCGAATGACTCCGAGCTGCGGAGCCTGCTCGGGTCCCAGGCCGTTCTGGCCTCCTTCGCCTCGGGTAATGGATAGCAGCGCCACATCCGCGTGTAAGCCTCGCGCTAGATAGGTCAGCACCGCGGCCGACTCGTCGTCAGGATGCGCGGTGACATACAGAATCCGAGTGGTAACCCGGGCGCTGTCGATCGCTTCCACCGTTTCCGGTAGGCCCGCCCCGGTTCCGGGCGCGGGCGGAAATTGCGAGGAACTCACCGGAACGAGAATTGGAATCGTCGCGACACCAAGCAGCAAGACCCAGGCGGCCATGGAAAGATGTGCGCGCTTCATTGCGCGGCTCCGGACGCCACTTCCGGGGTAACGCCGGCGTGTGGATCCGCGAACGGCCATTCCTTGCGCCATTTCGATTCGATTAAAAATATCAGCAGACCCGCTACGATCACGAAAAGACCCCACCAGACGGCTTTACCGGTCCGGAAAAAAAGAAAAATCCAGCCGCCGATGGTCAACAGTGCCGGCAGCGGATACAACCACATCTTAAACGGTAGACGTTCAGGCGGCCAACGGCGGCGCAACAGCATCACCCCCACAGCCTGGCCGACGAACTGAATGATCAGACGCATGGCCAGAACCGCTGCGATCACTGTTCTGAGCTTGAAGAGCAGTGCGAACACAAAGGTTAACGCGCCCAGGAACAGCAGCGACACGTGGGGAAATCTTTTTTTCGGATGCAACCGTGCAAATACCGGGAAGAAATTTCCGTCCAGCGCCGCCGAGTAAGGCACTCGGGAATACCCCAGCAGCGAAGAAAACACCGAGGCGAAGGCGATCCACAAGATCATGATGGTCGCGAACTGTGCCGCCGCGCCGCCATAAAGTTTCTCGATGAACGCGCTAACGATGAATGGCGAATCTTGCGCCTGCTGCCACGGAAGAACACCTAGGATGCTGGTTTGCATGGCCAGATACAACAGAGCAATGCCGATGATAGAGATAAAAATGCCCCGGGGAATGTTGCGCTGAGGGTCGCGAATTTCTCCGCCGAGATGACAAATATTGTAGTAGCCCCAGTACGTGTAGATAGTGTTCACCGTGGCGGAGCCTAAGGCGGCGAAGAACAACCACGAGAAATCCCACGCCCCCGGGGCGTAGCTGAAGACCAGTCTCGGTTGGAAGTGCGTAGCCCCACCCCAAATCAGCCAGAGAATCGTGCCCACCACGCCGGCCCACAAGAACAGGGAGATCCGGCCGATCGACTCGATGCGTCTGTACAGCAGGAAAATCAGCACGATCACTAGCGCGCCGGACAGCGCTTTCTCGCCGTATTTCCCCAATGGATGTAAGTAGGACGCGTACTGCGAAAAGCCAATCGCACCGGATGCCAAACTCAGTGGCGCCTGAATCAAGGTCTGCCAGACGAAAAGAAAGGACATTAACCGGCCCATGCGTCCGGGTCCGTAAGCCTCGCGAAGAAATACGTAGCTGCCGCCGGCTAGCGGCATGGCCGCGCCCAACTCCGACCAGACGAAGCCATCCAGTAGCGCTAGAACCGCGCCGGCAGCCCATGCCAGCAGGCATTGCGGTCCGCCCATGGCTTTAATGACCAAGGGAATTACGACGAAGGGCCCGACGCCGACCATTTCGATCATGTTCAGCGCCACGGCTTCCTTCAGGCCTAAACCGCGCTCCAGGCCGCCGCGTTGTTCCGTGGATGTAGAAGGGTTGGGACGCTGCTCGGCGTTTTCGCCCGAAGTCATCGCGCCGCCGAGAATAGCAAAAGCGCGACCCCCGGCCTAATGGCCGGATTGGTGCGCGTTTGTCGCATCTCGCTTTTTTGCCAGGCTGCTCGGGTCATCTACATCAGCTTGCCGATTGGGGCGTTCCCGGCGAGAATGGTACGGTTTTGCGGTTGCCGCCGGACGTCGCGCAGGGCAGCCAGCGGCACGAAGCCGGCGATTGGGCCGGTCAACGCGCAGCACCGTTCGGGCATCTCACCCAAACAGCGCAGGGCCGCCTAGTGAAACGTTCGCGGTAAAACAGCGTTCAGCTATAGCCGGCAATGAAAACGGCAGCCTTGCTTGCCGTGGTTTGTGGGTAAGGAGTGTTAATGAAGCGGTCGTCGAGCGGGTTTGTTTTGATCGCGCAACGATGTGGGCTGATTACCGCGCTGGCCGCGGGCATAGTGCTTACAGCCGGATGCAATGACTATGGCAATACCTTCCAAAACCCAACTGGCGCGACCATAACATCTCTATCCCCGTCGAACGTAGCCGCAGGCAGTCCAGACTTCACCATAGCCGTCAACGGCACGGGATTCATTGCCAAGACCGTGGTGCAGTGGAATCAAAAGACGATTGCCTCGACGCTAACCATGGATAGTGCGGGAGATATCATTGGAATTACCGCGACGGTGCCGGCAGCCTTGGTGGCCAAGCCTGGAACCGCATTCGTGAACACGTTAAGCCCGGCGTCGGGAGCCGGAAATAATGGGCTTTCGAACACTCTCTCTTTCATCATCAACGCCCCCCCCAATCCGGTTCCAACCCTCACTTCAATCTCGCCGAATAGCGCCGCGGCGGGTAGCCCCGCATTTACGCTCACCCTGGCCGGTACGAATTTTCTGCCGACCTCGGACCCCACTGGCGGATCGCTGGTGCACTGGAATATGGGCTCGACCCAGACCACCCTGCCGGTTACCAACATTAGTTCCACGCAAATTACTGCGACGGTGAGTTCCACATTGCTGGTGAATTCGACAGCGCAGCCGGTGACCGCCGCCGTGTCGGTCTACAATGCGCCCGCGGCCCAAACCTCCGGCGTTGGCTCCAGCCCCACCGGCGGTGGCGGCGGAGCCAGTCCGGGCGTGAATTTCACAATTACTCCCGCTGGGGCCACCAGTACGTCCGTGCAGAATACTGTCGGGGAAGAAACTCCGGCGGTGAGTGTCGACGGCAGGTTCGTGGCCTATTCGGCGACGCAGGATGCTGTGTCCCAAATTTTTTCCAGGGATACCTGCGAAGGAGCGCCCCCGGGATGTCAGGCGCGAACCAGCCTTCTTTCTGTAACGCCTGACGGCGGCACACCCGGAAATCAGGACAGCACCTCGCCGTCAATGAGCGCTGACGGGCGCTACGTGGCATTCTCATCGGCGGCCTCGAATCTGGTGACCAACGCGCCGGCTGGACGCCAAATTTATTTCCGGGACACTTGCGTCGGCGCTTCCAGTGGCTGTACGGCCTCAACACAGCTCTTGTCGGTGGATCCCAACGGGGCGCTCGTGGGAACCGAGAGCATTCTGCCGAGCGTCAGCGCTTCGGGACGATTCGTGGCCTTCGTGGCGGTGACTCCGAGCCATACGAATGCGGCGCAATCGAAATCCAGCGCCACGGCAAACAGTGGGTTCCGTCAGGTTTTCGTGCGGGACACTTGTCTGGGCGTTTCCGGGTGCACTCCGAAGACCACGCGAATTTCCCTGCAGCCGGGAGACCAGTCCACGACGAACGCCAAGCCTGCCGGCCCGGCGCTAACCGGTAGCGCCAATCACGTTGCAGTGCCCGGCGCCCAGACCGCGACGTTGTTCACCCGCGCGATAGCCGTCGATGATCGCGTTTTTCTAGCCTTAACGAAAAGTCAATAACATCGCCCCGGGCTATACAGTGACCTGGTGAACTCCCTGAATATCTGGCCTTCCGAAAAATCCATTCTGATTACCGGGGCTGGTGGGTTCATTGGGTCGGCGCTGGCTCTGGCGATCGCCGAATCGCGGTCCTCTGCACTGGTTCTGCTCGATCACTCGGAACAAAATCTCTACGAGATCGATCTGGCGCTCAGCTCCAGGCAAAACGCAACCAAGAGCCGCGGGACTCCGCATGTGGCCATCCTCGGAGATATTTCCGACGGCGAGTTGCTGGACGAAGTGCTGGTCAGATATCGGCCGGCCACCATCTATCATTCTGCGGCGTACAAGCATGTTCCGTTGATGGAGGCGAATCCCCTCGCGGTCATCGCCAACAATATTCTGGGGACGTTATCGCTCGCCAAGGCGACCGCGCGTCACGGCACCGAACGCCTGCTCATGATTTCTACCGATAAAGCGGTGAATCCGCGCAGCGTGATGGGCGTGTCGAAGCGGGTCGCCGAACTGATTCTGATCAGGTTCAGCAATCAGCGCACGCGCATGAGCGCCCTGCGCCTTGGGAACGTCCTGGGATCAAGCGGAAGCGTGCTGCCATTGTTCGAGCGGCAAATTTCCCAAGGCGGACCAGTAGCGGTGACCCATCCAGACGCGTGTCGTTATTTTATTTCCATTGAGGAAACTGTGCAGCTGATCCTGGCCGCGGCCGCCCTCGGCGAAGACGGTGCGCTGCTGGTGCCCGAATTGGGCAAGCCGGTAAAAATTCTGGATCTCGCCAAGCGATTGATCCGCGAAGCGCAAGGAAACACTCACGCCGAAATCGAGATCGCATTCGCCGGCCTGCGCCCTGGCGATAAGCTGACCGAAGAACTGACCTCGAGCACCGAAAATCTTGCATCGACTTCCGACCATCGATTGCACAAGGTGATTTCGTCCCTAGGTGCATCTGCGATTTCCGATTCCACGCTGGACCTGATTGCCGAGGGCGTCCGTATGCGAAATCTTGCCGCTCTGGTTGAGCTTGTTACCCGTATCGTCCCCGAATATCGGCCTAGCGAATTTTTGTTGGCGTTGCTGCGGGATGCCAAGACCTATGAAGCAAAAGTTAGCGAGGTCCAACGATGAGAAATCTAAAGCGGGTAAGCGCTGGTACTTGCCTGTTGGCTCTTGGATTCGTGGCGTATAGTCGTGCGGCTATGCAAAATAAGCCTGAGACCCCTAGAGGTGAAGTGCGGCACGCCCTCGGAACCTTCGAAGTGAAAGGCACACCCCTCGAGCCGGGCGATAAACCGGATACGATCGGCCGATTCGTGCTCGAAAAACAGTTCCACGGCGACCTGGAAGCCACCAGCAAGGCTCAGATGTTGACCGCTAGCACCGCGGTGAAAGGCTCGGCTGCGTATGTGGCCATCGAGCAAGTGAGTGGCTCTCTGCACGGGCGCAGTGGGAGCTTCGTGCTGCAGCACAGTGGCACCATGACCCGCGGAGGTTCGCCACAATTGTCGGTTACAGTGGTGCCCGACTCCGGCACCGATCACTTGGTCGGGTTGGCAGGGAAGATGACCATCATCGTCGCCGATGGCAAGCACTCTTACGATTTGGAATACACGCTCACAGACCACCGGTGAATGACCCACGGCCACCAGCCGCTGCTTCCCTCGAAACATCAACTAACTCAGGAAGCCTAGGTTCGTAGTCTGGAAGTTAGCCAGGTTAGGGAAGATGGACGGCAGGTCGGAGGTAGCGACTCCGAACCACGACGCCAGCGTTGCCGCGTACTGGTCCACCGAAGTGGAAGGAATCCATCGACCGTTGTTCCCCACGTCGTCCGATCCTCCGAGAACCAGCGAAGGAAAGGTGCCGTAGACGGTGTTCCCCTTGACCGCTCCTCCCATCATCACTTGGTGCCCGCCCCAGGCGTGGTCCGTCCCTCCATTCGAGCCCGGCTGGAACGTGCGGCTGAATTCGGAGAGCGTGAAGGTGGTCACCTGGTTGCTCACGCCCAATTCCTGGGTCGCTTGGTAGAACGCGGCCATCGCCGGACTGAGCGCCGAGTAAAGTCCGACGTGCAAGTCCAGTTCGTCGCTGTGAGTATCGAAGCCGCCCAGCGAGCAGAAGAAGATCTGCCGGTTGACGCCCAGAGTGTTGCGCGCCGCAATCACCTGCGCGACCTGTTTCAGCTGCGAGGCCAATGAACTGTTGGAAGGGAAGACCGTCTGAACTGGCGAAATGCCCTTCAAGGCGTTGGCCATCACCATCCCTTCTTGAATGCCTTGGGTGGTGGTAGCGCTGGTGGCTTGCACCAGGGTAATACCGGTGTCCAGGGTCAACAGTTGCTGCACCGCCTGGAATCTGGCCTGATTCACCGCGGAAGAGTCGAATCCATTTAGGCCGGGAGTCGCCCCGGGGCTCATCGTGAACGGCTGGGTGTTATTCCCGGTGCAGAATATCGTGCTCCCCGCGACCGAAACCACTGGGGGCAGCACCGCGCTGGGGTTGTACGTCGCTTGGATTTTATCGGCTACTTTTCCCGCCCAACCGGCGTTCTGAATTCCGCTGAGCTGTGTGGTTTGCCATTGGTTCTGTTGATCGGAATGCGAAAACAGATTTTCCGGCAAACTCGATTGCTGCTGATAATTTTGCCGCGTGGTAGGCTGCACCAGGGTTCCGACGTTGGTCAGCACCGCCAGCGATTTTTTGTTGTTGAATAGGTCCTGGAGCTCGGGAAGATTAGGATGCAACCCGAAATTGGCCTGGCCGTTGGACTGCAATGGCAAGATCGACGCTTGCGGCAAGGCTAAATTGGCGCGGACGGTCTGGTATTTTGTGTAGTTGGCGTCGATCGGAATGATCATGTTGTTGGAGTCGTTGCCGCCAAACAGGAAAATACACACCAGCGCCTTGTAGTCCGAGGAGCCCTGGGCCATGGCGCTGACCAATCCGAACTTGCTCAAGCCGCTGACCAGCGAAGTCGTGGCTGCGGTGCAGCAAGCCAGCCTCAGGAAGTCCCTACGCGAGTGATGATTCATGTCGTTCCCCTTCCTGCTTTAGTGCTGCACCTGGTATTGAGACGAACTGAGCACGAGATAAATCTCCGCTCGCGCCTGATCTTTGGCGTCGCTGCTGCTGACCGTGTTTGCCGCCGCCACCATGTCCTGTTTTACGGAACTGGACATGGTGCCGTGTAGCAATTGCGTGTTCAGCAGATCGGCCATCTGATCCGGCGTTCCCGCGGTGATCACCGGCGTGAAATCAAGCTTGGTGTTACTGCTGATCTGCGAATAGACCATCTCGTTTATGAAATTTATCCGTACTCCGCTGGTGTTGGTGTTGTAGATGGCGAATTCCGGCCCGTTGACGTTCGTCCCCGCGACCGGATTGACGGGTGGGAAGAAGTTGAAAACGCTAGGCGAATTGAAAAGATTCTGCGACATACCGGCGCCCCACCCCGTGAAACCGTTGCCGTCGGTCGTAGCGTTGAATGCGCGCGCCACGCTCACCATCATCACGATCGGCTCGCGCAGTTTCCCGTCGCCGGGAACCGCGGTAGTGGACGAGTCGCCGCGCCTTGCCTCTGGATCTAGCAAAATCGCAGCCACCGTCGCCTGTAAATCGCCGCGCTTGCCGCTTCCGTAACTCTGAAATGTCCCGCTAGAAAATGCCGCAGCTGCACGTCCGACATACGCCGGGCTGGGATTGCTCGTCACCAGTTTCTCAATCAATTGCGTGGCAACGAACGGCGGCAGGTTCGGGTGATTGAAAATGATGCCCAGAACCGTAGCCAGTTCCTGCTCGGCGGACTGCCCGGCTGCCACCGACGCTCCTAGAAACGTTTTTGCACCGCTGTCATGGTTGGACTGGTATGCCACCATGGGCCCGCCGTAGTACGACGGATTGTGCTTTTGCAAGGACTGGCCTGGCTCGGTCGGGTACGTCCAGCCGGTGTACGAACGTCCCAGGGCCATCACATCGTTTTGGGTGTAAGTGGGTACTGGATTACCGGATCCGTCCAGAACGGAAGTGCCATCCGGATTCAACTGGTTGAGCCCCAGGGTAAACAACTGCATGCATTCGCGAGCGTAATTTTCGTTAGCGTGCTGCCCGATAGCGGGCTTGTCATTGTTGACCATGTCCAGGAAATGGCCCATGGCGGCGGTCAGGGTGACGTCCTTCATAGCGTTGTAGTAATTGCCGAGTGCGTCGTTCTCTAAAGCCCGCATGTACAGGGTGTAGCCAGTCGGATCGCTGACTTTGTTTTCCGATACGACGAAAATTTCGTTCAGTGCAAAGGCCACCCGCTGGCGCAGTTGATCCGGCCCGTTTACCGCGTTAATGAAAAATTGATCTTGCACGTTTTCCAGGCCCGAATCTGTGGCCGCGGGAGTCGGATAAGTGGACGTCGGCGCGGTAAACTGGCTTTGGAGAAATGAATCAAATCCCAATTGTTGAACTTGATTGGTCAAAGCCGGCGTTGGCCCGAATGTGGACTGCTCTAGAAAGCGTTCCGCAGCGGCGGAAGTGACGACGGCGGCGCCTGAGACCACTTGCGCGCTCACGGTTCCGGAGCTGGCACGGCCAGGATCCGGATTTTGTACCAGCACCGGGACATTGCCCGCTTCCGCCGATGTTGCTGTGCCGGTGGCTTCCAGTTCACTGGCCGACACAAACATGGTGGTCAGGAGTTGCCCGCCGAAATTCACCTGGGAAGTGCTGATGAACCCCGACCCGGTTACTGTCAGCATGAAATTTCCTGGCGCGATGGTGCTGGGATTCACCGCATTGATAACCGGCAGCGGATTTTCCAACGTTAGCTCGCTGCTGCCATTCCTGGTGGCGTCCGTTGTGCTAGCCGCTGAAATGCGGATGGTGTTGGGGCTCGGCAAACTCGAGGGCGCGTGATACGTTCCGCCGCTGTCGATCGTTCCGTTCGCGCTATTTCCACCAGTGACCCCGTTTACCGACCACGTCACGCCATTGCTGGAGGAACCCGTGACCGTGGCCGTGAAGGTTTGCGTACCCCCGACGCGCACCGAAACGGTAGGAGGATTCACCGCGACACCGGCATCAGTAGGACTAATTACCAGAGCGTTGAGAGCTGCCGAAGCAATCCCGCCCGGACCCGGGTTCTGCACCACGACGGCGACCGTTCCGACCTGACTACTGGTTGCCGTACCGGTCGCGGTTAGCTGCGTGGCCGAAACGCGAGTCGTAGCCAGGGTGCTCCCGCCGAATACCACACCCGCACCCGGCGCAAAGTTCGCGCCATCCAGGGTGATGTTGAACGAACCCAGCGGAATCGAAGCTTGCGAGAGCGACATCAACTGAGGGGTAGGGTTGTTCAGAGTCAACGAGGCGGTTCCGGATTCGAACGCGTCCGAGGATTTGGCAGCGCCAATCGTGACGGTATTAGCAGTCGGAGGGAAAGTTGGCGCGGTATAGACGCCCGTGGTGGAGATCGTTCCGGTCGTCGCGGATCCTCCTATAACACCGTTGACGGACCAAGCGATGGTTGGCGCGCTGCCGTCTTTCGCCTTCGCGGTGAAGGTCTGGGAACTGCCGCCCCGTATGGTCGCCTTGGCCGGACTTACGGTCAGCGAAGATGGTTGGGTTTGGTCGGTTCCATTCGAGGTTTGAAAGCCGACGCACCCTGACAGAAACAGAGCCGCAAAACCCAGCGTTGCCAAGGCCACCGCCGCGAAACGCCCAGAAGCGAAAACCAGCCTGGTCAAGCCGGTCCGCGCAAAATCGAGTTTCAGGCTTCTCAATGATAAAAACCCCGCCGTAGTCATCCGAATGCGTTCCACGGTTCCTCCCGACCTGCCTTGTTACAGAGGCGATCCAGTCGCGGTGGCAGCCGCTTTTCCTAGGGTGTGCAACGTGACCGGGTATTGCGAGAGTAGGAGCGAGGTGACCAAGAAACTACTGGCCGAGAGTCCAGATTGAGGTCAGTTGCCCGAATTTCCTATCTTGCAACCGCAGGTGATTTGCTGAATTCCGGCGGAATAATCGAGAAGTGCGGATTTTTGTGAAATTAATTAATATTAACTTATATAACTATGTATCACTCAAAAAAGGGCGCGCCCCTTTTAAAAGCGGGAGTTGCGGCGCTTGGTGGGCAACTATGACCATCCGGCGAGGCGCAAACTCAATCGGGCAGGCGTACTTTTACGTCGGAGCGCTTTTCCAGATGGACGGAGTCGATGAAGCGGACCTGTCGATCGTCCAGAGTGAGGATCATGGAGGTGGTGCGAACCCCTTCGCCGAAGAAGCGAACTCCTTTGAGGAGATTCCCGTCAGTAACCCCGGTGCAGGCGAAAATCATCTTCTTGCCGGGAGCCAGATCGGTGGTGTCATAGATGCGCTTGGAATCTTTCACGCCCATCTTGGATAAGCGTTCTTCGTCCTGCGGCTTGCGTATCACCAGGCGCGCCAGGATTTGACCATTCAGGCAGCGCAGCGCGGCCGCGGTGAGCACGCCTTCCGGCGCCCCGCCGGTGCCCATGACTGCGTGGATGTTGGTGCCGACAACCGCGGCGGAGATTCCAGCGGAAAGATCGCCGTCGCCGATGAGGCGAATGCGCGCGCCGGCTCTGCGGATGTCCGCGATCAATTTCTCGTGACGCGGGCGGTCCAGGACGATGACCACCAGGTCGTCTACATCGCGGTCCAGACGCTTGGCGATCGCTTTGAGGTTGTCGGCGACCGGCGCGTCCAGCTCCACCGCGCCCTTACAGGAGGGCCCGACTACCAGTTTTTCCATGTACAGATCCGGCGCGTGCAGCAACCCGCCTTTTTCGCTGGCGGCCAGAACCGCGATGGCCCCAGGCGCACCGGTGGCGCATAGATTGGTTCCTTCCAGGGGATCGACGGCAATGTCCACTTCGGGAAACAGCGCCTTCGGTGCGTGGGTAGCCAACCCAACTTTTTCGCCGATGTACAGCATCGGGGCTTCGTCGCGCTCGCCTTCACCGATGACGATGGTGCCGTCCATCTGCAAAGCATCCATGGTCTTGCGCATGGCTTCCACGGCGACTTCGTCGGCTTTGTGGCGGTCGCCGAATCCCATGGTGTGGGCCGCCGCGATCGCGCCGTTCTCAACCACACGCAGGAATTCCAGGCTTAATTGTTCTTCCATCAACCGGTCTCCGAGGACTTCATGGTCCGCTTATAGCGCTTCGAAGTGCGCAAACATATTCTGAAATTCGGCGATGTTGGAAGGAGTTTCATAGCTGCAGACGGCCTCAAAGCGTTTCCACAAATCTAGGACCACCGGATTGGTATGAGCCCCGGCGATGGCTTCCTGGGAAACCCACTCAAAGATTTCGACGACGGTGCCGTCCGTCGAACGCATCACGATGGGCCTGCGTTCGGTGACCAGGCCTTCTGCCCGCAGCGGCGGCAGATGTCCGCGAACCAGGTCCAGCAGCGCGCCCTCGAACCCGGGCTTTGGCTTATAGCAAGCCACCGAAATCGATCCCATAAAAAATCTCCTGTGCACCTAGTTTCGGAGTATAATTACCAACACATCAAAGTTTCCAACAACGCCGGGATTTTCGGCGCTTTTTTTAATTTCGGCCCCTTAAAATCCCTCCTAAGAGCTTGCTTTACCTACAGTTACGGACTCTTCTACCCATACTTGACGCTGTAGGATGGTTAAATAGCTTAGAGTCAGTAGGTTGCGTACTCTTCGGGAAAACACCCGGGGCCATCCCCAAGAAATAGGACCAAAGCACCTCGCACCTCCAGACCGCCTTTTACCCGGTACTCACTTCCGATCGAGAGGCTGAATAGTGGCGTTGACCAGGAACGGATTGTCGAACTCGGTCTGATCCCCGGGGCCTTTGCCTGCGATTGGCAGGAGCCGGGCGGTCAGAGGCTTGTGCCACTTGAAGGCCAGCGAGGCCATATCGCCGATGATGAGGTCCAGACGCTCTTCGGAAACGTCGCCAGGAAGAGGCACGGCGTCGAGTCCGGTACCGCAAACGGCACTGTAGGAGAGCAGCGCGTCGATGGAGACTTGCCCCTCGCTCCAACGCTGCGCCAGGCGGTTGTCTTCCAGAATTGGCAACATCAGGCCGGCATAGCCGGTCTGCTTGACCTGGATGCTCTTCACCACGGACGTAACCGTGGCGGCGGCAGTCAGTGTCCCGCTAGACCCGAACGGCAACGTGGTGAGATTTTCCAGCGCCGCTCCGATCGACACGTCCTTCAGCGGCGCCGGAGTCACATCAATTCCCGCGTAGGCCCAGCCGGTATCGCGATCGATGCGCTGCGCCTGAACTTCGACGGCCATGGCTTGATCGCCCAGGGCTTCGGCGAGGCGCTGCCTGGCAGTGTCGAGATCTTGGGAGCCCTCGAACGCTTTCGCGACGACGTTAGCGGACTGCAGCGCGATGGCGAACTGGTGGCCGAACCCTTTGTGATAAGAGCCGGGATAAAAGGGCGTGAGCGGTGGAACCATAGCCAGCGCCGCGAAGCGGAAATTTCCCTGGCTGTGCGGAGTATCTTCCAACGCTTTCATCACCCGGGCGGCGGCGCCGACGGAGCGCCAGCGAACTCCGTCGTCGCCGGCAACCACCAGGCTGGAATTCAAGACTTTGGTGTTCTTCAGGATGTCTACCAGCATCTCGGCTTGCGATTCGGGATCGTCGGCATTCAGCATGGCCGGGCCGATGGATGCGTCGAAATTATCCTGAGCGGCGACTGCGTCGTAATTTTTGAAGAACGCGATGGTCTGTTCTTTGGTGAGGCCCTTGGTGTACTCGGAGAACGGCTGGGTGGAGATGCGAATGCCTTCCACTTCGAAGCCCCGTGATTCGAAGACGGTGCGCGCGTACTTGAGCATTTTTACGGCGTCGGCGATTTCCGGCTGGTACTCGGTGCGATCGAGATTCACGAAAGCGGTGATGGCGCGGATTTTGAGTCGATCGGCTTTCGGAATGGCGGGTTTTTTTTGAGCGAAGGCCGGAAAGGCGATTGCCAGCAAGACCAAAGCTAGGACGGTGCGGGACTGGGCGTTCATGCGGTGCTCCTGAAGGGGCAGGATACTTGCTGCGTTGGAAGGTTACAAGAACGAGCGAGACGAGGTAAGGAAGTAATGCAGTAAGGAGAGAAGCGCAGGCGGGTTGCGGGGGAGAGATTCGGAATGCCTTCGAGTGGCGATGCTCCGAAGAGCACGAAAAACGACGAGTCCCGAGCGTACAGCGGCTGAAATTATACGAAGGCGGCGATGCCGGTGATGCGCTCGCCGATGACCAGTTTGTGGATATCGTTGGTGCCTTCATAGGTAAAAACGCTTTCGAGATTGTTCATGTGGCGCATGATGCAGTAGTCGTCGACGATGCCGTTGGCGCCGAGAATGTCACGCGCTTTGCGAGCGATCTCCAATGCGATACCGACGTTGTTCATCTTCAGCATGGAGATATGGGTGTGATCGACTTTGCCCTGGTCCTTCAGGCGCGCGACATGCAGCGCGAGGAGCTGCCCCTTCACGATTTCAGTGATCATCCACGCGAGTTTTTCCTGCACCAATTGGTGCGAAGCGATGGGCTTGTTGGCGAATTGTTTGCGGGTCTTGGCGTATTGCAGCGCGGTGTCGTAGCACGCCATGGCAGCGCCAAGTGCGCCCCAACCGATTCCGTAGCGAGCCTGATTCAAGCAGCCCAGTGGGCCCTTCAGGCCGACGACATTGGGCAGAAGATTTTCCGCGGGAATTTCACAGTCGGTGAAGGCGAGGCCTGACGTGACCGAGGCGCGCAGCGACCATTTTCCGTGCACGTCCCAGGCCTTGAATCCCGGAGTTCCTTTTTCCACCAGGAAGCCGCGCACCTTTTCGTCTTCACATTTGGCCCAAACCACGGCGACATCGGCGATCGAACCGCTGGTGATCCACATCTTTTCGCCGTTGAGAATGTAGCTACCGCCCTTTTTTACTGCGCGAGTGAGCATGCCGCCGGGGTTGGAACCGAACTGTGGTTCGGTGAGACCAAAGCATCCGATGGCTTTGCCTTGCTGCAACAGCGGCAGCCATTGGTCTTTCTGGGCGTCATTTCCGTAGGCATAAATCGGATACATGACCAGGGCGCTTTGCACCGAAACGAAACTTCGCAGCCCGGAGTCGCCGCGTTCCAGTTCCTGGGTCATCAGGCCGTAAGCGACGTTGGACATTCCCGCGCAACCATAACCGTGCAGGCTAGCGCCGAAAAAACCGAGCTCCCCGAGCTGTAAAACCAGATGCGCCGGAAAAGTGCCTTCGCGGCTGTGCTTTTCGATGATGGGAACGACTTCCTTCTCGACGAACTGCCGGGCGGTCTGCCGGACGAGTTTTTCTTCGTCGTTCAGCTGCGAATCGAAATCGATGAAATCCACTCCGGCGTATCCGGCCATGCCCGCTCCTGTGGCGCTGATCGAGGGTTCTTACCGGTAGTGTAACAACGCCTCGGGAGCAGCGCCAATTTCCCAAGTCGAAGGGGATGCTAAGATAGCGTGCGATTTCCCAAGCGGAAAATGAAAACAGAGAGAGCGCGGTTGGTGCGGAAGCCGGCGAAGGGTTGGACGCCGAAGATCATCACGTTTGACGTGGACGGAGTGCTGATCGATGTGCGCGGCAGCTATTGGCGATCGGCAATCGAGACGGTTCGGCAACTGAGCGGGAAGCGAGTTACCTACAAGGAGCTGTACAAGTGGAAGGCCAAACCAGGTCATAACGACGATTGGCGGCTGACCTCCAACTGGGTGACCGCATTGGGAACGCCCACCAGTTACCAGCGGGCTCGTGCGGCGTTTGAAAAAGTGTATTGGGGCGTGAATGGAAAGCCCGGAAATGTGCGGAACGAGAAGTTTGTGATTACGCCCGGACAGATCGCACGGTGGGCGCGGCGATTCGAGTTGAATCTATTTACCGGGCGCACCCGAAAGGAATTTGCGTGCACCTTTGATGCGTGGCCCGCGGGGAAACACTTTCGGCGGGTGATGACCATGGATGATGTAAAGAACCGCAAGCCGCATCCGGAGGGTTTGCTGAAAATATTAGGGAAGCGTGATCGCGGAAGTGCGCTGTACGTGGGCGATAATGTGGACGATGCGCTGGCGGCGAGCGCGGCGAAGGTGCCTTTTGTGGCTATTTTGCCCAGGGGATCGCTGGGATATCGCAGCAATGCCGCACGATTTCGCGAACTCGGAGCCCTGGCGATTTTGCCCAGCATTACCGCGCTGGATGCGTGGCTGAGCAGGATGCATGGACGGCCGGGCAACTCTTCGACCGCCCGGTCTTCTAAGTCATAGTAAGCAGCCTTGCGGTTTGGGAACTCTGCGGGACTTTGCCGGGAAGGTAGTACGGGTGCCAGGTGCGTGTTGCCTGAGGAAAGACATTGATGATGCTTTGGAAAATGCAATTTGTTTTGCGGGTGACGGCGCTGGCGGGCGCGCTCTTCATTTTGCCGAGTTTTGCATCGGCACAGGCGCCGCCGGGGCCGCTGGCTCCGGCTCCGTCGCAAGATCCCGCGCCGGTGGCGGCCCCGCTGCCGAAAAAGGCGCCGGTGCAGCCCCGGACGTCGATTCTGGGAAACTGGACGCTGAATCGCGACGACAGCGACGATCCGCGCGACAAAATGCAGCAGGCCCGCGGAAGCGGCGGGAATCGCGGGGGGAACAGCCGGATGGGCGTAGGTTTTCCCGGCGGCGGAATTGGCGGGCCGTATGGCGGGCGGCGCACCGGGAGTGGAGAGAGCGACGCGGATCGGGAAAAGATGGCGGAATTAATGAGCGCGTCGCGAGTGTTGACCCTCGCAGAGGCCACAAAGAATGTGGAGGTAGATGTATTTGACGATCAGCAACGCAAGCGAGCGCTGTTCACGGATGGGCGCAAAGTGGAGAAATCCAAAGATGAGAACTATCAGGAAATTTCGGCGCACTGGGACGGCAAGCGGCTGGTGACCGACGAAAAGAATCCTGGTGGCGGCAAGATGAGCCGATCGTTCGAACTGTCCTATGACGGGACGCAGATGTACGAGACGCTACATCTGACTGAGGGTCGTGGTAATACCCCGGTGGTGATCCGGTATGTATATGACATCGGGACCACCGGAGCGGCGCCGGCGACACCGGCCAGTCCGCCAGCGGCGCCCGCCGCCAAGCAGTGAGAGATCTTTACGCGTTCGGCAGAGATCCAATCCCTGTCGAGCCATTCGGAACTCGCCAACAAAACTAGAAGCGCTTAACGGTAGACGACCGATTTGGCATCTGTGCGCGGGCGTCCGACCTGCAAACAGGCCTTTCTGGGGCGCATTGACTGGGTGCTGCACGGATGCTATAAAATATGGATTCGACGGGCGCCTTCAGGCCCACAGTGGCGCCACATCTCCCGGACAGGCCCACTGACCAAAATTGCCAACCTGAGGCACAGGCGATAACCAGATAAATGCAAATTGTTCACCAACTTGGCGAACTCTTCCTCCAGGCTGTGCCTACCATCCTGATTCTGCTGGTCTTTTACCTGGTTTTGCGGGTCTTATTCTTCCAACCGCTATTGAAGGTGATGGATGAGCGCGAGGCTCGGACCTCCGGCGCCCGCAAGGAAGCTGAGGTAGCCCAGGCGGCGGCTGCGGATAAGATGAAGCAGTACCAGGAAGCGCTGCGGCATGCGCGCGGAGAGGTTTACAAGGAGCAAGAGGCGGCGCGCAAGAAGGTGCTGGATGAGCGCGCGGCGCAATTGAAGGAAGCGCACAGCAAGGCGGCTATCGAAGTAGCGACCGCGAAAGAGCGAGTCGCGAAGGATTTGTACGTGGCAAGACAAGATGTGGAAGCCAGCATCGGCGCCTTGTCCGCGGAAATTGTTCGGCGCGTGTTGCAGAATCCGCCACGTCCCAGTGGAACGGGGAGGGATAGGCAATGAAAAGCCGCCATTATTTCGTTTTGATCGCGGTTCTGGTGATGGTCGTGGTGGGAGGCGCTTGGGGAGCGGAGACCGGCGACGCCAACGCCGCGAACGATCGTGTGAAAGACCTCTTCCAGTGGATCAACTTCGCCATTGTCGCGGGACTTCTGGTGTGGCTATTCAAGGGCGTGACGCCGAAGTTTTTTCGCAAGAAGGCCAGCACGATTTTTTCCGCAATCAAGACAGCGACAACCGCAAAAGAGGAAGCGGTTCGTCAATTGCGGGAGGCCGAAGCCAAGCTGGCGCGCCTGAAGGAAGAAGTGGCGGAATTACGAGCCGCGGCGCAGCGCGAATCCCAGGCAGAAGCGGAACGCATCCGGAACCTGACCATGACCGATGCGGAAAAAGTCGAGGCGGCGGCGCAGGCTGAAATAGAAGCGGCGGAACGCGCGGCGCGATTGGAATTGAAGGCAATCGCCGCCAATCTCGCGGTGGACGGCGCGGAATCGCTGCTGGCGAAGCAGTTGACGCCGCAAACGCAGGAATCGCTGGTGGCGGCGTTCGTGAAGACCTTGGGCGGGAGACCGAATTGAAGTCGGCAAATCATCAGTATGCAAATGCGCTGGCAGACGTCGCGCTGAAGCAGGGCGCGGTAGCGCAAGTGACCACGCAATTGCGGGATTTCGCCGCGGCGTACGCCGAATCGGCGGAATTGCGGACGGCGCTGGCGAGTCCCGCGGTGAACCGCGAAGCCAAGCACGCCATCATTGAGAAGGTGGGTGCGCAGCTGGGACAGAGCAAGACAGTTCGCAATTTTCTGTTTGTGGTCGCGGATCACCAGCGCACCCATATGCTGGCGGAAATTATCGCGACCTTTGAAGAAGTGGTGCAGAAGCGCCAAGGAGTCGCCAAAGCAGCTATTTCTTCGGCAGTGGAACTGACCGCGGAACAGAAAGCGGAGCTGGCGTTCACGCTGGAGCGATTGACGGGAAAACGCGTCGAGCCCAGTTTTTCCCTGGATGCGAGCCTTCTGGGCGGAGCGATTGTGCGCATTGGGGACACGATTTACGACGGGTCACTGCGAAATCGTTTGAGCGCGATGCGAGAGCGGCTCACGGCGGCGTAAATTGAGGTATCGGTGGTTGGCGTGGCAAGGCCAGTCAGAAAAATCACGCGAGGGCGCGGGAAGCAACGACGGAGCGTAGATGGCGAAGATAAAGGCAGACGAAATCAGCAAGATTCTGCGCGAGCAGATCGAGAATTACGAAGAGACGGTCGCGGTGGATGAAGTGGGCGCGATCATCAGCGTGGGCGATGGCATCGCGCGCATCCACGGCCTGGACAAAGTCATGTACGGAGAGATGTTGGCGTTCCCGCATGATATTTATGGAATCGCGCTGAACCTGGAAGAGGAAGAGGTCGGAGCGGTGCTGCTTGGCGATAGTGCCGAATTGAAGGAAGGCGACACCGTCAAGCGCACCAATAGGATTATGTCCGTGCCGGTTGGCGAAGCGCTGATCGGGCGGGTGGTAAGTCCGCTGGGGGAACCACTGGACGATAAAGGGCCGATCGCTTCCAAGCAGCGCAATCCCCTAGAAAAAATCGCGCCGGGCGTGCTGGATCGCCAGCCGGTGCGCGAGCCGGTGCAGACTGGTATTAAAGCGATCGATTCGATGATTCCGATCGGACGTGGGCAGCGCGAATTGATCATTGGAGACCGCCAGACCGGTAAGACCGCCGTCATTTTGGACACCATCATCAACCAAAAGGGCGGGGACATGATTTGCATCTACTGCGCGATCGGGCAAAAACGCTCGACGATTGCGCAGGTTGTGAAAGTGCTGACCGATGCCGGCGCGATGGAGTACACCATCGTGGTGGCGTCGTCGGCTTCGGAGCCTGCTTCGGTGCAGTACATCGCACCGTACGCCGCGTGTGCCATGGGCGAATATTTCCGCGATACCAAACGGCACGCCATTACTTTTTACGACGATCTTTCCAAGCACGCGCAGGCCTATCGCGAAATTTCGCTGCTGTTGCGGCGCCCTCCGGGACGTGAAGCGTTTCCCGGGGACGTGTTTTACCTTCACTCACGGTTGCTGGAGCGCGCCGCGAAACTTAACGACAAGCTGGGCGCGGGTTCGTTGACTTCGCTGCCGGTTATCGAAACACAGGCCGGCGACGTGTCCGCGTACATTCCCACCAACGTGATCTCCATCACCGATGGACAGATTTATCTGGAAGCGGACTTGTTCAACGCCGGTATCCGCCCGGCCATCAACGTCGGCATTTCCGTAAGCCGCGTGGGCGGCAACGCGCAGATCAAGGCGATGCGACAAGTATCGGGCTCGTTGCGCCTGGACATGGCGCAGTACCGCGATCTGGCGGCCTTCGCCCAGTTCGGATCCGATCAGCTGGATAAGGCGACGCAGGCGCAATTGGGCCGTGGGCAGCGCTTGACGGAAACCCTGAAGCAGGACCAATACGCGCCACTATCAGTGGAAAAACAGGTGCTGGTCATTTTCGTGGCCACCAGCGGGCTGATCGACAACGTTGCGGTCGATCAAGTGCGCCGTTTTGAAACGGAATTACTGCAATTCGTGGAATCCAACAATGCTTCCATCCTGAAGACCATCTCGGAGAAGAAGGCGCTCGACGACGGGATCAAGGCCGAGATCAAGAAAGTCGTGGAAGGATTTAAGGAGCGATTCAACGCGTCGGTGGAAGAGGGCGCAAAAGAAAAGGAAGCCGCTGATCGGACCCCGAAGAAGAGCGAGCCGGACCAGAAGAGCGCAAAGAAGAGCGAATCCACGGACGGGACCGCGAAGAAGAATGCGCCGGTCGAGAATAGCGATAAAAAAGCAGAGTCCACCGATGGGACCGGCAAGAACAATGCGCCCGTTCAAGAGAGTGCGAAGAAAAGTTAGTTAGGACGATCGACGATGGCCACACTTCTCGAATTCCGGCGGCGGATTCGCTCTTTTAAGAGCAGCCAGCAAATCACGCGCGCGATGAAATTTGTCGCGGCAGCGCGGTTGCGGCGTGCGCAGGAAGCGGCGATGGCAGCTCGCCCGTATGCGCAAGAGCTGGCACGTTTGCTGCGCTCGATCATGTCGCGGATTCAGGACGTAGAGCACCCGCTGTTGACCAAGCGCGAAGAGAAGACGGTCTTGACCATTGTGTTGAGCGGTGAACGGGGACTTGCCGGGGCTTTCAACGCCAACATTTTGCGCAAAGCCAATGAATTTTTCCGCGCCAACAGTGGAAAGAAGATTCTAACCATCCCGGTAGGGAAAAAAGGACGAGATTCGCTGAGGAAGGCGGGCTTCAAGTTCGCCGGGGAATACGTGAACGTCTTGGCCCGCGTGGAGTTCAAGACCGCGAAGGAAATCGCGAATCTGGCGACCGATCTGTATGCCAAAGGCGAGATCGATGCGGTATACATCATTTTCAGCGAATTCAAGAGCGTGATGACCCCCAATCTGGCGGTGGAAAAGCTGTTGCCTATCGAAAAAGTGGAAGAGGCGGACGGCGGTAAAGAGAAAAATCGCCAGGATGCCGCTGCTGAAAAGAAAAAAGACGCAGAGTCCGACAGTGCTCAGATTGATTACATCTATGAGCAGCCAGCCGAGCATCTGCTGGATAAATTACTGCCGCGGTACATTGAAACGCAAATCCTTCGCGCCATGCTGGAATCTTCCGCTTCGGAATATGCAGCGCGCATGACGGCCATGGAAGCGGCGACCAAGAACGCCGGAGATGTGATCGAAGAACTCACGCTGCACATGAACAAAGTCCGGCAAGCGGCGATTACCACGGAGATCATCGAAATTGTGAGCGGGGCGACGTACGGAACGTGATTTAGTGACTTGTGACTTGTGAACACTGGTCACCAGTTACGTCCGAGTTGAGGAGAGCGCATGGCAGAGAAAGTTCAAGCGGTTGGGCACGTGGTTCAGGTGATTGGGCCGGTGCTGGACGTGGAATTCGAGTCGGGGCATTTGCCGGCAATCTTCAATGCCGTGCGCATCACCAGCGAAGGGTTTGACGTTCCGGAGCCACTGGATGTGATCGTGGAGGTCCAGCAGCATCTGGGTGAGGGACGCGTGCGCGCGGTGGCCATGGAGCCGACGGAAGGAATGGTCCGCGGGATGAAGGCTTTCGACACCGGCGAAGGCATCGAGGTGCCGGTTGGGCGGCAGACCCTTGGGCGGGTGATGAATGTGCTCGGCAAGCCAGTGGATCAACTCGGGCCGATCAACAGCGACAAACGCTATCCGATTCACCGGCCGGCACCGAGCCTGGAAGATCAATCCACCACGTTGGAAATGTTTGAGACCGGCATCAAAGTGGTCGATCTGATTGAGCCGTACCTCAAGGGCGGCAAGATCGGACTGTTCGGCGGCGCGGGTGTCGGCAAGACCGTGCTGATCATGGAACTAATTCACAACGTGGCCATGAAGCACGGCGGCGTTTCGGTTTTCGCAGGAGTGGGCGAGCGTACCCGCGAGGGCAATGACCTGTGGCTGGAAATGTCCGAGAGCGGGGTCATCGTGCCGGGCAATCCGGACAAATCCCGCGCAGCGTTAATTTATGGCCAGATGACCGAGCCGCCCGGATCGCGTCTTCGAGTAGGTTTGACGGGCCTGACCGTAGCGGAATATTTCCGCGATGAAGAGCATCTGGACGTGCTGCTGTTCATCGATAACATTTTCCGGTTCGTGCAAGCCGGCGCGGAAGTATCCGCGCTGCTAGGCCGCATGCCTTCGGCGGTAGGTTACCAGCCGAACCTGAACACGGAAATTGGCGAGCTGGAAGAGCGCATTACGTCCACAAAATCGGGTTCGATCACTTCGGTGCAGGCGGTGTATGTGCCCGCCGACGACTATACCGACCCGGCTCCCGCGGCGACCTTTGCGCACCTGGATGCCACCACCAACCTCAGCCGGCAGATTGTCGAGCGCGGAATTTATCCGGCGGTCGATCCGATCGCCAGCTACTCGCGCATTCTCGATCCGCGCATTGTAGGCGCGGAGCACTATGCCGTGGCGCGATCGGTGAAGTCGATTCTGCAGCGCTACAAGGATTTGCAGGATATCATCGCCATTCTGGGCATCGAAGAATTGTCCGACGAGGACAAGCGCACCGTGGCACGCGCGCGTAAGATCGAACGATTCCTGTCACAGCCGATGTTCGTGGCGGCTCAGTTCACAGGACTCGAAGGAAAGTACGTGAAGATTGAAGACACCGTGCGCAGCTTCAAGGAAATCGTCGAAGGCAAGTATGACGATGTGCCGGAGCAGGCTTTCTACATGGTGGGGACGATTGAAGAAGCGCTCGCCAAGGCCGAGAAGATGAAGGAGACCGCATAAACTTCGATGTTGCCCGATTCCATCGAGCTGATCATCGTGACTCCGGAGCGGCAACTGCTGCGCGAGAGCGTGGCGGAGGTTTCGCTTCCGGGGGCGGACGGCTGCCTGGGCATTCTGCCGGGTCACGCGCCGCTAATCACGGAATTGGGAATCGGGGAAATGACCTATCAAACCAAAGGTGGCGGTGAGTCCGGGCCGTTGGCGATTATGAGCGGATTCGCCGAGGTGTTGGGCGACCGGGTGACGGTGCTTGCGGAGACCGCGGAGCGTCCCGAGGAAATCGATGTGTCGCGCGCGGAGCAGGCCAAGAAACGAGCGGAAGAACGAATCGCGGCAGCCGCAAACGATCCCAATGTGGATTGGGGCCGCGCGGCGATCGCGCTGCAAAGGTCGCTGATCCGCATTCAAGTATCGACGAAACGGCAGAGCGCGAGAGTTTCCAGGGAATAACCTGCCAAGCTGTCATGCTCTTCCCCAGCCATAGCAACCGTTGCGAGGAAAAATCGTGGAAACTGTGACCATGTATACGACCACGTGGTGCCCGGACTGCGTCCGTGCGAAGCGATTCATGAAGGAACGCGGAGTTGCATATCGCGAAGTGAATATCGAAGAAGATGAATCCGCAGAAGCGATTGTGATGAAGGCGAATAAGGGGAAACGCAAAGTTCCAACGTTGAAGGTGGGTGAACGTTATTTTGCGTGCAGTCCGTTCAACGCGGCCCAATTAGCGGCAGAACTCAAGGTTCCGCTGAATCCCTGAGAATTCGTTTTCGTTGTGCAAGGCCGCTGACTCGACGAAGCGCTTAGTGAATAGGTACGCCGCGCACCCAAACGTTGGTCACCTGCAGAGCTTCATCGAGTAACACAATGTCGGCATCCGCGCCAAAGCGGAGAGCGCCCTTCTTAAACTCAATTCCCAAAAGACTGGCAGGATTGGTGGTCAGCATTCCCAGCGCGGCGGGCATCGATATGCCCAGGGCAACGATGTTGCGCAGGGCGCGGTCCAGGGTCAGGGTGCTACCCGCGAGCTTGCCTTCAGAGTTGCGAACCACGCCGCCGGCTACATTGACCTGAAACTTTCCCAGAGTGTAGGCGCCGTCAGGCATGCCGGTGGCCGAGATGCCATCGCTGACGAGAATCACACATCCGGGGCCTTTGGCCTGAAGGAGCAGGCGCATGGCCGCTTCCTCGACGTGCACACCGTCTGCAATCATTTCGGCGGTCACTAGAGGTGAAGTCAGAATGGCGCCAAGAACGCCGCTGTCACGATGGGAGAATGGGCGCATGGCGTTGTAAACGTGTACCGCGTGATGCACTCCGCGAGCCATGGCCGCGCGGGCCTGCTCGTAGGTGGCGTCGGTATGTCCCATGGCGACCACCACGCCGGCGCTGCGGGCGGCGTCGATGCATGGCGCGGCGCCAAGCAATTCCGGGGCTAAGGTGAGGATGCGGGCCGTTCCCGCGGAAGCCTGCAGGAGCTTCTCCAGCACTTCGGCCGAAGGCAGCAGCAGGAATTCCTTGGGATGAACGCCACGACGCTCCGGGCTAAGAAATGGGCCCTCGAAGTGGAGACCCAGAACCTCGGCGCGGGGCTCATCGCTGGTGTGTTGCTGCGCAATGTAGCGAGAGATGGCTTCGACGCTGCGATAAGTATCGTCCAGGCTGGCGGTAACGGTGGTAGCGAGGATGGAAGTGGTGCCGTGACTGGCGACTGTGCGGGTGACTGCTCCGAGCGCTTCGTCCGAACCTTCCATCACGTCGTGCCCGCCGGCGCCATGAATGTGGATGTCCAAAAATCCGGGCACCGCGGTTTGCGTTGTCGCAGAAATCTCCTGGGTGTCGGGAGGAACGGACATTCCTTGCCTAGGACCGATCTGTTCGATCACTCCATCACGAATCAAAATTCCGGCGTCGGGAATTTGCGAGGAAGGCGTAAAGGCTTGAGCGACGTGCAATAACTGAGTGGACATACGCGACCATCATCGTAGCGGAAATTGAAGGGAGCGGCAAAACGCGGAGGTGGGCGACCTCTGGCTGGAGTGTGAGACTGAATTCAGAGTAGCAGTGGGGAAAGAAAAGGGAGGACTCGTGAGAATCCTCCCGGTGCTGTTGCTCCCCTAGGGAGCGCTCTGGTTGCGGAATTTATTGGTTGCTTGCGGCTGTGCTAGATCCGGTCCCTTTGGGCACGCTTAGATAACCGGAAGCGCTGGTCTTGGTGACCTTGTTCACCACCAATTCCAGTGCGGCATGACTCCCACCGGTATAAAAGAAAATCGGTTCGTTGACGGAACGGTTCTTCTTTTCGAAGTTCTTGTCGTCGGCCAGAATGTTGGCGGTGTACTGATTTTTCTTGGTGTTGGTGTCTTTCAGTTCAACGGAGATGATTCCCACCTTCTGCGCGCCGCCTTTGCGAGTGACGGTAAACTCGAAATAGTCGCGCTGGCCCATGCGACGCAGCTGGTCGATCTCGTCGTGATTGCGGGCGATCAATGTGCCCATTTCACTGCGGGCCATCTGAATGCTGTTGTTGGTGGCGTCCAGGTCGCTCTTCACGCCGGACACATCGCCATTCAACTTGGTGACATCGTCGGTGCTGGCTTTGGTGGCCAGTTGAGAGTTGACCGAACTTTGCAAGCCCGCGAGCTTCTTGTCCGCGACCGAAGCGATAACGCGAGTCTGCTTACGCGCGGCGACCAAGTCTGACTGGGTCACGTTCAGCTTGTCAGTAACCACTTTCAAGTCACTCTGCAATTGCTGATTCAATTCGTCGTCTTTCGCCAGACGTTGAGTTAGCGCGTCGTTGGATTGTCGAAGCGACGCCTGCGAAGCTTCGATGCCATTGGCGTGATTGATGGCGGCCCAACCTAGGCCAACACCAGCAAGAGAGACTGCCGCTAACCCTGCTACGGCCAGTGCCACCCAGCGGGGCGCGCCGGTGGTGGTGACGGTTGTTTCGTTAAACTCGCTCATGATTTCTCCTTGGTTGCATCCTGTGGCGCGTTTTCGCGCAATGTAGCCACTGAGATCCGACGATCGACCCACGTGCCGGTACGAGGAGCATCTGGCGCACCAAATGGCTGGTTTCGGGGTGTAACAGAGGTAAAGCGAATCGTCCGCAGTAATTACGAGGGATTTGAAGGGAGTTTGGTGATGGTTGTAAACGTACTAGTACGAGTAAATCTTACCGCAGTTGCCCAGAGCACGACGGAGGTTTAGAAATTGGGGATGAAGATAAGGTTGAGGTGCCGACAACGGTCGTAGATTAGCGCGTAAACATAGGTAGAAGCTAAGTTTATCAGTCAAAATAGATAAAGGGCAATCAGGCGGCGTGAGCGGCGGTAGCTTCGGGTTCTTCCTGGCGGGAGGGCTCAAAATAGCGGTCCAAAGTGGTATTTGCGGCGTCGAGGACTAAATGACAATCCCGGCATTCGCTGAGGTGGCGTTCAATTTCATTTTCCACCGATGGAGATAGTTTCTTCTCTAAATACCAACAAATCAGATGGATGGTGTCTTTACAGCTCATAATGACTTTTCCGATGCTTCGGCTGCTCTATGCATTCTGTCCGGTTTAGGTGCACTTCGAGAGCCAAAAGATATCGCCAATTGGCTTTTTTGTAACGCCACTGTAATCATGCCTTTAGCTTGAGACGGGCATCCTATCACGATAACAGGGGCTAATTCCAAAAGGAAACTTTACCTGCGCTGGCGAATTTGTGCCGAAATTTAGCGCTGGGGCACCACGGTCATCTGCCGGAGAGCCGCGATGCGGTCTTCGAGAGGAGGATGAGTGCTGAATAGTGACGTCACCGCGCCAATTCCAAACATGGGTTTGACGATGCATAGGGCGGACGTCGATGGAGAAACTGCCGTCGTAGGAATACGTTGATTATAAGCGCCTAGCTTTTGCAGCGCGCTGATCAGGCCGTACGGCTGTCCTACCATTCGCGCACCAGTTTCGTCGGCGGAATATTCCCGGGTCCGAGATAGGGAGAGTTGCAGCAGCAGAGCCGCCAACGGCGCGAGAAAAATCATCAGCACCGCGCCCAGACCTCCACCACGTTCGCCGTCGTCGTCGCGACCGCCCCCATAGCCTCCAAAGAGCATGCCCCACTGGCCGACCTGCGCAATATAAGTAACCGCGCCTGCGATGGTCGCGGCGACGGAGCTGGTGAGGATGTCGTAATTGCGAACGTGCGACAGTTCGTGAGCAATCACGCCTTCCAGTTCGTCATCGTTCATCACTTGCAAAAGTCCCTCGGTCACCGCTACGGAAGCGTGGTGGGGATTGCGTCCGGTGGCAAAAGCGTTCGGTGCGGCTTCCGGTATGACGTAGAGTTTGGGCACCCGCAAATTGGCTTTTGCGGCCAGGCGTTCCATCACGGCGTACAGACGGGGCAATTGTTCGCGGGTAACGGGCTGCGCACCACTGGATTTGAGTGCGATTTTATCGGAGAAAAAATACGAGACGCCGTTCATAAGCACGGCGAAAACGAGAGCGACCTTCAAACCTTGCGGTCCGGCTATCGCGCCGCCGGCCACGACCAAGAGGACGCTGAGGAAAATGAGAACCGCGCCAGTCCTTAATACTTTCATAGGCTCACCACATTTCTATACGCGAAAACTGGTCCGGACATTTCATTCGGGTGCGCCCAAGCAATACGCGATCCGGCACACCGGACTTTTTCGCGAAGTTTATTTGCGCGCGGCCGCTGCCGGCTTCGGCGCGGCGACCCTCTCAAACCGCATGCTGTTCTTGGAGGCGTCGCGATCGACGCTGACCTGGTCGCCGGGCAGGACTTTGCCCTCCAGAATCTGCAAGGCGAGGGGATCCTGGACCATTCGCTGAATGGTCCGGCGCAGCGGCCGCGCGCCGTACGCCGGGTCATAACCCTCGCGCACCAGGAGTTCCTGCGCCGCGGGTGTCAGTTTCAAAGTAATGTGACGATCCGCGAGCAAGCGCTCCACGCTTTCCAACAGCAGGCCGACGATGTGCTCGAGCTGTTCTTTGCCGAGTGGATTGAAGATGACGATTTCGTCGATACGGTTGATGAATTCCGGCCGGAACGCGGCCCGCAACGCATTCATAGCTTCCTTGCGCGCGACCTCGGGATCCGTTTGCGACAGTTCAAAAATTGCCGTCGATCCGACGTTGCTAGTCATGATCAAAACGGTGTTGCGAAAATCCACCGTTCGACCTTTGCCGTCGGTCAAGCGACCGTCCTCCAGAATTTGCAGCAGGGCGTTGAAGACGTCCGGATGAGCCTTCTCAATTTCGTCGAATAAGACCACGGAATAGGGATGACGGCGGACCTGCTCGGTAAGCTGCCCGCCTTCCTCGTAGCCGACGTAACCTGGAGGCGCGCCAACGAGCCGCGAGACGCTGTGTTTCTCCATGTATTCGGACATGTCGATGCGGATCATGAGCTTTTCGTCGTCAAACAGAAACTCCGCAAGAGCCCGAGCCAACTCGGTTTTGCCGACGCCCGTGGGACCTAGGAAAATGAATGAACCGATCGGGCGCTTGGGGTCGGACAAACCGGCGCGACTCCGACGCACCGCATTGGCTACGCGCTCCAACGCTTCGTCTTGTCCGACAACGCGTTGATGCAATCGTTCTTCCATCTTCACCAGCTTTTGAGCTTCGCCCTCGAGCAGGCGCCCCACCGGAATGCCGGTCCATTTGCTGACCAGCTTGGCGATGTCCTCTTCGTCGACTTCTTCCTTCAGCATCGGCGAGTCTTTTTGTATAGCGGCGAAGGATTCCTCGGCCTTCTTGAGCTCTCGATCCGCGGCAGCAATTCGTCCGTAACGGATTTCAGCCACCTTGGCGAGTTCGCCGGAACGTTCATAGCGTTGTTCTTCGGCTCGCAACTGCTCAATCTGCTCTTTCAATTTGCGGATTTTGCCGATGGCGCCTTTTTCCGACTGCCAGCGAGCTTTTGCGGCGCTGGATTGCTCGCGCAACTGGGCAAGTTCCTTTTCGATGTGGGCGCGCCGTTCTTTCGAGTGTGCGTCTTTCTCTTTCAATAGAGCTTGCCGCTCGATTTCCAACTGCATGATGCGGCGTTCAAAGTCGTCGATCTCGACCGGCAAGGAGTCGATTTGCATGCGCAGGCTGGCGGCGGCTTCGTCGATCAAGTCGATGGCCTTATCCGGCAAAAACCGGTCCGCAATATAACGATGAGAAAGCGTGGCGGCAGCCAGAATTGCGGCGTCCTTAATGCGGACGCCGTGGTGCACTTCGTAGCGATCCTTGAGGCCGCGAAGAATCGAAATGGTGTCTTCGACGGTGGGCTCGCTGACCAGCACCGGCTGAAAGCGGCGCTCCAATGCGGGATCCTTCTCGATGTATTTTTTGTATTCGTTCAAAGTTGTAGCGCCGATGGCCCGCAGCTCGCCACGCGCGAGGGCCGGCTTCAGCATATTCGAAGCGTCCATGGAGCCTTCGGCAGCCCCAGCTCCAACGAGGGTATGGAGCTCGTCGATGAACAGAATGATTTGTCCTTCGGACTCGGTGATTTCCTTGAGCACGGCTTTCAGGCGGTCTTCGAACTCACCGCGGAATTTCGCGCCGGCAACCAGGGCAGCGAGGTCCAGAGCGACGAGACGCTTGGTCTTGAGCACGTCGGGCACGTCACCGGAGACGATGCGTTGCGCCAGTCCTTCCACGATGGCGGTTTTGCCGACGCCCGGTTCGCCGATCAGCACCGGATTATTCTTGGTGCGGCGAGCCAGAATCTGCATCACGCGGCGAATCTCTTCGTCACGGCCAATCACCGGATCGAGTTTTGAACGGCGGGCCGCTTCGGTCAGGTCGCGGGCATATTGTTCGAGGGCACGGTAGGTAGACTCGGGATTTTGCGAAGTGACGCGCTGGCTTCCGCGGACGCTGGCAAGAGCCTGAAGGATGGCTTCGTGCGAGGCGCCCAACTTCTTCAGTAATTGGCCGGCGGGATCGCGGTCGCGTCCGGCAATGGCCAGGAACATATGCTCGGTGGAGACATATTCATCCTTGAAGCTCTCGGCTTCCTTGAAGGCCTGCTCCAGAACATCGTTCAAGGTGCGACTCATGTGCTGTTGTTCGAAGCCGGAAACTTTCGGCAAGCGGCCAATTTCGCGGTCGACGTCCTGAGAGAGCTGCTCGGCACGAATTCCGAGGCGCGGTAGCAGCGGAGCAACCACGCCGTCCTTCTGAGCGACCAGGGCGGCCAGCAGGTGAACCGGTTCCACTTGTTGATTTTGATTGCGCCCAGCAATTTCCTGAGCGCTCTGCAGCGCTTCCTGCGCTTTCACGGTCATTTTTTCGAAGCGAACCATTGGTAATACCTCACAGCTTGATTTCTGCGAATACAAACAAAAGGGGCTGGTGACTGCCAGCCCCTACGATACTGCGACGGTCTGTCGTGAGTAAATTACTTGCCGGCCGCCGCGGCCGCGACCGCGGGTGTTCCGACCGTCACGCGGATCTGTTTGGGCTTGGCTTCCTCGCGCTTCGGAACTACCAGCGTGAGCACGCCATTCTGATAGTCCGCTTTGATGGCATCCGAATTCACGGTGTTCGCGAGCGAAAAGCTGCGGCTGAAGGAACCATAGGCGCGCTCCACGCGCAGATAGTTGTCTTCGTTCACTTTCTTCTCGAACTTGCGCTCGCCGCGAATGGTAAGGATGTTGTTCTCCACGCGGATGTCCAAATCCTTGGGATCGACACCGGGCAAGTCCGCCTTCACGGTGAGCTCGTGCTCACTCTCATGAATATCGACGGCCGGGGCCCAAGTGGTGAGGTTGGATTCCTCGCCGGTACGGGCAAAAGCATCGTTGAAGATACGGTTGAGCTGATCCTGAAAATTGTCGGTGCGGGGGGAAAAGCTAAGATTTTTCATATCTACTCTCCAGATTTGTTATTACTACGAGCAGGATCATATAATCTGCTACTATAATTGTCAAGTATAAAATGACTTGACCTGTGGAATAGTAAGTTCATTTTATTCAATGGCTTAGATATAAGGGTGGACCTTCTATCGTTAGTTGGACCTAGTTGCGTGCATCCAGAGCTGTTTGGGCTAGACTGTCCTGATGCTGGTCTCGGACTTCGATTACCACCTGCCTAGTGAGTTGATTGCACAGCGCCCTTTGGCGAGGAGAGATGATTCGCGCCTGCTGGTTGTGGAACGGCTCGGTGGAGGGGTGGCGGACCGAAAGTTCGCGGAACTGCCGGGTTTGTTGAGGGGCGATGAGCTCGTGGTGGTGAACAACGCGAGGGTGATCCCGGCGCGGTTGTTGGGCTCTCGAATCGCGAAGGGGGATCTGGCCAGCGGCAGTGCCATCGGCCTGGTGGAAGTTCTGTTGGTGCGTACGGTGGAATCGGATGTTTGGGAAGCGCTGGTCCGGCCCGGCCGCAAGATACAAATGGGGCAGCGTGTTCGCTTTGGACAGGGAGAACTCGAGGGGGAAGTCATCGCGCGTGGCGAGCGCGGTTTGCGCACGTTGAAGTTCGTGTCGAAGGATGCCTGCAGCGCCGGCGAACATCTGGAGAGGCTCGGGCACGTGCCGCTGCCGCCGTACATCGAGCGCGAGGACGAAGTGTCCGATCGCGAGAGATATCAGACGGTCTTCGCCAAGCGTCCAGGCGCGATCGCGGCGCCCACTGCGGGGCTACACTTTACGCCGGAAATCCTGCAACAGATTCGGGACCGAGGTGCGGAGATTTGCGACTTAACGTTGGACGTGGGGTTGGGAACATTTCAACCGGTCCAAAGCGAATCCCTGGAAGATCACCCGCTTCACAGCGAGCGTTACGAAATTTCCGAAGAGTCGGCAGATCGCATTCACGCGGCGAAAGCGAACGGGCGGGCAATTGTGGCGATCGGCACCACAGTGGTACGCGCCCTGGAAGACGCGGCGCTGCGTGCGACACGGATGAATCTAGACAGCACGGTAGTGCCGGGAAAAGCGGAAGCGGGAGTATTCATTTTTCCGGGATTCCCATTTCGCGTAGTGGACGGACTGGTGACGAATTTCCATTTGCCGCGATCGACGTTGCTGGCATTGGTGTGCGCGTTTGCAGATCGCGAGCGAATTCTGGCGGCCTATAAGCACGCGGTGAAGGGGGGCTATCGATTCTACAGCTATGGAGACTGCATGTTGATTCGCTGATTTTTTATTATGGAACGATACCTGGCGCGGGCAGAGAGTCGCGTGTGGAAGCAACTCCCTGACGCGCCAAGAAATTAAAGTGCTGCACGTCCTTATTGCCCGATAACGAAGACGCGCTTTTGTCCGGAGAAGCGAACTTCTCGTACTTGTCCACCGTCATCAATCACAATGGAATCGACCTCGGCCTTGGAGTCGCGGTCTTCCCAGCGACCTTCGGTTTCCGCGACCATGTGCTTGCCTTGTTGGATGGTGGCTTTATTGCCGTCAATCATCAGCCGGTATTCCCCAGCTTTCAGATCGTATTTGCCGACTTTGGCGGGATTGGAGATGGTGATGGTTTTATTAACGGGTTTTGCAAAAGCAGGAATGGCCAATGCCAGAACGGTGAGAAGCGCTGCAACTCGGAGGATCGATTGAGATTTCATGCGTGTCAACTTCCTTTCTTTCGAGGGTCAAGTCAGACGAATACCGCTGCACAGGAGACCAAGTTGACACGCGTGCACGGAGACGAGTACCTTCCCCGGAGACACCTACTCTTCCTGGACTAATCGCCGGAAGGAAACGTGTCGCAACGCCCCGCGGCTGCCGCCGCGGGGTTTTCTGTGAATGGTCGAACCAACCTGCAGCAGCCACCCGCTGCAACCGTATAGACGACAGGTGGTACGCAAATGTTTCGCGGGAAAATTGAAATTATGGCGTTGAGCGGGTGACAAGTAGGTTACAAAGGGTGATATTTTTCGAGTCTTTAGGTTTCGTTTGCGGGAATCGCTAAATTGCGATGGATTTGGAACCCTCTTGGAGAAAGAATCCTGGTGCCAATTGGGCGGCAGTGATTGTTCTTGCGGGCAGGCGCAATACCATTGTGCGTTCCTGCGGATGTTCATCTATACTCAGGTGCTCTTTTTGGATAAACAGGGATGCGAATTCTAGTTCTCAGTGATTTGCACGCAAACGCCACTGCTCTGACCGCTGCGTTGGATGCCTCGAAAGATCGATGGGACCACGTGGTGTGCCTAGGTGACATTGTGGGCTACGGACCCGATCCCAATGAGGTAACCGACAAGGTTCGCGAATTGGGAGCGCGAACGATCCGCGGCAATCACGACAAGGCCGCGACGGATCTAATGCAAACGCGAGACTTCAATCCGGTGGCAAAGACCGCGGTGGACTGGACCCGGTCGGAACTGACGCCAGAAAATCTGAAATGGCTCACGGAGCTTCCGCAGGGGCCGCTGGAAGCCGACGGCCTGGTTCTGGTGCATGGGGCTTTCCAGGATGAAGACGAATACGTGTTTACGCCGGCGCAAGCGCTGGAAGGTTTGCTGGATTCCAGCACTTCGATCACATTTTTTGGGCACACCCATCATCAAGGTGGATTTTCTTACGCGAATAGCAGTTCGCAACTGGAAGTTCTGTCGATTCGTCCTCGAAACAACGAGTCTTTTGCGCCACTGCGCATCGAGCCGGAGTTGCGGTACCTCTTAAATCCCGGTTCGATCGGCCAACCGCGCGATGGTGATTCGCGTGCCGCTTTCGCCATCGCCGATATGGAGCATGGTGTTGTTGAGTTCTGGCGGGTGCCCTACGATATATCCGAGGTGCAGGCCCGCATGCGGACGGCGGGTCTCCCGGAGCCGCTGGTACACCGACTCGTAGTAGGGCGCTGAAAAGCGGCCCACCACCTCGCAAACTAAAGAATCGCCGCCGCTGAAAGCCATGCAACACGAACCGCATATACAGCTGCCGAGCCCTGGAACGGAAGATAGCGGTCGTTTCAACTTCGCGCTGATCATCGCCGGAGCGGCGGTAGTAATCGTTCTGGCGGGGTTGTATTTCTGGCCGGGCCGACAATCACCGGAACGCGGAGCCGCGCGAGAGCACGGCGCCTTCTTTGGGCCGAGCGAGCGCGCGTACGCGCCGATGATTCACCTGGAAGGAGTGGGGCTGAGCCGCGCGGAAAATTTTCTGCATCAGGAAATCACCACTTTGTCCGGAGATGCGATTAACACCGGAGATCGCACGCTTCGCGATTTAGAGATGACTGTCGAGTTCTCCGACGACTTGCAGCAAGTGGTGCTGCGGGAGACCCGGCCGATCTTATCTCCATCGGCCGCGGATATGGCCCCGGGAGAGCGAAGATCGTTCGAAATCTCCTTCGAGCATGTCCCTTCGTCGTGGAATCTGGAGTTACCCATGGTACGCGTTAGCGGTTTGGCCTTCGCTAAATAAGAAGTACAAGTCGTATCTATAACCAGTTAGTATAATTACGCGGTGGAATTGTCTGCCGAGTTGCAAGATGGGCTCCGAGAGATTTCGGAAAGCGCCGCGGTCGAGGTGCGCGAAAACGGCGGGCGGGTGGGTCCACTCAATTGATTGTCGTGGGAGGTCCGCGGCAGCGGCGAAAAGCCGCTACCGCATCTGTGGTCGAGCGAATGCAACCTCACGCGTCGGGTGCTGGCAAACACCGACCATTCCGAAGACCGTCGGGCTCTGGCGGTGGAGCGTTTTGGCCGACCGAGTCCAGACCGCCTGGAATTCATCCGGGTGAAGCACGAGCGGTCGGCGCGACTGGTGTCCGGCGACGAGTACTGCCAAAGATTTGGCCGGATGCTTGCGGATCAATTTCCAGACGAGACCATTGAATGTACTAGGGTCAACTGATCCCTGCCATCCTGCTGCTGAAGTTCGAGCGGATCGAACCTCTGGGCAGCTGGTTCGCGCAACGCCTCTATGAGCTCGGGGAACGGGAGCCGGACCTTTTGCGGCGGACGTTATCGTTCCGGCGCCCCTACAGCGCACCCGACTGCCGCGAACGGGGCTATAACCAGGTCGATCTCATCGGCAAGCCCTTGGCCCGGAAGCTCCGGGTGCCCTGGCGACCCGTTCTGCTTAGTCGCACCCAGCCCCGGCCGGATAAACACATCCTTACCGCTAGCGAGGATTGGGGCTCCGTCCGTGGCGCTTTTGCCACACGTCTGGGCGGCGAAGTTGACAATTTACGCGTCTTACTGCTAGATGATGTATTGACGACAGGAGCTACTCTGGATGCCTGTGCGCAGGTGCTCCGGGGCGCAGGAGCCAAGTCGGTGATTGGGCTGACGGTAGCCCGAGCAACGCGGCCTCCCCTGTTACGCTCTTCCGAGTCGTGAACCCGAGGGTGCGCGTTGAGCGCAAGACGGCCAGAATCGGTCGATTCCCGGGGGCGCCATACCCCCCAAGCGTCGGGAGTACCTGCGCCCACTTCGGAAGTTCCCGCAGGCAGTAGATTCCACAACTCAAAGCCGATGCGGCGTGCGACGCTGATGCAGGAGCCTGTCCTGGTCCTGAACGCTACCTACGAGCCGATCAACGTGACGGCGGTGCGTCGAGCCATGGTGCTGATGCTGAAGGGCGTGGCCCAAGCGGAAGAACTCCACAATTCGGAGGTGCATTCCGCGGCTCATGCCCACCGCGTTCCCTCGGTCATTCGCCTACTGGCATACCGTCATATCCCGCAGCAGAGCCGGGCGCTATCTCGAAAGAACATTCTGTTGCGCGACCGCAACACCTGCCAGTTTTGCGGCCGGCTGTTCCCCAGTTCAGAATTGACCCTGGATCACGTAGTGCCGCGTTCCCGCGGCGGCAGGTCCTCTTGGGAAAACCTGGTGGCCTGCTGCTACCGCTGCAATAACAGTAAGGGCGACCGGACGCCCGAAGAGGCCGGCTTTAAGCTGGCTCGCCGCCCACGACCGTTCACGCTGCATACCTCAAGACAGCTTATGAGGCTGATCGGGCACCGTGACGAACGGTGGCGTAAATACCTTTTTTATTAACAATTTATCGATTTGACCGGAACCGTAATAAATTTTTAACAAAAAACAGGAAACCCTTTTCGCTCGCATGCATCTATAGTATTAACTAACCACTTCGAGGACACACCCCGGGAAGCAGCCAAGACCAAATCTTGGTTGCTTCTCTTCTTTTAGGGCCACTTTTTTCGGGGACGGTCTGCCGGCGGATCTACGCGGTTTTCTTGCGTGCTTCTGGAAAACTTTGGAGCGCGCTTTGTTCGTCGGCGAATTCCTGAAACACCTGATAGAGCTGTGTAATTCTCAAGATCTCTTCGACTTTGGGAGTCAGGCCAACCACTTTCATTTCCCCGCCTTGCTTGATCACACTCATATAACAGCGGACCACTTCGCCAACACCGGAACTATCGAGATATTCCAAGGCGGTTACGTTCAGAATAATTTGTTTGCGGCGCTGCGCAATCAGGTCGGTGACGGCGTTGCGTAAAGCGCCGCTCGCAAATGACGTCAACTGTCCGGAAAGTTCCACGACAGTCACCTCATCGACATGGCGAATCGTTGCCGAGAAACTCACGTCTACCCCTTGGTAGTGGCGTCATTCTACTCTCGCAAACCGCCAGCGACCAGCATAATTCCGAGAAAGGGGCGAGGGAAAAGCCAGATCAACCGAATTTGGTGACCCCAATCCAGAGGGCAAATGAAGAAACGTTGGATTTGGGTCGCGAGAGGCGGGCTTAGAGCAGGCCCTGCTCCATTTTTTCCTGGCAGGTGATGCAGTTTTTGGCCCAAGGCACCGCTTCCAGGCGCTTCTGCTGCATTTCTTCCTGGCAGTTGGCACACTGACCGTATTCGTTGGCCTGAATGCGCTTCAGGGCCGCATCGATCATGTTGAGAATATTGCGATCGGTGTTGGTCATACCAAACAGAAATTCTTTGGTGTAGGAATTCGCAGCCTTATCAGCCAGATCCACGGTCGGATCGTCATCGGCCTGGCGGCCTTCTTCCTCGGTGCGCGCGATGGTCTTCATCAGCTCTTCGCGACGGGTCGTCAGCTTTTTCTTGTAGTATTCGAGTCTCTTCTTGTCCATAAGTTTGGTCCCGCCCCTATGAGCCGCTTCGGGGCCATCTAAAAACTCCATATAGTAGGCCTCCCCCTGGGGGGTGTCAAGGCATGCAGGTCAAGTGAATCGTTCATTTGTTCCAGAACTTGTACTGAGAGCCGTACGATCAAGCAAGCCCTCCGGGTATTCCGGCACGACAGTCTCCGAATGGTTGACTTTGACGCCTTGGTCAATGCAAATAGATGCTCGCAATCGGAAGTTCGATTCGAAACAACTCCACGGTTAGGGACAAACAATGAACATCCTCGACATTGTGGTTGGAAAGCCCCTGGCCACCAGCGACGAACGAGACGAGCAAATTGGTCCTGCGCGGGGCATCCCGATCTTCGGGCTAGATGGACTAAGCTCAGCTGCATATGGGCCGGAGGCTGCCCTGAGTCTTCTGATTCCGCTGGGCCTTTCGGGCTTGAATTATATTCTGCCGATCAGCACCGCCATCATCACCCTACTTGTTATCGTGTACTTTTCTTACCGCCAGACCATCGCTGAATACCCGTCTGGGGGTGGCTCCTACACTGTCGCACGCGCAAATCTCGGTGCGGTTCCCGGTCTGCTAGCCGGGGCAGCTCTCCTGACCGATTACATTCTTACCGCGGCGGTGGGCATTTCGGCGGGCGTAGGAGCGTTGATTTCGGCGGTGCCTTCGTTGCAGGCCCACACCGTGTTGATTTGTGTCGCGATCCTGATCGTCGTTACCATCCTGAACTTGCGGGGGGTGCGTGACGCGGGATTGATCTTCATGGTGCCGACGTATTTATTCGTCGGCCTGCTGGTAGTCACCATTGGCAGCGGGTTGATTCACACGTTTATCAGCGGCGGACACCCAGTGCCGGTGTCGTCCTTACCGCCTCCGCCTCCGGTGACCCAAGCGGTCACCTACTGGTTGCTGTTGAAGGTCTTTGCCAGCGGTTGCGCCGCGCTGACCGGCGTGGAAGCGGTGAGCAATGGCGTCAAGGCGTTCCGCGAACCTGCGGTGAAAAATGCGCAGCGCACTCTCACCGTAATTATCTTTCTTCTGGCTCTCTTCCTCGCCGGAATTTCCTATCTAGTAAGGATCTATGGAATTGTAGCGACCGACCCTGGAGCCCAGGGCTATCAGAGCATTCTCTCCATGTTGATCTCCGCCGTTTTTGGCCGAGGAATCTTCTACTACCTCACGATATTTTCGATCCTGTTGGTCTTATCGCTTTCCGCGAACACTGCTTTTGCGGACTTCCCGCGGCTTTGCCGGGCTATTGCTCATAACAACTACCTACCACACGCGTTCAGTTATCGCGGACGCCGGCTGGTCTATACCTACGGGATCGTCGTGCTTGCGGTCTTGACCGGCACGCTGCTGATCATTTTTCGGGGGATCACCGACCGGCTGATTCCGCTCTATGCCATCGGGGCATTCCTGGCATTTACCTTGTCGCAAGCCGGCATGGTGGGACATTGGTTCAAAAAGCGCGAAAAACATTGGGAAAAGAGCGCGATCGTAAATGGGCTGGGCGCGTTGGTGACTGGCATCACCGCTTGCGTGGTTCTGGTCGCAAAGTTTACCGAAGGGGCGTGGATTACGCTTTTGTTTATACCTTCGCTGATGGTTTTATTCACTGCGGTGCGACGCCACTACCATAAAGTGACGGTACTCACCCACACACGCGACCCGGTGGTTCCCGGAATGGGCGCCACGCTCCCTATCGCCGTGGTTCCGCTGGATCGCTGGAGCCGCATTACCAAGCAAGGCATCGAGTTTGCGTCCCGGCTGACGACGGACATTATCGCTGTGCACGTCGAGCCGGAGGAGCACTCGGAATTATTGCGTGACGACTGGAACCGATATATCGAAGCCCCGTTCAAGGCGGCCGGCGCCACACCACCACAATTGCTGATGCTGCCTTCGCCGTATCGATTTATCATCGTGCCCATGGTTCGCTACATCCTGGATTTGTCGGCGAAGAATCCCGACCGCCAAATCATGGTAGTGATCCCGGAATTGGTGGAAGGCCGGTGGTACGAATATTTCCTGCACAACCAACGGGGGCGTTTGCTGGAGTGGATTTTGCTGGCTCGCGGCAACGATTGCATTGTGACGGTTAGCGCGCCGTATTATCTGCGCGAGCGCGCCTGAGGAATCTAGCCAGCAGCACCAAGCGCAACGTTTCAGATTCGGATCGAGTAGCTAAGCGTCAGGGATGGGGTGCCGACCTGAACGGCGCTGTGGAGAGGAGTGAACTTAACTGCTTAAGCTGAAGAGGCGAGATACGCGCAATAAATCGGGCACCCGGCAGGGTTTGTTCGCGGTGCGGTTTCGGGGCAATGCGGTATTTCGGCGGGATATTGGGTCAGCGGATGATTTTCCGGTGGAGGCTACGGGCGATTTGCCTTCGTTAATTTTACCTGTTAACCAAGCTCCACGAATTTCACCGCGCGTACCAGGGAGGCAGCCATGATCAAGAAAGTATCCGGTGGGTATAAGGTCCTCTCGGAAAAGGGCAAGAATCTTGGCGGACCGTATAAGAATAAAAAGGACGCCGAGAAGCGGTTGAAGCAAGTGGAATATTTCAAACACAACAAAGGCTAAAAGGTCGATTTAATCGGTCATCGCTTTCATAGCGAATTGGAAAACTCACCAGGCGGGCCAGCGTATTCTTTGCGCTGGCCCGTTTTCTCTTTGGGTCCAGTCGATGCAGCGAGATGAAGAAAACGAGCCAAGCGGATGGCGCTGGCTCGCTACCAGATACAATAGAAACATCGGACGAATCAGGCGCTGGCGGTGCGAGCGGAGGACGTCTCGAACTGCCCGGCGCGGTGCATGGGCTTGCCGCAACAACAGGAAAAATTGCCTTGGCTCCCTTGGCCGGATGGTTGCGAGGCCGATTGGCCGACACTTGAGCGGGATCCGGAGGCTGGAGCGCTAGAATGCGGCGTGACGCTGGAGCCGTAACGCCCCTGAGTTGTAAACGATGTGCCCGCGCCTGAGGTGCCGAACATTCCCTCGCTGGTCGCACCCTGTGAGCCGTAATCGCCCTGACTCGAGGTGCTCTCCGTTTCCTCCGAACGTAGCGTGTCGACGTCTGTGGAGTCGACATAGGGTGTACGTGCGTTTGTTGACCGGGCCACGTTCGTTCCAGCTTCAGTTTGGTGACGGCTGGGATTTTTGACCTCTACTTCACAACCACAACTTGGATCGGAACAGGTGTAACGATCTCCGGTGCTAGCTTTCATGGTTTTTCTCCTTAGACTCAGGCCTGGAAGCGAATATGCGCCACTGCCAGGAATCCTTCCATACGGTGTTTGGTGGAGGTCCGCGACGGCGCGAGGGTAGCTCCGGCGAAGTGGCACTTGGTGGGTGGGTCTGGTTGCGGAGCTTTGGGTGACGCACGCCGGCAGGCGGTGCGCGTGAGTGGAGGCTGAGGAGTTTTCCGGTTGCCCGCGTCTAAGGCCTGCAGAGGGGTGGCACATGAAAATCAGAAAACTTTTCTTGGCGGCGGTCTGTTTAGGGCTCATCAGTGGAGCGGCGAATCTGGCATTTGCCAGTGGAGTCGGGCGGTCTGAGCAGGGCGCGGCACCGGCGGCGTCCACGGATATGACCAAGCCCAGTTACGACATGAAGGCTCAGTCGATCGTGGACTTGCAGGGCCTGCAGAAGAAGTATGTGGCTTTGGCGGGGGCCATACCCGCCGATAAATTCACTTGGCGCCCCGGTGATGGAGCTCGATCCACCGCTGAATTGTTCCTGCATGTCACGGTTGCGAATTACACTATTCCGAACATGATGGGAACGCCGGTTCCGGCCGGACTCGACGCTAAAGGGCTTGAGAAGTCCACGACCGATAAAGCGAAGATCGTTGAGGGCCTCAATAAGTCGTTTGACTCGGCGATTGCCGCCGTTCAAGGCATGACCAATGCGGATTTCGCTAAGCCGGAAACGAAGCTGGGTCCGGAGGCCAATGACGGCGATGTGGTGTACATCCTGGTCACCCACGCCCACGAGCATCTCGGCCAGGCGATTGCATACGCGCGAGTGGCGGGCGTGGTGCCGCCCTGGACGGCTGACGCCATGAAGAAGAAGGCCGATAAGGCCCCTCAGGAATAGCGGCCTTCCGCTCAAGCCGCCGGATTAAAGTAGAAAATCACATTTCCGGCTGGCACGCCAAGCTAACTGCTAAAGCATCGAATCTTGACAAGCCGGCTTTTTTGCGACTATATTCACCCAATAGGGTGAATGATGAAGACGGTGGCACGGCAATCGGAACTGGATCGAACCTTGGTGGCGCTTGCCGATCCTACTCGACGAGCGATTCTGCAATGCCTGTCGGAAGGGCCTGCGCGGGTGACCGAACTTGCGCAACCATTTTCGATCTCGCTGAATTCAGTGTCGAAGCATATCCGCCTGCTGGAGCGAGCGCGGTTGGTGCGGCGGCGGCGCGCGGGACGCGATCATTTTTTGTCGTTCAATCGCAGCCCGCTGGATGCCGCAGCGGTGTGGATGGAAACCCATCGGGGGGAATGGACTGCTCGACTGCAGGCGCTTGATGAATTGCTACGAGAGGAAGATCGGGAAACGGCATCAACACGGAAGAAGCCCAGGAAGGCGGATGCAAGGAAGCTACGCATCAAGAAAGGAGAACTTAGATGAGCACGCAGGACCGCGCGATGGTGCGGGTTACCCATCGGTTCAGCACTTCAGCGGAGCGAGTGTTCGACGCCTGGCTGGATCCGGCTAAAGCAAGGAAATTCCTGTTCACCACGCCGACTGGTCAGATAGTTCGTGCGGAAATCGATGCCCGCGTCGGCGGCGCGTTTTGCTTCGTGGATCGTCGGGACGGAGAAGACGTCGAGCACTCCGGCAAATACCTGGAGATCGATCGCCCGAGGCGACTGGTATTCAGCTTCGTCGTGCCGAAGTATTCGAGGGAAATCACTCGCGTGACGATTGAGATCGCCCCGGAGGGCAGCGGCTGCACGCTGACGCTGACCCACGAAGGCGTCCTACTAGAGTGGGCCAAGCCCACCGAAGGCGGCTGGACCGGGATTCTCAAAGACCTGGCTTCGGAGGTGCTGTAGTGACCCGGGCACGCGAACTGCTAATAGCTTCGTTAAGCTCTAAAGCCCGATACGTTCCCTTCGCGGACGTTCTAGGCTCGAGACTATGCCGCTGGCTTGGGGGCTTGCCTTCTCCCAGCAGATAAAATAGGTCGGAAAGCACCGAGCGTTTCTCAGCGAAGTAGGAATGCCCAATAAGGCTAGTATCTACCATTGACGCGTCAATGGTGTCGAGTCCAGGCAATATAATGATGTCATCGCCAGATTCGCCTGCGCGTGGATAGGAATGTGGCTCTTTTGAGATCCGAATCGCTTCATCATTCGACGAAGCATAGAGCGTGGTGGGTATTTTTCCCATACTGTGTGCAACTATATGCACCGTGAAACTCCGACTTGACTCGTGACCTTTGACAGAAACTCTTGGAGATGAGCTTTGGTCCATTCAATCGTCGCTTCATCATTTCGAGGCAGTAAGCCTCCTCAGTTCGGTATGTTATGTTTTTGCACAGAAAGGCACAGAGTTGGGTGGAAGTTTTTTTGACAGAGGGGTTGACGGGTAACGGGATTCTGGTATGCTTGCAAATGGCTCGGGGGTATTTGAGCCTGCAGGGCATCACAGTCGGGTAGAAGAGGCGTCTTCCCAGCGAAGTATCAAGCGAAGGCCAGAAGTACACCCTATAGTGAGGTTCTTTACGAGCACTGGCTAGAAAACAGTCGAGCTTCGCGCAAAGCCGCCCAATAGAGGCGACTTAGCCCGGCGCTCGACGCCGGGTTTTTTATTGTTCGGACGATGGTGCGGTACGGCCGGATGTCCGGGCACTGCCAACGGAAAGTTGGCCGCCCCGACGGGATCGGGGCGCACGCTCTTTGACAACAGAAAGGCTGGCAAGTCCACGCCGATAATTCCGTCCTGATTACGGTCAGGCCGGGACGTCATGGTGTGGATTAATTACAAGTTTGCTCGAGTTGAGCAAAACTGTGGAAAAAACAAACAAAGGCAGCTCAGCTAATTGCCTGACCAAAATGCGTAATCGAAAGCCTGTGTCCGGTGTCACTGATTCTTACCCAGAATCAGCACAAACTGAAACAGCAGGTATATGGAGCCGCAAACAATCAGGACGTCGGTGAAATTCAGAGCGAGGGGTCTCGAGCTGAAGGAAGCAGACGGATTGGGTGAGTTTTATGATTAAGCTACTAAGAGCGTACGGTGGATGCCTTGGCGCCAGAAGGCGATGAAGGACGTGGCAAGCTGCGATAAGCCTCGGGGAGCCGCAAGCAGGCTTTGATCCGAGGATCTCCGAATGGGGAAACCCGGCGAGATGAACTCTCGTTACAGCCCGCTGAATACATAGGCGGGTATGAGCTAACCCAGGGAAGTGAACCATCTCAGTACCTGGAGGAAAATAAATCACAGAGATTCCGAAAGTAGCGGCGAGCGAAATCGGAACAGCCCAAACCCAAGTGCTTGCACTTTGGGGGTTGTAGGACCGCATAAGTAGAGTTACCAAACCGACAGTTAAGTGAACCTGCTGGAAAGCGGGGCCATAGAAGGTGAGAGCCCTGTAACTGAAAACTGATCGGACTCGAAGCGGCATCCTGAGTACCACCGGACACGTGTAATCCGGTGGGAAACTGGGGAGACCACTCTCCAAGGCTAAATACTCTCTGGCGACCGATAGTGAACCAGTACCGTGAGGGAAAGGCGAAAAGCACCCCTGCGAGGGGAGTGAAATAGAACCTGAAACCGTATGCTTACAAGCAGTCGGAGGGCCATGCACGGACTTCGGTCCGTGAAAGCCTGACGGCGTGCCTCTTGCTTAATGAGCCGGCTAGTTATTCTAACGTGCAAGGTTAAGCGCAAGCGAGCCGTAGGGAAACCGAGTCCGAATAGGGCGACAAGTACGTTGGAATAGACGCGAAGCGGGATGATCTACCCTTGGCCAGGTTGAAGGTCGCTTAACCGCGACTGGAGGACCGAACAGGTGTGAGTTGAAAATCGCTCTGA